>WNGB01017600.1_pt1 | contig 12510 bp, 13 predicted proteins | sample 5400681 | NCBI WGS metagenome assembly WNGB01 (sample SAMN13153367, study PRJNA577476) | soil metagenome | isolation source: 115 cm soil or saprolite under grassland replicate 2 | place: USA:California | collected 2016-06-15 | reverse complement strand
ACTTCGCTGCCGCTCTCAGCCTGCTAGGCGTGATCGACGCCGGCCTCGAGCGAAAAGAACAGGCAATACAGGAAGGCCGCCGCGCCTGCGAATTGCTGCCAGTCTCCAAAGGTGCTATCGACCGCGCGGCCTTAGCCATTAATCTGGCGCAAATCTACGCCTGGACTGGTGAGAAAGACCGGGCGATCGAACAGATCGCCGCGGTGGAGCGAGTCCCGAGCACGCTTAGTTATGGCCTTCTCAAATTACACCCTTATTGGGACTCGCTGCGTGGCGATCTGCGTTTTGAGAAAATTGTTGCCTCGCTCGCACCGAAGTAGCAGGAAGACCGACTACGCGTGCCTTTTTTCTCCGGCGTGTGATGCCGCGAGGCGTTGGAACGCCAGCAAGCTGACGAACACGGCGACACAAAGCCAGGCAAACCAATCGCCCGTTCGCGCGTAAAACGTTTGCTCGCGCGAAACGTTTACCTTTCCAGTGATCGATACAAAGCGATCCGGCACCGTATCTCCTTCAGCAATGATGCGACCTCGGTTGTCGCTCAGCGTTAACAATCCGTTGCGGGCGGAACGAGCCAGGGCGAAGCCGTTTTCGACTGCGCGCAGGACGGCCATGCGCGCGTGCAGCCAACCATCCAGATTGAAGTCCCAGGCTGGTACCAGCAGCAGGTTTGCGCCTTCGGCTGCGTATTCGCGGCTGAGCTTGGGAAAATCCATGTCCTTGCAAATTTGCAGTCCCCAACGTCCCGACGGCTCGTCGAGAACTACTCGTTTGTCGCCGGGTTTTTCGGGTTCTACGCCAGGAACGAGATGATGCTTGTCATAGTTCGCCTCTAATTTTCCGTCGGCCGAATACAAACGGGAAGAATTGAAGGCGCCGGAGGGCGTTTTTCGAACGAGGCCAAGGACAATCGCCGCGCGTGTCGCCGCGGCGGCCGAAGAGTAGAGAGAATCCACTTCTGCCAATGCAGTCTCGCTGATACGTCCGATTTTTTCCGGTAAAACAACAGCCTGCGTTCCAGCTGGAGTAATGCGGGGGATTTCGGCAGCATACTCGCCCAACAAGCTCAATGCTTGCTCTTCGGAACCAAGATAAACGCTCATCGGCACGTCTTTGGCGATGAGTGTGACTGCGACAACTTCAGAAGGACTCGATTGCATTCGCCATTTGCCAAAGGCAAGCACCGCGCAAACGACAAATCCTACAGCAACAGCCAGCACGCGGCGTTGCCATGGTTTTCCCGCGCCGCTCAACAAAGCTGCCACCGCGCCCGCAAACAGAAATACGATAAAGCTGATTCCCCAAATACCGGTGATCGCAGCGATTTGGATCACGGGGAGACAATTCATTTGTGTGTAAGCCAGATTGCCCCAAGTGCTGTGGGGCGACGAAATCGCGGTCAGATATTCGTACGTCACCCAGTAAACAGGCAAAGCAAGCGAGGCGATGAATAGCGATCCGCGGCGAAGCAAATTGCGCACAAACAGAACGCCCAGCCCGAAAACGACAGCAGGAACTACAAAGTAGAGGATGGTGATTTGCGTTGGCAGTTGGATCTCATGCCGGACGTAATTCCATTGGTTCATTTCGCCGATCAGCCATGCGAATGCAGCGAGCAGGAAAGCGGCGCTGCCGCGCAGCCGTGGTGAAATCGCGAGCGCTGGAATCGGGGCCAACCAAAGGGCCCACCAAATTGGATGGAGCCCGGTGCCGAAATATGCGAACGCCGCCGATACGAGACCGGCCGCGGCGATGAAAAAAGGTTTACGAAATCGCACTCGAATATTGCCAAGTTGTGGGCGCCTCCGCCTGTTCTGGCAAGACGCGAATTCGAAATATGAGAAGCGAGCTCGCTCCGATTGCAAAAGATGTAATGTTCGCTGGTAGACGGCGAGATAGTCTATTCATCGTCCAGGTGTTAGGCAGCTACTACGTGCCCTGATCGAAGATGAGCGACAACATCAAAACGCGAGAATTTTCCATTAGCGATTACGACGCGGCGCTCGAGCTGTGGCAACGGGTTGAGGGTCTCGAGATTGCCGAAGGGGATGACAGGGAAGGCGTTTCTCACTTTCTCGCGCGCAACCCGGGGCTGAGCAGAGTGGCGATCGACGGGTCCGCGATTGTTGGCGTCGCATTGTGCGGTCACGACGGACGCCGCGGATATATTTATCATCTGGCGGTTGAGCCTGCTTACCAGACCCGCGGACTTGGCAGGCGTTTGATGGATGAATGCCTTGGCGGTTTGCGCCGGGCCGGTCTCAAGCGAGCGCTTATTCTGGTAGCACACGACAATCCGCGCGGCCGAAAATTCTGGCGACGCCACGGCTGGGAAGAAGTCCCTGGCCCCATTGTCATGGGAATTGATCTTTAATGGTAGGTATCAGGTCTCACTCGAGAATAAGGGGCAAATAGAAATCCACCAGACGTAAGACTCGCGCAACGAACCAGAAATCATCATACTATTTGCATGATCATGATGTTTCGCCCGATCGCTGCTCTTGTCTTCGTGACAATCACACTCTCAATTTCTGCGGCTTCCTGGGATGACGATTCACATTATGTGTCGTTAGGCCCGCGGAACGGTTATTACATCGTGCAACCCGATTCGCCGTTGATCCGTCAACTCGGTCTTTATGAAGCGCCGATCATCGATACCGCTGATCCGTTGCGACACGGTTATGGCGCCGACGCGCTTGCGTTTCGGTTCAATCGAAACGGCGTTTTAATTGCGCCTCCTGCTTATATCGCCCAATCATTACCGTACGATTTTTATATGCGCCGAATCGGCTCGCTCACTCACGGCCGCGCGACTACGCAAGATGTGGAGGCGATCTTTGGCCGCAGTCATACTCGCGCCAATCGCCCTGATGGTTTTATGTGGTATTACGCGCTACCGGTTTATAACCCCTTTGAGGAACGGGGCGGCCGCCGTTAAGAGCTTGTTGAACTACCAGCCATGCTGCGTGCATACTGGACGATGTCTCGCATCGTCCTAGATTCGTAGCATGCGAGTCGCGATTTTTCTGGCGACCCTGTTTGCGGCAAGCGTTTCGGCGATTGCGAGTGGAACGGGCATCATTAGTCCTAATCATCCCCAGACGTTCGCCTATGGCGAAATGATCTGGCACCAGCTTTATCTCGAACGTGCGGGCGGCGAGCTGGCGGCACGGATCACGTTTAGCAATTTGCCCTATGTCGGTGACGACGAACCGCGCAGGGATGAATCGTTCGACTTTCATTTTCCGGGTATCAAATTTGATGCAAGACGACGGACGTTTTTCGTAAGCGGTCGCGGCGGTCAGACGATCCCAGTGGCACGGTTTCGCGGTGATTCGTTCTACAATTGGGTTGATCTGGCGCCGGGGGCGAAAATCTATCTGCATAAACAGAGCGGGCGGGTGACGGCAATTTTGACAGCTACGGATCACCCCCGCGCAGGAAGCCAGTGGATCGAGACGGACGACAACTTTTCACTGCAGAATATTCTGATTGCGCTATTCGGTCAGCCGAGTCCCGGCCTGCCGTGAACCGCTCACATAAAGTTTCGCTGAGCGAGACTTTTGCGGGCCGAGGGCGGCCCGGCTCCATCGACATGCATAAACGAGCAACCTTGGAGACAGCCTGCCCTCAGGCTGTTTCGATTTACGAAATAGGTCCCAAATCATAATCACGGCGTGTGAAGGTAAACGGGCAACATTTTCGAACGATCTGGCTTAAGCCGGACGATGAACGCGCGGTGCAACTAATCGACCAGCGTTTTTTGCCGCATCGTTTCGTGATCGAAGAAGTCCGCACCGTCGAGCAGATGGCGACGGCGATTCGCGAAATGCATGTTCGCGGAGCGGGATTGATCGGTGCGAGCGCGGGATACGGAATGTATCTGGCGGCGATGGAGGCCGCGGCGTATCCCGCAACCGCGGAAGTTGATGAGCAGCTAGCCCACGCAGCGGCACAACTAAACGCGACAAGACCGACAGCAGTAAATCTTTCCTGGGCTGTCGAGCGCCAGTTAAGAAATATCGCAAGAGGGAAAGATGCTACGGAGAAAGTTACTCTTGCTCTGCGCACAGCCAGATCGATTGCAGACGAGGATGCGGAGCATTGCAGGATGATCGGGCAGCACGGATTGAAACTCATTCGAGAAATCGCGGGACAAAAAGGCGGAGCGCGGGTGAATGTGCTCACGCATTGCAACGCGGGATGGCTCGCCTTTGTCGACTATGGCTCTGCTACTGCCCCGATTTATGCCGCGCACGAAAGCGGATTGCCAGTTCACGTGTGGGTTGCTGAAACCCGACCCAGAAATCAGGGTTCCAAACTCACCGCCTGGGAGATGGGCGAGCATGGAGTCCCGCACACGATCATCGCAGACAGTGCCGCGGGACACTTGATGCAACGCGGCACGGTAGATTTGGTAATTGTTGGAACCGATCGCACGACTCTATCGGGAGATGTTGCGAACAAAATCGGAACATATCTGAAGGCGTTAGCAGCGAAGGATAATGACATTCCGTTCTACGTGGCGCTGCCTTCGTCTTCATTCGATTGGGGATTGCGCGATGGATTGAAAGAAATCCCGATCGAGGAGCGTAGCCCAGAGGAAGTGAAACAAGCCGATGGCTGGTTTGAGGGAAAACAGGTCGAAGTCCGCATCGCACCGGAGGGAAGTGCGGCCGCAAATTATGGATTCGATGTTACGCCGGCACATCTGGTAACCGGATTGATTACCGAGCGGGGCGTATGTGAAGCGAACGAGAAAAGCATCCGCGCGCTTTTCCCGGAGCAAGCGCTGTGAGCGAATACATAAGGTTTTCGTGCGAGCGGGTCGCTGCTGGGATTAGTTTTTTTGGCGGACTTGCTGAATTAAATGCATACAGGCAGAAACTTCTCGATTGCCATCTAGTCGGTGTGGATCCAGATGGCATTGGGTTCGGTAACCTGAGCGTAAGGGACGGCGCGACCAAAAATTTTTATATCACAGGTTCTGCGACTGGAGGCATACACGAACTGACTCTGGCAAACTGCGCAAAAGTAGTGGCTTACGATTTTGAGAGGAACCAGGTCCGATACGAAGGCTCTGCGATGCCTTCATCGGAATCGCTGACACACGCCGCTATCTACGAGTCGGATGCAACCGCAGGGGCGGTTGTTCATTGCCATTGCTCCAGATTGTGGGCAGCGGTTTTGAATGAAGCACCTACAACTTCGAAGGCTGCCGAGTACGGAACGCCCGAGATGGCGTATGACACAATGCAACTCTTCACGCGCACCAACGCGCAAAACAGAAAGATTGTTGTCATGGCCGGACACGAAGGAGGCATTCTAACTTTCGGAAAAGATCTCGAGGAGGCGTTCGCCGTTCTAATGCGTGAGAGGCAGCAAGCATTGATTTAGCGAGCTCAACGGACAAGTGAAGCTGGCAGGATTCAGCGCCGCACTCCAAAGGTAGCCGCAACTTCCGACGCTGAATGCGCGCTTGCGTCTTGGAGTGCGTGCGGTGCTCCGCCGCTTTGGATTTCGCCACAAAAGTGCAAAACAGCTCGCGTTGACAGCAATTTGCGTGGACGTACGCTGAACAGGATGCATGGAAAATCTTCGCACTCGAATGAGAAAACGGGTGTTACGCGCCGAACATTCCTGGGCACAACGCTTGTAACTGGCGCGGCGCTTCTTGCGAGAGGATCGGACGTGATCTTCGGAGCTGAATCGTCAGCGTCATCGAACATCGCGACGAATTCCACCTGGCAGTTGGGCGGCGATCTTACGGTCAACCGTCTCGGTTTTGGGGCGATGCGCGTCACCGGCGAAGGGATTTGGGGTTGGCCGCCTGACCGCGGGAATGCGCTCAAGGTTTTGAAGCGTGCGGTCGAGTTGGGTGTGAACTTGATCGACACAGCGGATGCCTACGGTCCGGAAACGAGCGAACTGCTGATCGCAGAAGCGCTTTATCCTTACCCCAAAGGCCTGGTCATCGCGACCAAAGGCGGCCTGACTCGACCCGGTCCCGGAGAGTGGGTCCCGGATGGAAGGCCCGAACATCTCAAACAAGCGGTGGATAGCAGTCTGAAGCGACTACGCCTCGAACGGATCGACTTGTATCAACTGCATCGCATCGATCCCAAAGTTCCCATGGAAGAATCGCTCGGCGCCATCAAGGAAATGAAAGACGGCGGGAAAATTCGCCACGTCGGATTATCGAATGTAGAGCCGGAAGAAATCGAGCGGGCCGGAAAAATTGTTCCCATCGTTAGTGTGCAGAACCGTTATAACATCGAAGACCGCAAATCGGAAGATGCTCTGAGTTATTGCGAGAAGAATGGCCTTGGCTTCCTACCATGGTTCCCTATCGGCGGAACCCGCGGTTTGAAACCTGAAAACGCTCTGAATGCAGCGGCAAAGGCGCATGGTGTGAGCGTCTTTCAAGTCGCGCTGGCATGGCTACTGGAGCGATCACCGGTAATGCTGCCGATTCCCGGGACATCGTCCGTCGCGCACTTGGAAGAAAATGTTGCCGCGGCCAAGCTAAAATTAACTCCAGAAGAATGGAAAGCGATTAATGCTTTGGCGAGTTAACAGGAATCGTAGCTGACCGCCTTTGCCAGGATTGCGGCGTTACAAGGCGCCCTGCCCGCTGGGCAAGTAACTGATACCGTCGCAACTGATCGCTGAAGCGAAACACAACTATGCAACTCTCGCCTCAGTTCGAAAAAGCGTTGACTTACGCAACGCGGATTCACGGCGGACAACTCCGGAAAAAGACAAGGATTCCCTACATCGCTCACATCCTCGGCGTCGCTGCGATCGCGATGGAATACGGGGCGAACGAAACGGAAGCGATTGGCGCGTTGCTGCACGACGCTGTGGAAGATTGTGGCGGAGCGAAACGATTGCGCGATATCGAGCGAAAGTTTGGTAAAGAAGTCGCGAAAATCGTGGAGGGTTGCACTGACACAGATCAAACGCCAAAGCCTCCGTGGCGGGATCGAAAGAAGGCTTATGTGGCTCACGTTCGGCACGCGCCAATGTCGACGAAACTCGTATCAGCTTCAGACAAATTGCACAATGTCCGCGCGATCCTGATGGATTATCGCAAGGAAGGAGAAAGACTCTGGTCCCGATTCAACGCCGGTAAACAAGGCGCTCTTTGGTACTACCGCGCGCTCGTGAACGCGTTTAGCGGTAAACGCATTCAACCGCTCGTGCAGGAGCTCGATCGCACTCTGACCCAGCTTGAATTGCTGTCGAATAATGGAGCGCAAGTGAAACAACCACCGGCGCCAAATGAAGCCGCTGCGTGAGATCGTTAAAACGGGGCGCTTAGTGCCTTTAATTGTCCTGTTCCTTTCGCTGTGCATGTTAGACAACATTTCAGCTGCCACGGGCTCCGAAGAGATGCGAGTTACACTAGTCGGTACGGGAACTCCTTTTCCAAACGCTGAGCGATTCGGTTCAGCAATTCTTGTCGAAGTGGCCGGCAAGAAGTTGCTGTTTGACTGTGGCCGGGGTGTCGTAATTCGCCTTACGCAGGTTCGAGTTAATCCGAAAGACATAGACGGCCTCTTTCTCACTCATCTTCACTCCGACCATGTTGTCGGCATCCCGGATTTGTGGCTGTCGGGATGGTTTCTAGGCCGAGACAGATCCCTTCCAACATGGGGCCCACCAGGAACTCGCAGCCTGGCGGAGCACCTTGTTCAGGCATTTGGTTTTGATATCCGTATTCGTCAAGCCGCACCCGATCCTCTCCCAGCCAAAGGCGTCGAAATCGATGCGAAAGAAATAGAGCAGGGAGAAATATATAATGATGGTTTAGCGCGAGTCTCCGCATTCCTCGTCGATCATGGAACTGTAAAACCGGCGTTTGGATATCGCATCGATTCTGCGGGTCACTCAGTGGTCATTTCCGGAGATACGAAGTTTTGCCAGAACCTCGTGGACTTCGCGAGAGGCGCAGACTGCCTGATTCATGCTGCCTGGAGTGCTAGCTGGAAAAACCCTGCGCCGCCGTCGATGCGTTCAATTGCGTCTGCCGAAGATGCAGGACGGGTCTTCGCGATAGTGAAGCCCAAGCTTGGTGTCATTTATCACTACAAGACCGAGGAAGGGCTTTCGGATGCAGTGCGTAAGGAATACAAAGGTCCCTTCGTGATCGCCAAGGATCTGATGGTAATCAACGTGGGCAAGACGGTCACTTGGGACGGAAAATCCGCCGCTGACACGACACCTGATGGTGATAAATCGAGGAGTTGACGAAAGCTGCTAGCCAAAGACGAACCTCAAGCGTAGCATCGGATCATGAAATCAAAATATAGCTCTGCTAGCAGGTTCTTCCTGATCCTTAGTTTCATTTGCGCGGTTTCGATTGGAACCGCTGCTGCTCGACCGTTTGGGCATTTGGTGGTTCTCAGGTCGCCGAACTTTGGATGGAATGTGGGGTTCAATCTTCAGATTGACGGCAGGCCCGTCGCGACCCTTGTCCAGGGTCGCTACTATCACGCATGGTTGCCAGCCGGGGAACATGTCTTAACCATACGCAAGATACCACGCACAGGGGTCTCGGGGCCCACTTCGACAACAGTGAACGTCCAGCCGGGGGCGACCTATGTATATACTGCGATGTGGGATTCGGATTACGTTTTTCTCCGCCCATCCAGTGTGTGCCTGACCCCTGGGGAGCTGTGGCAGCTTGGGTGGCCGGGAAGGCCTTGGTGCGTCGGGACAACCTCCGAGAACTTAACAAGGCAATGAACGCCGCTCGCCAAAAGCGAGTCCGGAGCTTAACAAAATTTTGAGTCTCTTCTGACGGGCAGCCGCCTGCAGTAAGGCTCTTGACAATGCCGGGTGAGCCAATCGTAACATCGCGCCATGAAATCACGAGTTACCTCCGCCACCACTCTCTTTCTGATTCTTGTTTTTATTTGCGTAAGCTTGATCGGAACCGCCAATGCTGAGTCCGCTGGGCGTTTGATCGTTATGCGGATCGCCAACTTTGGATGGAACGTAGTTCTCAATCTTAAGATCGATGGCAGAACGGTCGCCAACGTTGTGCAGGGACGACGCTACGATCACGTTCTGCCGGCGGGGCGTCATGTATTGACCGTGGCGGCCGTGCCAAACGCATACTACTCTGAGCCGACATCGACGGTGCTGAACGTCCGTTCCGGGCAAACATACGTATTCACGGCATCATGGGATGGGTCGAATCGCGTCGTTCTCGTCTCATCAGCCCTGCCCGTACTAACTCGAGCCCCCGTCTTCAATGCTGTCATTTTAGCGGACGGCGACGCCGAACGCTTCGGCGATAGATCATCTTTGCGAGCCCCGCTCGTGGCTCAGTCTCGGAGAGATCGCGCGCTAGGGGGTCGAGGTCGGCGTAGCTGTAGGAGTACCACTCGGAGTAGCACTTGGCGTAGCGGTACCGGCAGGAGTAGGACTAATAATAGGTATAGGGGTTGCTTCCTCTCCTCCTCCTGCTCCTTCGTTGGGCTCTTTTTTGTAAGTGATGAGAAGTGTAGCGCCCATTACCGGGGCAACCCTCACTTCAGCCGGCCCTGCAATGACGACGCTGTTATTGATTTCCGGGAAAGCCTGCGAATTGATTCCGGTGCTCAAATCGATTCGAGTTGCAGCGAGAACATTCACCGCCCCGCCAGAATCGCCGCTCAGGTTCACCCGGACCACGCCGCGCTCGGTCCCTCCTTCCTGAGTAAAATTTGTGATCTTAAGGAAGCGATCGTCAGGGACTGTGATTGTGACCGGCGAAGTCGTAATGATTTTGCTCTTGAATCCGCCCGCAAAAACAAAGCCAGAATTCAGGAGAAAGAAGGCAACCAACCACCCGCTGAGATGCATTTTGATCGTCATATGTGCGCAGCCGTATCGGCAAATTAGATTCGATCGTCGTCAGGTCAACGGTCGGAATCCATCGACGTCAATTTCGCGCTGCACAAGTCCCGCGCTCGGCGCTTGAAACTCCGGTGCGCCTTTAGCAGGCGCTATTTAATCTTCGCAAGAATCTTTTCCATCTCGTTCCGGCGGAAGGCACGCATGGTATGACTCTTTACGCTGCCGAGTGAGCCGATCTTAAGCGCGAACGCGCTCATGGTCTCGTCATCGGGCGCTTCGAGCACGACGACAACGTCGTAAGCGCCCATCGTCCAGAATGGCTCCACGATCTTCATGCCCATTTTCTCGGCCTCAGCCATCGCGGCGTCGTGCCGTTTGACCGTGTCCTTGATGTTGTGAATGCCCTGATCCGTAAACTGAATCAGAGCGATATAAGTAGCCATAATTTTCTCCCTTCATGTGATTGCGCCTCTAAATTATTCCAGATCATCTTCTACGCAAAAAAGATCAACCCCTCCCTTCCTAGTGGCCTGTCAGAAATCAAGAATAACACGGTGGTGGCTCGTAATGTCGGTTCTATGTCCTACCGAGGACTTTGAACGATGAGATATCTTGGCTCCAGACGAGCAATGAATCCAAAACGGGTTGGCTTTCTCGGTTTTGAGGGCGTGGCTGCATCGGAGCTGACGCGCGCCGCCGATGTTCTTGCAGCTGCGACTCTCGATGGCGGTTATGGGAATCGGATTTCATGTTACCACGTCTGCACGATTGGCTTCACTTCCGAATGTTTTCACGCTGAATCGGGGATCGCGTTCTGGCCAGATAGCACGCTCGAAAGGGTTTCCGAGTTGGATACGATTGTCATTCCAGGCGGCGATGGACTCCGGCGATCTTCAGTTAGTGAAATGATTGCCGACTGGGTCCTGGCGCGCGTAAACGAGACGCGCCGTTTCGCCGCGATCGGTAGTGGAATTTATGGTGTGGCGCCAACCGGGTTACTCGATGGCCGCGAAGTCACCACTCACTGGCGTTATGCGAACGAAGTAGCACGATGTTTTCCAAACCTGCGTGTTGATCCCAGAAGGCATCTCGTTAAAGATGGCGCCTTTTACACGTCTTCCGGTGCCAGTGCAGCTATCGATCTTTCGCTCGCTCTGATCGAAGAAGACTATGGCGGCCATGTAGCATCGGTGGTTGCCCAGGAGTTTGTAACCGCGCCGATGAACGGTAATGGCCACCATAAATTGCCCAACCCGCTCGTGTTTGACAGTCAACCGGCTGATCGGTTTGCAGAACTTATCCCCTGGATCATGCGAAATTTGCACGAAGACCTGTCGGTCAATACGCTCGCACGCAGAGCGTGCATGTCTCCGAGCCATTTTAATCGGGCGTTCAAAAGTGTGTTCGGCAGTGCGCCGGCGGAGTTTGTGGAGAATCTGCGCGTCAACGAAGCAAAGCGTCGCCTGGCTGTTCCGAAGCGAACTCTGGAGATCATCGCTGCCTCTGTTGGCTTTTCGGATGCGCAAACATTCCGGCGCGCATTTGAACGCAGACTTGGAGCGAGGCCGCGCAGCTACCTGAAAAACTTCAATGCACGTTCGATGGCGGCTTCGGCTGATGGAGAAGCGCCCTTACCACGGACAGGAAGAGTGTCCGACACACCAGAAGAAGCAGCGGTCCCAGCTCAAGGTTAAATGCGCTTTCCCTTCAGGGCAGACGCAAGTTTAACAAGGCTTTCTCGAATCTGCGCTGGCGTCCAGGCCGCAAAACCGAATATGAACGCCGGGCTGAGCTTCGCCTGGATGCAAAAAAATGAGAGCGCGGACGGTCTGACTCCGGTATCTAGTGTGATACGCCTGATCATTGGGAAGTCTTCCTCTCGCTTCAGCCAGGCGACGATGTTCAATCCAGCTTCTGGCACCTGCAATGTAAAACGGTCCCCCAGTAACTTGTTGAACTCTTGGATAAAAAAATCTCGTCGCTCCGAATATATTTTACGCATCCTCTTGATGTGACTGAGGAAAAAACCCTCGGTGATAAATCGCGCCAGTGTCGCCTGGTCGATCGGAGACGAGTGTTGATCCATAGCGCTGCGGATCTTGATAAAAGAATCGACCAGCGGCTCCGGTGCAACGATGTAGCCCAGACGCAAAGAAGGACAAAGAATCTTGCTCATCGTTCCCGCGTAAATCACCCGGCCGGAGTTATCCATCCCCTGCACCGAAGGGAGTGGCGGTCCGGTAAAACGAAACTCGGCGTCGTAATCGTCTTCAAAGACGAACGCGTTATGCGCGCGCGCGAAATCGAGTAAGGCCGTCCTGCGCGGAAAACTCATCGTCACGCCGATAGGAAATTGATGCGAAGGAGTTATATAGATGAGTTTTGGCAAAGGCTCTTTTCGCAATCGCGCAATGACGATTCCTTGATCGTCGAGCGGCTTTGGAATTATCCTGGCATCAGCCAGAGTAAGAACTCTTGTGGTCTGCTGATAACATGGATCTTCAATCCATGCGGGCTCGCCAGGATTGAGCAATGCTGTTGCCGTAATCAACATCGCCTGTTGCATTCCGCCGACGATCACGATCTGGTCCGCATGGCAGCGAGCCGCTCTGAAATCGCACAAATAAGCCGCGAGTGCCTTGCGCAGGTCGGCGTCGCCGC
>WNGB01024815.1_pt1 | contig 12511 bp, 10 predicted proteins | sample 5400681 | NCBI WGS metagenome assembly WNGB01 (sample SAMN13153367, study PRJNA577476) | soil metagenome | isolation source: 115 cm soil or saprolite under grassland replicate 2 | place: USA:California | collected 2016-06-15 | reverse complement strand
TCTGCCGAGCCCGAGCCGCCCCAGGAGATCAAGCGCGAGCTGATCAAGGTGCCCGAGTCGGTCACGGTGGGCGAGCTGGCCGCGGCGATGCGGCGCAAGTCGGGCGAGGTGATCAAGGCCCTCCTGGAGCTGGGGGTCATGGCCACCCTGAACGAGGTGCTCGACCCGACCGCCGCCCGGCTGGTCGCGGACAAGTTCCACTTCGACCTCGAGGTCCGATCGCTCGAGGGCGAGATCCTGGAAGAAGAGGAGGCCGATCCCAGCCAGCGCCGCCCGCGGCCGCCCGTGGTGACCGTCATGGGTCACGTGGATCACGGCAAGACCTCGCTCCTCGACGCCATCCGGACGACCAAGGTGGCCGAGCGGGAGTTCGGCGGGATCACCCAGCACATCGGCGCCTACCAGGTGGACACCACGCACGGCAAGGTGACCTTCCTCGACACGCCCGGGCACGAGGCGTTCACCGCCATGCGCGCCCGGGGCGCCCAGGCCACCGACATCGTGATCCTCGTCGTGGCAGCCGACGACGGGGTGATGCCCCAGACGGTGGAGGCCATCAACCACGCCAAGGCGGCGAATGTCCCGATCCTCGTCGCCGTGAACAAGATCGACAAGCCGGGCGCCGATCCGGATCGGGTGAAGCGCGAGCTGTCCAACCTGGGGCTCGTGCCCGAGGAGTGGGGGGGCCAGACCATCTTCGTCCACACCTCGGCCAAGCGGGGCGACGGCATCGCGCAGCTCCTGGAGATGACGGCGTTGCAGGCGGAGGTGCTCGAGCTGCGGGCCAACCCCAACCGCGCCGCGCGCGGGGTGATCGTCGAGGGGCGGCTCGACCGCGGGCGCGGTCCGGTCGCCACGGCGCTGGTCCAGTCAGGCACGCTGCGGGATGGCGAGGCCGTGGTCGTGGGCTCTCATTCCGGCCGGGTGCGGGCCATGTTCAACGACCGCGGCAAGAAGGTCACGGCCGCCGGGCCGTCCGATCCGGTGGAGGTGCTCGGTCTCTCCGGTGTACCCCAGGCGGGCGACACGTTCCTGGTGGTGGCCGACGAGCGGAAGGCGCGCCAGATCGCAACCGTGCGGACCGAGCGCGACCGGCTGAAGGGCAAGGGCGTCACGCGCGTGACGCTGGAGGACCTGCACAAGCAGATCCAGGCCGGCGAGGTCAAGGAGCTGCGGCTCGTCCTCAAGGCCGACGTGCAGGGCTCGGTGGAGGCGCTCACCGAGTCGCTCGAGCGGCTGTCGACGGACGAGGTGAGGCTCAAGGTCATCCACGGCTCGGTGGGGGCGGTCAACGAGTCGGACGTGATGCTGGCCTCGGCGTCCAACGCCATCGTGCTGGGCTTCAACGTCAAGGCCGATGTCAAGGCGGCTTCCCAGGCCCAGGCGGCGGGCGTCGACCTGCGCAGCTACAACGTCATCTACGACGCCATCAACGACGTGAAGGCCGCGCTCAGCGGCATGCTCGCGCCCGAGATCCGGGAGACCCTCCTCGGCCGCGCCCAGGTGCGCCAGCTCTTCCCGATCACCAAGGTCGGCACGGTCTTCGGCTCCAGCGTCACCGAGGGCAAGATGGTCCGCGGCGCGCGGGTGCGGATCAAGCGTGGCGACACCGTGCTCGGCGAGAGCACGGTCAGCTCGCTCAGGCGCTTCAAGGACGATGTGCGGGAGGTGCTGCAGGGCCTCGAGTGCGGGATCGGCGTGGAGGGCATCAGGGGCGTGCAGCCGGGCGACATCATCGAGGCCTTCACCACCGAAGAAGTGGCCCGCACGCTGTAAGAGCGCCGGACATGTCGGCGGCGCGCGTTGCGGTCGGTACGGTGGAGCTGCACCTGCCCGATGTCGGGTCCTTGAAGGGGAAGCGCCACGCCCTGAAGGGCCTCAAGGAAAAGCTCAGGCACCGCTTCGAGATCTCGGTGGCCGAAGTCGATCACCACGACACCTGGCAGCGCGCCACCCTCGCGCTGGCGTGCGTGTCCGGCGACTCCCGCCACGCCAACGAGGTGATCTCCAAGGCGATGGACTTCCTCGAGGATCACGTGGATGGCTACGTCACGGACATCGAGGTGGAGATCTTCTGAGAGATGCAGGGCAAGCGGCTCGAGCGCGTCAACCAGCTCCTCAAGGAGGAGATCTCCATGCTCCTCCAGCGGGAGCTGAAGGACCCGCGCCTGGGCTTCGTCACGGTCACCGAGGTGGACGTGACCACGGATCTGAAGCACGCGAAGGTCTACGTCTCCGTGCTCGGGTCCGAGGAGCAGTGGGCGTCGTCGTTCCAGGCGCTCCAGAGCGCGCGGGGCTTCGTCTGGAACTGGCTCCGGCGCCATCTGGATCTGCGCGCGACGCCGGAGATCGCGTTCCGGCCCGACCGATCCATGGAGCATGCCGCGCACATCCAAGCGCTCCTGGCCGACCTCCGTAGCAAGCCTGACGGCGAGCGGGCGGAGCCGTGAGCGGAGGCGTGACGGCCGTCTCGTCGGCCCCGCCGCAGCCGCTGCTGGACATCCTGGCGGGCCGCGGCGGCGCGGCGCTGATGCTGGGGCACGTGCATCCGGACGGCGATGTGCTCGGCACGCTCCTGGCGCTCGGCCTGAGCCTGGAGGCGGCAGGGTGGTCGGTGACCTACGCCGGTCCGCACCCGGTTCCGGAGGTCCTGGCCTTCCTGCCGGGGGCCGCCCGCTGGCAGGTTTGGAGCGCGCCGCCCCGCGCCTTCGACGTGATCGTGCTCACCGACTGCCCGAACCCCGACCGCACGGAAGGGCTGCTCGACGGGACGCGCGGCGCGGCGAGCCGGGTGCTGAACATCGATCACCACCCGGACAACCGTGGTTACGGGACCGTGAACTGGATCGATCCCTCCGCCGCTGCCACCGGCGAGATGGTGTTCGACCTGATCCGCGCGCTGGGGCATCGGGTGAGTCCCGAGATCGCGCTCAACCTCTTCACCGCCATCCACACCGACACCGGCTCGTTCCGCTACTCGAACACCACCACGCGGACGTTCCGCATCGCCGCCGAGCTCACCGCCTCCGGAGCGGATCCGGCTCTCGTCTCCGACCGGCTCTACCAGCGCCGCGCGCCGGGGGCGCTCGGCACGCTCGGTGAGGTCCTGCGCCGGGTCCGCGTCAGCGAAGACGGCCGCGTGGCCTGGCTCGCCGTGCCGCACGGGCTCTGCTCGGAGGCGTTCCTGGCGGCCGAGGATCTCGTGACCTACCCGCGCTCGATCGAAGGGGTCGAGGTGGCGCTCCTGCTGCGCGAGGAAGCCGGCGGGCTCGTCAAGGCGAGCCTGCGCGGCAAGGGACAGGTCGCCGTGAACCGGATCGCGCAGCGGTTCGGGGGTGGCGGTCACGAGAATGCCGCCGGCTGCACGCTGCGGGCAACGCTCGAGGAGGCCACCGCGGCGCTGCTCGGCGCCGTGAGCCTGGTCCTGGACGGAAAGAGTCCTTGAGTCAGCGTCACCCCTCGGGCATCCTCCCCGTCGAGAAAGGGCCGGGGGTGACGTCGTTCCAGGTGGTGGCCCACCTCCGGCGCGTCCTCCGCGCCCCGAAGATCGGCCACGGCGGCACCCTCGATCCCGAAGCCACCGGCGTCCTGCCCATCCTGATCGGCGAGGCGACCAAGCTCACCCCGTATCTCACGGAGCTGGACAAGGAGTATCTGGCCACGGTGCGCCTGGGCGTGATCACCGCGACCCAGGACCTGACGGGCGCCGTGCTCGAGACGCGGCCCGTCCCCGCGGTCGACTCCGCCGCCATCGAGGCCGTGCTGCGCCGCTTCGTGGGAGTGATCAGCCAGGTGCCTCCCATGTACTCGGCGCTGCGCCGGGACGGCCGGCGCCTCTACGAGCTGGCCCGCCAGGGGCTCACCGTGGAGCGCGAGCCGCGGCAGATCACCGTGCACGCGATCGGGCTCGAGGCGCTGGCCCTGCCCGAGTTGACCATCCGCATCCGGTGCGGCAAGGGCACCTATGTCCGGACCCTGGCCGCCGATGTGGGCGCCGCCCTGGGATGCGGCGGCGCCCTCGCCTCCTTGATCCGGACTCGCGTGGGACCGTACGTGCTGCCGAGCGCCGTGAGCTGGGCGGAGGTCCGCGAGGCGCGCGCGGGGGCCCCGCTCTGGGCCCGACTGCTCCCGTGCGACTCGGCTCTCGTCGCCTGGCCGGCCGTGAGACTCGACGCGGGCGAGGCGGCGAAGTTCGTCCACGGCCGGACGGTGCCGGCCCCCGCCAGCTCCGAGGGCCGCGTCCGCGTGTACACGGCGGACGGGGTCTGCCTCGGTGTGGGGTTCGGCCGCGCCGGCACGGTGAAGCCGGAACGACTGCTTCATGCGGATCCTGCGCGGGCTTCAGTCCTACCCGCCTGAGCTCAGGCCGTCGGTGACGGCGCTGGGTGTCTTCGACGGCATCCATCTCGCTCACGCCAAGATCCTCGCGACGGCCGTGGAGCGCGCGCGCGCGCGCGGCATTGCCGCCGTGGTCTGCACCTTCGATCCCCATCCCGCCACCGTGCTCCGTCCCGAGCGGGCCCCGGCTCCCATCGCCACGCTGGAGGAGAATCTCGCGCGGATAACCGTCATCGGGCCCGACGCGACCCTGGTCATCCCGTTCACGCTGGAATTCTCCCGGATGGAAGCGGAGACCTTCGTCGGCGAGGTCCTCGCGAAGACGCTCGGCGTCCGCGAGGTCGTCGTGGGATTCAATCACACGTTCGGCCGCGGCGCGCGCGGCACGGCGGCGCTGCTCGAGGAGCTGGGCGAGCGGCACGGCTTCGTCACCCACGTGCTCCCGCCCTTGGAGGTCAACGGGCAGACCGTCTCGTCGAGCGCCATCCGCGACGCGCTCCGTGAGGGGGATGTGGGGCTGGCCCGGGAGTTCCTGGGCCATCCCTACCGGGTGAGCGGGACGGTGCGGCGCGGCGCGGGACGCGGCCGCACACTCGGCTTTCCCACCGCCAACCTGCGCCCCGATGGGCCGCTCATCCTCGCCGCGGGTGTGTACGCCGCGCGCGTGGCCTGGGAGGAGGCGCGCGCCGACGCGGTCGTGAACGTGGGCTACCGGCCGACCTTCGGCGAGGACCAGTACTGGGTGGAGGCGTACATCTTTGACTTCTCCGGCGATGAGCCTGACCATCGATTTCCTCTCGCGCATCCGGGCCGAGATGAAGTTCCCCGGTGTGGAGGCCCTGAGACACCAGGTCGCCGCCGACATGGAGGCGGCCCGGCGACGGCTGCGGGAGTCGCCGACGACAGGGCGGTGAACGAGCGCACGCCTCCGGTACCGGGCCGCCTGGCTTCGCCACATGTCGTCAGCCGGCCGCCGGCGCCGCTCAACGCACAGAGAGTACGCTGGGCAAAGAGGCCGGATCGAACCCACGACCTCGCCGCCTTGCCGCTGGACCCTTAGCTGACCTGTCTCGTGCTCCGGTGGCCGACCACGCGCGGGCGCCTGGAAATGCGTGGTATACTCCCGCCGAAGTGTGATATAAGGCTGCCGGGAGGCGATCACCATGGTGAGATGGCTCGCGGTCGCGATTCTCCTGGCTGGCCTGGTCGGCTTCCCTGGCGTTCCCGCTCGCGCCGAGGCTCCCACAGCCCCCGCTCCCAGGCGCCCCGCTCCCGAGGAGGCCCCTCCCGAGGGCCCCACCCCCCTTCCGGGAATTCCGATCCCCCCGACCGGCGGCGCAGCGAGCCTGGTGGGCGCATCGCCCGGTTGGTACCTGATTCCCTCCTTCTTCCTCACCGAGGAGTTCGACGACAACATCTTCGCCAGCAGCGATCAGAAGCAGTGGGACTTCATCTCGCGGTTCTCCCCCGGGCTGGCGGGCGGCTACCGCTCGGAGCCCTTCACGCTCCTGCTGAGCGGAGGGTTCGACGCGGAGGTCTTCGCGCGGCACCCCGAGCTGAACGATGCGGTGAGCGGATGGCACGTGGGCCTCGATTCGCTGTACCTTCCGATCCGCCCGCTGGCATTCGGCTTGACCTTCGCCTACATCGAGACCAAGACCACCACCACCCTCCCGCTGCCGGTCGGCATCGCGCCCACCGTCATCGCGCCGGCGACCGTGCTCGAGTTCGGACGCAGGAAGGCGACCTTTCTCACGGCCGCGCCGTCGGCGGCGTACCAGTTCACTCCCCTCACGTTCGCGACCGCCGCGTACACGTACACGCACGACACCATCGAGGACGGCGAGTCCACCACCGTGCACTCCCCCGTGCTCAGACTCTCGCACCAGTTCACGGCACTGGATACGGGAACGCTCGGGTACCGCGTCGCGGTCTACGACATCGAGGGCTCCCCCACGAGGACGTCCCATGCGCCGACGGTGGGGTGGACGCGGGCGCTGACACCACAGACCAAATTGTTCCTCGAAGGCGGGCCCCGATTCTCCGATGGCGACGTCGGTCCCGAGGTCAGCGCCCGGCTCGAGCACGATTTCCGCCTGGCCAAGCTCGCGCTGGGCTATGCGCGGTCGCAGGGCTTCATTCTGGGACAGCCGGGCCTCGTGACGACGGAGACATACGTGGGATCGATCATCATGGAACCGGTCAAATCCCTCCTGGTGAGCGTGGGGCCGACCATCACCAAGCTCTCGGGGAACCAGACGCTGGACACCAACTTCTACGAGCTGGTCGCGAGCGCCTCGTACCCGATCCTGCGCTGGCTCACCGCTCGGGCCACGTACCGGTTCGGGTACGAGGAGCAACTCGGCGCCGGCGATATCCTCCGGAACGTCTTCTCGGTCAGCCTCGAGGCCACCTACCCGTATCGCGTCGGGCAGTGAGTCTCCCTGCCGCGCCCCCTGCTCGGGGACCGCGCGGCCGCCCCGGTTCGCTCTCGAGGCGCAGGGTTGTGGTGAGGGTGGCGCCCAGTCCGGACTAGCTCCAGAAGCCTCCCGACTCCCCAAAAACGGCGCTCGACCGACGCGGTTTGTAGGAAAGGAAGTGCGCTAACCCGTTTGCCCGCCCCCGGGTCCGGGCCCGTCCCGACAGCAGAAACGCGCATGTTATCCGAGCCTTCAGGCTCACGACACCCCGTCAGAGTCGTATGGCCCGCAATTTGCTTTGCCCTATTGGGGCTCAAGGACATTGAAACGGAGTGGTCAATCTGTTAAGTCGGATGGCCACATTTGCCCCAACGGAAAACAAGGTTGGGCCGCGGCCGAGCATGATTCGTGATGCCGGGGTTGTTGCGGCCATGGTGCGAATGCTGCGCGCTGGGGATGGCGGGAGGGCCCGTCGAGGCCAGTCCCGCCGGCCGGGGGGTGACGACGTGATGAGCGTGAAGAGATTGGTGGATGCCGAGGAGTTGCACAGCGTCATCGACTCGACCGTCGCGCACCCCGAGCGCGCGCACCCCGAGCGGGTGTGGCCCGACGAACCTGCCGCCAGGCTCGAGCGGGAGGTTGCCCTGTGGCGCAGCCCCAAGATGCGAGAAGTCGGGGAGATCATCCGGCGCGCCGCCGGGGTCGACGTCACCGTGCTGATCTGCGGGGAGACGGGAACCGGGAAGGATCTCGTGGCCCGCGTCGTCCATCACCTGTCGTCCCGACGGAGCAAGCCGTTCATCAAGGTCAACTGCGCGGCCATGCCCCGCGACCTCCTCGAAAGCGAGCTGTTCGGGCACGAGCGCGGGGCCTTCACCGGAGCCCACCGGCAGAAGGTCGGAAAGTTCGAGGCCGCCGATGGTGGGACCATCTTCCTGGACGAGATCGGGGACCTCCACCCCGCGCTGCAGGCCAAGCTCCTCCACGTCCTCCAGGACGGGGAGTTCTCCCGGGTCGGGGGAAAATCCACGCTGAAGGTCGACGTGCGGGTCATCGCCGCCACCAACCAGGATCTGGACCGAGCGGTGGCGGGGGGCCGATTCCGCGAAGACCTGTATTACCGTATCAACGTCATCCAGATCGTCGTCCCGCCGCTCCGCGAGCGGACGGAGGAGATCCCGTTCCTCATCAGCTACTTCATCGAGCGGCACTCGCGGCTCTTTCGCCGCGAGGGCTTCACGGTTCCGCCGGACGTGATGGAAGTCCTGACCAAGCACAACTACCCGGGGAATGTCCGGGAGGTCGAGAACCTCGTCAAGCGCATGATCGTGCTCGGGGATCCCTCGCTCGCGAGCGCCGCGCTGGCCCCGCGCAAGCTGGAATCCCTCGCGGCCGGCCCGCCGCGGAAGCTGCCGCTGCTGTCCCCCTCCCTCAAGGACGTGGCGCGCCAGGCCGCGCGGAGCGCAGAGCGCGAGGCCATCGCCAAGGTCCTCGAGGACACTCGCTGGAATCGCGTCAAGGCGGCCAAGCTGCTGAAGATCAGCTACCGGGCCCTGCTCTACAAGATCAAGGACGTGGGGCTCGATCGGTCACGGCCGGAGAGCCCGTCGCCCAACTGAGTCGTCCCGCCCCGTGAGGGCGGGGCGCTCGCCGCGTCACCGTGTTCCCCCCGCCCAGGGAGAGGGCAGGGCGAAGGGGCGCCCACGACGCCGAGCCTGCGTCCGTGAATGGAGCGCGCTGGGTCTTCCCCCTGCCGACGAGCGGCGCCGCATCGGCGCGAGCCGCCGCGCGCCGGTCGCGACGCGTCCACCCGAGTGACGATCTGCGGTATGCTCACCAGCACGGGGACGCCGCCATGTACCTCGACTTCTACGGCCTGAAAGCGAAGCCGTTCAACCCCGCGCCGGATCCGGCGTTCCTCTACCTCGCGCCCGGGCATCGCGTGGCGTTCGGCCAGCTCGTCCACGGCATCCACGCGCACAAGGGAATCATCGTCGTCACGGGCGAGGTGGGGACCGGCAAGACGACGCTGCTCCGAGCGCTGCTGCCGCGCCTGGACGGCATCACGGCGGTCTCCCTGGTCGTCAACCCGACGCTGTCGTTCGACGAGCTCCTGGAATGCATGCTCCACGACTTCGGGATCGCCACGGCCGGCGAGACGCGGGTCGAACGGCTCGCGACCCTGGACACCTTCCTCGGCGCGCGGCGGCGAGCCGGGCAGGACACCGTCGTGATCCTCGACGAGGCGCAGAACCTGGACGCGGCGACGCTCGAGCAGGTCGGGCTCCTCTCCGATCTCGAGGCGACGGCGGACAAGCGGCTGCAGATCCTGCTCGTCGGCCAGCCGGAGCTCGGGGCCAAGCTCGCGCTGCCGGAGCTCCGGCAGCTCCGGCAGCGGGTGGGCGTGCGCTGCGCGATCGGGCCCCTCCGGCCGAGGGAGGCGCGGGCGTACATCCGGAGCCGCCTCCGCATTGCGGGCGCGCCGGACCGCGGCCTGTTCACGGAGCGCGCCGTGCGCCGCATCACCGCTCACGCGCGGGGTATCCCGCGGGTGATCAACATGGTCTGCGGCCACTGCCTCCTCATCGGTCATGCGGAGCAGGCGCGGCAGATCGATGCGGACCTCGTGCAGCGGGCCATCAGCTGTCTGGAAGAGGGCGCGTTGCCAGGGCGCGAGGCGAGGGGACGGGGCGCGCGAAGGGTGAGGGCGCGGTGGGCCCTGGGAGCGGTGGCCGTGGGCGCGGTCGGGATGCTCGCGGCGCTCGCGCTGCAGGGCGGCGCGCTGCCCCATGTGCTGGCCACCGTTCACGCGTGGTGGGGACGATGAGCGGGCGCGCCGGCGCTCTCGGGGAGCCGGCGGCGGAGGGGTGGGCGTGAGTGACCGGGAGCTGGTGAACAACATCCGGAACCGCGCGGGGCTCCTCACCGTGATCGGCCAAGGGTACGTGGGCTTCCCCCTGGCCGTCGAGTTTGCCCGCGTCGGATTCACGGTGGCGGGGCTCGACACCGACCCCGAGCGGGTGGCTGCGCTCAGGCTCGGCCGCCCGTCCAGCCCCGACGTATCGGACGAGGACCTGGAGGCACTCCTCGGTGAGGGCCGGTACGCGGCGACATCGGACTTCTCGGTGCTGGAGCGCAGCGACGTCGTGATCATCTGCGTGCCGACGCCGCTCCGGAAGTCCAAGGAGCCCGACATCTCCTTCGTGGTCGCCGCGGCGGACGAGGTTGCGGCGCGGTTCAGGCCCGGCCAGCTGGTGGTCCTCGAGAGTACGACCTACCCGGGGACCACCGAGGAGCTCCTCCTCCCCATGTTCGAGAAGCGGGGCGCGCGGGCGGGCGTCGATCTGTTCCTGGCCTTCTCCCCGGAACGGCTCGATCCCGGGAACCCGGCGTTCCGCGTGGGGGACATCCCGAAGGTCGTGGGAGGCATCACGCCCGACTGCACGCGCCTCGCCGCCCTCCTCTACCGGCAGATCGTGCCGCGGGTCATCGAGGTCTCGAGCGCGAAGGTGGCCGAGCTGGCGAAGCTCTACGAGAACGTCTTCCGGAACGTCAACATCGCGCTCGCCAACGAGTTCGCCGTGATGTGCCGCCGTCTGGGCGTCGACAGCGGGGAGGTGATCGACGCGGCGGCCACCAAGCCCTTCGGCTTCATGCGCTTCAACCCCGGGCCGGGCATCGGAGGCCATTGCATCCCCGTCGATCCCCTCTACCTCTCGTGGAGGATGCGCCACGACGGCTACGAGCCACGCTTCATCGCGCTCGCCGACGAGATCAACCGGGGGATGCCCGCCTACGTGGTGAGCCTCGTGATGGAAGCGTTGAACGACCACGGCCGCGCCTTGAACGGCGCCCGGATCCTCATCCTGGGCGTGGCCTACAAGCGCGGGGTGGGCGACACCCGGGAGTCTCCGGCCCACGACGTCATCGCGGCACTGCGCTCCCGGGGCGCCGTGGTCGCCTACGCCGACCCCCACGTGCCCGCCTTGCGATCGGGCGAGATCGACCTCAAGGCGGTTGCGCCCACCGAGGCAGCGTTGCGCGCGGCTGACTGCGTCGTCGTCCTCACCGACCACCCGGAGTTCGACTACGAAGCGGTCGTCCGCCACGCGCGGCTGATCGTCGACACGCGGCAGGCCATCCCCCTGGGGGCAGCTGGCGGCGCTCGGGTGGTGAGACTGTAGAGAAGTTGGGCTAGCCCGCGCCGGGTCCGATCATCTGCTCGACCTTGTCGAGAAACTCGGACAGCTTGAAGGGCTTGAGCTGGACGCCATCCACGGGCAAGTCGCGGTAGCGCGTGAGATCGGCGTAGCCGGAGAGAACCAGGATCGGGATCGTCGCCCACGGGCTCGTTTCCCTCAGGCGTCTGATCAGCTCGGGTCCCCCGAGGCCGGGCATGAGGATGTCCACGATGACGAGGTCCGGGGTCACGCGCGAGAGCCAATCGAGAGCCTCGAGCCCGTCCTCGGACGCGATCACCCGGTAACCCGCGCCGCTGAGCAGCTCTTGCAGGGCCTCGCGCAGGCGATCGTCGTCCTCGGCGATCAGTACCTGCTTGGTTGGTCCGTCTGCGTGTGGCACGCGCCTACTTTAATGGGAAAGCCGGCATTCCTGCAAGAACGGCGTGTGCGGTGCCCGACCCGGCCGGCGCGCCGCTGGGGCGGACGGCCTCAGCGGTCCTGCTCCTCCCCGAGGCGGCTCGGGAGGAGGCTCTCGTCGGTCACGGCGCGAAGACCCTCCGCGCCTGGCGTGCCTTCCTGAACCAATCGCCTCGGCCGCATCTTGTCGCTCGTGTGACGATCAGCGTCAGCCACGGTCCGGCGGACGTTGCTCCGTGGCGTCGAGCCGTGGAGGCTTCGTCGTGAAAAGCCCGCCAAATCGCGCCTCCAGTGACGCCGGACCAGCGCCTCATCCGGTTGGCACACAACGTGCTCCCCTCAGGATCCGCGTTGCCCGTCGAAGGGAACGGAGCAGATGACGCTTTTCCCAAAAGGAGGGGACCGAATGCGTGCGGACAAGGTATGTGCCAAGCAGCCATCACCATGCAGTGAGCGAAGCGACGGCGGGCCATCGGGGAGCGATACTCTTCGCCGGCGGCGGGGTACGGGATCGAGTCGTCCAGTGACAACGGGCCTGGTGGCCGTGCTTCTCGCGGTCGCCGGCCTCCTGCTCTGGCCCGGCCGGGCGCCGGCGGTCCAGGCCATTCTCAGCGACGACGCGTACACAGCCACGGGCGCGCCCAACACCAATTTCGGCGCGAGCGAGGATCTCCACGTCGGTGGAGCGAAGAAGACCTTTCTGAAGTTCGACTTCTCGACGCTTCCCGCGGTCACGGGGGCTGACGTCGAGAAGGCCACGCTGACCATCTTCCTCAGCGATGTCGTGGCGCCCGGCTCGTTCACCGTGAGGCTCGTGACGGGACCGTGGGACGAGGGGTCGCTCACCGCCAGCAATATCCCATCGAAGGTTCTCACCACCATTCCGGCGATCCCCGTCGGACTCGGTGACGCCGGGAGTTTCTTGACGATCGACATCACCTCACTCGTCAAGGGGTGGCTGGACACACCAGCGTCGAACTTCGGCGTCGCGCTCGTTCGTGCCGACACCACGCTCCACTTCATTCTCAACAGCAAGGAGAACACCGCCCAGGGTCACGAGGCTCGCGTCGACGTTTCCCTGTTGCGTGGAAGCGGCCCGGCGGGCCCCACAGGTCCGACGGGCGCAACAGGCCCTCAGGGGCCCAGCGGGCCCCA
>WNGB01027105.1_pt1 | contig 12512 bp, 13 predicted proteins | sample 5400681 | NCBI WGS metagenome assembly WNGB01 (sample SAMN13153367, study PRJNA577476) | soil metagenome | isolation source: 115 cm soil or saprolite under grassland replicate 2 | place: USA:California | collected 2016-06-15 | reverse complement strand
CCCGCCTGCGCGCGGCGCTCGAGCAGCTGACGCCACGTGACCGTGAGGCGTTGCTCCTCTGGGATGCGGGGATGTCGTACGACGAAATCGCCGCGCAGACGGGCCTGGCGCGAGGGGCGATTGGAACGACGTTGGCGCGCGCGCGCCGGAGACTGGTCGACGCCTATGATGCAGGACTGGAAGGAGGACAGCATGTCGCACGTGGATGAGGGAACGCTGCACGTCTACCTCGACGGCGAGCTGCCCCCTGCCGAGCGGACGGCGCTCGAAAAGCACCTCGCGGACTGCGCGACGTGTCGCGCGACTCTCACGGAAGAGCGGGCGCTGCGTGAGCGGGCGAGCGCGGTGTTGGGATCCGCGCGTCCGGCAGAGCGTCCGGCGCCACCCCTCGAGCAGCTCCGGCGTGAGCCCAAGCGTTCGCCCTGGCGGGTGCGCAGATCGTTCGCCTGGGCGGCCTCGCTGGCGCTCGCGTTAGGACTTGGCTACTCCCTCCGCACCCCTCGTGCCTCGGCGCCGCTACAGACTCCGGCGGAACCATTCGCTTTCATGCAGAAGGGTGGCGCGTCGACCCAGGAAGAAAAGCCACAGTCACAGGTACAGTCACACGTACAGGCTCCGGCCCAGCGCCCTCCGAACGATCGCGGGGCGGCACACGCGGAGGATGAGCTCGTCGCTCGGGACGCTCCGAGGGCGGACTCTTCGGCACAGGTGGCCACACCGGTCCGGGGTGCTGCGGTCGCAGCGCCCGCACCCAGACTCGCTGACTCGATCAGGCTCGAGGCCAGGGTGGCCTCCGGCGCCGTCGCCACCGCTGGGGCGCCCGCACAAAGGCAAGCCGACTCGCTGAGTGCAGTGGCCCGCGCGGAGCGGCCCACTTTCATCGTCGACGGTGTCACGCGACAACTGCCAGCGACAAACTGGCCGGTGATCAGCCGGCGCGCAGCGAAGTCGATTCTCGGTGAAGAGCCTGTCGGGCTTCCCGGCCTGGAAACGCGAACCTTCCGCCGCGACCCGGGGACAAATGCCGTCGTTGTCGAGCAGGCGCTCGACTCATCGACCGTGATTCAGATCTTCCAGCGGCCCGCGGGAGGTGCGTACCCCTACGATTCGTCCGAGGCCGCATCGACAAGTGCGAGTCGCGCGCGGCCGCGCGGTTATACGGCTGGAGATCGGCTGCGTGAGCGCGGCGATCCCCTGTTCGCTCGCTTTGTACGAGGTCTACGCGTGGAGATCAAGGGTCCGCTGTCGGTGGACTCGCTCAATCGCCTGCTCGAACAGGTCGCGCCGCTACCCTAGTGGGCAGGGCGCAGCATGCTGCGCCCCTACTCGCCGCGTCTCCACCCGATCAGCTCGGCCACGACGCTGACGGCGATCTCCTCGGGGGTGACGGCGCCGATCGGGAGTCCGACGGGCACCCGCACCCGCTGCAGGCTTTTCGCCGGAACGCCGGCCGCTTTGAGCCCCTTCGTAACGACGATCTTCTTGCGCTTGCTGCCGAGTAACCCGACATACCCGGCAGGCGACGCCGCGACGCGCTCCAGAATCACGGCGTCGTTGCGGTGACCGCGCGTCGCGATGACCACGGCATCCGCGGGCGCCAGCGGATAGCGCGCGAGCGCAGTCTCGACATCCGCCGCGAGCACGGCGACAGATGCGTCAAAGCGCGACGGGTCGGCGTACTCGAGGCGATCATCGATCACCACGACCCGGAAACCGGCCGCAGCGGCGGCCCGCGCGATGGCGGCCCCTACGTGTCCTGCCCCGAACACAAACACGCGCGGTGCCGACATGAGCCGCTCCTCCATGAACCGGCCGCCCTGCGTGAGCGTCGCCGCCGCTCCGGCGCGTCCGCCGAGTGCCAGCGGCTCGAACGTCTTGACCGGCTTTCCCGCCCCGCCCCAGTCTGTCGCGGTGCGGACCAATCCCGACTCGGCGGCGGCCGCCGCGTCGAGCACGCGGACGTAGGCCTGGTCCGCAACGAGTGGCTCGACGAAGATGTCGACGGTGCCGCCGCAGGAGAGGCCGAGGTCGCCGGCAAGATCCGCGTTCAGGTGGTGCGTCAGGAGCGCAGGACGGCGGCGGGCCTGCGCCTCCAGCGCCGCACCGATGACGTCGGCCTCCACGCAACCGCCGCCGACCGAGCCGATCAATCGGCCTTCAGCCCCCACCAGCATCTTGGTGCCGGCGGGAACGGGCGTCGAACCGCGCGCGCGCGCGACGGTCGCGAGCGCACCCGCACGGTCTTGGCGAATGAGATCGGCGGCGGCGTGCCAGACGTTCATCGGTAAAAAACTAAGCTCCCGGGGTTGGATCCGCCCCGGGAGCCTCAAAGTCCCTGATAGTCCGCCTACTGCACAACGAGCGTCCCGCTCATCCCTTGGGCTGCGTGAATCGTGCAATGATAGGTGTACGTCCCTGCCGACACTGGGGTGGAATAGTCAGGGTCGCCCCCTACCTGGTTGCCAGAACCTGTCGGCGACGTCGGTCCCGTAAGCCACGTCACGTTGTGATTCACCGCGCCCGTCGCCCAGTGGAAAGTGATCGTGCCGGCGGCTATGGTGTCGGGAGTTGGAGTAAACTGATTGTTAGAGACCGTGATTGTGGTCAAGTGACCACCCGGCGGAGGAGGCGGGGGCGGGGGTGGCGGCGGGGGCGGGTTACCATAACTCGTACCGTTCCCGCACCCACCTGCAGCCATAATCGCCGCGATTGCCAGCAAACGAACCATCGGCATGACGCCTCCATGAAGGAGTGGTATGTCGTAAAGTGATACGGTGCTGCTGCTGGACGCTAGGGCGCTAGTGCTGCTCGCGCTCCAGTGCGTCCGCCGCAAGGCGCGGCGAGATGATGGGATAACGACCGGCGAACCACGACCAGGAGAGGAAGAAGAGACCACCGAAGAACAGCGCCGTGCCGATCTCGGGCACGCCGAGTGCGGGCCCGGCGCCGTGATTTATGGCGGGCACGACCTCGAGATAGCGCTCGAGCCAAATGCCCGCGAGGCTCACGAGCGCAAAGACGACCATCGTCGGCGCGAAGAGCTTCGGCTTCACTCCGAGCAAGCCGATGAAGGGAATCAAGAAGACGAGCAGGAAAACCGCGATGCCCACGGGACGCCACACGCCCGACAGGCGATAGAAGATGAAATACGTCTCCTCAGGCAGATTGCCGTACCAGATCACCAGGTACTGCGACCACATCAGGTAGGCCCAGAACACCGTGAACCCGAAACAGAGTTTGCCGAGGTCATGCTGTTGCCGCGTCGTGTAAATCCCTTTGAGACCCATCGCGCCGCGCAAGACAATGGAAAGAATCGCCAGCATCATCAGCCCGGCGAGGAAGCTGCCCATGAAATAGAACGCGCCGAACAAGTTGCTCACCCATTTCGTCGACAGCGCCATGATCAAATCGTAGCCGAGCAGGCTGTAGCCGAAGGCGTAGGCGAGGATCAGGATCGCGGCTTCCCGCGAGATGCGGGCGGCGTCTTCCGTCCGGGCCACCGCTGCGCCGCCGGTCAGCTCGCGGGCATCGGGGGCGGTGTCGTGTCGGACGAAGCGCCACGAGAGCCACGACAGCACGGCGAGGATCGCCCCGTTGCGCACGAAGAACCATTTGCTCGTGAGCCACCAGCCGATCTCGGGGCGGGGCTCGTGAATCCAGGTGAAGATGTATTGCCGGCCGATGAACAACCCGACAAACAGCAGCAGCGCGACCGTGGTGAACGCGGCGCCTGCCTCCGCGAAGCGGATGATAACGCCCGACCAATGGCCCTTGGCCAGCTTCTGGGTCGCGGCAAAGACGACCATGCCCTGCGCGAGTCCAACCCAGAACACGAAGTTGGCGTGGTACGCCCACCACGTCCGTTCGGGGTGGGCGCCGCGCAGGCCCAACACCAGAATGCCGCCGCCCAGAATCGCGGCCATCGCGCCGAACAGCGCGAACCGCGCCACTGGCGCCTGCCGCGCCTTCTGCGCGAGATCCGCGCGACTGACGGTCGCGGCGGTCACTGACCGCCTCGGGCGTTCAGCTGCAGGTTGCGCACGTAGTTGACCAGATCCCAACGGTCGTTGCCGTGAATCTTGTCGCCGTAGCGGGGCATCAAGCCGCGCCCCATCCGCTGGGCTTCGACGATCATCCCGTAGATCGCGCCGTCAGTCATCTTGGGCCGGGTCGGATCGACGAGCGACGGAACACCGGGGAATGGGCCACCCCCAGCGAGCGACACGGGCCCGTTGCCCTGCCCCCGCTCGCCGTGACACACCAGACAATAGGTCTGATAGACCCACTGCCCGCGATTGAGCGATTCGGCGGTGCGAGTGCGCGGATTCGTCAGCCGATCCGCCGTCTCCCGCGTAAGCGGCAGCTCGGCGCCGGACACGGGGACCGCACCCGCGACCGGCGGAATCGGGCGGGCGTACGGCTTGATGTTGCGCTGGTGCCGCATCGTTGCGAACCACCCGACCTTGTGCACGACGGTGTCGGGGTCGCAGGCACCCCCTCCAAGGAGCGCCAGCGCGGCAACGAGCAGCTCGCGTTTACCCACGGCGCACTTCCTCCGCGCCCGCGGCGCGCAGCAGCGACTCCATCTTGGCAGCCTGGCCGGCGCCGGCGGGCACGAAGATGCCGAAGCGATCGTTGGTGAAGCGCGCGTCGTACTGGATGGTGCCGGCGCGCCGTGCCGCAAATAACGTGTTGAAGAGGATGCCGAGGATCGTAGAGAGCGCGCCGAACAAGATGGTCATCTCGAACATGATGACGACGTAGGGCGGGATCGAGCCGACGGGCTTGCCGCCGACGACGATCGGCCAGTCACCCGACATCCACAGGGTCAACCACGCCCCGACGGAGCAGCCGGCGATGCCGCCGACCAGGGTGAACATGCGCACGGGGCTCACCGCCTGGCCGAGGGCGTCTTCGATTTCGTGGCGCGGGATCGGCGAGTATACGGTGAAATCGGTTTGCCCGGCGGCGCGCAATTGCTTGATCGCCGCGAGCGTCGTGTCGAGATGCGCGAAGACCGCGAGCACGCCGGGTGTCGGCGGCGGCCGAAACAGATCGTTCAGCGGCTTCGGGAGCGCGATCATGCGTGCGCCTTCGACGCTTTACTGCGCGGCGGGGGAAGGACTTCCTTCACTTCGCTGATCGAGACGGCCGGGAAGTTCTTCACGAAGAGCAGGAACCACATGAAGAACCACCCGAAGCTGCCCGCCATGATGCCCCAGTCAGCCCACGTCGGGTTGTAGACCGCGTTTGCCCAGGGCTCGTATGGCTCGCCCGCCAGTGACACGACGATGATCACGTAGCGCTCGAACCACATGCCGATGTTGACAAAGATCGAGATGACGAACAGCGCGGTGATGTTCGTCCGGATCTTTTTGAACCACAAGAGCAGCGGCAGGAACCCGTTGCAGATGTACATCGTCCAGGACGCCCACCAAAACGGACCGAACGCGCGGTACCAGAACGCGGCCCGCTCGTTCGGGTTTCCGCCAAACCAGGCGATAAAGTTCTCTGTGAGGAGAACCCGACGATCGAGCCGGTCAGCAGGCACAGCTTCGCCAGGTTCTCGAAATGCTTGACGGTGATCAGCTCTTCGAGCCCGAAGAGTGTGCGAATCGGGGTGAGCAGCGTGATCACCATCCCGCAACCCGAGTAGATCGCGCCGGCGACGAAGTAGGGGGCGAAGATCGTGGCGTGCCAGCCGGGGACGAGCGCCATCGCGAAGTCCCAGGACACGACGCTGTGCACCGACAGGACCAGCGGCGTCGCGAGGGCCGCCAGATACAGGTAGCCGCGCGTGTAGTGCCGCCACTGTTCGTTGGAGCCCGTCCACCCGATCGACGTCAGCGCGTAGAGCTTCTTGCGCCATCCCGTCGCCAGGTCGCGCACAGCCGCGATGTCGGGGATCAGGCCCATGATGAGGAACACGGTCGAGACGGTGAAATACGTCCCGATCGCAAACTCGTCCCAGATGAGCGGCGACTTGAAGTTGGGCCAGAGGCCGCGCTCGTTCGGGTATGGAATCAGCCAGTAGAAGTACCACTGCCGCCCGATGTGAATCAGCGGGAACAGTCCGGCCGTCATCACCGCGAACACCGTCATCGCTTCGGCGGTGCGATAGACGGCCGTACGCCAACCGGAGCGGAACAGGAACAAGATTGCCGAGATCAGCGTCCCGGAGTGCGCGATACCCACCCAGAACACGAAGCAGGTGATGAATACCGCCCAATACACGGGGTGCGAATAGCCGGCCAGTCCCAGTCCGTAGCGCAGCAGGTACAGCAGCGTGATGATACCGATGCCCAGCAATGCCACGGCGGCTCCCAGCAGCAGGAAGTAGCCGCGTGAGGGCGTGCCGAGCGTCCGCGCAATCGTGCGCGTGACGTAGTCGTACGTCACTCGCGACGGCGGGGTGGGCTCAGCCATGGCTCGGTGTGTCCTGCGCGACGACGCGGGCGAGATAGGTGATCGCCGGCTTCGTGTTCAAACCGGCGAGCACGTGATAGCCGCGCGGGTTGCCGGCGAGCTCGTACACCTGCGAGCGCTTGTCGTTGAGATCGCCGAAGACGATCGCTTCCGACGGGCACGTTTGCTGGCAGGCGGTGACGATGTCGCCGTCACGTACCGCGCGGTTCTCGAGGCGTGCCTGATTCTGGGCGCCGCGGATGCGCTGCACGCAGAAGGTGCACTTCTCCATCACGCCCTTCTCGCGCACGGTGACGTCGGGATTGAGCAACATCGACAGCGGCTCCGGGAACGCCTCGTACTTGCCGTCACGCTCCGCGTAGTTGTACCAGTTGAAGTAGCGGACCTTGTACGGGCAGTTGTTGGAGCAGTAGCGCGTGCCGACGCAGCGGTTGTAGACCTGGCCGTTCAGCCCGTCCGGGGTGTGATAGGCCGCGTACACGGGACAGACCGGCTCGCAGGGCGCGTTGCCGCATTGCTGGCAGAGCATCGGCGAATTGACCGCGCCCTGGGGCTCGCCGTGTTCGTCCGTGAGCCAGTAGCGCTCGAGCCGCATCCACGACATCTCGCGGCCGCGTTGCATCAGCTCTTCGCCGACCGTCGCGATGTTGTTTTCGGCGTAACAGGCGGTCACGCAGGCGGCGCAGCCCGTGCACTTCGACAAATCGATCGCGAGTCCCCAACGCGGCTGGTCGCCCTTGTAGTTGCCGATCTCCGCCTGCTCGTGCTGGCGCTCCGCCCACCATTCGACGGACTCGGCGGCGTATTCGGGTGTTTCCTCGTGGTGGAACGGCGCGTCGCCCGGATGCAGCGCTTTGGCGCGCGCGAGGCCGAGCACTTCGACGGTGCCGCGGCCGCGCTCGCGCGGGCTGCCTTCGGTCGTGACGATCTTGCGATGCTCGCCCGTCTTGGTGGCGGTCGCGGCGACGATGAAGCTGCGGCCGCCGTACGTCGTGGCCTCGGTCCCGAGCAGCTGGAACGCGTTGGCGGACCGGTCCTTGGCGTAGCGGCCGTACGCGGTGTGCCCCTGCCCCGTCGGGACGGCGAGCACGTCAGGACGCACGGAGCGCGTGATCCACGCGGGGAATTCCTCGTAGCCAAACGGCGACTTGAGCCGCAGGAAATCTCCCGTCGCGAGGCCCCACTTCTCCGCCGTGTCGGGATGCACTTCGACCCAGCTGTGCCAGGCGATCTTCGACACGGGATCCGGGAGCTCCTGCAACCACGGCTTGTTGGCGCCGCGGCCATCGTGGAGGGCCGAGTGCGGGAAGACGACGACGGTCTGCTCCTCGGCACCCGTGGCTCCACTCGCCTTTTCGAGCGAGGGAGCAATGGCCGAGAGATCCGGGGCGAGACGCACGGTGCGCGTCGGCGCGGTGCCGTAGATCCCGCCCTTCGTCAACGAATCCATCCAGTACTGGTCGAACCCGCTCGCGTGCCGGGTCCGCCACTTGCCCTGGAGATAGTCCTGGAATGTGCCGCTCTTGCCGAACAGCTTGAGAATGACGTCGCCGGTGGGCCGTGTGTCGAAGACCGGCTGCACGACCGGCTGCTGCAGCGCCGTGATCCCGGCGCGCGGCCGGCTGTCGCCCCATTGCTCGAGCGCGTGGTGGTCAGGCAAGATCAGGTCGCACGCGGCCGCCGTCTCGTCCAGGTACGACGAGAAGCTGACCTTGTACGCGACCTTGCCGAGCGCCTGCTGGAACGCGCCGGGCAGCGAGTGCGCCGGGTTCGTGCCGTGGACGAACAGCAGCGCGACCCGACCGTCCGCCATATCGGAGGTGAGCGTTGCGAGCTCGGCGAACGTGTTGGTCGAACCAATGGCGAGGTCGGCGCCGAATTTCACCAGGGACCCGACCGCGCCGACGACGTAGTTCAGGATGTTGACCGCGGCGACGGTGGCCGCGCCATTCGCCCCCTGCGTTGCCATGCCGCCGGCAACGGCGAGCCCGCCACCCGACCGGGCAAACTCGCGCGCGAGCCGAACGATGGTGCCCTCGTCGATCCCGATCGCCTGCGCGACAGCACGCGGGCTATGGGCCCCCAGCACGCTGACGAGCCGGCTGGCGTCCGCGGGCACCCGAGCCAGGTGCTGGCTCATGATCACCTGCGCCATCGCCAACGCCAGGATGCCTTCGGTGCCCGGTCTCGCCGCGATCCACTCGTCGGCGTTCATGCCGGTGAGCGACAGGCGTGGGCCGACGTACACGAACTTGGCCATTGATGCCGGGCGGCCGGCATCGAACGCATGCGCACGCGAGAAGCCGTTCTGGAATTCGACCGGCGATAGCCAGGTGTCGAGGAAGTCGGCACCGAAGGAGAGCAGATACTTCGCGTTGGCGAAGTCGTAGGACGGCAACGTCGCCGTGCCAAATGCCATGCGATTGCCGGCGCGCAGCGCTTCGAACCCGAAGGGCTCGTAGCTCATGCGCCGTCCGCCCACTTGCCTCATCCAGTCATCGACGAGGTCCCCGAATGAGGACTGCTCGGTGCCCGTCAGGAATACGATCCCCTTCCCCTGCGACTCGCGCACCTTGGCGGCGAGCCGCTGGATCGCGCCGTCCCAATCGATGTCCTCGAACACCCCGTTCGCGTTCCGCACCAGCGGATGGGCGATGCGGTCGGGGTTGTAGAGCCCCTGGAGCGCCGCCTGCCCGCGTGCGCACAGCCGGCCACGATTGATCGGGGAGTCGGGATTGCCTTCGAGCTTGACGGCGCGTCCCTCGCGGACGCGCACGTGCACGCCGCATCCCGCCGCGCATTCACGGCAGGTGGTGGCGTAGTAGGTGGCGGTGCCTGGAATCTGATCCTCGGGTTGGATCAGATACGGAATGAGCCGTTCGGTGGGCTCGGGGCCGATGCCGCAGGACGACAGGGCGGCCGCACCGGCGCCCGTGGCGCCGAGCACCTTCAGAAACCGGCGGCGATCGATGGAGTCGGTCATGTCAGTAGTGACATACGGTGCAGTCGCGGGTTACTTGCGGCTTCTGGGCGAGGTGACAGCGGACGCACCACCCCATGCGCAACGTCGAGACCTGCTCGACCTGCGGCATCTTCTGTACGTCACCGTGACACGTGACGCACGCGTTCGTGCCGAGGGCCTTGATGTGCCGCATGTGCGGAAAGCGGACGAAGCCGGGGAGCGCGTGCACGCGAATCCACTCCGGCGGTTTCCGCTCGCGCCATGCGTCGCGGACTTTCTTGATCTCGGCCTGATGCGACGGCGTGGATCCGCCCACCAGCTGATGACAGCCGATGCACGTCTGCAGCGACGGGATCCCCGGCTCGCTCGAGATCGATGCCGAATAGTGGCAGTACATGCACGGGATCTGGTCCTGCCCGGCATGGATGTCGTGGCGGAAGAAGATCGGCTGGCGCGGCCCCTTGAGGTCGCCAGTGTCGCTGATGACGGGAGCCTGATAACGCGAGGAAGCGGGTTGTGCCTGTTGGCCGTTTAGGGCCGCAGGCGGGAGGGCGAGGATCAACACCACGACCGCAGCTGAACGCAGATGGCCTCTGCTTGCTAATCAGTGGTTCGGTTTCGGTGTGGGACGACTTCAGCCCGAAGGCTCACGAATGTAACAACGGCTACTCCGGCCGCGCCAGTAGTTGGTATTTCAATCGCACGACGTCGACGAACGCGTGGACGGAGTCGAGATCGGCGAATTCCATCCAGCAGTGGCGCACGCCGTCGAACAACGCTCCGTCGCGCACCGCTTGTTTGATGACGCGCGGCAATCCGTTCGTCGCGCTGATTTCCTGCTCTTCGAACCCCGACAACACGAACGTGCCGCTCACGCCCGATTGCATGGGGTGCAGGTAGCCGAGCTTCCGGCCCCCGACCTCGTACATCCAGACCCATTTCCAGGTCGTGCCGAGGTAGACGACTTGCTCGGTTACGTGACGCAGGCTGCGCAGCTCTTCGCGCGCCTTCTTGAATCGTTGGGCCGCGCGGGGGGACAGATCACGCGCCGGCTGATCTGGCTTGGGCCGCTGGCGCGGACTCAGGTACAGATTACTGGCCCAATAGTCAGTGTTTGGCTTGATCATGGCGCCCCTAAAGTATAGGCGTGGTCAAGAGGCGAAATCGTCCAGGATCGAGGAGCCGGCCACAGGACTGTTGCGGCACTGCCATACGGCCCTCGTCGCCCATCGTCAGCTTGATGACATCGCCGTTACGGCCGAACCAGCGGCTCGACGGTTCCAAATCCGAGGGATAGACGAACAACGGCAAGGACGCCGCCGCCAGCGCCGCCTGCGATCCAATACCCGATTCCGGCATCGTCCCGGCCCACAACTTGGCGCCGTACTCGGCGGCCAGGCGGTAGATCCGGCAGACCTCGGTCAGCCCACCGACGCGATGCACCTTGATGTTCCAGACCTTGGGTCCGTTCACTGCCATGATCTGCGTGGCCGCGCGCGCGTCGCGCAGCGTCTCATCGAGACAGATCGGCGTCCGCAGCGTGGCGGCGAGTCGTGCGTGTCCCACCATCTCGTCGGGATGCAGCGGCTGCTCGATGTACAAGAGATCGGCGTCATCGAGTGCGCGCAGCGCGGCTTCGTCCCGCGGCCATTCGTACGCGCCATTCGCGTCGACGGTGAGCGGCAGCGTGGCACCGGCCATACCGGTACGGGCCGCGGCCACCGCCGCAGCGTCCCACCCGGGCGTCACTTTTATTTTCACTCGGCGGTAACCGCGCTGGACCGCCTCGTAGACCCATTTGGTCAGGATATCGGGTCGGCGGTCGGGCGGAATCCCCAGGGCGACACCGCACTCGACGGCAGCGGCGGTTGCTGTGCCAACTCGCGCACCGAGGCGGGTCGCGAGGCCGGTGCCGCGGGTATGCGCCTCGAGGTCCCACGCGGCGGTCTCGACCCCTGCGCGTGCGAACCAGTTGCCGCGGACGCCGTCGCGGAGCGCGTCATCGACCGCCTCGGGCAACGGGCCGGCGAACTCCTTGTCGACGACGCGCGGCAGCAACACGCGCTGAATGAGATCGCGGGCGCTTGCTAGCGTTTCCTCGGAGTAGAACGGCAGCTCGAATGGCGGCGACTCGCCATAGCCGACGTGGCCAGCGGCATCATGCAGTAGGACAATTAGCGATCGGCGCTCTGCAATCGTGCCGCCCGAAATAACGAACGGCTCGAGAAGCGGGAGGGTGAGCTCGAACAGCTCTGCCCCGACGATACGTGTCATTGCTTTGCCTGCCTGCGCACGTACCACAGCCGAATCCAGAGACCGAGCGGAAGGAGGATCAGCAGACCACCCACGGCGAGGAGCGCGTCGCTCCCGCTCGCGGGGATCAGCCAGGCCACGGCACCGATGGCCAGACCCAGCGCGATCATTTGGAGGTAGACGCCCTCGATCCGATCCAGCTCTCGCAGCCACCGTATCCGATCGGAGAGTAGGAAGATGACCCCGAAGCATCCCAGCACGGCGACGAAGATCCAGCGCATCGACGATTTAGCCGGATCAACGGTGCCGCCCCACGCCAACACCACCGCGAGGGCCAGGAACGCCAGCCCTCCCAAGCGACGACGCTCGTTCACCGGTTTTCTCCCGGGAGGAGATCGAGAAAGGGCAACTCGCCGCCGCGCCGCTCAAGGGAACCTGCCGCCTCACGCTCGAGCATGACCGCGATGAGACCATCCACAGGATCGAAGACTAATGAATGCAGCGCCCGCTGGGTGCGGGAGCCATCTGTCGCGGAGTACTCCTCGAGCGGCAGCTGGAAGAATGTATGGAGCTGAACCGAAGTACACCCACGCCGCGCGTACTCGACGATCATGCGGCCTGAGTGAATGTTGCCGGTGCCGGAGAGTTCCGGGATCCCCGGGCTTGCGCCCGGGGTCAGCCGAGCCAAAACCCGCAGATTGCGATCACTCAATTCGGGTCCACCATATGCTACACCCGCCGTTGAATCGAACAGCCGATTGAACACCACGAGGACATCCGCACTGGATGCAGCCTTCATCATCTCGACCTGAAAGTCATCATCGAAACGGGCGTTCATCAGTTTCATGGACAGCCGCACATCGCCGTGCGC
>WNGB01011260.1_pt1 | contig 12513 bp, 9 predicted proteins | sample 5400681 | NCBI WGS metagenome assembly WNGB01 (sample SAMN13153367, study PRJNA577476) | soil metagenome | isolation source: 115 cm soil or saprolite under grassland replicate 2 | place: USA:California | collected 2016-06-15 | reverse complement strand
ACATCCACATGGCTCTTGGGCGTCAGCCGTATTTGTCCGTCAGTGACCACCGTTTCGCCTGGCGCGACGCCGTCGGCGATGATCGTCTGCTGATTGACGGATTCCCCGATTTTCACCGGTCGCATTTCCACCGAGCTGTCCTGCTTCACCACATAGACATATTGTCCACGCTGCCCGGTCTGAACGGCCTGTGACGGAACCACAACAGCGTTCGGACGCTCCTGCAGCGTCACTGCCACCGTCACGAACTGGCCGGGCCAGAGGGCCCGATTCTGATTCGGAAAAAGCGCCTTCAGCGTGATCGTGCCGGTCGTCGAGTCGACCGCGTTGTCGATGAAGCTGAGCTTCCCGGAGGCAATCGGCGAACCGCCGTTTTGCGGCGCGGCGGCCACCGGCACTCCGACGCCTCCTCGCGCACGCACCTGATCGAGCTGCGACTCCGGAATTGCGAATTGCACGTACACCGGCGTCACCTGATTGATGACCACGAGCGGATTCGTGTCGTTCGCGTGCACGATGTTGCCGGCGTGCACCATCAGGCTGCCGGTGCGCCCGTCAATCGGTGCGCTGATGTTGCAATAGGCAAGCTGCAGCCGGGCGTTCTCCACCGCCGCCCGATCCGCAGCGACGACTGCCTTGGCCGCCTCCGCGCCCGACGTGATCTTCTCGTACTCTTCCTTCGTGACGTAGTCCTTCTTCACCAGTCCCGCGTACCGCGCTGCTTCCGATTCGGCGTTGCGCTGATTCGCTTGATCGCGCGCGAGATTCGCCTGCGCCTGCTGCAGGGCCGCTTCATACGGACGCGGATCGATCGTGAAGAGCATCTGCCCTTTGCGAACGTCGTCGCCTTCGCGGAACCAGACGCGCGTCAACTGTCCGCCCACGAGCGGCCGCACGGAGACCGTGGAGACCGGCTGGACGGTTCCGATCGCGCGGATCTGCATCGGCACGTTCTTCTGTTCGACCTTCGCCACCGTGACTGGCACCTTCTCCTCGGCAGGTTTCTGCTTGGTGCCGGTGCAGGCGAGCAGGGTGACAATACCCATGAGGAATGCAGAACGCAGAATGCAGAATGCAGAACGAAGAAACTCCGCCTCTGTTCTCAATTCTGCATTCTGCATTCTGCATTCTGCATTCAACATCAACGTGTCTCCCCTGCCGGCGGCGTGAGCGCGCCCGTGTCGTGTGCTAACTGCGCCACGGCGATGAACCAATCGGTGCGCGCCTGGACTTCCTGTGCCCGCGCGTTCTCCAACGCCGCCTCGGCCGTGAGTACATCGAGAATACTCCCCACTCCGCTCCGATACCGCCCTTGCGCGACGTCGACAGCCTGCTGTGCGCTGTTGAGAAAATCACGACTGGTACGAACGCGCTGCGAGGCTGTTGAAAGACCGTAGTAGCTGCTCCAGACCTGAAGATCGATCTGCTGCTGCAGACTGCGCGCTTCCTCTCGCGCGATGCCCACGCCTGCCTGGGCCGCGCGCACGTCGTACTGAGTTCGAAATCCTGTGAATAGCGGAAATCGCATCGCCAGTCCGAGCGAATACGGGTTCGCCGTACCGCTGGCGACGCCGCGAAACGTCGTCCGACTCCCGGTGGCCGTCAGTCCAAGGGTCGGCAGTCCCGCTGACCGCGCCTCGCGCACGCGTGCCTCAGCCTGGGCAATCTGCGCTCGCGATGCGGCGAAGTCCGGCCGCTGCGCTTCCGCCTGCGCGATCAGCGCATCCACGGCCGTCGTCACTTCCTGCATCGGAACGTCCGCCGGCAGCGTTCCCACGTCGAATCTCGTCGTCACTGCCACGCCCATCGTCGTCGCGAGCGTTCCTTGAAAGATGCGGAGATTCTGCTCGAGCGACTCGTACGTGAGCTGCGCCTGCGAAAGCGCAGTGCGCGCCTGCAGCTCATCATTAATGGTTGCCACACCGGCGCGATGCCTCTCCTCAGCGGCATCGAGGCTCGCCTGGCGCTCCTTCAGAGTCGCCGCTTGCGCATCGAGGAGTGCCTTGGCGTCCATGAAGCCGAAGAATGCCTGCTCCGTCTGCAGAATCGTGTTCTGGATTTGCTGATTGTGTGAGAAATCGGCGGCGATCAGCGCTTCGCGCGCTCCTTCGACCTGCGCTGCGCGTCCGCCGAAATCAAACAACAGATATGAGATCGTCACCGACGGTCCAAAGGTTGTGCTGTTGAAAATCGTGCGACCGCCCTGCGTCGCCTGGCGCGTCCGATTCAGGGTGGCACCAAGGTCGATTTCCGGATAGTAGGTGGATTGACGGCTGCCGACAATTTCGCGCGCCTGCCGCGCCTGCAGCCAGGCCACACGAGTCGCGGGATTGTTCTGCAGCGCGATGTCGATCGCCCGCCCCATCGTGAGCATGCCCAGCTCGCCAGGTTGTTGCTGCGGGATCGGCGGCGGAACGGCCGATGCCGGTGGAACCCAGGCCGCTGCCGGTGCGGCGCTCGTGCCCGGGTCGCGCGCGGTGGTGCACGCGGCCAGAACACAGCAACCGAGCAACCCGGCAATCCACTTCATCGCTTCTTCTTCTCCAGGCCGTGGATGAACATATCGGCGATGAGATTCGCATCGTTCTCGACGGCCGCCGGCTTCTCGCTGCGCAGCCGTTGATTCATGAGCGCGTACATCGACTCGATGAACATCGCCGCGACGTTGTGCGCGTCCACTTCCCGAAATACTCCTTCTTGAATGCCTTCGTTGATGACCCGCGCGGTTTCCTGAATCAAGTGTCGATAGCGATCGCTTTGATATCGGCTGCCCGACGTGCGCGTGACTTCGCGTTCATAAATGAGAACGCGAAAAAGATCGCGATGCTCGTCGAAGAACGAAAAGTATTGAGCGGCGCAGGCGCGCAGCTTCTGTTCCGGTGTGCCGTCGCCGCGAAGGACCTCGTCCACCTTGCGCATGACCGGCGCCAGCGCCGATTCCTTGACCGCGTCGAGCAGCTCCTGCTTGTCGCGATAGTGCAGGTAAACGGTGCCTTTGGCGATGCCCACTTCCTGCGCAACGCGCTCCATCGTCACGGCCTTCAACCCTTCGCGGCAGATGAGGCGGATCACCGCCTCCTGAATGCTCTGACGCTTGTAGGATTCCCACGGGCTGCGAACGCGAATTTGACGGGCGGCCATGACCGAGCGGTCATTTTATGATCCGCGGAGTCAGAGCGGGGGTCACAAAAGGGTGTCATCCTGAGCTGGCGGAGGCGCAGCCGGAGCGCGGCGAAGGATCTCAATCGACGAATTCGCATCTCGAGATCCTTCGCCGTCTCGCTGCGCTTGCGGCTCAGGATGACACGTGAGCACTATGAAAATCGTCTGGATCATCGATCCCGAACAGTGGCCGCGGGCGCTTCTCCGCGCTGAGCTGATTGAGCGCGGGTACGACGCCGTCGGTTACGTCACAGTCGAAGATGCGGCGCAAACGATCGGATCGCGGTTTCCGGATGTCGTCGTCGTCGAGCTGCGCGGGATTCATCGGGATGATGTCGCGCATCTGTTCCACATTGGCGTGCCGGTGATCGCAGTCGCCAGTCTTCCGGAGCCGCAGTGGCTGGATGAATTTCCCTGGAAAACTGTCCTGCGTCGGCCGGTCGCGATCGGCGATATCGCCGACGTTGTCAGCAGGGAAGTTGTGCAATAAGAACCGCTCCGGTCCGGTTGTCAATGGCAACTCGCCTGCTGTCGCGGTTCCCTCGCGACGAAATCCCTGACAGTTCGCGCAGTCATTTCGAACTCGAAGGATTTCTCTGCATGCCATTTCGTTCCCTCGGGCTCAGCCCGAAAATTGTTCAATGTGTCGGCGATGCCGGCTATGAGCTGCCGACGCCCATTCAGTCGGCGGCGATCCCGGCCATTCTCCGGGGCGACGACCTGATCGGGATCGCCCAGACGGGCACCGGCAAGACCGCCGCATTCGTCCTCCCATTGCTCGAGCAGCTCTCGGCGACCCCTTCGATCGGCCGGCGCGTTCCGCGCGCGCTGATCCTGGCGCCGACGCGCGAGCTCGCAGCGCAAATCGACCAGGCGATTGGCGCGCTCTCGCGTCATCATCGCATTCATCGCGTGGCGATCTTCGGCGGCGTCAGTGAGCGGCCGCAAGTCGATGCGATCCGCCGAGGAGTGGATGTGATCATCGCGACGCCGGGGCGGCTGCTCGATTTGATGACCCGTCACGTCGATCTGCGCGGGATTCGCTACGCTGTGTTTGATGAGGCGGACCGCATGCTGGACATGGGCTTCCTGCCGCAGATCCGGCGCATTGCCGCCGCACTGCCGAAACAGCGGCAAACGCTCCTGTTCTCGGCGAGTTTCTCGAAAGAAATCGAGCTGATCTCGGCCGAGTTCCTGCGCACGCCGCAGCTCGTCGAAATCGGCCGCCGCGCGAATCCAGCCGATACGGTGGCGCAGGTCCTCTATCCGGTCGCACATTCACGCAAATCGGATTTGCTCCTGCACATCCTCAATGACCGTTCGCTGACATCGATCCTCGTTTTCTCTCGCACCAAGCACGGCGCCGACAAGATCGCACGCAAGCTGAACCTTTCCGGATTCGAGACGGCGACGCTGCACTCGAACCGGTCGCAGAGTCAGCGCACAGCAGCGCTGCACGCGTTCCGTAACGGTCGAGTGCGAGTTCTCGTGGCCACCGATATCGCCGCGCGCGGTCTCGATGTCGACGGCATCTCGCACGTCATCAATTACGATTTCCCGCCGCAGCCCGAAGATTACGTCCACCGCATCGGCCGCACCGGCCGTGCAGAGGCAACCGGCGACGCGATCAGCTTCGTCACTCCGGATGATGAAGATTCGGTCAGAGCCCTGGAGCGCATGACGCGCAAAAAGATCGAACGGCGCAACGTCCACGGCTTCGACTACGCGGAGAAGAGCAGGCTGCAGCACGTCACGCCCGCTTCGGCTTTCTCGAGCTCGAAGAGATCGAGCGTCTCCGTGTGGAAGCCGCGCCCTTCGAGCCGCCGCCGCGTCCGCGGATAGGACCCGCTGTACAGCAGCGTGTCCTCCAGGAGGAGCGCGTTCGCTGCGAACGGCTCCTGCGGGTCCACGGTGATGATCTCGAACCCGGCAAACTGACGCGGGTCGACCCACTCGGGATTCAGCAGCAGTATGCGTTCGGCGATCCGCGTCACGGCCGATTTCAGGTGCAGGCAGTTCTGAAAACCGATTGGAATCGCCGCGAGCTGCTGGACGGCGTCCACGCTGGTTCGCTGCGAGATTCCGACGTAAAGCGTTTCGTCGATCACGAGCACGTCTCCGCCGTCGAGTGTGGCCGGCGCTTCGATGAAACGGAGCGGCCGGTACTGCCGCAACGCCGCCGCGACGCTTTCCAGCTCACCGCGGCGTGAAATCGCGCCGGGACGAGTGATGATTGCGACATCGTGGAGAACGACGGCCGCGTCTTCGACGAACACGCCGTCAGGCATATCGGGCGCGTCTGGAATGCGGATCACGCGGTAGCCGTGCGCGGCGAGCCTCCGTTCGTATTCGTCGTGCTGCTCGGCGGCGCGGAGAAAGTCGATCGGCTGCCGCTCGAGCCAGCTCAGCTCGCAATTTCCGATCGCCGGGCTCACTGCCCGCGTGATCGCGGAGAGCCCGGCGCGCGCGCCGGGCTCTCGCGACTGGTCACTAATTGCCGGCAACGAAAAGATGTCCAGCGTTCTGGGAGTAGATCCTGCCCGAGCTGTCGATCGACGTCGGCGTGTACGCCGCGCCGAGTGCGAGCTGCTGGAAAATTCTCGTGACGCCGATGCCTCCCTGCGGGATCTTGAACAGATTTCCATCTTCGCTGTTGGCGTACAACGTTCCGTTGGCATCGACGACGAAAGCGTTGACGCACCATTCGAAGCTGTGAGGATGATCGTCGACGCAGGTCACATTTCCATTTGCATCGCGCGAGCAGCTCAGCGTGTTCGTGTTCTTGTAGCTCCACTCCTTGGTCATCACCAGGTCACCACGATCGGCGAGTGCGTCGGCGCGCACCGTCGGGCTGAGCTGAGTGATCAAGTATTCCTCCGGGTACGCGCGGAACTCGTCGCCGCTGGGGCAGTACGCCTCCACGCCGCAATACGAGCCGGTCTCTCCATAGTGGTTGTCTTTGATGGCAATCGAGAATGTCCCGTCGTGCGGCCAAATCCCCGGGGTGACGTCCCATCCGAAGAAATATCCGCCGAGATAGTCGCCGTCTTTTGAGAATCTCATCAGATGGCCCTGCAGGTAGTTGTATGCGGTGTAGGAGCCGTAAATGATGCTGCCATCGGTGGCGATGACCGGAGACGAGGAAGAATCATCAATGACCCTTCCGCCGCCATAGGCATTGATCGCCGGATCGCGTCCATAGATGGCGGCATTTCCGGCGGCACCAAGATCGCGGCAGCCACCCGGCGCACCATTTGGCGGAAGGGTGCCACCAAGAGAAATCGGAACGCCGCAACCGTCGCGGAAGCGGTTCCGCAGTGACGCGATCCACTTCTGCGTCAGGTCAGGTTTGACCGCGACGAGGTAGGCATACCGACTGATGAACGCTGCGCGAGACAACACGTAGATCGTCCCATCGGGTGCGATCGCCGGCGCGATATTGATGCCCGGACGTTGACTGCCGCACGTAACGGACCCGGGAACCGCATCGGCACTCGGGGGCCACGGCAACTGAGAATTGGAAAACGTAGCGATGCACGAATCGGTCGCCTTCGGCGCTCCCGCTGTAATGACGGCGTAGCTGACCTTCTGAATCTGGTCCGATGGTGCCACCTTCACCAGCCATGAATCGACCGGATTGTTCTGGAAGATATTGTTGATATCCGTGAACTGAATGGCGTTGTAAAAGATATTCCCCGACGTATCGACCGTCAGAGGGCTGGCGGTGAAAATCGTACCTTTCACGCCGCCGTCATCCGTGGGGAACGGATTGATGCGCACGCCCGTTCCCGTCGTCTTGTTAACCTTGAAGACCGAGCCGCCGGCGCCCGGAATGTAAATGAAGCCGTTGGCCAGTGCCGGATGAAACACCGGTTCCCAAAAGTCATACAAGCTCCCTGGCGGATTCCAGTCGGTATTGAATTGCCAAACAATATTCAGTGCAGAATGCGATGCGTTCCACGTGTACTTCGTCTCTCCCCATTTCTGCGTCGCATAATTCCGCGTGGAGTACGTGCCGCCCTTGAACATCATGTAGACATCGTCGCCGTCGACCAGCGGTGCCTGGTAGTGCGCGAGAAGAACGGGTTCCCCATAAATCGGCGCGGCTCCTGCCATCTCCTGCGCCACGAGAGGGTCGTAAACGATATTGACGATATTGCGATTGAGGCTCTGACCGGTCACGGTGACGAAGCTCGAGTGCTGAGCGTTGTAGCCCCACTGGGGCCACTCATCGTCCGCGAAGACGGGAATGGAAACGAGGCCCAAGACCAGAAGCGAGAGCACAATACGTTTCATGAGACCTCCTTTTCTAAAATTGGCGGATTTACGGAGAGCGACCTCAACGGTACTTTCCATAGCTGCGGAATTCTTTCGAGACGGCGGAGCCTATCACACGGCCTTGTGATGACGGAAGCGTTTATGATTCACGCATGTCGTGCGATCACACCGATCCACCGATCGTCATGCAGCGAGCCGAGGAGTGGTTGCGCGAGCGCGGAGTTCCGCAGGACAAATGGAGCGGTCTGCGAATTCTTCACGCCGAAAACACGCCGAACGCGAAGGCGTGGAAGTCCGTGGTGATCGAGATCGAGCGCCGCGACGGCGAGTGGGTGGTCACCGACATCGACCGCCGTCCGGAGGTTCTCACCGACACCGGATTGAGCATCGCCTCCTGAAAATGCCGATCGCCGCAGGTTCGCGTCTCGGGCCCTACGAAATCGTAGCCAGTCTCGGGGCCGGCGGCATGGGCGAGGTTTACCGCGCTCGTGATCCGCGCATCGGCCGCGAGGTCGCGATCAAAGTACTTCCGGCGACACTCGCAAATGACGCCGATCGGCTGCGCCGGTTCGAGCAAGAGGCTCGCGCAACCGGAACACTGAACCACCCGAACCTGCTCGTCGTCTTCGACCTCGGGAAGTTCGAGGAGAGTCCGTTCATCGTCTCGGAGCTGCTGGAGGGATCGACGCTGCGCGACGTGCTGAGCGGCAGCCGCCTTCCTCTGCGAAAAGTGCTCGACTACGCTGTGCAGATCGCCAACGGGCTCGCCGCCGCGCACGAGAAAGGCGTTGTGCACCGCGACCTCAAGCCGGAAAACATTTTCATCACGCGTGATGACCGCGTGAAGCTGCTGGATTTTGGTCTGGCGAAGCTTGCGATATCCGACAGAGATCCGAAGAGCAGAGCGGAAACCGAGCGGCACGGGACGAGCCCCGGGCTTGTGGTCGGCACCGTGGGCTATATGTCACCCGAGCAGGTACGCGGAACAGCAATCGATCATCGCTCCGACATCTTCTCCCTCGGCATCGTGCTCTACGAGATGATCAGCGGGAACCAGCCCTTTCGCCGCGATTCGTCTGTCGAGACGATGAACGCCATTCTTCATGACGATCCTCCGGCGCTGAAGGAGCAAGCGATCCCGCCGGTGCTCACCCGCCTTCTCGACCACGCGCTCGAGAAAAATCCGTCACGCCGATTCGAATCCGCAAAAGACGTCTCCTTCGCCCTCGACGCGATCTCCGGCAGCGGCGAGATTTCGGCAGTCCGATCGCGCTCCAGGACGAGAAAGACGAAAGCCGAGCGCCCGAAAGAAGTCGCGTACTCACGCATCACGTTCCGCCGCGGTTTCGTCATGAGCGGACGGTTTGCGCCGGACGGGACGATCATCTACGGCGCGGCATGGGAGGACAAACCGCTTGAGGTGTTCTCCTCGTATCCGGCGAATCCGGAATCGCGGCCGTTCGGATTGCCTTCCGCCGATATTCTCGCCATTTCACGCAGTGGCGAGCTGGCACTCTCGCTTGGACGGCGCTATGTCGCCGGGTATGTCACCTCCGGCACACTCGCTCGCATGCCGCTCGGCGGCGGCGCTCCGCGGCCGGTTTGCGAAAACGTTCAGGACGCAACGTTCACAGCCGACGGGAAAGACCTGGTCATCACGAGGAACATCGGAGGGCTGTACCGCATCGAGTCGCCGATCGGAACTGTCATTCTTGAAACGCCGAAGTGGATCAGCCATGTACGAGCTTCGCCGAGCGGCGACCGCTTCGCATTCGTTGACCATCCGCTGTGGGGTGATGACGCTGGAGCCGTCGTCGTGATCGATCCTCGAGGCAAGCAACTGCTCCGATCGGCGCAGCAATGGGCGAGCACCGGCGGCATCGCCTGGACGCCAAAAGGCGACGAGATTTGGATCACCGCGGACACCGGCGCCGGCTCAGGGCGGGACATCATCGGCGTGAACATGTCGGGGCGTCAACGCGCCGTGCTGCAGACGCCCGGACGTTCCTCGCTTCACGACATCAGCAGCGACGGGCGGGTGCTCCTGGGCGTCGAAAACGGACGCCGCGAAGTGGCGGCCGGACATCCGAACGAGACGCAGGAACGAAACCTCTCCTGGTTCGACTGGTCATGGCTGAGCGACATCAGCGATGACGGCAAGCTCGTGCTGCTGACTGAGCAAGCTGCTGCAGTTCGCGGACAGAACACGCTGTTTGTACGGCCGGTCGACGGCGGTCCTGCCGTCCACATCGGCGAAGGCCACGGCCGCGGCAGACCTTTCTCACGCGACGCTCAATGGATCGTCGCCGAGACGCCGAAAGGGCTCGAGCTGCTTCCGGTCGGTGCCGGACAGCCGCGGGTCATTTCGACCGAGCCGCTCGAGAAGATCCTCGCCTGCCAACTCTTTCCCGACAATCAGCGGCTGCTCGCCCTGGCAAACGAGCCCGGCCAGCCGGCGCATCTTTACGAGCTGCCGATCGATGGCAGCGCACCGGCGCGTCGTATTTCATCGGCGGTCGTGGGGTGGCCGATTCTTCTATCCAATGACGGGCAAACAGTCGCCGCGATGAGCAATGACGATCGCGTCTTGCTGTTCCCGGTCAGCGGCGGTGATCCGCGCGCCGTCGACAGTTGCGGCCCGGGAGACTTGCCCATCGGATGGGCGCAGGACGATCGCGCACTTTACGTTTATCGTCGTGGCCGCGTGAGCGTAACCATTGATCGGGTCGCCGTCAGCGGTGCGGACCGAAAAGAATGGCACACGATCCGTCCCGCCGATCCTGCCGGAATTCTCGACATCTTTCCCGTACACATCACGCCGGACGGTCAGACATACGCCTACGGCTACCGCCGTTTCCTCTCTGATCTCTATGTGGTGAACGGGCTGCTTTGAAACCCGCGCTGTACGTCGCGCTCGCGCTTCTGTACCTGATTCCCATCTGGTCGGTCGATCATCCGCCGACCTCGGATGGGCCGTCGCATCTCTACAACTCCTGGATTCTTCGCGAGCTGATCGCCGGCGAGAACGACGCGGTCTCCCGCTACTACGCCATCGACTGGCGGCCGCATCCCAACTGGATCGGCCACGCACTGCTGGCGATTCTAATGAGCGTCGTCCCGCCGGCCGTCGCCGAAAAAATTCTCTTCAGCGGCATCGTTTTGCTGTTCCTCTTCAGCATCTGGATTTATTGCCAGGGCCGGCCGCACGCTCTCTTCGCGTTTCCGTTCGCATACAACCAGTTCCTGCAGTTCGGCTTCTACAACTACTCGATCAGCATCGCGCTCTTCTTCCTGATTCTCGCAGTCTGGTGGCGGCGGCGCGATCGTCCGGACGCAAAAACAATCGCCATCGTCGCGCTTCTTCTGCTGCTCTGCTACTTCTCGCATCCGCTGTCGACGATTCTCGCGATGATGTCCATTGGCGTCTTCTGGCTGCTGACCCTTCGCGGCCGTCCGCTTCTCGTTCACGCGCGGCATCTGCTGGCGTTTGTCCCGGTGATCCCGCTGCTGCTCTGGTTCGCGAAGCAGCGCGGGACAGCGCACGTGGGCGGACCGCCGTTCAAAGAACGCGTGCTGTCGCTGATCCGGGTCGATCCGCTGTACAGCTTCGACTCATGGCAATTCAAGCTCGGATTCGCGATGACGTTCCTTCTCATCGTGTTGGGTGTGACCACCCTCATTCGCGAGCGGCGGCGCGAAGTCGACATTTATATAGCATTACTGTCTGTGTTTATTGTGATTTATTTCTTTGCGCCCGATGCCCTCGCCGGCGGCCTCGGTGTCACGCACCGTATTTTGATTTTCATCTACCTCCTGCCGCTGCCCTGGTTCACGTCACGACTGCCACAGCGAACATTCATCGCCCTCTTCGCCCTCATGGCCCTCGGCAATCTCGCCTATCTCCTCGACCGGCATCGCACCGCCGACGACGCGGTGCGCAACCTGTTGCGCGCAGTTGAGCCGATCACTCCCGAAACGACCTTGCTGCCGCTCCTGGCGACCCGGCAACCGCGACACACTTATGTGGCTGCGTACTCGCATGCCCTCGATTACATCGCCATCCAAAAGCGACTCGTCGATCTCGACAACTACGAACCGGGCACCGATTACTTTCCGATCAAGTTTCGCGAGGGCGTGACTCCGGTCAATGTGTACCCGATCGAAGCGACGCCCGATCAGGTGGACGTGGCGTCATTCGCCGCGCGTGCGCAATACATCTTCACTTGGCAGATGGGGCGATACACGCCAATCGACTATCGAATCCAGGAGCATTACCGGCTCGTTTCGGAAATCGGCGCCGGGCGTCTCTACCGCAGTTACATCCTCGAGCCGCCGTCCATCGCCCGGTTGCCGATGATTCTTCTTCCCATCGCCGGAACCGCCGGGAAGACCGCCGGCTGGCGCGTCGATCAGCACGTGCGCAACGCCGGGCGCTCGGCGGTTCACCTCGTGCTGAGCACGTGCGCGGAGCGATGCGAATTCGACCTCGCTGCCGGCCAGACGATGGCGCTGGCGTCGGCAGACGCACGAATGCCGTTCATCATCGTGTATCCGATGCGCGGCGCAGGAAAAGATCTGATCTTCTCCACGGTGGTCAGCTACGCCGGGAATCCGGTGGTGGCGATTCCTGCGATTCATGAAAACCAGAACCTGCGCGCGTTCTTTTTTGGCAGCGGCACGAACCTGTTCACCATTCGTGTGCTGTCGCGCGACGGCCGCGTTCTCGGACAGAAGGTCGAAGGCATCGATCCCGTCGGGTTTTTCACCGACGGCGATTTCACACGGGGATTTCCGCAGGTTCCGTCCACGGACTTCGTCGATGTCGAAATCGACACCGGATCGGACGACGTGCGCCTGTGGGCGTTCATCACCGCGACCGGCTTCAGCGGCGAACGCGTGCGACTTCATCTGCCGCGGTGAGGAGGTGGCGCGATTCATGTACGTCAGAAGCTTGAGATCCTTCGCTCCGCTCAGGATGACACTACAGTGGCCACAGCGAGTCCGCCACAGTGTCATCCTGAGCCGCGAAGACGGCGAAGGATCTCAAAATGCGAGCCAGTCGGCACTGAGATC
>WNGB01010910.1_pt1 | contig 12516 bp, 11 predicted proteins | sample 5400681 | NCBI WGS metagenome assembly WNGB01 (sample SAMN13153367, study PRJNA577476) | soil metagenome | isolation source: 115 cm soil or saprolite under grassland replicate 2 | place: USA:California | collected 2016-06-15 | reverse complement strand
TACTCCGCCGTGCAATGGATCGGAAAAGTAACCGAACGAGGATGCCGCCCCTGCTGCCTGCAGTTGGAACCAGATCGCCGCTCACGCAACCCGTCACGGTCGAGGAGACGTTCGCTCCGGGCCGGTCACCCAAGCGATACGGTCCGATAAGCGTGGAGGCCGGTGCCGCCCCAATCGAGCACTTCGAGGCGGATCGATGAGTCCACCACCACGAAGTGCACCTGGTCTGGCGACGGGTCGCGCGAGGTCCCCGCGTCCTGCTCGATCGATCACGCCCGGACGCGCAACGCAACGCGGAGAAGCGCGCCGGCGCCGCTCACGGGGTGCGGCGAGATCACGACCGAGGCAACCCCGGCGACCGCGACGATCACGAATCCCGCGACTGAAGACGTGACGACGAACGAGAAGAATGCGCGCAACACACGGATCTACGGTCGAGCTGGATGGCGGCTTGACGCGGCGCCGCATTTAGGTACGATCCTCCGCCGGAGGCACTGATGAGGACACACGTTCGCATGTTTGGCTGCTTTGTCGCGTTCTCCGTCATCGTCGCACTGGGTGCGCTCGAGGCCCGTCAGAGTCCGGAGCAGCACACGATCGTTCCCGCCGGGAAGGTGAGTTTCGAGCCGATCGACGTGCCGGGCTTCAAGCCGGGGATGAAAATTGCCGCGATCCATGGCGATCCAAACGCCGCGTCCGGCGAGTACGTGATCCGTCTGCAGTTTCCCGACGGGTACACGTTTCCGGCCCACTGGCATCCGAACGCGGAGAACCTGACCGTGCTGTCCGGCACGTTCATGCTCGGCATGGGCGAGAAAGAGGACCAGTCGAAGACGACGACCTACGCGCCGGGCACGTTCATGCACATTCCCGGCAAGATGCCGCACTTCGGCGGCGCGAAAGGGATGACCGTGATCCAGCTGCACGGCCAGGCGCCGTTCAAGATTGAGCTGGTGAACCAGACGGGCGCGGGCAAGTAGCGCTGCGCGCAGCGTCGGCGGGCAACCTTCGCACCTATCCGGTTTATCCTTCCGACAAAGAGCCGCCGGGATACTGGGAGGAGCTCCACAGGAAGAAGCCGGAACCGCTCGTCGACGCATCGAAGATTCGCACGCCAGCGGATTGGATCCAGGCCGGCGTCCGTGCGTTTCGAGAGCTCGACGATCCGCTCACGCGTACCGACGATCCGGCGCTGATCGCGCTCGCGCGAAATCCGAAACCATGGCCAATCTGGCGCTTCGCGCACGCCCGAGTTGCCTAGACTGTCGCCGCAGGTGCGGTTTTTGCGCACAGGTCAGCCGTTTCGCTGAGCCGGCGATTGGGCGTTCTTCGCCTTCGAGGATATGAACGCATGCGCCATGGGGCGGCCGATCGCAGCGTCGCTCGCGGTCGCGCTCCTGCCGGTGCTCGGCGGCTGCCATCATCCGCTCGCCCCGAGCTGCCGTGAGGAATCAGGCACGGTCCTGCAAGTGACTGGCGACGTGCCGGCGGACGGCGTCGCCACCTACGTCGTCGTATCCCCGAAGAATTCCAACCTCTCGATGCGCCTGACCTGGCCCGACGCGAGCGCGACGCTCGACATGCGCGCGACGATCACGGACTGCGGTGCGCACGTTGGCTGCCTGATGACAACGGTGAAGCCGGCGTTCGGGCCGGGAGGATCGTCGCCGGTCCCGCAACCGTGGCCTCCCGGGCTGCGCGAGATGGAGGTCGACGGCACGAAGGGGAAGACGTATCGCGTGGAGGTCGTCGGCGATCCGGCGCGCGCGGCGACCTTCACACTTCACGTGCGGTATCTGATTACGTGTGAGTCGTGAAACTCTTAAGGCTGACGGTTGCCCATATCGCGCCAGCCGTTCTGAGACGGATCCATCCTGTCAGTAAAGTTTTTTCAGCTCGATCCTCTTGTAGTACTTTCTTGAGAATCGCCGCGTAGGTCGCCCCATCGAGTGCCCTCCCGTAGGCACCCACCTGGCACATGCCCACGCCGTGGCCCCAGCCGCGGTCGAAGAACATCGCGCGATGACCGCGCCGCGGCGTTGCGCTCCAAATCCTATGAGAACAGCCTGTCGCGGAGACTGAGCAACGTCCGCAGGCGCAGCGCCGGCACCGTGCGGCGTCCGCTCGCCTGACAATCTCGATGCTGGCGCGCCGATTGCTTCCCTTTCAGGATGGAGCAACTGGATTCAGCTCTTCGCTACATCGCGGCCGAGCACGTCGATACTCCTGGCGGGCGGCTCGACGGTACGGTTCTCGTCGGTGCGAGCAACGAAACCGTTGGCAGGCTCGACGGCATGGTAATCGATCCGATCAAGCGTCGGGTGCGCTACTTCGTCGTCCGATCACGCAGCTGGCTGGCGACCCACCGTCATCTCGTGCCTGCGATGCCGGCGCGCCTCGATTCGCAGCACAAGCGGCTGCATATGGACATTGACGCCGACGAGCTTTCGCAGTTTGGCGAAGTTCGTCCCAACACGTTTCCGCGGTATTCGGACGACGATCTGGTCGCCGCAATGTTCTCGCCGCACGCCGCGTAGCCTTCGCCATCGCGGCGTGCGGTACCGAGCGTAGGGCTGCAGCCTGAAGAAGGCGTCTCACGAATTCTCCCAGCGTCGCATGAAGTACACTGACGCGCATGGCCGATCTGCCGTGCCCGCAGTGAGCCATGGCTCTTATGCGCCGGCTGATGCTCGTCGTGTTGCTGCCGCTCCTGATCGCATGTCAAACCGACAGCGATGTGTTCATGCAGGCCATTCACGACGGCGATAAGCCCCACGCGCTGGCGCTGCTTCAAAAACATCCCTCGCTGGCGAGCATGATTTACGGCAGACGCACGACCCTTATGCACAGTCGACCGTTGAGCGAAGCGGCGTATGTGGCGAACGTCGATCTAATAAAGCTCCTGCTCGAGTACGGCGCGGACGTGAACGAGCCTCTACCAGCTCGCCTGCGACAACGGCGATTCCCGAGGCTGCGATCGCCTTGTTCGTAGGCAGCGCAAAACCGCGGCTCGCAAGTAGAGAACAGATTGGCTCGCGAACCACGTATGGATCGCCGCTTTCGTGGTCAGCATCGCCACGTCCGTGCTGGCAGCGAGCTTTACCGGGTCGCCTGCCACGCCCACGTATAGGTCACCGCTTCCCCCGTCGTCAGGCGATAGGAGTTGATCTCGGTTGCAGTCATCGTGCGATCGTCGCTGGAAAAGCTGCCGGTGAGATTCGATGCGCCGGGCAGTTGCTGGAAAGACGTGCCGTCCCTGCACGGTCTGCCGCCTCCCTCCAACGGCTGCGTGCCGCTCGCGGAAAAGTCTGGACCGCTGATCGTTCCCGCGTAGTTCACGGCGAAGAACGAACTCTGGAGCGTGATCGACCCGCCGGAGCGATCGATGGTCATCGGCAAATCGGTAAACACCGCTCCGGTCCACCGCTCACGTTGTTCCCGCACCCAGCAATTGTCCGGACCGACGACGGAGGCGAAGCGCTGCGTTACCTTCCAGGCCGTCGAGGCGGCTGGCGGGGTAAACGTGGAAGTCGACGACGGTGAAGATGGCGCCGACGACGAGCATCCGGAGCACGCCGCAAGCAGCAACGCGAAGAGGACGGCAAAACGGGTCGCGATCAAGACACGCCTCCTTCTTGCTATCGACGCTCGACGCGGACACGGTAAGACGTCCAGTGGTCTGGACGCGGTGGTCGACACGTTAACGCTTTAGGCCGTCGAATTCCAGTTGTGCCGTTCTGCACTTGTTTGGGGCGGATCTCAAAGCGCCAACGCGACGGGACTCTGCGTGTGGGGTCTCGGTGGCGCTTCGCGCCGGATTGCGCGAATCATCCTCCATGCGGTCCCAAAAACCCGGAGCCCTCAAGAAGCATCTGCACGCAGCGCGAGGCCCACGCTGCACTTCGCTGCCTGATGGGACTTTAAACCTGCGTCGGTTTCGGCGACAGGTCGAGCAGCGCCAGGCCGGCGCGATACTTCGACACGGGTTGCATCTGGAGCGCAAACTGCGAGATCAGCTGGCGGAAAATCGGAGGGAGCGTCACGCAGTACTTCACTTCGACGATGTTGAATCCCTGCATGAGAGGGAGGCCGACACCTGGCAGAAACGCGCCATCGGGCAGAGGCAGGACACGGAGATCGACATCGAGGGTCATGCGCACCTTGCCGTGCGGCGACGAGCCGAGGCGTGCCGTGCGGACGTATGAGACCTGCACGAGCGGCTTCAGTCGCCGAGCGAGCAGCCGCCGATGAAACCAGTAGCCGTACCACTCCGGGTCGGGTTCGTCCAATTCGATACGCCTGAAATCTTCACACGCTGCCGTCGTCCGCCGCTTGATGAGCACGCGGTCGGTGCGGAACTTGCGCTCGAGAAACATGATCGGGCTGGTGCCGTACCGGCGCACCCGGTACTTGCTCTTGCCGTAGGAGCCGCGACGGTGGAACACGTCGAACTGGGCGGTTTCGAAATACAGACTCGATGTTTCGAACTGATCGTGCTCGGGCCCCGAGCCGAACTCGTCGGGCGCGAGGTTCGCCCGCATCCAAGCCTGAAGCTCCGGACCGCGTGCCGCATCGACGACGAATTTGATCTCGCGCGCGTGGGCGCGGGTCTCGCGTAAGTGAAGCCCCGCCGTCTCGGCCATCCAGCCACCTCAGTAGGGTTCCTGATGCGTGTGCGTTCCGCAGTGTAGTCCATCAGCCGTGCAGCGTGCTGATCGGCGTGCGCGCGAACGTTGACAGTCCGCGAACCGGCGATTAGGCTGGCGGAGCCACGGACCACCTTCCCAGGAGATCGCCACCATGTCGTCAAAGGCCGTCATCCCGTTTCTTGTCGTCGCAGCGATCGTGCTGATGTCACGCGGGCCTGCGGCCGCCCCGCAGGTTGGACCGCTCGATCTCTCCGGTGTGCTCAACGGCGCGCCGTACACCATCAAGGTCCCGGCAGCATGGAACGGAACGCTGCTGGTCGCGATCCATGGCTACCGTGACAAAGCCGATCATCCAGGCGAGATCGACGATCGATCCGCTGACGCGTTTCCGATTCCGGCGCTGATTTCGCCGCTGCTCGCGCAGGGCTATGCGCTCGCGGGCTCCGCGTTCAGCGACAACGGATGGGCGATCGAGGAAGGGATCCACGATACAAAAGACCTCGTCGAGTTCTTTCGAGACACCATCGCGCAGCCGGATCGGACCATTCTCGCCGCCGCGTCGTTCGGGAGCGTGATCGCGTACGAGAGCATGACCCGGTTCGGCGGCCTGTATGACGGCGCTATGACCGCCTGTGGCGCCGGGGCAGGCACGACGCGGACGTGGGACACGAGCGCGGATCTTTTGATCGCGTATGACACGGTCTTGGGTGTGCCGGCCCCTTGGGGCACACCTGGCGACGTTCGGGATGACATTGATTTCGATACCGAGGTCTTCGCGAAACTCGGCGCGGAACTCTCCAATCCCGCGAATTTTCCGAAGTTCGAGTTCGTGCGGCTCGTTACTGGCAATCCCGGCCGGGGTCTAACCCCGCCGCCGCCACCAGCTTTCTATCCCGGCTGGGTAGTCAGCGACATGTTCTTCGCCACGGAGGCGCGTGCAGAGCTCGAGCGGCGCGCCGGAGGTCCCGTCGTCGAGACCGTTGGGCATGTCTACGATCTGACGCCAGCGGAAGTGGCCTATCTCACGTCGTTGGGTGTTCCGTCAGCAGTGGTCGAAGCCTGGCTTGCCGCGATGAATGCGCGACCTGCGATCGTGGCGCCCGCGTCCTCGCGCAACTATCTCGCACGCTATGCCGATTACAACGGCAACTTCCAGCATCCGGTGTTGTCGATGCACACGATCATCGATCCCATTCTCCCCGTCTCTCACGAAGCGGCGCTGCTCGCCAGCGTCAGACTGAAGCGGCAGGACAACCTGTTTCAGACCTACACTTCCGGCGTCGGTCACTGCAACTTCACTGGCCCGCAACTGCTCACCGCGGTCACTGCGATGCAGACCTGGCTGGCGACCGGCGTTCGCCCGACCGCGGCAAGTTTCCCGGCCGCGCTCGGCTTCGTACCGGGCTTCACGCCGCCGGCGTTTCCACAGCCGTGATTGATATAAGCCTTCGCGCGCCAGGTCAGGGCGCGAAACCGACGCGACGCATCAGGTCGTGGAACCGGGGGTCGCCTCGCAATGGATCGAAACCCGGATCCACCTTTATGGCAGTCAGGCCATTGGAACGTTCCGCGTACGACCTTTCCAGATAGGCGATCGCTTTCGTGTTGTCGATGCCCGCGTAGGCGCCCGCCAGGAAAGGGGTGGGGTCCTGACCCAGCCGGCGGCACACGTCCTCGAGTTGCACTAATGCGCGTCGAGCTTCTCGCTGACGGCCCCAGCGCCTGTAGACGTAGACCTCGGCGGACCACGTCCACGGCGTATCCTCTGTGCGACGCCATTTCTCTATCTCCGCCAGAGCCTCGTCGAATCGCTGCGTTTCCGCGTATGCGCCGATGATCATGTGCGCACGCGCGAAGTCCGGCTCGACGGCGAGTACCGCGCGAAACTGCTCGATCGCGAGATCGTATCGCCGCGCGAACATCAGGAGCGCCCCTTGGTCGGCCGCCATGATCAGCGACAAGGGATCCAGTACGCGTGCGCGCTCGATCTCGGCGAATGCCTCGTCGAAGCGTCCCTGGAACGTCAGGAATTCCGCGTACCAGTGGTGCGCCGTGGCGTAGTTCGGGTCCAGCTGGATTGCGCGCCGGAATTCCTGTTCTGCCTTCCGCCAATCCCAGTCGTGATTCTCGACGATCAGCGCTAGAGACGTGTGGGCCTCCGCCAGCTGTTCGTCGAGCTCGAGCGCGCGGAGCGCCGCGCTCCGTGCCTTTGACACCGATTCGGTCCCAAGACTGTAGCTGGCGATCAGCGCGTGAGCATCTGCGAGCCCCGCGTAGGCGCGCGCATAGCCAGGATCGAGCGCGATCGCTCGCTCGAAACAGTCGATCGCCTGCTCGAAACCGGCACGCGTCCTCTTGTTCCAGAAATAGCGACCCTTGAGATAGAGGTCGTACGCCTCGTACACGCTCGTGGAGCGCGGGACCAACGACGCAGGTGAGCGCAGGTCCGCGACGTCGCCGAAGGTCCGGCGAACTTCTCCGGCGATTTCCTGCGCAATGGCAGCCTGAAGCGTGAGCAGGTCTGCCAGTTCACGATCGTACTCGCGCGCCCAGATGTGCGTCTGATCGCTCACCTTGATTAGCTGCGCCGTGATCCGCACCTTCTGCGCATCGCGCCGGACGCTGCCCTCGAGCACGTACTGAACACGCAGATCGCGCCCGATCTCCTCTACGTTCTGCGCGCCGTGCTTATAGTGCATGATCGACGTGCGCGCGATGACGCCGAGATGCGGCGGATCGGCCTTTCCAATCTGATGGATCATTTCGTCAGTGAGGCCGTCAGTGAAGTAATCCTGCGTCGGGTCTCCGGTCAGATTCTCGAACGGCAGGACCGCCAGCAACGGTCTGGTCCCATCGATTTGCGGGTGCGAGCCTGGCCTGGACGCGTAGAACACGCCGATCGCAGCGATCGCGACGGGGAGGACGACAATGGCGGCCAGGGTCATCCAGGACCGGCTCAGCGGACGCCTTGCGCTCGCGACCCGGTCGGGGACGGCGTCTGCGACAGCAGAGTGTTGCGTCGCCTCCTCTCTTGGCGCCTGCCTTACATCCGCGGTGAACCGATATCCCCGCCGCGGGACGGTCGCGAGGTAGTGCTGCTCGGTTCCGCTCTCCCCAAGCGCCTTGCGTAAGGTGAAAACAGCCTGCGTGAGATTCGCTTCGGCCACAAACGTATCGGGCCAGAGCGTCTTCAGCAGATCCTCTTTGAGTACTAGTCGGCCGTGGTTCTCGACGAGCACCTGCAGTGTGTCGAATACCTTGGGCGTCAGCGGAACAGGTTCGCCGTTTCGCAGCAGTTGGCGGTCGTCGGCGTCGAGTCGAAACGGCCCGAAGTCGTACAGCGGGATGCCCTGGGTGCCCATAACCGAATTGAGCCGCGTTTGAGGATCTTTTGAGTGTCGCTTTAGGACTCGCCATCCGCAGCGCGAGTTATCTATGTTGCGGCCGCGAGTCGACGCGCATCGTACCAGCGACGCAGCGACAAGCAAAGCTCAGCAGCTTAAAAACTGGGTCGGCGACGAATAGAGGGTGGGGACGCTATGAGAACCCGCGACGGACTGCGAAACGACTGCCTGACCGCCTTGGTGACGGTGCTCGTGATTGCCATGCCGAAGCTGGCGCACAGCGCCACGATACATGTCACCACGACTGCACAGGGCATCAATCCTACCGATGGCTACTGCTCGCTGCAGGAGGCCGTCTGGGCGGCCAATCTCGACGCGTCCAAGGCCGTTCGCATGAGCGGCAGCAGCAGCGTCGAGGTGATTGCGACCGAGTGCGAACCGGGCAGCGGCGATGACACCATCGAGCTGAGTTCCGGCGCGATCTACGCCATGAATCAAATCGTCGACGACCCGTACAACTTCATGGGACCGACGGCGACTCCAATCGTCTTCACGAACATCACGATCGCCGGCAACGGAGCGCGGCTCGAGCGCGCCAACCTGTATCGGAACTGCAGCGGAACGAATTTCCGCGCGTTCGCAGTCGCCAACGCCTCCGTCGACCGCAATCCAGGAGGCGCGCCGGACGTCGTGTCGGGTACCGGAAACCTGACAATCTGGAACCTCTACATCAAGGGATTCACAGGAAAGGGGGGACACGGCGCACATGCCGGCGGTGGTGGCCTTGGCGCCGGCGGCGCAATCTACGTGAAGGATGGGACGCTGACCATCGAGCACAGCACGTTCCAGAATAACGGCGCATGCGGCGGTGATGGTGGCGGGGAGAGAGGGGAGATTCTGGACGGATCGCTGGATGCGGGCGGTGGCGGCGGTGGCCTCGGCGGCGACGGCGGCCGCGCACCCTTTGGGGGTGGAGGCGGTGGCGGCGCCCGGGGCGCCGGCGGCTCGGGGAACTATCTTCTGTGCCCCGGTGGATGGACCGAGTGCCTTTTTGGATTTGGCGGCGGCGGCGGTGGGACCGTCAGAAACGGCTATGCGGCAACGGCTGGTGACGCTCTGGGTGGGTTCGCATGCGGCGGCAATGGCGGAGGCACACAGCGCGGTGAGGCGGGTCACGATGCCGCATGTCCCGGCGGCGGCGGCGGTGGTGGCAACTCGGGCAGCATCAGCGTGAATGGGGGTGTGATCCAAATATTCGTCGAGGCCGGCGGCCGTGGTGGCGACGGCAGTTACGGGGGCGGCGGTGGCGGCGGTGGCTGGGGCTGCGCGCCGTTGACGTGTTCGGGAACCGACGGTGGGCAGGGCGGCTTCGGCGGTGGAGGCGGCGCTGCTGGTGACGTCGGTAACGGCGGTGACGGCGGTTTCGGCGGCGGCGGCGGGGCGGGGCCGAGCGGGCCGGGCGAAGGCGGCGCGTTTGGCGGCGCCGGAAGCGAATACGGTGGCGGCGGCGGCGGCGCTGGCCTGGGCGGCGCCATTTTCGGTCATCGCGCTGCCATCGTCATTCGTAACAGCACCTTCACCGGCAATTTCGTGGTTCACGGCTACAGCGACGCGCATTGGGGCCAGGACGCGGGCGGTGCAATCTTCGCTGTCGACGGATCGCTCGGCGTGTTCAATTCCACGCTGAGCGGCAATGAAAGCACAGGGGAGGCGGCCGGTGTCGTTCTCTATCACTCCGACGAGACGAACTCCGCGTCGTTCACGCTCTACAACACGATCGTTTCCAACAACAGCGTCCGCGAGTGCTTCTATACCGGTGACGATCTGAACGAAGTCACGGTCGCAGGCGCGGGCAACTTGATCGGTCAGAACTACGGCTGTCCGGGCAACATCGCAGACTATCCTGCCGATCCACACCTGGGACCGCTGCAGCTCAACGCCCCGGGCTCGACGCCGACGATGGCGATTGATGCGAGCAGTTCCGCGTTCGACGCCGGAGACGATGCACACTGCGAGGCATACGACCAGCGGTTCGTCGCACGTCCGCAGTCGGCGCACTGCGACATCGGCGCCTATGAAATGATGTCCGACTTTTCAATCGCGCCGATCGCGTCGTTCGCGATCGCACCAGGCGGGTCGGCGTCCACGACCGTCACCGTGAACTCGATCGCTGGTTTTGCCGCGTTCGTGACGTTGTCCACGTCCAGTCTGCCGAGCGGCTTTTTCGTTTCCTTCGGGACGAATCCTGTCGATGTTCCGGCGAACGGATCGGGGTCCAGCACGATGACACTGAAGGTCGGCTCCGCGGTGAAACCCGGAAGCTACTCGTTCGATGTCATTGGCACCGCCGGACCGCTCACGCACTCTGCCACCGTGAGCGTCACGGTCGCCGTGACGATTGCCGATGTCGGGAACGTCATCGATACGTTCGTTGCCGAAAAGTGCATCGACAGTGCGGGCGTCGCCTATGCGTTCAAGGCGAAACTCACCGCAGCAGGGTATTTGACGAGCGCGGGCCGCATTCAGGCGGCCGCCAACACCCTTGCCGCGCTTTTGTACCAACTCAACGCGCAGAGTGGAAAGCATCTCGCCCTGTCGTGTACGGTCGATAACGAGACCGTGTATCCCGCGGACGCGCTCATCGCCGATGTTACGAGTCTCTTGCAGGGTCTGTCGGCCGCCGCGTCGAATCCGCTGATGGGCTACGTGGTGAACGGCGCCAACCTTGGTTTAGCCGATACGACCGTCACTCTGTCCGGCAACGGCATCTCCGCTTCTGCGGTTACCGATGCCACCGGCTTCTATTACTTCCCGGACACGAGCCAGTTGACACAAGGTGCGACGTACCTGGCCAGCGTCGTTTCCGGGAAGCGGAAGGCTCAGGCCGTGCAGTTCATCTGGACCGGAGCAGGAACCATACTTGCGAATCTCATCGTGAACTAGAGTTCACGTCGTCGTGCCGTGATGGAAGCGTCCCCCACCGCCGACGGCTATTGCGCCATGAAGTAGCCTTGCAGGATGACCACGTCCGGCCGGTGCGAGACGAACACAATCGGAAGATCGCTAAATGGCAGACCGGAAGTGAAGTGGGATTCTGCAACCGCGGCGCCGTCGGACGTCGCGACAGCAGTAGAGAACGCCACATCATGCGGAGGCGAGGTCAGTTGGTGATGGAGTGTGGCAAAAGCCACCTGACCAGGGATTACCGACGCCGCTTTCCAAGTGAAGTCTGTCACGATGAGCACGAAGCCAGAGGGTGGCGCCGTGTAGGGCGTCAATGTCCCATCGGGGGCCACCCGTTCCAGGTCCGTGCAGATGGTCGAGGTGAATCCGCCGCAAACCAGCGTGACGATCTTCACACTTCCCGGAGTCGACGGCAAAGGCTGCGACGCCCACACGCGACGATTTGGAATCGATGACAGAGCTACCGCCAATGCACCGACGCTAACTGCCAGCAGCGCGATTTTGCCGAACGTCTTCATGTGACCCTCCTTTGGCATGCTGCGAGACACTTGCCGACATTCCCATTTGGTCGCCCGAGATCGACGCAGCATACACGCAGCACGAGCCAGCGCGCGAATCGTGCAATTGAGATTGGGAAGATTCGAGCTCGCCGACGACATTCATCTCTTCAACAAGAAACTGCGGCAGTGGGAGGACTACTACAATTATCATCGTCCTCACGGGGCGGTCGGGGGACAGACTCCCTACAAACGCCTCACGGCGAAGGCGAACCGGCGAGTGTCACCGAAGTCGTAAGACCTTAGCAGCCCGTGGCGAAAGCCGTCTTCCCAGCACCGATGCGAGTGACGCCGTATCTGGCGATCGAAACAGGGCCTCGCATGGAAACGAGTCCACGGGAGGGCCAGTCACGTCTCAGCGGCACCCAGAACGCGCGAATCAGCGCGAGGACGGTAGTAAGGGTCGCGACGAGCCGACCTTGGAGGCTACGAGGCGTGCCGACGCCGATCAGGTGACGCATGAGCAGCCCGAGATTGAAACCGCCAGTGTGAATCAGCAGCCGCTTGCGGATGTTCGCGTGCCCGCGGAGATACACGCGGCGCATTCCGCCTGTTTCAAAGAGATGAGCGAAGGGCCGTTCCAAGCGCTCGCCGCGCAGCCGCAGCAGCCGTTGGCCGCGCGCACCGCGAATGCGCCGGCGATTCCGATACACGGCGTCGCGCGCGGTGAGGTTCTTCTTCCAGTTCCGTCGTCCCCGATCTGGTTCGGAGATGTAGCTGCGGACGCCCACGGCTTCGAGATCGATGAGCGATTGATTGCTGTGATAGCCCTTGTCACCGACGACTTCTTCGATGCCCTTGCCCTCGGGCTGCACCGCCTCGACCTGCTCGGCCGCTTCAATCAGCGTCTCGATGCTGGTCGTCGTGTCCCCGTCGTCAGCATCCTGCACGGTCACACCGACGATCGCCCCGGTCTCCAGATCGACGGCATGCTCGGCCTTGTGCGCCAAGTGCGTGCGCCCATCCTTCATCTTGGTGATCTTCGCGTCGGGATCGTGCGGA
>WNGB01049844.1_pt1 | contig 12517 bp, 13 predicted proteins | sample 5400681 | NCBI WGS metagenome assembly WNGB01 (sample SAMN13153367, study PRJNA577476) | soil metagenome | isolation source: 115 cm soil or saprolite under grassland replicate 2 | place: USA:California | collected 2016-06-15 | reverse complement strand
TTCCCAGCGGCAGATGTCTAGGGCCTCGAGAAAGGGTTTTTCGGTGAATAGGGCGTAGCTCGCGAGCCCGGTCTTGCCGCGGCAATAGTCGATCGCGCATTTCTGGGCGATGAGGGCGGCGCGCTCCCCGAGAAAGGTCCTGAGCGCATCTGGGGTGGCGATCGGCACCGGCCGCAAGCGCGCCCCCAGGCGTCGCCAAAGACGCCCTACCGCGCTGGAGGCAAAAGGTTCCGCCGAGGGACTTGTCATGGGGAGCCTTCTGACCTGAGTCGGTAATCTTTGGCCGCCGGGATGGTGAGTATGGTAGCGTAGACAGCGAGGACTCACCGATGAAAAAGCGCTATAGCGCCAGCTCTGCAACCGCGAACATCCACCCATAAGATACAGTCATGCAGGCTCAGGACATCTGGTGGTCGTACTGGTACTTCCATCTGCCGAACTACGCTTTCTCTGTGCTGTTCTGGACGCTGATCGGGCGATTCATATTTGCGCTCTTCCTGCCGCCGGACTCGCCCAACTACATCTATCGCTGGTTCCGGCGCCTCACCAACTGGTTGATGCGGCCGGTAGCGTACATCACGCCCTCGATCGTGCCGCCGGTGGCGCTCGCGTACATCACGCCCTCGATCGTGCCGCCGGTGGCGCTCGCGCCGATCGCGGCGTTCTGGGTGGCCATCGCACGCGTCGCCTTTTTCATGGGGCTGTACGCCGCTGGGCTTACACCGCGCATGGCGCAATGAGCCGCGCATGTTAGACCGCCAAACCCTCTTCCCGGTGGTGCTCGGCGTATGCATCGTCAACGGCATCTTCTCACCCTATCTAAAACTCGCGATCCCGATCACGGTGGTGCTGATGCCCGAGCTTTTCCCGCGCACGATAGAGTGGGTGCTGTTCTGGAGCTCGGTGCTGCTTGCGAGCGCGACGCTTCTTTTCAGCGGCGTGCCCGCCGCGCTCTACGAACGCCTGATCGGGGGCAAGCCGGAAAGCGCCGGCTCGATGTGGATCTGGCTTGCCGGCGCGGCGACGTTGAGCCTGCCGGCGACGTTCAGGTTTCTATAGCACTGCGGTGAGATCGATCTCGGTGATTTTCTTGGCGAGCAAGTGAAATGCCCTTATAATTCGCCGTCCTTTTTCCGCGCGTTTCGGTTTTTTTTCCGGAGCGCACCGGCCCGGCCAAGTAGCTCAGTTGGTAGAGCAGAGGACTGAAAATCCTTGTGTCGGTGGTTCGATTCCGCCCTTGGCCACCAACATTTTTATCTCGGCACGAGTGCGAACGCGCGCAGCGCCGAGCCCGTCCCGCCCTTTACTTTGAGCGGCGGCACGACCACCGGAAACTCGTAGGCACTTTGAGCGGCGGCACGACCACCGGAAACTCGTAGGCTTCTGCTTTCGCGAGCGCCTCCAGGTCCAGGTTCTCGATGATGTAGATGCCCGAGTCGGCAATGAGCCGCATGTGCACGGGGAACACCTGAAACTTCGGCTCCTTCACGACGGGCGGTCGCTTTTCGAAGGTGAGCGTGTCGTTGCCGACGACGCGCGCCCCGGTCTTGATCAGATAGTTCGCGCCGTCCAGCCCGAGTCCGGGCGACGCCTCGCCGGCGTACTTCGCGGGGTCGCCCTTGAAGTACTGGCCCCAGCCGGTGCGGATGAGCACCGTGTCGCCTTTGCGCAGCGTCACGCGCTCGCGCCGGGCCGCATCTTGCAGATGCTTGGCCATGATCTCGAAGTCCGGCGGGAGCGGGGCGGCGTTCTGCTGGACCGTCGTCGCGACATCGAGCAGGATGCCGCGGTTCACCAGCAGCTCGGCCGGATACTGATCGATGGCGAGATGGGCGCCGACGCCGCTTGCGCCGATGCCCGCCGGATCGCTCGTCGCCGCGGCGGCGTCCACGCCGCCGTATAGCTTGCCGTCGCGCCCGATATGGCCGATGGCGTCGATCGAGGGTGCGCCGTGCTGGCCGCTCCATTCCATCTTTTCGGCCGCAAAGGAGAGCTGGTCGCCGTCCTTGAACATGCCGCGGGTCTTGCCGTGCGTTGCGGCCAGCGCCATCGAGAACGGCGGATTCACCGACGCGATAGGGGACTTCGAGTCCCAAGCGTGCGAGAGGTCGATGACGCGCGCCTTGGCAATTGCGGCAAGCAGGGTCTGCGCGCGGGAGTCGTTCGCTGAGGCGGACGATGTCCCGCAGGCAAAGACCAATACGACGACGACTTTCAGAAGCGGTTTGAACATGAGTCCTCCTTGGCGGCAAATCATGCAGTCGCCGAGCAAAGCAAGTCAAGCGAAGCGCGACTTAGGCCAGTACTCGATTTCCGCCCTTGAATACCATTGATTCGCCGGGCGCAGCGAGGCAAAATCCACCCGAGGGGAGGGCAGATGCGTTCGTTGAAATTCCTATCGGGGGCTTTCGCCCTCGCGCTTGCGTTCTCAGCGGGCATTACCCGCGCCGAGCCGGTGAAAATCCGCGTCGCATGGGTGACGCCGGTCGCGAACCGCGCCTCCATCCTGTTCGAGAGGCCCGGCCTCGCGCGGCACATGGGCAAGTCGTATACCTTCGAGGCGGTGCGCTTCCAGGGCGCGCCGCCCATGATCACCGCGATGGCCAATGGCGAGCTCGAGATCGCCGACCTCGCATTCTCCTCGTTCGCGCTGGCGGTGCAGAGCTCCGGGATGGACGATCTGCGGGTCATCGCCGACGAGTTCCAGGGCGGCGTCGAGGGGTACTACAGCGACGAATTTTTCGTTCTGAGGAACGGTCCGGTCAGGTCGATCCGGGGGCTCAAAGGCAAGGTGCTCGCCACCAACGCGCCCGGCAGCACTGTCGACATCGTGATTCGCGCCGCGCTTAGGAAAAACAGGCTCGACGAAAAAAAGGACGTCATCTTCGTCGAGGCGGCTCTCCCGAACATGAAGGCCATGCTCCTGGAGAAGAAGGTCGAACTCATCCCCGGGGTGGTGCCGTTTTCGCTCGATCCGGAGTTGCGCCGCGCGGCGCGGGTGCTGTTCACGCAGAAGCAGGTTGTCGGCCGCACCCAGATGATCGTTTGGGCCGCGCGCGAAGATTTCATCAAGAAGAACCGCGCCGCTCTCGTGGATTTCATGGAAGACGCACTGCGGGCGACGCGATGGTGGACCGAGCCCAGGAACCGCAAAGAAGCGATCGAGATCGCGGCGAGAGTGAGCAAGCGGCCGCCCCAGTCGTTGGAGAAATGGATGTTCGTGAAAGGCGGTCGGAACGGGGACTATTACCGCGATCCTAACCTCCTCCCGAATCTCAAGGCATTGCAGGCGAACATCAGGTTGCAGCGGGAACTCGGCTTCCTCAAGGCTAGTATCGACGTAAAGAAGTACGCCGATCTGAGTCTCGTCCAGGAAGCGGCGAAGCGCTTTCGTAGCGGCAAGCCGGCGCTTTGATTTTCATCAAATTTCCCTCGGATACTACACAAACCGCTGAATCGGCTAGTCTATAATGACGGGTCTGTCACGGACCCGCGCCATGCAGCTTTTCACGCTCGGTTTGAATCACCATACCGCTCCGCTCGCGATCCGCGAACGGGTGGCGTTCAACACCGAGCGCCTGCGTTCTGCGCTTTCGGAGCTGACCGCCCACGAGCCGGTCAAGGAAGCCGCGATCCTCTCAACCTGCAATCGCACCGAGCTTTACTGCGCGCTGGGCGAGCCGCAGGCGGCGCTCGAGTGGCTCGCGGGCTATCACCGTGTCCAGCCGCGGGAGCTGAAACCCTACCTGTACACGCTTCCGCAGGCTGAAGCCGTGCGGCACGCGTTCCGCGTCGCCTCGGGACTCGATTCGATGGTGGTCGGCGAGCCGCAGATCCTGGGCCAGATGAAGGAAGCGGCCCGCGTCGCCGAATCCGCCGGCACGCTCGGAACGCTGCTCAACAAGTTGTTCCAGCGCTCCTTCGCGGTGGCGAAGGAAGTGCGCAGCAACACCGGAATCGGCGCAAACGTCGTCTCGATGGCCGCCGCGGCGGTCAAGCTCGCGGCGCGCATTTTCCCCAGCCTCGCCGAGCAGAAAGTGCTCTTGATCGGCGCGGGCGAGATGATCGAGCTTGCCGCCACTCACTTTGCCGCGCAGCAGCCGCGCGGCATCGCGGTGGCGAGCCGCACGCTCGAGCGCGCCGAGTCGCTCGCGCGCCGCTTCAACGCCGAGTCGTTCGAGCTGCGCGACCTGCCCGAGCGGCTGCCCGAGTACGACATCATCGTCTCCTGCACCGCGAGCTCGCTGCCGATCATCGGCAAGGGCACGATGGAGCGCACGGTGCGCGCGCGCCGCCACCGCCCCGTGTTCATGGTGGACCTCGCCGTGCCCCGGGACATCGAAGCCGAGGTGGCGGGGATGGAGGACGTATTCCTGTATACCATCGACGACCTCGCGGCCACGGTGCGCGAGGGCATCGACGCGCGCCAATCGGCGGTCGCGCAAGCCGAGGCGATCATCGAATCCCAGGTCGGCTCGTTCCTGCACTGGATGAAGACGCGCGAGATGGTGCCGCTCATCCGCCAATTGCGCGAAACGGCCGAGGAGGCGCGTTTGCGCGAGGTCGAGCGCGCGGCGCGCATGCTCGCCCGGGGCGACGATCCGAAGGCGGTGCTCGAGGCGCTCTCGCACGGCCTGACCAACAAACTGATGCACGCTCCCACCGAGGCGCTCAACCAGGGCGACGAAGGCGACGAGCCGCTCAAGGCGCTCGTAGCACGGCTGTATCACCTGCGCGCGCGCGATTAGCTCGGGCGTCCGGTTTCGAGCCGATGAAGACCAGCATCGCGGCAAAGCTCGACCAGGCCCGCCAGCGGCTCGGCGACATCAGCGCGCTTCTGTCTTCCGAAGGCGCAACCCGCGACATGGAGCAGTTCCGCAGGCTCTCGCGCGAGCACGCCGAGCTCGAGCCCATCGTCGAGCTGTTCAGCAAGTATCGCGACGCCGAGCAGCACGTCGCCGAAGCGCAGGAGCTGCTCGCCGATCCCGAGATGAGAAGCTACGCGGAAAGCGAGATCAAGGCCGGACGCGAGCGGCTTGCCGCGCTCGAATCGGAGCTGCAGAAGCTGCTGTTGCCGCGCGATCCGAACGACGAGCGCAACATCTTCCTCGAGATACGCGCGGGGACCGGCGGCGACGAGTCGGCGCTCTTCTCGGGCGACCTGTTCCGCATGTACTCGCGCTACGCGGAGCGCCAGGGCTGGCAGGTGGAGGTGATATCGGAATCGCCGGGCGATGCCGGCGGGTACAAGGAAATCATCGCGCGGATCATCGGACAGGGCGCCTACTCCAAGCTCAAGTTCGAATCCGGAGGCCACCGCGTCCAGAGAGTGCCGGCTACCGAGACGCAGGGGCGCATCCACACGTCGGCCTGCACGGTAGCGGTGCTGCCCGAGGCGAGCGCAATCGGCGACGTCGTGCTGAATCCCTCGGATCTTCGCATCGACACCTACCGCGCCTCGGGCGCCGGCGGCCAGCACGTCAACAAGACCGACTCGGCGGTTCGAATTACGCACCTTCCCACCGGAATAGTGGTGGAGTGCCAGGACGCGCGCTCGCAGCACAAGAACAAGGAAAAGGCGCTCGCGGTGCTCGCGGCGCGCATCAAGGACAAGCAGCGGCGCGAGCGGCAGGCGAAGCAGGCCGCCACGCGCAAATCCTTGATCGGCTCGGGCGACCGTTCCGAGCGCATCCGCACGTACAATTTTCCGCAAGGGAGAGTCACCGACCACCGGATCGGCCTTACGCTGTACAAGGCTCGCCGAGCACCAGACCGAGCAGCTGGCCGCGTTCGCCGAAGAGCAATAAGGTCCCGGAGTGAACGCAGTCGAAACCGGCGTGACAATCGGCAGCCTGCTGCGCGAGTCCGGGCTGCCGCGGTCCGAAGCCGAGCTGGTGCTTCGCACCCTCCTCGGCCGCGAGCGCGCCCACCTCATCGCCCACGCCGACGAGGCGATCGATTCGTCCAAGGTGCGCTCGGCGCGGGACTGGTTCGCGCAGCGGCGCGCCGGTGTGCCCGTTCCATACATCACGGGCCGGCGCGAGTTCTACGGCGTCACCCTGCGCGTCACCCCGGATGTCCTGATCCCGCGTTTCAGAAGCGGCCCTCGCCGTCGCGCGCCGGAACGCGCGCGAGCACGGGGCCGCAATCGACTTGGTGCACAGCGACTGGTTCGAGGCGCTCGGACCGGAGCAGTTTGATCTGATTGTGTCCAACCCGCCGTACGTCGCCCCGGGGGACGCGCACCTTGAGCAGGGCGACTTGCGCTTCGAGCCGCCGCTTGCTCTCGTCGCCGGCGAGGATGGGCTCGCGTGCATCCGCAAAATCGCCGAGCGCGCGCGAACTCGCCTGCGGCCGGGGGGCTGGCTGTTGCTGGAGCATGGATACGATCAAAAGGATCGCTGCGCCGAGCTATTTGGAGAGTTCGGTTACGCGGATGTCGAAGACTTCGACGATCTCGCCCGGGTCCCGCGCGTGTGCGCGGGTCGCAGGCCCGATTGACCGGGCTGATAGCGGCCTGTAAAATACTTGACAGAATATATAGGATATTTTGAGGACAGACATGAACGCGCAAGAGCGCATCAAGCAGCAAGTGACCGGTCATCCGGTCGTGCTTTATATGAAGGGAACCCCGCAGTTTCCGCAGTGTGGCTTCTCCGCCAACGCGGTGCAGATCCTCAAGGCTTGCGGGGTCGAGCAAATATTCACGGTCAACGTGCTCGAGGAGCCGGAAATCCGCCAGGGCATCAAGGAATACGCGAACTGGCCGACGATTCCCCAGCTCTACGTCAACGGCGAGTTCGTGGGCGGCTCCGACATCATGCGCGAGATGTATCAGTCCGGAGAATTGCACAAGCTTCTCGCCGGCGAAAAAACCACCTCGTAGCCGTCTATCGCACTTCCGCGAGCAGGCGCTCGATCATGCGCTCCGCTTGGGCGGCATAGCCGCCGCCGAAGAGATTCGCGTGGTTGAGCACGTGGTACAGGTTGTAGAGGATCTTCCTGACTGTGTAGTTTTGATCGAGCGGTGCAACTTCCCGATAGGCCGAATAGAAAGCCCGGGGAAATCCTCCGAATAGCTCGGTCATGGAGATATCCGCTTCACGGTCTCCGCGGTAGACGGCGGGATCGAAAAGCACCGGAGCACCCTGCGCAAGAAAGCCGGCGTTGCCGCTCCACAGATCGCCGTGCAGAAGCGACGCCGACGGGGCGTGTCCGGCAAGCAGTTGCGGCAGCGCCGCCGCGAGCTGCTCTCCTTTTCTCGAAAGTGCCTTTCCAAGACCGTTTTTTCTCGCCAGCTCGAGTTGCGGCATCAAGCGCGCTTCGCGCCAGAAATCGGTCCAGGACGACGATCGCCGGTTGAGCTGGGGCGTCGCTCCGATGTAGTTGTCCCGGTGCCAACCGTAATCCTCGCGCTGGACCGAATGCACCGCGGCAAGCGCACGGCCAAGCGCGGAGTAGTCGCCGTTTCCGTGCAGTTCGAGGTACTCGATCACCAGAAAGGCGTCCTTCCGCGTTTCTCCCCGACCGAGCGGTGCCGGGACCCGTACGCCCGCCGCGGCGAGCGCCGCGAGGCCGTCGGCCTCGGCGGCGAAGCTGTCCGATTGCGAACGTTCGTTGATCTTCGAGAAAAATTTTCGCCCACCGCCTTCGAGGACGTAAGAGCGATGGATGCAGCCTCCCGCGGCCGGTGTGGCGCGCTCAAGCCGGAATGGTCCGGCCGCATCCGAGATGCTTGTCTCCAGCGCAGCGACGAGCTCAGGGGATTCGATCATTCGGCTCGCTCACCTCGCGCGAAGCGTGCGCGGAGGGATTTACCGCACCCGCAGATTCTCGTCGGATCACGTCACCGGGTCAGCCCTTGAGGGTCTTTCGCGCGCGCCTGAGTGCGAGCGGCTTGCGACCGAGCCTTCCAGCGTGAGCACGCGCTGCACGTCGCTTCCCACCTTGACGGAGAAGCGGCGCAATTCTTCGAGCGTCAGCTGCTGCAAACCCCGTCCGGATTCTTCAGCGAAACGCACCGTCCGCGCCGCCGCCTCGTGGGCATCGCGAAACGCGAGTCCTTTCCTCACAAGATAGTCGGCAAGATCGGTCGCGGTGGCGAAGCCCTCTTCGGCCGCGGCCCGCATCGCAGCCGCGTTGACGCGGAGGCCGGCGATCAGCTCGGCGAAAACGGCGAGCGTCTCGCGCAGCGTGTCCGCCGCGTCGAACAACGGCTCCTTGTCCTCTTGATTGTCCCTGTTGTAGGCGAGAGGCTGCCCCTTCATCAGGACGAGCAGCGCCATGAGGTCGCCCGCGACCCTTCCGGTCTTGCCGCGCGCGAGCTCCGGAACGTCGGGGTTTTTCTTCTGCGGCATGATCGATGAGCCGGTGCAGAAGCGGTCGGGCAGGGCCACGAAGCCGAAGCGCGGATTGGCCCAGAGGATCAGTTCCTCGGATAAGCGCGAGAGATGGACCATGGCGAGCGCCGCGCAGGCGCAGAATTCGATCGCGAAGTCGCGGTCGGACACGGCATCGAGGGAATTTGCGCTCACCGCCTCGAAGCCGAGCTCGCGCGCGACCCTCGCGCGGTCGATCGGAAAAGAAGTCCCGGCGAGCGCCGCGGCGCCGAGCGGAAGGTGGTTCACGCGCCGCCGGCAGTCGGCGAGGCGCGAGCGGTCGCGCTCGAGCATCTCGAAATAGGCGAGCAGGTGGTGCCCGAAGGTCACCGGCTGGGCGATCTGCAGGTGCGTGAAGCCCGGCATCAGCGTGGCGGCGTGCTTTTCCGCCTGGTCGAGCAGCCGCCGCTGGACGCTGCGCAGGAGCTCGCCGATCTCGTCTATGGCGTCGCGCAGCCACAGCCGCAGATCGGTCGCGACTTGATCGTTGCGCGAGCGGGCGGTGTGCAGGCGTTTGCCGGCCTCTCCGACGAGACCGATCAGCCGGCGCTCGATGTTGAGGTGCACGTCCTCGGCGTCGAGCGACCAGCGGAACCTTCCCGACTCGATTTCGCGGGAGATCCTGGACAAGCCGCGCTCGATCGCCCTGAGATCCGCTGCCGACAGGATTCCCGCGGTGCGCAGCATGCGCGCGTGCGCAAGCGACGCGCGAACATCGTGCTGCGCGAGGCGCCGGTCAAAATGGACCGAGGCGGTGTAGCGCTTGACAGAATCGGATACCGGCTCGGCGAACCGCCCCGACCAGGGTTTCTTGCCGGGTTTGGGCTTGGCTGCCATGGTTGACTGTAAAATGCCCGGAGTCGTGAAGCGTGCGGTCCACTGCCGCACGCGCTGATTCTGCGTTCGTGCAAAAGTGCAAAGTATACGGCAAAACGACCTGCCCGACGCCCTGCCGGACTTCCGCAACCTGGGTGTGATCTCGCGCATCCTGCTTTCGGTCAACGCGCTCGCTCTGGTTTTCGCGCTGGCGCGCTCGCGTGAGATCGGCGAGTTCGCCGCAAGGGTCACCGAGATCGCATGGCCGCTGGAACCGGTATTGCTCGTGGTGGTGATCGCGCTCTACGCCGGATCGACGCTGCTCGGGCGGCTCGGCTATCTTCAAGGGCTCCTCGCCGTGTTTGCCATCGTGCTCGCGGTGACTGCGGCGCTTTTCCCTCTCCAGACCCCGTTAGGCGGAAGCGGCGGTTGGCGTGAGCTTGCCTGGAGCCTCGGCTACGCCGCGCTGGGGACGGGAGTGCTCGCGTGGTACTTCCATCTGCGCAACCGCGCCTTCTCGCCGGCGATCTCCGAGTCGCGCTTGCAGGCGCTTCAGGCCCGCATCCGCCCGCATTTCCTGTTCAACAGCCTGAATGCGGTGCTTTCGCTGATTCGCAAGGAGCCGGAGCGCGCCGAAGCCGCGCTGGAAGACCTCGCGGAGCTGTTCCGCACCGTGATGGCCGACAACCGCGAGCTGATCGCGCTCGGGGACGAGCTGTCGCTGTGCCGGCGGTATCTCAACCTGGAGCAGCTGCGCCTGGGCGAGCGGCTCACGGTGCAATGGCGGCTGGGACCGGCCGTCGAGCAGGCCCTGGTCCCGCCGATGCTCCTGCAGCCTCTGGTGGAAAACGCCGTCTACCACGGCATCGAGCCCGGGATCGCCGCGGGCGTCATCGAAGTGCGCATCGAGCGCCGGGGCGACCGCCTGCGGCTGCAGCTATCCAATCCCTACCATGAGGACTACCAGCACCGCCAGGGAAATCGCATGGCGCTTGACAATATCCGCGAGCGCCTGCAGCTGCACTTCGATGTCGAGGCGAGTCTGGACACGCGCATCGCGGAGGGCCGCTACGAGATCGGCATCGTGATGCCCTACCGCGCCGGCCCGTGACCCAGCTCAAGGTCATCATCGTCGACGACGAGCGGCCGGCGCGCAATCGGCTGCGCGAGCTGCTCGAGGACTGCCGCGGGGAGCTGCCGCATCGGGTCGCGGGCGAAGCGGCGAACGGCGTGGAGGGCCTGAAGGCGGTCGCGGCGGCGGAAGCCGACGTCGTCCTGGTCGACATCCAGATGCCCGAGATGAGCGGAATCGAATTCGCGCGGCATCTGCAGGTGCTGGAGCGGCCGCCCGCCGTGATCTTCGTGACCGCGCACGACCGGTACGCGGTCGAGGCGTTTGAAGTCAACGCCGTGGACTACCTCACCAAGCCGGTGCGCGCGGCGCGGCTGCTCGCGGCTCTGAAAAAAGCCGCAAGCGGCGCGCGGCTCGCGCGCGGGGTGCTCGAGAGCATCGATCCCGCCCCCCGGCGCTACTTCAGCGTCGCCGAGCGCGGCCGGGTGACGCTCGTTCCGGTGTCGGAGGTGATTTACCTGAGAGCGGAGCTCAAGTACGTCACGCTGCGCACCCGCGAGCGCGAGCATCTCGTCGAGGAATCGCTCCAGCAGCTCGAACGGGAATTCGGCGGCGTGTTCGTGCGGATCCACCGCAACTGCCTGGTGGCGCGGCGCCTGATCCGCGGTGTTGAGCGCGGCGCCGAAACCGAGGGCGAGATCGGATGGTCGGTGATCCTGGAGGGCTGCGAGGAAAAGCTGCCGGTGAGCCGCAGGCAATGGGCGCAGGTCAAGTCGCTGGTGACCTGAGGAGGAGGACCTTGGGTCGCGCACTGGAACGAATCGTCATTGCCTCGCGCCGCAGCCGGCTCGCGATGTGGCAGTCCGAGCACGTGGCGGGCGAGCTGCGGCGCCTCTACCCGCGCTGCGAGGTGAGCGTCCTCGGCATCACGACGCGCGGCGACCGGATCGTCGACCGGCCGCTCGCCCAAGTCGGCGGCAAGGGCCTTTTCGTGAAGGAGCTCGAAGCCGCGCTCGAGGACGGGCGGGCCGATCTCGCCGTGCACTCCGCAAAGGACGTGCCGATGCGCCTGCCGCAGGGGTTTTGCCTGGCGGCCTTCACGGCGAGAGGGGACCCGCGCGATTGCCTTGTGTCAAACGTGAGCGCGAGCCTCGAAGCGCTGCCCTCGGGAAGCATCGTCGGTACTTCCAGCTTGAGGCGCGAGGCGCAGCTGCGCGAGCGCCATCCGGCGCTCCAGGTGAAACCGCTGCGCGGCAACCTGGACACGCGCCTGGCGAAGCTCGACCGCGGAGAGTGCCAGGCGATCGTGCTCGCCGCGGCGGGCTTGAAGCGCCTCGGCCTTGCCGCGCGAATCCGCGCGATGCTCGAGCCCGAGCAGAGCTTGCCCGCGCCCGGGCAGGGTGCGCTCGTCATCGAGTGCCGCGAGGAGCGGAGCGAGCTGCGCGAGCGGCTCGCTCCGCTCGACGATGCCGCCACTTCCGCCTGCGTGCTCGCCGAGCGCGCGTTGAGCCGCGCGCTGTCGGGCGACTGTCAGCTGCCGCTCGCGGCGTACGCCGTCGCGAGCGGCGCGCAGATCCGTTTGCGCGGGCTCGTCGCGATGCCCGACGGCAGCAGGGCGGTGCGCGCCGAGCTGATCGGTCCGATCGCGGCCCCCGAAAGACTGGGTGAAGCGCTCGCGGTGAACCTGCGCTCGCTCGGTGCGGACGCGATTCTCGCGGCGCTGTCATGAGCTCGGGGCCCCTTTCGGGCCGCGGTATCGTGATCACGCGCCCGCGCGAGCACGCTCGCGCGCTTGCCGATCGCATTCGCGCGGCCGGCGGCGATCCGGTCCTCTTTCCCACGATCGAGATCCTGCCTCCGGAAAATCCTCGCGCGGTCGCGGATCTCATCGCGCGGTTGGATGAGTTCCAGCTCGCGATTTTCGTCAGCCCGACCGCGGCGATGCAGGGATGCGGGATGGCCGGCGCGGGCCGGGCCTGGCCGAGCGGCCTGCGAGTCGCCGCCGTCGGAGCCGGAACCGCAGAGGCGCTCAAGGAGCGGGGATTTCATGCGGCGGTCGCTCCGGCGGGCGAGGCCGACAGCGAGGCGCTCGCCGCGCTCCCCGAGCTGCAGGATCTGCGCGGCCGCTCGATCGTGATTTTTCGCGGGCAGGGCGGCCGCGAATGGCTGCGGGCGAGGCTCGAAGCGCGCGGAGCGCGAGTCGAGTACGCCGAATGCTACCGCCGCGCGCGCCCGGACGCCGACGCCGGCG
>WNGB01010908.1_pt1 | contig 12517 bp, 10 predicted proteins | sample 5400681 | NCBI WGS metagenome assembly WNGB01 (sample SAMN13153367, study PRJNA577476) | soil metagenome | isolation source: 115 cm soil or saprolite under grassland replicate 2 | place: USA:California | collected 2016-06-15 | reverse complement strand
CGAAGGTAAGGGTGAAAAGGTGGGGTAAGAGCCCACCAGCGCCGTGGCGACACGGCGGCTAGCCAAACCCCGTCCGGTGCAAGGCGAAACAGGCTCCGATGACGCTGCCCGCCGAGGAGCCGGGTACGCCGCTCGAGCCGCCGGGTAACCGGTGGCCTAGAGAGATGGTCACCCTCGACAGAATCCGGCTTACAGGTCTGCTACGGGAAAAGCCCTGGAAACGGGGCTTTTTCTATGGACCCGATTCGCCGGCGACTCGTCAGGCTCACCCCGGGGCGGGCTGACTGCGGTCTCCGTGGAACCGCCCGGCGCGGTCGCCCGGCGTGGCCTCTCGAGCCGTGCCGGCTACGAGTCGCTCCGCATGCGGAGGGTAACAGCGCTGCAGTCCGCATGCGCGCCGAGACATGTCAGCATAGGTCAGGATCGACGACGCAAGCGAGGTTCTAGCGCGCTCTCTTGCCTCGCGGGAAGGGACTCAGGTGTTGCGGCGACATCGAGTAGCTAACGCGCCTAGGTCGCGAGGCGGCTATCGAAGCTCACCTGAATATCTCCTCCAGCCGAAACACGATGTGCTGGGCCTCCGGCCATCCCGCTGCGACGAACGTGTCGAGCAGGAACATTAAGTCATCGAGTGGCTGGCCTTCACGGAGCACTTCCCGGTGATCGGCGAGGAGTTCTTCGACTAGCTGGGTCACCTCGCGCGACGCCAGAGAATCAAACGCGTAACCCGAGCCGACTGCCGCCGCTACGACTAGTCGGGCCATGTGCGTCACGCTGACCGGATCACATCGCACGACTCCGCGAAGGAGCTCCACGAAATGATGAGCAGTGGACGCCGGCAGTCCAATTGCGCTCTCCCCTCCGAATTGCTCCGCGACGACGCTCAGCAGGTCACGAGTCAGGTGGAAGAACTGGCACACGTTCTCCTCGGCGGCCGCAGGACGATCTGAGTGTTCGTACACGCCGGAGTTGAAGTAGAGGCGAGTGACGACCTCGTCGACGATTTCGAACGTCTCTTTGAGAGTGTCCGGAGGATTGTCCTGGCCAACGGAGGCACGAATTGCTGTGGCCGACTGCACAATCGCCTCTGTGAGCCACTCGAGCGCCCGCTGCGCCGACTGCTCGAAGTCCGGAATATCGACGCGATCCACATGCAAGAACTGGAGAGCAAACCAGGCATAGCCGCTCGCTTCCGCGGCACGCGCAGGAAGGTCCTCAAGAGGCGCGCGGATCACCTCTTGCGGCCATGCGCTGCCTCGACCAATGCCCAACCCAACCAGCAGACTCGAAAGATGATCATCGGTCTTGAAGCGTCTTTGGTCGCCGACGGCAAAGTCTTCGCGAGCCAGGAGAACTTGCAGCGCGGCCTCGACTTGCGGCTGGCGCTCGATGCTGGCAACGGCGCCGAGCGAGCGTGCGACAGCATCGAGTACAGCCCCGTTCGCCTCGGCTGCGAGATAGGCGTGCGTGATCTCCCAGAACAGATCGGGCGTCGATTCGCAGATCTGCCAAAGATCCGCGGCCAACAGCCACCGGACGCTCGGGACGGGATCAGCGGCGAGCGCACGAAGTGCCTGGATGATTGCTTCGTCCTCCGCGTTGGCCAGTAGCGGCAAACCTTGCGCCGCCTCGTTGCGGGCCGCGGGAGACCAAGCAGGGAATGTGAACTCTCCCGCGGTCTCCGCGGCTGGCGCGCGGCCGTATGCGCAGGTGAGTAGAACACGTCGCACGACCTCTAGCTCGGGCGGCTCCAGCTCTCCCCGCTGACGGGCCAGGAGCGTCGCTGCTCCACCGAGCTTCGCCCAGATCGAGTCTTCAACTGCTTCCGGGACATCCTGAGCTGTGGCGAGCTCGTCGAGTATGCGTTGCATGTCAGCGAGCACCGTGGTCATGCGCTCTCTGGTTGGCGTCGTGTTTCGATGCTCGTCGTCAAATGCGCCGACTGGCGCAGCAAGCTCCGACAGTCGCTTGACAATCGGATCTTCGACATCCACGCCTTGCTCGATGAGCCACATTGCTTCTGTGTACGGCTCGGACGACATGTGGAACTCGACGAGCGGGCGGTTGGTCTGTGCGTTCACATTGCCTTGCGTTGCGGCCTTGAGCTGCCGGCCCTCCGGGGTTTGGAGCAGCTCGTCGGGGAACCGCTGGATGAGTCGACCAACGGGTGCGTCATCGAGATCGGACTCGCGCTCAGCGATTTGGACGATGGCACGCTCGACCTCTAGGCAAAAATCCGGAGGCAGGTGCGGCAGCGCGGCGCCGAGGAACTCCGCAGCCTCACGGACCGTCTCCAAACCCGTGAGGATCGGGGGCGCGATCAGCAGGTCAAACAAGACTTCTGCGTACGTCTCCGCGCGCCGAGCCGCCATGGCCAGGAGCCTCCTCCACACGAATGCCATCGATGCGTGCGCGCCGACGCGTGCGAGCGCGTCACGCAGCGCCTCGAATTCACCGACTTCAGCGAATGCATCTACGTACTGGACAAGGATGTCCATCAGCTCCTGTGCGTCGTCGCGAACAGCGCCCGTCGCGTCCCAGAAGTGCGACCCGTCTCGGGTGTAGTTCGCGGGCCGCCCGTAGAAGTCGAAGACCGATGTCGGCGGAGGCGTCGCTTGTTGGGCGAACTCCCGGATGCGCACTTGCGCGCTGATGGACTCGACCACCGCCGGGATGGCGTGGCTCGGCTCGTCATGAAGGAACGCGGAGGCGTGGCGCTTTAGAACCCACTGAACCATCTCGAAGTCCTGACGGCGCGTGCTTGACAGAGCGACCACGATCCCGCCCATGTGCGTCCGCTCTTCACTCAGTTCGGCATGCGAAAATGAGCTTTGGAAGAACAGCGCGGCGAGCTCGGGCACCCAAGGCCAAACCTTGTCGAGCTGATCTGCGAGCCGGTAGGCGTAGTCGACGGAAACGGTCGCATAACCGATTCCGTCGACCACGCGCGTGAGGAGTTCGGATGCGCTGGGCGGATCTGTGTCGATCGTCCGAGCTACGAGCGGTACAAGCCATACCGACCCGAGCCGGTCAGCGGTGGGGTTATCCGCGCGTTGGTCGAACGCCCAAGCGAGGAGGGATCGCGCAGATGAACCGACGCACGCATGAACATCCGGAGTCTCCTCCACTCGACTCAGATGGTCGAGGACGAGGGCGAGCTCCCAGACGAAGTCGGTGACCGCGTGGCCAGCGAGGCGCTCGCACACAGGCGCCCAAACGTCGGGCCGAGGGACACCAGCGAATCGGAGTGCCTGAAGCACGCGCAGCACGATCTCTGGCGTCGATTCGTCGTGGCCCAGCCGCTCGAGAAGCGGATCGAGATCGTGGGCAGAACGAGCCTCGGCGGAGACGATGGTCGGTGGCAGAACGCGAGTGAATAGACGGACCTGAGAGCGCGTGCTCCGGGAGACGCTGAAGAGCATCTCCCAGAACACGGGTCGGTCGTGGTGCCAGAGACGAAGGAAGAAGTAGTTGAGGCTCGGACGAAGGAAGAGCGCCCGCGAAGGATCCTGCTCGAGAAAAGTTCTGGGGCCCCCCTCGGCCGTGTCCAGGCTCAGGATGCTTATCGCGTAGTCGAAGAGGATGTTGTGGCCGAATGAGGTCCGTGAATGTCCGGCTGTCGTAGACGTCAGGACTTCGCTGCTGTGCAGCTCGTGCCATGCCGCTTGTTCCGAGGACACGTAGACCGCCGACGTAGGAACGGACAGAGTGCGCGCCGCGAGCATCGCGTCGGTCACGCGCTCAAGAATCAACCTGCGCTCGACACCGAGGTTCCCGGCCTCGACCCGCAGTCGCCAGAATAGCGCGAGTAGTTCGACCTCTGACCGAAGTCCGCTGATCTCGTCTTCCCCTCCGCTCGTGACGATCCGGTCCAGCAGCCACACGCAGAACGGTGTGCGCAGGATGCCGCGCAGTTCCGGAGTCGCCGCAGTCCAGATCTCCGTGAGCCCGGCGATTTCACCGGCCACCGAAAGAACCTCCTCGTCAGTCAGCGGCGGTACGAAGAAATGTCGGCACACGACGCCGCCCAACCTGAAGTCCTCGGGCACGTCGGCGTCCGCAGAACCGAAGATCTCTTCGAGCTCGTCAGAACGGAGGGCGTCGTAGGTTCGAACGCTGACGATCACGCGCCACCTCTCAGAGAGTCGTCGTCGAGCTCGGCGCACCAGACTGAGCAACTGCGTCCTGCCCCGATCCGAGCGCGCAGCATCGAGGGCGTCGACGATGAAGTAGGCGCGGGAGGACGCACCGGCATCGAGCTCGAGGAAGTCAAAGAGGTCGCCTTCAGCTCCGAGATCAGCTAACAACGAGGCTTCCGAGATCTCTGGCAAGCGATCAACCGGAATGAAGAGCGAGTACGCGGATGGGTCTTCGAGCTGCGAGTTCGCGAACAGCCGAAGTAGGTAGCTCTTTCCGCTCCCTGGGGCACCAATGACAACGCCGCTTCCGCCCACGGCGAATGTCTCGAATGCTCCCTCTGTCGATCCGCGTTCGATCCTCATGAGGCGAGCATCCTCGCCGTGAAGTCTTCACCACGTCTATGCGGAGCGGGTTCTGACGTACTTCCGCAGAGCGAGGCGAGCAAATCCTCCAGCGCCCGATGGTCGTCGGGAACACCGGGGCCTGGCGACCGGGTGACGGGGTAGAAGATAGGCGTGATGCCGTACCGCGACAGTTCCTCGCGGTCGCTGGCCTCCTGAATTTCGTCGGCGGCTCCCATCACCGCGTAGTGATCGAGATCACGGCCTCGCTCAAAATCCTGGTCGATCACCTCGAGAATGTGACGGAGAGCGGGATCGCGCAGACTGAACCCGACGAACAAGACCGGGTATGTCACGAACAGCGCCCACATAACCTTCCGGTGCATGGTGTTGAGATTCAGCTGCGCTGTCTGCGTCCCATCAGGACTCGTCTCGTAGTAGGAGCCGTAGCGCCTGCTGTAATCATCTGTCGTCATCACGAGTCGATCCGGGTTCCGGAAGTAACCGTGAAGATGCAAGACGAAGGCGCGGCTTCGGCCTGCGGAGGTCGCCCTCAGGAAGTCAAAGATGGCGAACGGGCGCGGAGCGCAGAGATCAAGCTCCTCGCATCGCCTGCCGTCGGCGCTCGCCGCGTCTTCGAGGACGCTGTCGTAGTTCGTCGTGACGATCCCGCGAAAGCCAGCACCGACAAGTAGCCGGTGTACACGGTCGTAGTACTCACTGCGGCCGTTTGGCCCGAAGGTTCGCTCGAGGTGGGCGTGGAATTCCGAAAGGCGTCCACTCTCCTCGAGGCTGGCTCTGACGAGGCCGGCGATCGTACTTGAGTCCTCGCTGGGGATGCCGTCGACCGTAACTCCGAAGTCATTGACGAGCCTCTCCGCGTAGGCGTCGAAGGTTGGGTAGCCGATCCGCGCGCTCAGACCAGCCCCCACCACAAGGAGCATTTGCTGATCGCGGATGAGTTGGCGGGGTCTGTCCAAGGGCTCGCTTTGTCGATCCTGCTTCGTTTGCAGCGGAGGCTAACCGGGCGCCGGGCTCTCCGATTCGTCGACGCCAGGAGTATCCAGACAGCCTGCCCTTCCGAGCGGCGTCAATCGGGCGCCCGGGTCGTCACCCTTGTCCAGTGCATCGCCTGCACAGCCGACGTCGAGTCGCTGACCGCGAGCGGGAGCAGGACGCGTACCGAGGCATCGAGCGGCTGATCGCGGCGCTGCCGGTCAAACGGGTGGCATGAGCTGCGTCCGTGCACCTACGCAGTCCGCTCCAGCTACCCACCTCGATAGCCGGGGAGACACAGATGCACCATAGGTGCTATCCGACGCGGTGATTAGTGTACGGCGTCCCGATGGGCGCGAGACACAAGCGGAGGCGGGAGCGAGCGCGGCGGTCTCAGACTGCAGCGCCACGGAACGCCTCGGTTCGCGCTGTCGAGCTTCGCGGGGCCAGCGCAGTCGAGCGCTTGGCGTACAGCCGCAGGCAGGCAGCGGAGGCCCTCGGCGTCAGCATGTCGACGATCGACCGCAGAGTCGTGCCCAGGATCGCCACCGTGAAGACGCCTTGGGGTCAGCGGCTGATCCCCGTCGCCGAGCTCGAGCGCTTCCTCGGCGAGCATCTCGAATCGGGACGCCCAGCTGCCGCTCCCCGTCCGGCCGGGCGGCCGCCGTCGCTTCCGGAGGCCGTCGTCAACCGTGTCCGGCTCGAGAACGCGCACGGTCGAAGCCTGGGCGAGATTGCCCGTGCGCTGACGGCCGATGGTGTCCCGACTGCCCACGGTGGCCGACGCTGGTGGCCGTCGACGGTACGGGCCGTCTTCCTGCGCGCGCCGGGCTAATCGCAAGAACATGCCGCAACTGAACGTTGGAGCGTTCGGCTCAGGAAAGATCAACGGCGTACCGGAGCCTCCGGTGCCGCGGTTCGATCCCCGTACGACCCATTGAACGTCGCAGTACTCGAAGCGTCGGTTACTGCGGCGACGTCCGTCTATGCGGCGAGGGGCCGCGTGCCGCGGCCCCTCGCGAGCCTGTTTTAGGGCAGCGGCTGGAACCAGTGCAGCCGCGTGTAGCGGGCGACCTCCTCGCCGAGCCTCGCTCCCTGCACGTCGGCGGTGCGGAAGTGGAGGCCGGCCCAGATGCGGGCTTCGATGAGCTCGCCGATCGCATCGGAGAAACGGTCGAAGGAGCGCTGCTCACCCGGAAACCGAACGCTCGTCACATAGAACGAGACCTCGTCGGTGCCGGAAAATGCCTGCAGCGCATGGAGACTCGAGCTGCTTTGGCAGAGGTGCCCCGACGGGTGCTCCGGGTACGGCGGCGTGAACAGCGGTGTCCAGTCCGCGTCCGCTTCGGTCGCCGGGTTGCCGTCGGTATCCGCCTCACGGATCGCCGCGATCGGCCGCCAGAAGCCCCAGTAGTACTTGTCGCTCCAGCAGGTGATCGAAGCGTCCGCAGCGCTCAGGTCGAGCATCGCGAACAAGAGGGCGCTGTCGGAGACATCGAGCGCCCGGCTTGGATCTTCTGCCAGTCTCCGGGCGACGCCGTTCCACGTGGCGGCGGCGTTGCTCTGCCAGAAGATCGCGGTGTGGGTCTGTTCTGTTGTCCGGGTCGTGCTGTCCAGCCCGCCGAGCTCCTTGACTTCGTTGAAGTCATCGGTGTAGGCGGCACTGGTGAGCGGGTTCGGGCCCTCCGTGCGGAACTGCGATGAGCTCTGGATCAGGAACGGCCGCGCGTTGGCGACCCAGGGGCTCGGATCGAGCTGCGGGATGCCGTCTACCAGGAGCGGCTCCCAGTAACCGGGCCCGTCGGGGGGCAGCGGCGGAATCGGGCCCAAGCGTCCATCGTGCCCCTCCGCAAGCATGGCGTCGGCCGCGGCGTTTCCGGCGTCGATCCCGGCCTGCTTCAGATCGCCCTCCGGGATCGCCGCAAGCGAGCTGTCGTACTGCGCTTGCAACATCTCGTGCTGCGCCGGGAACAGCGTGTCGAGGACGTGGAAGGCCGCTGTCGCCACTGCGGCCTCCTTCGAGGCCATCGGATTGACCCTTCCCAGAACGAGATACTGACGATGGCGTCGGTCGATCGCGTTGACCGCGCCATAGACGGCGCCTTGCGTCATCGCCATGAAGACCACGAAAGCAGGCGGCGCCGAGGCATTGGGCGGTTGCGCGAGGACCGTGCTCTGGGCGATCGCGTTCCACTTCGTCACCTCGTTCACCTGCGGGGTTTCCGGTGCGGCGAGCGCAACGTTTGCCGTCTTGTTAGTGACGCCCGCCCCGACGGCGATGACGAGGCCAAGCACCCCAGCCGCGAGGACGCGGCCTGTCCAGGCGGAACGTCGAGTTCTCATTGGGGTCATGACTCACCTCCTGTTGGATGCAGTTGGGTTCGTTCGCCCGCGCAGCAGCGTGCGCTTCGCCGGTCGAGTTCCGGTCGAATCCGAGGTAGTCCAAGCTGATCCCGCCCCATACCTCTCGTCACCTCGCCGGCGACCGCGGTAGACCCCGCAAGCCAGACAAATCGTTTACGTGTCATGTTCCCCCTCCCTCGGACCCGAGCAAGACGTCTCATTTCTCCTCCTCTCTGTCCGAGCTGCCACCCTCGGAGGGGCCGTCGGCGGCTTCGCGAACCGATTTAGGCGGGGGCGTCGTCTCGTTCAGTTCGGCGCGAAACGCGAGCGGGAGCGCCTCCCGACCGCGCCCGGATCGCTGAACCAGCGCAGCTGTCTGCTTCATTTCGCCTCACACATAGGAGTACGGTGCGAGGACGCTGACCTGCGTGATTCGGTCGACCGGGAGGTCATTGCGTGCGGCCGTTTTCCTGATCGCCTCCGGGTTCGGCGCGTCGTAGACGCAGAAGGTCTTGCGCTTATCGTCGCGCACGTACGAGTGCAGCCAGGTGACGTCCTCGTGAGCGTTCTGCTCGACGAGGGCCAGACAGAGCGCCGCTCCCTCGGTTCCGACGGGAAGCCTCCAGGCCTCCGGAAACGTGCGCTCGACGACGTATCGCGGCATCTCGATCCTCCTGTCTCTACGCGCTACCGTCGCGGTCGGCCGCGGAGCCTGGTCTCCCGCACTAAACGAGGCGATGTGCGAGTTCTCATGGTTCCTGCTTCCGATCCTCGCTCAACGGTAGGAGCGAGGTGCCCGGCGCGCATCGGTAGGACCTGCCCAGATTGGAGGACGGTCTACCGATCTTGGCCGACAAGGCCAAGCCGAGAGGCCTCGGCGCTCGCCTCACGGCGTGTGTGGACGCCGAGCTTGCGCAGGATGGCCGAGACGTGACTGTCGACCGTCCTCCGGGAGAGGAAGAGGCGCTCGGCGATCTCCGCGTTGTGCAGACCGCCTGCGATGAGCGCGAGCACCTCGAGCTCGCGCCCGGTCAGGCCGGCTGGGTTCTCCTGCGTGGTGGCGCGCGGCCCGCGCCGAATGCCGCGGGCGCCGCGCTTGCGCAGCCGACGGGCGACGATGTCGGCCGCCGGCCAGGCGCCGAGGCGCTGCAGCTCGTCATGGGCGCGGCGGAGCAGGTCCTCGTCGTCTGCGGCATCAAAGGCGAGGGCGGCCTCGTACGGGCAGCCGATCTCCGCCCACAGTGCCGACGCCCGCCCCGACTCACCGGCGATCTGGAGAGCGTACGGCTCCGCCGCGCCGGCCGGAGGCTCGTCGAGCAGCCGGGCTCGCCACCGCCACGCAGCAAGCTCGCCGATTGCCCACGAATCGCCGACTTCGAGAGCGCGGGCAAAGGCGTCCTTCGTCGCGCCGTCGATCTTCTCCGACTCGCCCTCCAGCCACGAGGCCTCGGCTCTCGCGGCTGCAACGATTGCTAGGGGCTGCAGCTGGGGCGTGTCGGAGGCGACCTGCGACGCTTCGTCGAGCAGAGACCAGCGCCCGGGATCTCCGCGCCTGGCGCGAAGGAGCCCGAGGACGACGAGCGCGATCACCCTCGGCCTCGAGTCGAGGCGCGGGAGGCGAAGAAGGAGCACCGCCGTCTCCCCCGCCTCGTCCCAACGGCACTGCTCGAGCTCGAGCCGGGCGCGCCACGCGAGCAGGCGGCTCCGAATTCGGTCGAGCCCCCGCTCGCCCGTGTAGTCGAGCCCGGCTTGCAAGTATCCGTTCGCGAGAGGAAAACGCCGAAGCCATACAGCTGCCGAAGAAAGAAAGTTGTACGCGCGCCCGATCGCGACCTCGTGCCCGGCTTCGACAGCGAGCTCGAGGCTCTCTTTCAGCCGGGCGAGCCCGCGGTCGACGGCGTCTCCTGCCACCTCGCAAGCACCGATGCTCGTCATTGCACGCACCACAGAATCGATGTCGCCGAGCTGCTCACCCAGCTCGATTGCCTTCGTCCCCCAGTCCCTGACACCGGCCACGTCGTCCACGAGCATCCGTCCGAACGCGATGTCCGCATAGGCAGCCGCAAGCTCACAGCCTGGAGGAAGGGACTCGAGGAGCGCGACGGCCTCGAGCAAGGCTCGATCGGCCTCGTCGTGCAAGCCGCCGGGACGCAGCAGCTCCGAGAGCCGAGTGAGGTAATGCCCCACCTTTCGGGTCTCGCCGAGCTCCCGGAAGCTAGCAAGCGCTTGCCGGCCCGCCTCGAGGGCCTCTTCACCGGCGTCCGTGAGGTGGAGCTCGTCGGAAAGCCGCTGGAGCAACTCAGCCCGGCGTGCGAGCGGGAGCGGCTCGCCGAATCGCAGCGCCCGAGCGTACTGGTCGGCCGCTTGGCGGTGGGCACCGCGCGCGGCCGCCTGTTCGGCGGCCGCGGGGGCGAACTCGAGCACCGCCTCTGCGTTGCCGGCGGCCTCGGCGTGGTGCGCAAGGCGGGCGACATCAGGAGCGCCCGTCGCTGGGGCCGCGAGCGCGGCGAGGGCAGCCCGGTGCAGAGCGAGCCTTCGGTTCGGTGATAGGGACTCCTCGACGGCCAAGCGGGCGAGCTCGTGGCGGAAAGCCACGGCTCCCGGCTCGGATGTCAGCATTCCGGACGCCAAGCACTCATCGAGCTGGTCCACGGCCTCCCCTGCGAGGGCGTCGAGGAGCCAGAATTCGGTGTGCGGGGGCGCGACCGCGACGGCGTCGATTAACCGCCGCGCCGCCGGGCGCAGGCGGGCCGCGCGGGCGAGCACGGCGTCTCGAACGGTGTGCGGGATCTCGACCTTGCCCGCCGCCACCACCTCGGTGACGAAGAAGGGGTTGCCGAGGGTCTGCCGGTAGAGCGCCTCCGCATCGACGCCAGCCGGCTCGGCGAGCTCCGCTACTGCCGCCGGCGAGAGCGGGTCGATCTTCAAGCGGCCGATCGCCTCGCTGGTCGCAAGCTCGCCGAGCACGATGCGGAGCGGGTGGGTGCGATCGAGCTCGTCGTCGCGGTAACTAGCGAGGACAAGGGCGGGGACGGCCTCCAGCCGGCGGGCGAGCAGCCTGAGGACATCGAGGGTTGCCTCGTCGGCCCAATGCAGGTCCTCGAGGACGAGGATCGTCGGCGTCGTTGTCCTCAGCTCACGCACGAGCGACGCCGCGACGTCGTGCGGCCGCGCCTCGCGCTCGACGAGCTGCTCGAGCTCGCCGCCCGTGCGCTCGGCGACGTCGAGCAGCGGCCCGAGGGGGCGGGGCGTGAAGAGCGCGTCGCAGGCGCCCCAAAGGATGCGCGCAGAGCCGCGCCGCTCGTCGCAGAACCGTCGCAGGAGCGCCGTCTTGCCGCCTCCAGCCTCGCCTGCGACGAGCACGAGCCGCCCGTCGGAGCTCTTCATTACAGCGGCGAGGGCGTCGCCGAGCGCGGACAGCTGGCGGAAGCGCTCAAGCAGCTCGCTTGGCGTGCCGGACCTGCTAAGGGCTGAGTTCGCCACAACCTCGGCGTGGGGTCTCGCGCCCGCCCATCATGATCTACCCGGAGGCCGAGCGGTTCAAGTCATCTAATGACGTCTGAAGCTTCGTCACAGCCATCGTCGCCATTCAAGCCAACGAGAGGGCCGCGTGTGATACAGAGGCTCGACTGCCGCCCGAAGAGGCCGACGGTCTGCGGCCGATGCACGAGTGGCTTCAGTGCGAGCACGTGCGGCGTTGGTGGAATAGGCGCGACACCTTTGAGGAGGTTGACGAGCACTACCTCCCCGCGGTCGAGGGCAGGAAGAGCACAGACCTAGCCAATCCTCATCGACCGCCGGCGAGTCGGTTTCATCCAGACCCACCTCCTCTCGGGCTATTTGCACTACACGCGCGTCGTCGGCGTCGCAGAGGGCGTCGCCGGAGTTGATCTCTTCATCGCGGACGAGCAATGGACGGTTTGGCGCCCCCACTGTGTGATGAGTTGCTGGCGACTTGTTAGGGTCTGATGCTGTTCCGCATCGATGATGCATCTGTGTCTCGCCGGCTATCGAGGTAAATAGCGCCGCAAAACGCATCGGCGACTCGCGGGGGTCTACGGCGGTCGTACGTGCACGGGTATGTGCTCAGCGCCGGCGCATTCGCAACGCGCCGTTTCGGCTCGAGATGGTGTTCTGCGGACTGGCTCGCGGCGTGTGGCGAGTTATTGGCGAGTGATTGGCAAGGTCGCCACGGCAGCATGTGAGCGTGGCAATGCGAGCGAACCGACCGCCCACGGGCGCCGATGAAGTCCGGCAGCTCGAGCTCTTCGACGGAGCGCTTGCCGAGCCAGGGCGCGCCCGCGACCATCTGCCCGTCGCGAGGGACAGGCCGCGACGCTCGAACGCCAACCTGGAAGCCGTCCCGATCGAGTCGGCAGAGCGCAGCGAACCCGCGGGTGGGGGACCGCACGCTGGCGCCGATCGCGCCACGCTCGCCGCGCTCGAGGCAGCGCTCGTGGACGCCCGCTCCGCAGCGGACGACAGGCCGGCCCTCGTCGTCCTCGCCTCCCGCCTCGGTGACCTCGGGCACCCCGCCCATTCGGCCGCCGGCAGGTCGTCTCTCGCTTCGGCAGGCGCGCGACGACTGGCTGCGTCGCCTCGAAGCCTCGCAGAAGAGCAAGAGCGCGCTCGTCGCGTACCGAGTCGCGATCGACGACTTGCTCGACTGGGCGGAGGCGAACGGGCGAAGCGTCCTC
>WNGB01010906.1_pt1 | contig 12519 bp, 2 predicted proteins | sample 5400681 | NCBI WGS metagenome assembly WNGB01 (sample SAMN13153367, study PRJNA577476) | soil metagenome | isolation source: 115 cm soil or saprolite under grassland replicate 2 | place: USA:California | collected 2016-06-15 | reverse complement strand
TTCGCCAGCGGCCCCGACCTCGCCGCCCCGGGCAGCAACGTGACCAGCATCGCCCCGCGCGGGCCGGGAAGCTTCGCCGCCTCCGGCCACGGTCTGGCCGTCCCGTTCGTGGCCGGCGCGGCGGCGCTGGTCCGCAGCTACCGTCCCTGGCTGAGCGCGGCCGCGGTACGCAAGCGGCTGCAGGCCACCGCCGACCACCCGTCCACCGGGCTGCTGCCCCACCCGTTGCTGGGCTACGGCGTCGTCGACCCGGCCGCGGCGGTGGCGGCCGCGCTGCCCGAGGAGTCCGGCGACCCGGCGCCGATGGTGTCCCCCGAAACCATCCAGGCGCCACTGGTCACCCACGCCGACCCCCATCCGGGCCGCCTGGCGCTGACCGCATCGGCCGCGTTGGCCGGCGTCGTCGCCCTCGGCGCCCTCATCGCCGCGGTAACCACCCGCGGCCGCCGCCGCCGCTGGCGCGCTGCGTCTGCCTGAGAACGTCTCCCTGGCCCGACCCCCCTGGCCCCTGACCCTGGCCCCGCCGTGATCGTCGCCGGGTTCTGACGCTGTCCGCCGTTGCGACTGCGCGACGATCACCGAGGGGTTCCGGCGGGCGCACGATCTCCTCCAGCGTGAACCTCAGCCGCTGCGCGGCCTTGATCACCCCGATCAGGGTGACCGTCTCCGGCGGGTACGCCCGGTGCTGGCCCAGACTCCGGGACGGCGGCGGCAACAGGCCACGCCGCTCGTAGTACCGCAGCGTCTGGACGTTCACTCCGGCCGCTCGGGCTACCTGCCCGGACCGCAGTCCCGCGCTCACCCGCCCGCCGAGGCTGCCCTGGACGCGAGCGCGTCGAGCACCTCGGCCTGCGCCGGCGGCACGGCGACGTCCAGCAGCAGGGTGCCGTCGGAGATGGTCAGCGTGAAGGCGAAGAACGCGCAGCAACCCGTCTCCCGGGCCACCAGGTCCGCGGCCCGCGCCGCCACCGCCGGTGCCGCCGCCAGCACCAGCCGCAGCCGCTCCGGCACCGGGCGCTGCACCCCGCGCACCGCCTCGGCGAACAACCCGTCGAACTCCGCCAGCCGCACCGGCAGCTCCGCCGCCGGCAACGTGCACGCCTGCGGCACCCGCATCTCAGGCTGATCCGTACCCATACCGGCACGGTAGGCCTGTACCTGGGTACCGGATGCAACCCCCGCGGGGGCTAGGGCCCGGGAGGACGGGACTGCATCTGCGGCGAGGGCACGCCCCACGGCACCGGCCGCAGCGTGACGGTGTCATGTGCCTCGGCGACCAGCTCCCACACCTCGACGATGAGCCGCGCGTCGACGCCGCCGACGAACAGGATCTCCTGCTGGTTCGGCAGGTCGATCTGCAGGCCGGGGGTGGCGTTCACGTCGATGCCGCCGCGGGCCCGGGTGCCGTCGATCCGGTAGAGGTACCGGTAGTTCTCGCCGATCCCGGTTGCGTGGTGGGCCGCGAAGTCCGCGCTGCGGGTGAGACTGACGAAGGCGTTGGTCCACCAGCCCGCGATGTGGCCCTGGATGTCGAAGTGCCGCGCCACTCCGGTGCGGGCCTCGGGCCGGGGAAGCAGCCCGTCACGCTGTACCTCCTGCGGCGGCCGGCCGTCCAGCCGGTACAGATCCTCGGTGCTGGTGCGGTAGCGGGGCCGCTGCCGGGCGAGCTGGTCCTGCTGTGCCGCGGTCAGTCCACTCCGGACAGTGGGGTCGGCGGCGGTGCTGGCGAAGTCCACCGGAGTCGTCGGCGACGCCAGGTAGCCCGCCGCGGTGAGGTGATGCACGGTCGCGGCCGGTCCGAGTGCCGCGGCCAGCCGGCTGGCGCCGGCCCAGCGCCCGTCCAGGTCCGGCGACGGGACCAGCAGCCGGATCCGGCTCCGGGCCTCGGGCGGCAACTGCGAGAGCACGTCGTTGAGTACCGCCCACGCCGGGTCGGAGACGAATTGCCCGGGCGCCGCCGCCACGACGTTGACCGCATCGGGATCCAGCGGCAGGAGGCGCACCGTGCGGGCCAGCCCGGCCAGCCGCGGATCGTCGCCGGACAGCGGGTCCAGCCCGGACGAGGCGTCGCGCAGCCAGAGCCCGGACCGGGTCACCTCCAGCACGTACCCGTGCAGCCGCGTCTCCTGCCCGTCGTCGAGCTCGTAGCTGCCGCCGCCGAGGTGCTGGCCGGCCAGCCACGGAGCCGGCGGCTGGTAGCGCACCGGTACCGGCACCGGCACGCCCCCGTCCGGCGCCGGCGGGAAGTGCAGCAGCGACGCGAACGGCCGCCATGCCGGCTGCCCGTCGCTGCCGACCGCCCACACCTGGGCCGGTGACCCGAGCGCGGTGCCGTTGACGACGCTGTCGGTGGCCGGCGACCCGGGCGGGGTCCCGGCCGGGGTGGTGGTCACGCCGGCCTGCTCGGCCTGCGGTGGCGGGAAGACCTCGCCCAGCCAGCCGGCACGCTGGCACGTCGTCCTTATCGGAGCGGGGGAGGCCGGCCACCGCGGCGGCGTCGGCTCCCGCGTTGCGCAGGATGTCGCCGAGCAGTTCGGCATCTGCCGGGAGGAGCGGAACATCGCTGCTCAGGCAACTGAACACGACCGCCTCTGCGACATCGAGCACCAGTCCCTCGGCCAGCCAGGCGCGGGCGGTAACCACCAGTTCGTCGGGGAGCCGGGAGTCGGCTCGCAACAGCAGGTGGTGAAGTTGCTCGATGGTCTGGGTTGCCTCGTTGAGCACGGCGGGCGGGTCGGTCATCGCCGTACCCCTTCGGTCGACGTGGATGGGTGACTGAGGCCGGGCCGTTGACCCGGCCGCTTGACCGGGGGTGTCGGGGCCTGGTCCAGCCCAGCGCTCGGCGTGTGCTCGGGTGCGGGCCGCGGACCGGGCGGCGTCTGGGCCCGGTCGCCTTCCAGGGGCGGCCGCGCCGAAGCCGCACCGGGGACGTCCGGGGTATCGATCCCGGGCGTGGGCGCCGACGGGGACGGTACCGCGACGACCGGTCCAAGACCTCGGACGAGCCACCGGGCGATGTAGTCCGCGATGTCCCCTACGGTTCGTCCCATGTATGTGCCCTGTGCGGTCAAGAACCGATACGCCTCCAGTACCCGGGCCTCGTCAGGGGTCGTGCCGCTCCAGCCAAGGCCGGGAAGGGCAGCGATGACCTGCCGCGCGATCTCGACACGCGGGTCGGGTGGCGGGAGGAGGCGGCCGGAGGCGTCTTCGGCGGCCCCACCGGCCCCGATCTGGCCGGCGGCAAGCACGGCAACGATCTGGTCCAGAGACCAGCCGCCGTTGAACATCACGCCCATGTCCCGGTGGATGACCGGCCGCAAGCCATTCGCCAGCAGGAGCGCGGGGAGCACCAGATAGATGTTCAGCCTGCCGTTGGCGTCCTCGAACAGGTGCAGGACGTGCAGGCGGCGGATCAGCCCGGCGATCGCGGTCAGCCGTGCGGTGTCGTCGGCGGCGGTACCGATCGCCGCGTAGTACGCGTTCAGGGCCGCGTCGGCCAGACCCGGCGCCTCGTCCTGACCGTAGCGGCTCACCACCTCGAGCTCGCCCCCGATACCTCGCCCCAGCCCGGTGAGAGCGTCGGCCGAGTCGTCCCCGGCAGGAGTGGCCTGATCCGAGACCGCCGCGACCAGCGGCCGCCCGGCAACGTGCTCCGTCAGCATGTCCGCGGCCAACTGCGGTGCGTGCACGTTGAACCTCACCGGTTCCGCGCCGGTCCACGAGGGCCTGTCGGTGAGCCCCGCAGTGACCAGATCGTGCAGGTCCCGGTAGTGGGCGGCGGTCAGCCGCTCGAACCGCCGGTCGGGAGGATCCAGAACGAACTCCAGGACGCGCCGCATGCCCGACTGGAAGCCTGGAGACCTCTCAAGGTCGTAGAGCCGCCCGGGGTCGTTGGGCGAGAACAGCATGGCCCGCTGATGATCCCGGGCATCCAGGTACACCATCCACCAGAGGTTTTTGGGGAGGAAGTCAGACAGCCGGGGCTCGCCGCCGGGGGCGGGACTGACCACGGGGACGGCGGGGCCGGCAGGAGTAACGAACCGGCCCAGCCGAGGCAAAGAGGCCATGCCCGCACCGACCGCGGGCGTACCGGAGGGGCCGAGTTTCGCCGGGGGCAGGACCACTGCCTCACCCACCAGTGCGCCGGCCACCTCAGCCGGCGACACCGATGAGGCCGCGACCGGCCCGCGGTCGATGTCCTCGCCGAGGTCCTCCACGAGCCGGCTCAGGTCCTCCTCGCCGACCTCGTCCGCGGACCCGGCCCGGAAGTCGGGGTCCCGCCGGATGGCGGCGGCCAGCCGCGGGGGTACGGCCGGGTAGGTCGACCGCTGGTTGTCGTACGGCCGGTCCGGGTCGATGCCGGCCTCGCGGAGCCGGTCCCGCGCGGCGGTCCGGAACGCCGCCAGGTCACCGCCGCGGCGCACGGTCTCGGCCAGCGCCGCGTGGATCGCGGCGGACCGCACGCCGCCGAAGCTATGCCCGACCAGCGGATCGGCGCCGGTGGCCACCCCGGTCATGACCTCCCGGGTCATCGCCGGGGTGGCGTCCTGGAACGTGCCCGGGTGCGCCTGCTCGTACCGGCGGAGCCACCCCGCCACCGCGTCGGCAGCGTCCTGGCCGTCGGTGTAGACGACGATGCCGTCGGCCCGCCGGGTGATGTAGTCCGGCCCGGACACATTGGCCTGCAGCACCCCCGGGAAGCCACTCGGGTCGTCCACCACCTGGTGCACCAGGTCCCGCATCAGCGCCGGCGTGGCGTCCGGGCGCGGGCTGATGTAGACCCGCTGACGCGTTGCCCCGTCCACGTTCAGCCGGGAGAACACGAAACCCCTCCGCATCTCGGGGTCGTGCAGCCGGTCGCCCTCCTGCGTCTCCGACAGCGGCTCGTAGCCGTAAGCGGTCTGCACCTCGGCGCCGGCACCGTCCGGGCGGCCCTGGGAGATCGCCGCGATCCGGTCCAGGTAGATGTCCGGGTCCAGCGTCAACGGCTGGACCGCGGCCGTCCTGAGGTACAGCTCGTACGCCTCGAGGGTGCCGTCCAGGATCTCGGCCCGGTGCTGCCACACCACGTCCAGGTGGTGCGTCAGCCGGTAGCCGGTCGGGTCGTCCTCCGCGGCGAACGCGACCCACTCCGGGTCGGCCTGCGGGTGGCGGGTCGGCCACACCACGAGGCCGTCCGGGTCGGCGACGACCCGCCCGCTGGCACCGAAGACGGTGCTGCCCGGGCCGAGCAGCCGGGCCACCCGCCAGGCCAGCGGCGCCTGACCGTCGACCGACCGGCCGGCGTCATCGGCGAGCAGCAGCACCGGCTGGCCCTCGGTCCACCGACCCGAGCCGCGGACCTGCCCGGCCAGCAACTGCGCCTGCCGGTCGTCGGCGCCTGCGGTCCCGTCCTCGGCCGGCGGCCGGGTGCCCAGCACGAACAGTTCGGCGTGCGGTCCGGTCGCCACTGCCGCCACCGCCGCCGCGGCCCGCAGCCCGATCGAGGGCGTGATCGGGCCGGACGCGCCGACCACCGGGCCGACCTGCAGCTCGGCCAGCTCCGCCTCGCCGACCGTGGCCGGGAAGGTAAGCCCGGCCTGGGTCGTGCCGGGCTGGTGCATCCGGGCCACCCACGGACCGGGGTCGTCGGCCACCGCCTTGCGGGACGTCCGCGGCTGGGTCGCCCCCAGCACCGGAAACTCCACCACCGCATTGGCCATCCCCGGTGGAATGACCGTGGTGACCTCACCAGCCGGGCTGACCTGCACCCACCGACCCGGCCGATCCAGGGCCGGTAGCAACGAACCGTCCTCCTGCACGGCGAACCCACCCGTGTACGCCACCCCCGTGAAGGCGCTGACCAGCACCGCCCCCGTCCCCGTCCGCACCGGCAGCCCACTCAGCGCCGCCAACGCGGCGGCCACCGCCAACCCATCACACATCACCAAGAAGACCGGCCGACCATCCAGCCCGTGGCTGCCCAGCTCCTGGTGGATGCGCCGGGCCAGCGCCGCGGCCTCACTCGCGGCCAGTTGACCGCCCGGTCGGTGGACATGCACGCCGACATGACCGGGCCACACCCGGGTCAGTTCCACCGCCGCCCGCTGCACACGATCTTGCGACTCAGCCGCCGACCGGAACCAGAGCACCGCGCCGTCCCGGCCGGCCACCGACTCCACGCCCTCACCCGCGACCGCCGCACCCTGGATGGACGCGCCGGCGCCGCGGGCGCCGCGCGTGGACGTGCTAGCCCCGTGGGCACCCCGGGTGGACGCCCCAGCCCCGCGGGTACTCCGCGTCGAGGCCCCGCGGGCAGCGCGCGTCGAGGCCCCGCGGGTACCCCGCGTGGACCCGCGGGTACCCCGCGTGGACCCGCCGCCGGTGTCCTGCTTGGCCGCCCGACCGCGAGCACGCGTACCCGACTTGGACCCGCCCCGGCCCTTGGCGGATGCCGCGGCTCCACCCTCCTCTGTCCAGTCCACCGCTACCCGCCCCAGCGGCGGACCGGACTGCTGCCCGTCCGGGCCGCGAAGGTAGACCGTGACCGTGCTGGTGGGCCGGTCGGCGACCAGCAGGAGATCGCCGCTCAGCGCGTGCGGGGATCGATACCGGCCGACCACCCGACCGGCCACCCGTACCGGGATCGGGCCGACGTAGACATCGCCCTCGGCACTGGTCCCGGTCACCATCTGCCGGCCGTGATCGAGGTCCGCCCAGGCCGCGGGGAAGGCCGTGGTGAGGCCCACCGGGCCGATGACCTCCCGGATGGTGCGGCCGTCCCGGCGCACGGTACGCACCCTGCGGAAGGACAGCGTCCGGTGATGGAAGTTCGGTATCGCCTCGACGGACCCGATCCCGGTCCGGGCCTCCGCCGCCCTGGCTACCTTGATGAAGTGCTGGGGGGCCATCAGCCGCTGGGGGACGATGATGTTGCCCTGTACGGGCTCGACCCTGAACGTCGGCGGTAGCAGCCGCTCGCGAGCCTGCCGCGTGATCACGTTGTGGTTGTCCAGCCGGAACACCACGTACTCACCGCTGCCGCCGTCGTAGGTGATCCCGACGAACTGACCATCATCGATGCCCGGCACCCGGATCACCACATCGTGGTGGTCGACGATCCCGGCGTGCACCACCAGCCGTTCGAACGCCACGAGCGTCTCACCGCTCACCACGCCGTGCACGGTCTCGCCGCCGTGCCAGCGGGCCGCGATCCGCGCCGGGTCGGTCACCGGGCCCAGCGGCCGGCTCCAGGTGACCCTGATCCGGGCCAGAACATCCGCACCGGGCTGGCCGTCCTCGCCGACCTCGTGCGCGGTGACCATTCCGGTGGTGGCCGTCGGATCGGTGGGCGGATGCGCCTGCAGGACGACTTCCGACCGCACCGCCTTCGGCCCGACCCCCAACATCCTGGTCCCGACGCGAACCTCACCGGCCGGGTCGACCAACGCCCGCCGCGGGTTGTTGTGCTCATCGAACATCCACGAGTCGGGCAGCGGCAGCTCCAGGACCACGGGGTCGTCCTGCTCGGGGTCGAGCGCCGGATCGACGAAGCTCAGCTTGAGGGTGCCGAAATCGGCGTCCGCCACCAGCGGGCGATCTTGCAGGTCCTTGGCGATACTGATCCGCACGGTCTTGCCGCCGGCCGAGAAGCTGACCCCCCCGGCCCCGAACGTCCTCGCCTCCTGGGGCGGGGCGACCTCCCCGCCGCCGAGTACCGTCCCGTCATCGAGGTCGAAGACCACCCACTCGTTGGTGCCCGGGACGTTGCGGTATCCAACCTCCTGGCCGTCCACGTTCGCGGGAACGTAACCCGCGGCCCCCACCCGGACGCCGAGGCGCCGGTACCCGTTGGCGCGGCCGAACTCGCCCTCCGTATGCACCGCCAGCCCCGGGTGCACGGGCCGGCGCTCCGACCTGGCTGCCGGCCGCCTCACCGCGGCCTGCGACCCGGCAGCGTCGTCGCGGGACCGGCCCGCGGGTTGGTCGCTGGCCTCGCCCTGCGACCACGCGACCTCGACCCGGGCGAGCGGCGGACCGGTGGCCTGCCCGTCGTCGTCCGGCGCGTATGCCGTCACGGTGCCGCGCCCGCCGGGGCCACCGGACCGGCCGATGAGGACGACGGCCCGCTTGTCGATGGACTGGAACCTGGAGAAGGACCTGTCGACGCGCATCGGGATCGGCCCGGCGTAGACGTACCCGGACCTGTTGACCGTGGACCGGACCGCGCCGCCGTCGGTGAGGGTCGGCCAGTGCGGGGGGAACGGCTGATCTATGGCGACCGGGGTCCCGGTGGGCGGCTGGAAGAAGGACAGGTTGCGACGCCCGAAGTCCGCATGTACCTCGACCTCGGTCAAGTCCTTGCGCGGCCGGGCGACCTGGAAACCCGCCGCTCTGTTTCCATCGTTGTCCGGCAGGTTGACCGTACCGCGCCGCTTGATCTGGTAGACCGGCCCGGAGGGCGGCGGCGGAGTGACGCGCCTGCCGAGCACCTGGTGGGGGCGTGCGAGGTCGAATGCCAATGCTTCACCGCTGCCGCGGTCGTAGCCGAGCCCGACCCGCCCGTCGGTGCGGCCGGGGACGCGCAGCACCACACCGCTGGGGTGCTCCACGACGCCCGCGTGCGGGAACCCGCTCTCGAAGGGCATCAGGACCGGCCCCCCGTCGAACCCGGTGAAGTACTCGCCGATCTCCGGCGTCCGATCCGCCGCCGGCCGTGGCTCCGGCGTCCAGAAGACGGCGACCCTCGCCAGCTCTGCGCCGTCCCGGATCGCATGGATGGCAACGGTGCCCGTGGTGCCGGTGCCGGTAGGGGGGTGCCCCTGCAGCCGGACCCGCGCCCCCGCCCGGGACAGGCCGAGGGCCACGATCGCGGTGCCGACCCACACCTCGCCCCGGCTGTCGACGACGGCGTACCCCTGGCTGTTGTGATCGAGCAGCCAACTGTCGAACATGGTGATCGGCTCGTGGACCGGCTCCCCGGACTGCGGATCGAGCAGCCTGATCTGGAGGGTGCCGAAGTCGACCTCCGGCCGCACTGCGGTGTCCGTGAGTTGGCTGCCGAGATCCGTCCATTCGGTGACTCCGGCACGGGTGAACGTGAGCCTGCCCGAGCTTGTCGTCCGGACCGCGCTACGGGACTGCTCCATCGACACCAAGTCTTGCCTTGTGGCCTGGCCGAAGGCGGCGGCCCAGTCCCGGTCCCCGGCCTGCCAGATCCCGGCGACGTCATCCCCCACAACGTCGCTGTCCGAGGTGGTCGCACCGCCGCCGCCGTACCCGGCTTCGGCCAGCACCTCATAGCCACCCGGGGCGGCGGGCAGGCCGCTCCGCCCGTCCTCATCCGACCCGCTGCCCGACTCGTGTCCCTGACCGGCCCGGGCGTATGTCCGACCACCGGCCGACATGGACATATGCAGCGTGCCGCCCTGCTCCCGTGCCCGGTCCCGCAGCGCGTTGACCACGAAGTTGCCGGGCAGGCCGGAAGGGTCGTTCAGGACATGCGGCAGGTGCGTGGCGATGTCGATGGCCGACTGCTTGAACCAGACGCCGAGGCGGTCGCTGAAACTCAGCCGCCGGCCGACCCCCCGCTGGAGGTCGAGCGCGGCCCAGGTCAGCGCCGCCCAGCAGGTAGCGCAGGGCCGCTTCGTGCCGCGGATCAACAGGTCACCGGTCAGCTCGCTCCGGCCGAGCCGGGCGGTGTGCAGGGCGAGCAGCAGCTTCAGTTCGGAATGCATCCCGTGTTCGGCATCGCGGCCCTCCATCCGCCGGGCTGAGCGCCGGAGGAGGATCACCGTTCCCTGATGGCGCTCGTCGGTGAGCAGCTCACGCAGCCGGCGGAACCCATCCTCGGTATACGGGGCGGCCACTGCCTCCTCCACACGATCCGCGTCCCGCAAGATGTCGGTCACCTCGGTGCCGGGGCGCTGGCCACGCCACGCACTATGGAGCTTGGCCTTGGACGTCTCAACCCGCCTGCCCGCGCGGACCCGGCCGTGATGGATGTCCAGCAGGCGCTGAACGACGCCTCCGTCCGCCGACTGGGCGTTCGCCCTCAGCGCATCGACCGCCCGGGTCAGGAGCGTGATGGACCCTTGCTGGTTGGTCGCGACGACGAGGCGCCCGTTGACCAGCATGGCCTGCACCTCGGCCTCCCGCTTGAACTGCTGCGGCCTCGGGGGGGCCGCGGTGCTGGGACCTGCCGCCGGGTCCTGCTCGCCGGCCTGGCGGGAACTCTCGGCCTCGGCCTCGCGCTGCAGGCTCCTGATGACATTCCGCAACACTCGGCTGAAGTGCTGCAGGGACTGCTCCAGCCGCTCCTCTGCGTAGCTGCGGCGATGGCGCGCCCACATGTGCGGCGTGGTGCGGCCGTAGGAGTACTGAGGCGGCTCGTTGGTGATCGCGTCCAGGTGCTCCGTGATCTCCTCGATCGCGGCCAACCGCTGCTCGCGCTGCTCGCGCAGCAGCCGCCGAGGCGGTTCGAATGTCAGGCCAGCAGGGTCGACCCAGTCGGTGGTGGCTGCCTCGAAGGTGGCGCGGCCAGGGCGGCCAGGCTGCTGGGCGACGGGCACGCCGGAGTCGTCGGACGCCTGCGACTCGGCGTCTGACAGCTCCCGGTCGGACTCGCCCGTTTCATAGCCGTCGGAGTCCTCCTGCTCATAGAGGTCCGAGTCGTCGACCGACTCCTCCGGCTCGTAGGCGTCGGAGTCCGCGGACGACTCCTCCGGCTCGGACTCGTCCGGGGATGTCAGCGACGACGACACGTCCCCGGGCGCGAGCCGAGCCGCGGCCTGGCGCTCCGGAGCCGGGCCGGTCGCCCGGTCAGACCCCGACTCCTCGGAGATGTCCATGTCGCTGTCGGTGCCGTCGCGGTGTTCCGCGTTGGCGGCGGGCAGGGTGGCCTGGTGGTCGGGCTCGGATCGGGCCTCGTCGGAGATGTCCATGTCGCTGGGGGAGTGTGCGGGCGTGTCGAGGTGGCCGGCCGGTTCGTCGAGCCTGGGCCGCTTGGGTGCCGCCTGCTGGCCGGACACGCTCCCCTCGCTGGAGGGTTGGCGGACCCGCTTGGGCCGCGGCTGCCCGGCCCCGGCCGGTGCGGTGTCGGCGGTGGGGGGGTCGACGGCGAGGTAGTGGGCCGTGCCGATCCCGCCGGAGTCGGTCCGCAGCAGGTACAGCGGCTCGCGGGCGTCATCGCGCGATCCGATGAAATGGGGCGGCCGGCCCTGCTCCAGGATGATGACCGGATGCCGCAGCCGCGCGATCATTTCCGGCACGGCCTCCCCGAACGGGGTGTCCCACAGGTCGGTCCGCTCGATCGCCCGCGCATACATCTCGGCCACGTCCGGCAACTGCCCGGCAACCTGGCCTGCTCGCAATTCCCGCACCAGATCGCCCAGGCTCCGCCGGCCTTCGCCGTCGAACAGCGCCGCCAACTCCTCCCACAACACCGAGACACCGGCCTCCAGCAACTGGTGGACCGCCGGGCGAAGATCCCCAGCATCAACCCAGTTCAGCAGCACCGCGGCCTCCCGATGCAACCGCAGTTCATTCAGCTGCTCATCGGACAGCTCCGGCAGCACCATCGACAACGACGAGCCACCCGCGAACGGACCGAACAGGTCCGCGTCGTTCCGGAACGCCTGCCCCGTCTCACGCCGGAACCCCGCCACCCTCTCCGCCGAGGCACCCACCAACCCGGCCAACTCCAGCTCCGGCGCCCGCAAATACGCACTCGTCGCCAACGCCGACACGAAACAGTTCCCGTCCCGGCCCACGTCATAAACCCGACCCACCCCGCGGTCCGGCACCGGGACCAGAGCCCCCTCCCCCGGACCCGCCACCGGCAACCGGAACCTCCCACCCGGCAACTGCGCCGCCCGCAACCGCGCCGCCAGGTCATACACCGGCCGCGAGTCACCGGGCAGCGGCGGCAGGTAGACATGCCGCCCCGACCGCTCCACCAGCGCCCGCACCGACTCGACCAGCACCCCCCGGTCCCGCACCCCCCCGGCATCGGCCGGATACACCGGAATGAGCTGAACCGCCGACCTCCCCTCAGCGCCCACCACCGGATCAGCCAGTGCCGACTCCACCACCGCCGCCACCCGTTCCGCCGAGGCCGGCAGCACCCTCGACCCGTCAGCCGAGACCAGACCCAGCCGACCATCCCCCGCCACCGGCAACACCACCACCACGGCCCCGGCCCGCGGCTCCACCCCCTCCCACACCTCATCCAACCCATGCGCCATCGCCGGCCACACCGACCACACCCCACCCCGCCGCGACACCACCGACACCTCGTGCCCGACCGCGGAGGACGGCTCCTGCTCGGCGAGCACCTGGTCCTGCTCGGCGAGCATCTGGTGCTGCTCGCCCAGCCGCTGCCGGTACGGGCCGCGGTCGGCCGACAGGTCGGCGTTCGGCGGGTAGGTGAGCCCGGCCGGCACGGAAGCGGTGTCCTGGCCGTACTCCTGGAAGGTGCCCGGGACCGTTCGGGGCCTCTGGCCGGCGTCAAGGCCGAGCGTCAGCGCCACCGCGGCGCCG
>WNGB01013641.1_pt1 | contig 12522 bp, 10 predicted proteins | sample 5400681 | NCBI WGS metagenome assembly WNGB01 (sample SAMN13153367, study PRJNA577476) | soil metagenome | isolation source: 115 cm soil or saprolite under grassland replicate 2 | place: USA:California | collected 2016-06-15 | reverse complement strand
CGTGCTCGACGGCCGGCCCGAGCACCGGCGCGAACGCGCGCAGGCCGAACGGGTCCTGGATCCGGGCCGGCTCGATCGGCAGCCCGTCGAGCAGCCCGCGCATCCTGGCGGCGACCCGCTCCTGGCCGGGATGCGGACGGGCCGCCTGGACCCGCTCGTCGTACGGTTCCGGGTTGCCGCGCAGGGCGACATGACTGAGCGCGCCGACCAGCGGTACGACGTTGAGCAACGTGGCGGTCTCGGCGTAGGCGAGGCAGCACTCGGCGAGGGTCAGGGCGTTGCTGGACAGCAACGGCAGCGCGCTGGTGCCCTCGATCACGTCGCCGAGCGCCAGCCCGAGCTCGGCCAGCGCACCGAGGTCGCCGGTGCCGATCGCGCCGCCGCGGTGCAGCTCGGGGAGCGGGCCGTCGTTGAGCAGCGCGATGATCGCGTCCGCGACCTCGGGACGCAGGCCGGACCCGCCGGCGGCGAGCTGGTTGACCCGGATCAGCAGTCCGAGCCGGACCACGCCGGGCGGGTACGCGACGGTGCCGGTGGTCGAGTGCGAGGCGAGCAGCCGAGCACCGTGGCCGGGGTCGTCGGTGAGCACGTCGCGGTTCGCGCCGACCCCGGTGGTGCGGCCGTAGACCGGACGGCGGCGCGCGACCTCGGTGACGGCCGACGCGGTCCGATCCATCCTTTCCCTGGCCTCCGGCGCCAGGGTGACGGGCGTACGACGCTGCCCGAGCGACACCGCCGCCAGCGGTGTCAGGCCATGTCCGGTGAGTTCGATCGGCTCCACGGGCTCCAGTCTGGCAAGCCCCTCAGCCGCGGAGGCGGCGGGTCAGCGCCTCCGCCGCGGCCGTGGTGCGGTGCGCGAGCGCCGGCCACTCCTCCGGCGGTACGGCGTCGCGCCGGAAGGTGATGCCGAATGCCGCCACCGGGTGCGTGGTGTGGTCCACCGCGGCGGTCGCGACCGACGCGAACCCCTCGGTGATGTACGCGTCCTCGACGGCGTAGCCCTGGCGGCGTTCGTCGGCGAGCACCCGGCGGAGCTGGGTGAGGGTCTGCGGACCGCGGCCGGTCCGGTCGACGAAGCTGTCGGCCGTCGGGAACAGCGCCCGGATCTGCGCCGCCGGCAGCCGCGCGAGCAGCGCCCGCCCGGACGCGGTCAGCGCCGCCGGCAGCCGGACGCCGACGTCGGTCACGATCGTCACGGGCCGGGGCGGCTGCTCCTTCAGCAGGTACAGCAGCTCCCGGCCGTGCAGCACGCCCAGGTGCGCGGTGTGCCCGGTGGCGGCGACCAGCTGCACCAGCAGCGGGCGGGCGAGCCGCTCGAGCGGATCGTGCCGCAGATACGCCGTACCCGTCTCGAACGCCGCCACCCCGAGGCCGTAGCGCTTCTCCTCGTCGAGGTGCACCACGAATCCCTCGTCGATCATCGCGGCGAGCAGGTGGTACGTCGACGACCGCGGTAGTCCGACCGCGGCGGCGATGCGCTCCATCGGCACCGGCCCGGCCTGCCCGGCGAGGTACCGCAGCACCCGGAGCGCGCGGGTGGCTGCCGGCACATTGCTGGCCATATAGCGAGGTTACGGCTTCCGTCGCCCAGAGTCTCGGATCGTCATCGTCGGCACCGGCCCGCTGAGTGCGGCCGACGTCGTCGCGGTCGCCCGGCACGGCGCGCAGGTGCGCCTCGACGACCTCGCGGTCGAGCAGATCGCGAAGTCCCGCGCCGCGATCGAGGCGCTGGCGCACGCGGACACCCCGCACTACGGCGTCTCCACCGGCTTCGGCGCGCTGGCCACCCGCCACATCGCGCCGGAGCTGCGCGCCCAGCTGCAGCGCAGCCTGGTCCGCTCGCACGCGGCCGGCTCCGGTCCGGAGGTCGAGACCGAGGTCGTCCGGGCGCTCGTCCTGCTGCGGCTGTCGACGCTGGCGACCGGCCGCACCGGGGTCCGGCTCGAGACCGCTCAGGCGTACGCGGACCTGCTGAACGCCCGGCTCACCCCGGTCGTGCACGAGTACGGCAGCCTCGGCTGCTCCGGCGACCTGGCACCACTCGCGCACGTCGCGCTGGCGGCGATGGGCGAGGGCCAGGTGCGCGACGCCGACGGCCGGTTGCGCGAGGCCGGCGAGGCGCTCGCCGAGCACGGCCTGCGGCCGGTGGTGCTGGCGGAGAAGGAAGGGCTGGCGCTGATCAACGGCACCGACGGCATGCTCGGCATGCTGGTGCTCGCGCTTGCCGACCTGGACCGGCTGACCAAGACCGCGGACATCGCCGCGGCGATGAGCGTCGAGGGTCAGCTCGGCACCGACCGGGTGTTCGCCGACGACCTGCAGGTCCTGCGACCGCACCCCGGCCAGCGCGCCGCCGCCACCAACCTCCGCGCCCTGATGACCGACAGCGCGATCGTCGCCAGCCACCGCGGCCCGGACTGCAACCGGGTCCAGGACGCGTACTCGCTGCGCTGCTCGCCGCAGGTGCACGGCGCGGTCCGGGACACGATGGCGCACGCCGCGACGGTCGCCGACCGCGAGCTGGCCGCGGCGATCGACAACCCGGTGGTGCTGGAGGACGGCCGGGTCGAGTCCAACGGGAACTTCCACGGCGCGCCGGTCGGGTACGTACTCGACTTCCTGGCTATCGCCGTCGCCGACCTGGCCAGCATCAGCGAACGTCGTACCGACCGGTTCCTGGACGTCGCCCGCAACCACGGGCTGAACGCCTTCCTGGCCGACGATCCCGGTGTCGACTCGGGCCACATGATCGCGCAGTACACGCAGGCCGCGATCGTCTCCGAGCTCAAGCGCCTGGCCGCGCCGGCCAGCGTGGACTCGATCCCGAGCAGCGCGATGCAGGAGGACCACGTCTCGATGGGCTGGTCCGCGGCGCGCAAGCTGCGCCGGAGCATCGACGGCCTGCAGCGGGTGCTGGCCGTCGAGATCCTCACCGCCGCCCGGGCGCTGGACCTGCGCGCGCCGCTGCGGCCGGCACCGGCCACCGACGCCGTACGACGGACGTTGCGTGAGCACGTCGAAGGACCGGGCACCGACCGGCACCTCGCCCCCGAGATCGAGCACGCCGTCCGGCTCGTTGCTGACGGCAACTTCCTGTTCGCGGCCGAGTCGATCACCGGCCCACTGTCCTAGAACGCCTTCCACCGAAGGGAATCCCCCATGTCCGGACCTCGTCCCGTTCGCGCGCCGCGCGGCACCACGCTCACCGCGCAGAACTGGCAGACCGAAGCCGCGCTGCGGATGCTGCAGAACAACCTCGACCCCGAGGTGGCCGAGCACCCGGACGAGCTGGTCGTGTACGGCGGCTCCGGCAAGGCGGCACGGGACTGGAACAGCTTCGACGCGATGGTCCGGACGCTGACCACGCTGAAGCCGGACGAGACGATGCTGGTGCAGTCCGGCAAGCCGGTCGGCGTGATGCGCACGCACGAGTGGGCGCCGCGGGTGCTGATCGCGAACTCGAACCTGGTCGGCGACTGGGCGAACTGGGAGGAGTTCCGGCGGCTGGAGGCGATGGGGCTCACGATGTACGGCCAGATGACGGCCGGGTCGTGGATCTACATCGGCACCCAGGGGATCCTGCAGGGCACCTACGAGACGTTCGCCGCGGTCGCGGCCAAACTCCACCGGCGGCAGCCGGAAAACGGCGACAGCGGTGGCACCCTGGCCGGCACCGTCACGCTGACCGCGGGACTCGGCGGGATGGGCGGCGCGCAGCCGCTCGCGGTGACGATGAACGACGGGGTCGCGATCTGCGTCGAGTGCGACGAGTCGCGGATCCAGCGCCGGATCGAGCACCGCTACCTCGACGTACGGGCCGACTCGGTGGACCACGCCCTGCAGCTCGCCGAGGAGGCTCGCAAGGCCCGACGGCCGCTGTCGATCGGTGTGCTGGGCAACGCCGCGGAGATCGTGCCGGACCTGCTGAAGCGCGGGGTGCCGATCGACATCGTCACCGACCAGACCTCGGCCCACGACCCGCTGATGTACCTGCCGATCGGAGTCGCGTTCGAGGACTGGGCCGCGGCCCGGGAGAAGGACCCGGCCGGGTTCACCGAGAAGGCCCAGGAGTCGATGGCCAGGCACGTCGAGGCGATGGTGGGCTTCCAGGACGCCGGCGCCGAGGTCTTCGACTACGGGAACTCGATCCGCGACGAGGCGCGCAACGCCGGCTACACGAGGGCGTTCGACTTCCCCGGCTTCGTGCCGGCGTACATCAGGCCGTTGTTCTGTGAGGGCAAGGGCCCGTTCCGGTGGGCGGCGCTGTCCGGCAACCCGGCCGACATCGCGAAGACCGACCAGGCGATCCTCGACCTGTTCCCGGAGAACGAGCAGCTGCGGCGCTGGATCACGATGGCGCAGGATCGCGTCGCCTTCCAGGGCCTGCCGGCGCGGATCTGCTGGCTCGGGTACGGCGAGCGCGACAAGGCCGGACTGCGGTTCAACGAGATGGTCGCCTCCGGTGAGCTTGAGGCGCCGATCGTGATCGGCCGGGACCACCTCGACTGCGGCAGCGTCGCGTCGCCGTACCGGGAGACCGAGGCGATGGCGGACGGCTCGGACGCGATCGCCGACTGGCCGCTGCTGAACGCGATGGTGAACGTCGGCAGCGGCGCGTCCTGGGTGTCGATCCACCACGGCGGCGGTGTCGGCATGGGCCGCTCGATCCACGCGGGTCAGGTATCCGTTGCCGACGGCACCGATCTTGCCCGCGAGAAGCTCGAGCGGGTGCTGACCAACGACCCGGGCATGGGCGTGATCCGGCACGTCGACGCGGGCTACGAGCGCGCCGACGAGGTCGCCACCGAGCGTGGCGTCCGGATCCCGATGCGTGAGAACGCGTAGCGCCCTCGGATCATGTTTACCGACGGCGACGTGCCAGACCCCGTCCGTGATGCAGGAGGCCTTGCAATGAAAGGGATTCCGCGGCGGCTGTTGACCTCTCCCTCCCCGGGTGCGACCTTCGGTAGAAGGGGCCGGGGGCATCGATTTTCGGCGTTGAAGCCGGACAACTGGGAGGGGAACGGGCATGAGGGGACGAAGGTTGGCGCTCACCGCCGCCGCGGCGGCGATGCTGATGGGCGTGTCGAGTACGGCGTGGGCGCACGAGTGCTTCATCGCGAACCGGTCGGCGCAGGGCAACGCCGGCGCGACGCACTCGCAGAACTGGGTGACGCTCACGGTCGAGGAGTTCGTGAACAGCCCGGACTTCCCGCCGGGGGTCGACCCGGACTGCTTCATGGAGTACTGGCTGGGCCATGGCGGCCCGGAAGGCTTCACGGTGCGATCCGACACGACGATCGGCGAGGACAGTTCGAACCCGAACCTGGGCGACGGCAATGGGCTGGACCACATCGAGGATGCGTACGGCGCCCTGTTCGGGGCCGCACTGGGAGCGTGCGCCTTGTAGTTCGTCGTGTCAGCCGACCGGAGCGGGCCCGCGCCGTCGGGCCCGTTCCGCTGTCCACGATCTCGTTCCTCGCCGGGCATTGTCCATCAAGCGCTCTACGATCGACACGCTGCACGCGAAGGCGAAGGGACGCCGAATGATCGAGTTCAAGGACGTCACGAAGCGGTACCCGGACGGCACCGTCGCCGTCAACGGTCTCTCACTCCAAGCCCCGAGCAACAAGATCACGGTCTTCGTCGGTCCTTCCGGCTGCGGCAAGACCACCTCGCTGCGGATGATCAACCGGACGATCGACCGCACCGCCGGGGTCATCTCGATCGACGGCCGGGACATCAACGACGGCGACCCGGTCGCGCTGCGGCGCGGCATCGGGTACGTGATCCAGCATGCCGGGCTGTTCCCGCACCGGACCGTGCTGGACAACGTGGCCACGGTGCCGAGGCTGCTCGGCTGGGACAGGGCGAAGACGCGCACGGTGGCGATGGAGCTGCTGGAGCGGGTCGGCCTCGACCCGAAGCTGGCGAAGCGCTACCCGGCCCAGCTGTCCGGCGGTCAGCAGCAGCGCGTCGGCGTCGCCCGGGCGCTCGCGGCGGACCCGCCGATCATGCTGATGGACGAGCCGTTCAGCGCCGTCGACCCGATCGTGCGGCACTCGCTGCAGGAGGAGTTCCTCCGGCTGCAGCGCGAGATCGGCAAGACGATCGTGTTCGTCACGCACGACATCGACGAGGCGATCAAGCTCGGCGACTACGTCGCGGTGCTGAAGGTGGGCGGCACCCTGGCCCAGTTCGCGCCGCCGGCCGAGCTGCTCGCGAGCCCCGCGGACCCCTTCGTGGAGAGCTTCGTCGGGCAGGACCGCGGTTACCGCGCACTGACCTTCCTGAAGGTCGGTGACCTGGAGCTGGGCCCGCTGCCGAACGAGCTGGTCCGCGACGACAGCGGCAGGCCGACCGGCTGGCGGAACGGTTCGGGCTCGGTGCAGTCGATCGGCGCCGTCTTCCGCCGCGGCGACTCGCTGCGGGCCGCGCTGGACGCCGTACTCACCTCGCCGGTGGGGCAGGGCGTCTGCGTGGACTCCGAGGGCAAGGCGGTCGGCATCGTCGACCACAGCATGCTGGCTGGGGTGCTGAACCCGTGAGCTGGATCGGTGACAACCTCGGTGTGATCTGGGGCGACCTGCGCGAGCATCTCTACCTGGCGATCGTCCCGGTGATCCTCGGCCTGGTGATCGCGATCCCGCTCGGCTACGTCGCGACCCGGTTCGGCAGGCTCGCCAACCCGCTGATCGCGCTCGGCGGGGTGCTCTACTCGCTGCCGTCGATCGCGCTGTTCATCGTGATCCCGGCGATCTTCGGCACGAAGGTCCTCTCGCCGTGGAACATCATCATCGCGCTCACCATCTACGCGGTGTCGTTGCTGATCCGGAACGTGATCGACGGCTTGCGGTCGGTGCCGCCGGAGGTTCAGCAGGCCGCTGTGTCGGTGGGGTACGGCACGCTCAGAAGGGTGGTGACCATCGACCTGCCCATCGCGGTGCCGGTGATCTTCGCCGGCCTGCGGGTGGTCACGGTCGCGAACATCTCGATGGTCAGCGTCGGCGCGATCATCGGCATCGGCGGTCTCGGTGAGCTGTTCACCGACGGCTTCCAGAAGCAGTTCCTGACTCCGATCGTGGTCGGCATCGTGCTGTCGCTGCTGCTCTCGCTGGCGGCGGACGTCGTACTGGTGCTGCTGCAGCGGTTCCTCACCCCGTGGTCGCGGGTCGTGACCGTCAGGGAGGTGTGAGATGTTCGACTTCCTCACCGACCCGCTGAACTGGTCCGGACCCGAGGGCATCCCGCACCGGATCCTGCAGCACTTCGGCTACACGTTCCTGGCGGTGCTGGTCGCGATCCTGATCGCGCTGCCGGTCGGGCTGCTGATCGGGCACACCCGGCGCGGTGCGTTCCTGGCGATCAACATCGGCAACGCGGCGCGGGCGCTCCCGACCGTCGGCCTGCTGACGCTGGTGGTGCTGCTCACCTACATCGGCTTCTTCCCGGTGCTCGTCGCGCTCGTCGTACTCGGCATCCCGCCGATCATGACGGCCACGTACGCCGGCGTCTCCGGTGTCGATCCGGCAACGATCGACGCCGCACGTGGGATGGGCATGACCGGTGGCGAGATCCTGCGGAAGGTGGAGATCCCGATCGCGCTGCCGCTGATCATCTCCGGCCTGCGCAGCGCCACCCTGCAGATCGTGTCCACCGCGACCATCGCGGCGTACGTGGCGCTCGGCGGTCTGGGCCGCTACGTGATCGACGGCCTCGGGCTGCGGGACTTCCCGCAGATGCTCACCGGCGCGCTGCTGGTGGCGGTGCTCGCGATCGTCCTCGACCTCGCATTCGCCCTGGTGGCCCGGTTCGCGGTGTCGGACGGCCTCACCGGGCGTGTGCGCAAGACCTCGACAACGACCAGCCCGGCGCCTGCCGGTACCTGACAGACCCATTGGAGGGCCTTTCAATGTTGAGACGACACTTCATCCGTACGGCGCTGGCGTCGGGGCTGGTGATCGGCCTGGCCGCCTGCGGCGGGAACGAGAGCCCGCTGTCGACCGGTGACAGCGGCAGCACTGCCGGCGCGCCGGACAAGGTCGACAGCCTGACCGTCGGCTCCGCGAACTTCTCCGAGAGCCAGCTGATCGCGGAGATCTACGCCCAGGCCATCGAGGCCAAGGGCATCAAGGTCAACCGGAAGATGAACATCGGCGCCCGCGAGCTCTACATGGCGGCGATCCAGGACAAGTCGGTCGACCTGCTGCCGGAGTACACCGGCGCCACCCTGGTCTACTTCAAGAAGGACGCCACGGAGAACGAGGCCGAGGCCGTCTACAAGGCGATCCCGGCGGTGCTGCCGGCCGGGCTCGAGGTGCTGAACAAGTCCGAGGCGGCCGACGAGGACGCGTTCGTCGTCACCAAGGCCACCGCGGACAAGTACCAGCTGAAGTCGGTCGGCGACCTCAAGGCGCACAGCAAGGAGATGGTCGCGGGCGGCGGACCCGAGTTCAAGACCCGCACCGCCGGCCTGAAGGGCCTGAAGGAGAAGTACGGAGTCGAGTTCAAGGAGTTCAAGTCGCTCGACGCCGGCGGCCCGCTCAGCCTGAAGGCGCTGCTGAACGACCAGATCCAGCTCACCCAGTTCTTCACCACGCAGTCCTACATCCCGGACAACAACCTGGTGGTCCTGGACGACCCGGAGCACATCCACCTGCCGAACAACGTCATGCCGCTGATCCGCACCGACCACAAGTCGCCGCAGGTCGCGGACACCCTGAACGCGGTCTCGGCGAAGCTGACGACGGCCGACCTGACCGACATGGTCAAGCAGATCGACGTCCAGAAGAAGACCGCCGCCGCCGTGGCCAAGGACTGGCTGGCGAAGAACTCCCTTGGCTGAGTCGTTCGAGACGATGTGGGCCGAGCTGGCCCGCATCGGAAAGGATCCGGACTCCGGCGGGTACCACCGCGGAGGCTGGACGCCGGCGGAGCGCGCGGCGACGCACTGGTTCACCGACCAGTGCGCGTCGCGCGGCCTGCGGCTCGAGCCCGACGGCATCGGCAACCTGGTCGCGTGGTGGGACGCCGGCAGCGGCCCCGGCGTTGTCACCGGCAGTCACCTGGACTCGGTCATCGACGGCGGCGCCTTCGACGGCCCGCTCGGCGTGGTGTCCGCGCTGGCCGCGGTCGACCGGATGCGCGCCGCCGGCTTCGAGCCACGGGTGCCGATCGGGGTCGGCGCCTTCGTCGAGGAGGAGGGCTCCCGCTTCGGCATGCCCTGCCTTGGCTCGCGCGTGGCGGTCGGCGCCCTGCCTGCCGCCCGCGCGCTCGACCTCACCGACCGATCCGGTACGACGTTGCGCTCGGCGCTCGCGTCGGCCGGGACCGATCCCGCCGGTGTCGGTGTCTCGCCTTTGCTGGAACGGATGTCGGCGTTCATCGAACTGCACGTGGAGCAGGGCCGCGGCCTGGTGGACTCCGGCGCCGCCGTCGGGGTGGCGAGCTCGATCTGGCCGCACGGGCGGTACCGGTTCGAGTTCACCGGCGAGGCGAACCACGCCGGCACCACGTTGATGGAGGACCGGCGCGACCCGATGCTGACGTACGCGACGACCGCGCTGGCCGCGAACAAGCAGGCCCGGCTGGCCGGCGCCCGGGCCACCTTCGGCCGGGTATCGGTCGAGCCGAACGGGACCAACGCCGTACCGTCTCGGGTGACCGCCTGGCTGGACGCGCGAGCGGCGGACAGCGCGACCGTGGAGTCGTTGCTGGAGGCAATCACCCGGCAGGCCGGCGAGCGTGCGTCGCGGGACGGGACGGAGGTCGTGGTCACGGCGGAGTCGGTGTCGCCGGTGGTGGACTTCCAGCCCGCGCTGCGGGACCGGCTGGTGGAGGCGCTCGAACCGGTGGTGCCGAAGGCACCGGTGCTGCCGACCGGTGCGGGACACGACGCGGGCATCTTCTCCGCCGCGGGTGTGCCGACCGCGATGCTGTTCGTGCGGAACCCGACCGGCGTCTCGCACTCACCCGCCGAGCACGCCGAGATGGACGACTGCCTGGCCGGCGTCGAGGCGCTCGCGCTGGCGCTGAAGGATCTCGCGTCATGAGCGCTGTCGACCCGCGACGCTACTGGTGCGAGCGCGCCCTGCTGCCGTCCGGAGTCGCCGACTCGGTGCTGGTGGAGATCTCGGGCGATCGGTTCGCCGCCGTGACGCCCGGCGCGCCGGCCGGATCGGCGGAACGCCTTGCGGGGTTGACGATTCCGGGACTCGCGAACTGCCACAGCCATGCGTTCCACCGTGCGCTGCGCGGCCGCACCCAGACCGGTCGCGGGACTTTCTGGACCTGGCGCGAGCAGATGTACGCGGTCGCGTCCCGCCTCACGCCGGACAGCTACTACGCGCTGGCCCGCGCGGTGTACGGCGAGATGGCGCTGGCCGGAATCACCTGCGTCGGCGAGTTCCACTACCTGCACCACGGCCCGGACGGCACGCCGTACGACGAGCCGAACGCGATGGGCGACGCGCTGATCGCGGCGGCCCGCGACGCGGGCCTGCGGATCGCGCTGCTCGACACCTGCTACGTCGCGGGCGGGATCGGCCAGCAGCTCAACGAGGTGCAGCGGCGGTTCTCCGACGGGGACGCGTCATCCTGGGCGAACCGGGTGCTCGGCCTGAAGGACGCCGACGACGTGGTGATCGGGGCGGCGGCGCACTCGGTCCGCGGGGTGCCGCGCGACCAGCTCGGCACCGTGGCCGAGGTGTTCCCGGACGCGCCGCTGCACGTCCACCTGTCCGAGCAGGTCGCGGAGAACGAGGCCTGCCAGGCCGCGTACGGCCGGACCCCGGCCCAGCTGCTCGACGAGGCCGGCTTCCTCGCCGGCCGGACCAGCGCGGTGCACGCCACCCACCTGACCCGCGTCGACATCGGCCTGCTCGGCGGGTCGTCGACGTACGCGTGCTTCTGCCCGACCACCGAACGCGATCTCGCCGACGGCATCGGCCCGTCCGCCGCGCTCCGGGCGGCCGGTTCGCCGCTGACGCTCGGCTCGGACAGCCACGCCGTGATCGACCTGTTCGAGGAGATGCGCGCCGTCGAGCTCGACGAGCGCCTCTTGAGCCAGCAGCGCGGAGCCTGGTCGTCGGCCGAGCTGCTCTGGGCCGCCACCGTGGACGGCCACCGCTCGCTCGGCTTCCCCGACGCCGGCCGGATCGCCCCCGGCGCCCGCGCCGACCTGGTCACGATCCGCCTCGACACGGCCCGCACCGCCGGCACCGGAGGCGGGCCGGAGACCGCGGTCTTCGCCGCCACCGCCGCGGACGTCACCGGCGTCGTCGCCAACGGCCGCCGGGTCGTTGCCGAGGGCAAGCACCAGGCCATCGACGTGCCCGCCCTGCTCGACCAGACCATCCAGGACCTCACCGCATGACGTCTTTGTTGCTGACCGGGATCTCCTCGCTGGTCACGAACGACCCGCAACGCGGCGGGCTGATCGGGGAGGTGCCGGACGCGGCCGTCGTGATCGAGGGCAGCACGTTCGCCTGGGTCGGTTCGAGGGCCGAGGCGCCGGCCGCGGACGACGCGCTCGACCTGGGCGGGCGGGCCGTCGTGCCCGGGTTCGTGGACTCGCACTCGCACCTGGTGTTCGCCGGTGACCGGGCGGAGGAGTTCGCGGCCCGGATGATGGGGCAGCCGTACTCCGCTGGCGGTATCCGCACCACCGTCGCCGCGACCCGCAAGGCCACCGACGAGCAGTTGTCCGCGAACATCGCGCGGCTGGTCGCGGAGATGCGCCGGCAGGGGACGACGACGGTCGAGATCAAGTCCGGCTACGGGCTGACCACGGCGGACGAGGCCCGGTCGCTCGCGTTGGCGCGGGAGTTCACCGACGAGACGACCTACCTCGGCGCGCACGTCGTGCCGCCGGAGTACGCCGACGATCCGGCCGGGTACGTCGATCTGGTGACCGGCCCAATGCTGGACGCCTCCGCACCGCACGCCAGGTGGGTCGACGTGTTCGTCGAACGCGGCGCCTTCGACGCCGACCAGGCGCGCGCGATTCTCCTCGCGGGCCAGGCGAAGGGCCTCGGCCTGCGGGTGCACGCGAACCAGCTCGGCACCGGCCCCGGTGTGCAGCTGGCCTGCGAGCTGGGCGCCGCCGCGGCCGACCACTGCACGCACCTGACCGACGCGGACGTGGACGCGCTCGCGTCCAGCGGCGTGGTGGCCGGACTGCTGCCGGCGGTGGAGTTCTCCACCCGGTCGCCGTACCCGGACGCCCGCCGGCTGATCGACGCCGGCGTCACCGTCGCACTGGCCAGCGACTGCAACCCCGGCTCCTGCTACTCGTCCTCGATCCCGCTGTGCATCGCGCTCGCGGTCCGCGAGATGCGGATGTCACCCGCCGAGGCGCTCTGGTCCGCCACCGCCGGCGGCGCCGCCTCCCTCCGCCGCAACGACATCGGCCGGATCACCCCCGGCGCCCGCGCCGATCTCGCGGTCCTCGACGCCCCCTCCTACCTCCACCTCGCCTACCGCCCCGGCGTCCCGCTCGTCGCCCAGAGCTTCGTCGGGGGC
>WNGB01010904.1_pt1 | contig 12523 bp, 21 predicted proteins | sample 5400681 | NCBI WGS metagenome assembly WNGB01 (sample SAMN13153367, study PRJNA577476) | soil metagenome | isolation source: 115 cm soil or saprolite under grassland replicate 2 | place: USA:California | collected 2016-06-15 | reverse complement strand
TCTTCAGCGCAGAGGAAGGCCTCGTACAGATCCGGCGCCCATTTAAGGACGAAGTGGTTGCCTGCCGCATCGCTCAGGGCAAATGCACCTTGTTCGCCGGTCGCATAGCGGTTGAGCAGGACAAACGATGTGGCATGCTGCTGGTTGATCTGGTGGAGGAGGTCACTGGTGGTTGGCATAGCAAGCAGCTCACAGACAATAATGAGGGATCATGTGAGCCGCCGCCGAACCAGGGGATTGGAATTTGTCCCCATCCACGCGATAGACAGCTCGATATCAGCCCTTCTGATAGCGGAGCCCGACCACCCCGGAGTCATATGCCCTGGCCTGGACGAGCTGCAGATTGATCGGATGCTGGAGCCCCGCAAACAGCGGAATACCACTGCCCAGAACCACTGGATTGACATTAAGCCGGTATTCATCAATCAAGCCGAGCTGCATAAAGGTATGCGCGGTGGCGGTGCTTCCAATCATGAGCAGGTGCTTGCCGGGCTGCTGCTTTAAGCGCGCGATTTCTTCGGGAATATCGCCATCGGTCCGCGCCACGAAGCCATCCAGCGATACATGCATGAGCAAGATAACGTTTCTCATCGTTGATCTCCTGGGGTGTCACTGTACTCGTCGCGCATGAGAAAGCGCTGGGTTCCCGCTAGGCTGGGTGGTAGGTCAGAATGGAGACACCCGACTTGGTCGTCTTGCTCGCGACCAGCTTCAGACGCTTCAGGGCGCCCTCGCCCTCGAAGAGACGCTTGCCCTTGCCCGCGACCACTGGATGAATCATCAGGGTGAGCTCATCGAGCAGATCGGCCTGAAGCAGGCTTCGCACCAGGGTGGGGCTCCCAGCGACGCCAATGTTCTTGCCAGGCTGCTGCCTCAGCGTACCGATTGCGTCGGCAAGATCGCCCTTGATCAGATTGATATTCTGCCAGGTACCCCACTCGACCGTATCGAGCGTGGTGGAGACGACATACTTCGGCGTGGTATTAATGTGGCTGGCGTACGGCTCGTCCGTGGACGTCGGCCAGTACGGCGCCCACTCCTGATAGGTGACGCGTCCAAGCAGGACGGTGTCCTCTGCATTGATGTGGTCGGTCATGGCCGCCATCATATCCTCGTCGAAGGCATCGAACTGCCATAGATTGGGCGATTGGGTAACGCCATCCAGGCTGATGAACAGTCCCGAGGTTACTTTTCGCATACCAATGCTCCTTTTGACGTTCTGCGATTCACCCAGAGCGCATGTGCTCCGGTGCTGAGACGCCGCTACTGCCCGCCGGTGAAGGGCGCCTCACCCTCCTTGAGCGGGCGGAAGCGCAGCGCAGACCACACCTGATCGACCGCGACCTGCCCGATGGGTCGCATGCCGTACTCGGCCAGGATGGGCCAGAGCGTATCGCGATTGATGTCGGCCTTGTTCGCCTTGGGATAGGCGACCCAGAAGACAGTCGGCCGGGCCAGCTGATCCTTGTGCGCGGTGAGAATCTGGTGTGCCGAGGCGGCAGCGTCAGCGAAGACCAGCGCAACGGTGGCCTGCTCCATCGCATCCACGATGCGCACGCCTTCCGGCAGCGGCTCGATGCGCGCAAGGTGCGCGGCATGCGAGAGCCAGACGGTCGTGTTCGGCTTGATCAGGAGCTTCTCGGCGACGGATTTGACGCTCATGCACATTCCTCTCGATGGGTGTCTTGCACCTAGGCTGGCTGGGCCGCTTCCCCCAGACTACTTTCGCAGTAAGAGTGCCGGTAGTCGCTCTTCACGCAGGAACAGCCCGCCCCAGATCAGCGCACCCATGATAACCGGAAAGACGACGGAAAAGAGCGGCGAACCAGCTCGTACCTGCGTTGCAATGGCACCACCCAAATAGCCGGTCAGCAGGATGGCACCCAGCACCGAGGTGCGCGGGATGAGATAGATAACCAGGCAGGCCAGCTCAAGGAGACCGATGCCAACCACCAGGCTGGCGGGATAGCCGAGTTGCGTCGTGGCCTCCACGGCAGGCGGGAGGTTCAGCACTTTGATGATCGTGTCGAAGGCCAGGAACAGAATGGCGAGGGCGCTGATGATCCGCCCGGCCCAGATGGTCGTCTTGACGGTGGGAACAGATTGTGTTGCCGCAAGCATGGCGTTTCTCCTTGTATGCCTGGAAGTCGGGCTGCCCGGCAACTGCGCCGGGAGCATCAGCCGTATTTCTGTCGCTGACATGAGATAGTCGCTTGGCGGAACACAAAATCGACACTATCGACGGCCAGATTTGAAAGCTCATCGTTCGTCGTCTCAGTTCAGCAGATGCCCAACTGCGAATGTGCAGAGGTTCTGGATGCACCAGGCGTAGGTCTTGGGGTCATCGTGTTTGCAGTGCGAAAAGTACAGTGAGTAATAGAGCCGGTACAGCTCAATGATGTCAGCGCTCATATCCACACTGCTTTGCTGGAGATAGTTGAGCAGCAGCTGGGTATCAGCAGCCTGGTACCCCTCTACCACTTCCAGGAACACGATTGCACCCGCGATATCCATGCGCGGGTCGCCCACTACGGTGCTGTAGCCAAAATCGCCGACACCGTACACTCGGAGCGTGTCATCCATAAACACATTGCCCGGGAAGTAATCTCCGTGGACAAGACGTTTGGTTTGTATTGACGCCATGGGTAATAAGCGCGTGTGGAACGCGCTGAGCAGACGGTCAAGCTGTGGCACATCGTGCTCCACATCACCGCGGCTGCGCTGGAGGGTTTGCTGAGCACGGTCCCACAGGAAGTCCGGCCATGTGTCGCGCTGCAATGTTCCAGGGAGGATCAGCTCGCCAAACGGCGCGTCAGGGAACTGGATCGTGCCAATTTGTGTGGCGAGATCAAGATAGCTGTGGAGTGCACGCTCACGATCCCGACCCATGAGTTGAGGTAGGACACGTGCGAAGTCGTGCCCGTGCATGCGCTGCTCAATCGAATAGGGATGGTCATCGATAACGCCCTGATCGAGCACCGTGGGGATGACAAACGGAGGGTGCCGCGCGGCAAGCTGCGTATAAAAATGCTGGCGCGCCTGAAGAGCCGCGAGTGAGGTGCCAGGCGGATAGATGCGCAGGACACATGCCGGATCGAGCGCATAGACCTGTGACTCGCTGCCTTTGCCGAGCAACGCTGTCGCTGGAATGCCAAAGTGGTGCAGGATTGGTGTACTCATTACGCAAGTGTCGCCTGGCATCGCAGGCGGAACGACAAGGACAGATTCATCAATACGGTGTAGGTGTTAGGGGGCGTCGAGACGTCTCACTATGGTCATTCTTTCCGTCGCCGCTCGTTCTCCGCAATCCGGGCCTGTACCAGCTTCCGCACAAGATCAGCAGGGAGGGGCTTGTCCGCCTGAAAGCGGATGGTGCCCTTGCTGGTGTCGTAGCCCGTGAGCTCGTCCTGGTGGGCTTCCACCGTGGATCCACTCATGCGGTAGAAGGCGCAGTGGCTTGCGGTCGCGCCGAAGCCTACCAGCATGCCGTTGTGACGGAAGGCAGGGAGCTGGTAGCTGATGCACTCTTCCGCCTGCGGCGCTACTTCCCTGATGATCTGGCGCAGGGCCTCAAGCGCGGCGCGCTTATCAGCAGGTACAGTGGCGAGGTACTCGTCGATAGTGGTGGGTTTCCCTGCCATGGTTGTGTATTCCTTTGGGTACCAAGCAGCTATCAGGTCTCGGCTGACGTGCGTCATCTCTGAACAGCAACGTTCGGATACCGATGGCACCTGGCTACAATGCTGGAGAATACCTCACTCAAGGAGAGACCACTGCGGATTCCAGGCGACTTCCCAGAGATGCTGATCGGGATCCTGAAAGTAGCCTGCATAGCCGCCCCAAAATGTCTCCTGGGCTGGCTTGACGATGTGTGCTCCTGCGCGCCTAGCCTGCTCCATCACCGCATCAACATCGGCCTTGGAAGCAACATTATGACCCAGGGAGAGCTCGGTTGCACTTGGCATACCGAGCGGGAGGCCAGCATCATGGGCGAGACTTGTGCGTGGCCAGAGTGCCAGCTTGAGCCCTGCCTGCAGGTCAAAGAAGGCGACCGCTCCATGCTCGAATTCCGTCCCAATGATGCCTTCCGTCTTCAGACCAAGCCCGTCACGATAAAATGTGACCGCTCGTTCCAGATCGTCAACGCCGAGCGTGATAACGGTTATGCGCGGTTGCATAGATGACACCTCCATTGTCAGGCATTTCCCGCTGCCGTACTGCCCGTCTCAACGCTTGTCCGAATCGGCAAAGGCGAGCCCCCTGGCGTGGAGGGCGCTGCGGATGAGACCGAGCGCTTTTGGACCCATGCCATGCAGTTTCAGGAGCTCAGCCTCTGTGACGCTGCTGAGCTGTTCTAGCCGCGTATACCCTGCCGCAGCAAGTGCCCGCAGGGCTGGCTGGGCAAGTCCGGGTGGAAAGTCGTTCTTTGGCTCGTCGCCCGTTGTTTGCGCCATCGCTCGTCCTCCTTTGATAAAAATGCTCTATGACGGGCGGTGTTGACGTGCCCTGCCTATCGCGCGCTGGCAGGACGGAGTGCCCAGCGGCTGGTGTTAAGCATCAGGCCCTTCTACGCGCTGCCCAATATAGAGCAGATGACTCGCCATGCCAAGAATGCTCGGGTCGGTCGCCGTTTGCACAAGGATGTTCAGAGCAATGTCCTGGAGATTCGAGTCCGCTGCGATCAGGGCAGCAACCTCCGCCTGAATACCACCCGCGATCCCTTCGGCTGCGGCATGAAGGCCACACCGGCCACGCCACCTGGGCGAAGCACGCGCGCAAGTTCTTGGGCGGTACGTGCCCGCTCGGCAGGATCGGGCAGATGATAGAAAGGCCCCAGGCACACGATCGCGTCAAAGCTGGCGCTGGGCCAGCGGCTAAGGTCGCAGGCATCAGCTTCTACAATCGCTTCCACCTGCTGGCCGACGCCTGCGGCTGCGCTCTGTGTTCGGGCAATCGTGAGCAGCTCGGGCGATAGATCGGCCAGCACGACCTGGTAGCCACGCTCCGCAAGCCAGATTGTATAGCGGCCTGGTCCGCCGCCAACATCCAAGATGCGCCCGGACGGAGGAAGATAGCGCGCCAGTAGCTGTTTTGTAAGGGTAAACTCGACAGCACCATCGTCCGGGTTGGTCAGGCGCTGCCACTCGCGCTCGCCGAAGGTGGCATAGTACGCACGCACGGCATCTTTCGTCACGAATGTCCCTCCTCCGATTATAGCCGAGAGCAAAGCAGTTGATCCTGCATCGATCGATGCAGGCCCGTTCGGCTACGCTCACGACGAAGCCTCGGTGGACAGCATTCCAACGGATCAACGCTTCTGCTCGGCGCTGTAGCGGCGCCCGCTCACCGCCTCAGGCTGGTTCGGGCGACCAGAACTCGAGCATATTGCCGTCCAGGTCGTAGAAATAGTACGAGGTGGCGCGCATCCAATCGAAGTGGACCGGGCCATACACCTCGACTTCCAGACTGCGGACGTGCTCGACCGCGCCGGCGAGACGCTCACATGGGACGTGGAAGGCATAGTGGACCTGACCCCAGCGCTCACCCGTGGGTGGCGGCGACTGAGCCTCGAACAGCAGCGTGCCTTTGTGGAGCGCCAGGCGCTGGGCCTGGTCGGGCTCGCCAGCCCAGAACCAGGCCCAGCTCTCGTCGGCCTCGGATTCGGGCGCCAGGCCGACAACGTCGCGGTAGAAGCGCGCGGCAGCTCGCACGTCGTTCACGATCAACACGATCTCGGCAAGTCCCGTGCTAAACATCGCAAGAGCCCCCTTCTTGTATCGCCCAAACACTGTCTCCCAACGCTGAACGAGATCTTCACTGCACGCCGTCATCATGGTGAACGACGTGAACCATCGCAACGTTCGTACGGCGAAAACGACGACAACAGCGCTATTCATCGAGATGCTGAAAGGAGTGAAGCATGACATGGTGCTACGAGTGTTCTTCGAGCCCCAGCATACCGGTTTTCATCATCGGCACGTGCGTGAGCTGGAGATTGTCCATAGTGACTCCTTATGAGCAGCTGCCGTTGCTGTTCAGACATTGTCGTACGCTCCTGCGCCGACGCGTGTGCCCATCCTATCCCTCCCGCCGCATCACGCAGAACAGCGCCCGTGGCAGTGGATCGAGCGTGCCCTGGTACATCGCATCCCAGCCAGGGTGTTGACGCTGCGGATCTGCAGTCATGCTGCCTCCGTCTCTACCAGTATGATTGGCTTCCCAAGAAACGAGCTATAGCGCTGGACTGCCTGGTCGAGTGCCTGCTGCTCGGCCTCGCTCAGCGCCCGGAATGGTTCGAGCATCAGCAGTACACGATCTTTCTCGATGACCCGCTTCCATGCCCCAACAATCTGGCCATCGATCACGATCACAATGCCGAAGGCGACGACGACCAGCTCACGGTAGTCCGGGTCAAGAATGGCGGTATGGTCTTTGTAGGCAATCGTGTATTCATCATAGGCGGGCAGCAGATGCGCGATCGGTGAGGCTACCGGGAGAGTCTGGACGTCCGACCTGAACCAGTAGGCGTGTCCACCCACACGAGCCGTTTCAAGCTGTGATCGGTTCAGCTCCAGCCCGACCCTGACATCGGTGGTTGAGAGGCCCGACCACCAGGCAAAGTCCTTGACCGTTGCCGGGCCGTGGCTGATGAAGTAGCGCCTGGTCAATTCGGCCAGTGCCTCGTCACGTTCAATCGTCCTCGTTGCTGGCACGCGCTCATCGAGCAGGGCATAGGTGTGCTGCTTACCCCGCCTGGCCCCGCTGCAGATCAGGCCCTCCAGCTCAGCATGCATCACGAGAAAGGTCAGGCGCAGGCGATCATCGGTCGGTCGTATGACGCCTGCCTGCATAAGTGCCGCCGCAAGCTCGTTACGGGTCAGGTGCTTGCCACCCTGTAAGGCATTGGTCAGTACTGTAGCGCTGTGTGCCAGCACAGCCTCATGGAGCTCCAGCTTGCGATAGTAGGAGGCGTTCACGGCATGCACGCGCGGCGAGGTGAGCTTGAGCAGCCAGCGGATGTCGGCTGGCGTGACAAAGTGCCAAGTCGGGCGCATCGCATGGGTCCGCAGAATTGCTCCTTCAGCAAACGCCCGGTCAATGGTCGCCTGCGTCAGGCCGTCCATGCGCTGGGCAATGCCCCAGGTCGCACCGGGGTACTCCTGCGCCTGCACCGCGCCGAACCACTGCACAACCTCCTCTGGTCGCGCGAACGGTGCTCCGAGCAGATGCTGGTTGTGCAGGCGCTGTTGCACGATAGCGAACGAGGTCATATGCGTCTTCCCAGGATCGTCGTCATGTGTCTATCTCACGCGTCTGGTATCAGGTGTCTAGCACGATCGTGTCGTGGTCACTCCTCACGCCGGGTGAGTCAGGAGCTCGCCCTGCGCCTCGACATCGGCGATGAACCCGCCCCAGCCTTGAGCTGCTGCGCGGGTTGGAAACGTCACGACGAGCAGGCGCACAGGATCGTCGCTGCGGATCGTGTAGCCATGCTCGATGCCCTGCGGCAGAAAGATGAACCCGCCTGTGTCAACCTCGAAGGACTGACCTCCGCAGCGGAAGGTCAGCGCGCCGCTGAGAACGTAGAAGATCTCGTCTTCGGTGGGATGGGTATGATCGGGCGGCTTTTCGCCTTTGCGCGTGGTGTACTCGGTGAAGGCTGCGCCACGACCGGCATGCAGCTCACCCAGCTTTACGGTCATATCGATGCCGTAGCGATAGGTCCAGCCCTCCCCGGCCTTCAGCGTGTACGGTTCCATCACAGTGGCTCCTTTCGCTCACGAGCCGATTTACTTCGGACGTGAAGCAGCCGGTACAGTGGCAGGCTTGCGTAGCGGTCGTGTCCACTGAATCCAGGCTTCTGCCACAAGAAGGTGCAGCACAAAGCCAATCCAGAAGGCAATACCGAAAAACGCATCCGGCGTCAGGCCGGAGAAGCGGCTGGTGGCGAAGAACAGGCCGATGATTGGCCGGATGGTGGCGACGGCCAGCCCGATGGCAAAGGCACGGATCATCCACTCGCGGTGCTGTGTAATCTTGCGGTGCAGCACATACCAGTAGGCTTTGCCCAGCGCGAACAAAAAGAACAGCGCGAACAGGGTGGTTGCCACTGCCTGGGTGATGCCACCAATCGCTGGCATGGCAACGCTCATTACCAGTGCCGATACGCCAATGATCAGGCTACAGATGAGATACACGCGCCCGCTCCAGCGGTGCCAGCGCAGATGGCGGGCGCGCAACGTCGCGCTGAACTGGAGCGGTCCCAGCACCATGAAGAGCAGACCAGGAATGATGTGAATGAGCGTCAGCACCGGGTAGCGCGCAAACACATCATCCAGCGCCGCGAACTGTGCTGCTACGGGATTGGAGGCGGCAGCAGGCGGCGTGTAGCCGTTGAGCAGGATCGGCACGAGATTGACCGTTCGTCGTATCACGACGGCGATGCCAATCAGCGCCAGCAGGATGACCGCACTCCACAGAGTGCGTTGGATACCATTAGCACGTTTCAAGCATGTCCTGGGTCGTTCAGGATGCGCGTCCAAAAAGGAGCCAGTTGACGACTCATGCTGCTTTACTATCAGGCTGGTAGCGCAGCAGGACAGTCCCTGAACGGAACGCTCTACTTTCAATGAGCTTCAGACCAGCCAGCTCTGTCCCGTCTGCAAAGAGACGTTTCCCGCGCCCGCGCACCAGCGGATGAAGGAGCAGCCAGTACTCGTCCACCAGGCCAGCCTGCATCAGCGTTTAGGCGAGGGTGGCGCTGCCGCTCAGTCGGATGTCCCCACCGGGCTGCTGCTTGAGCGCGCGGATTTCCTCCACGACATTTCCTTTGATTAGCGTGGTATTGTTCCATTCGGCCTTGTCCAGCGTTGATGAGACGACGAACTTGGGCTGGCTGTTGAGCTTGTCCGCGACGCCAAACTCATTGTTGGTCTGGGTAGGCCAGTACGCGGCGAACATCTGGTAGGTTACGCGTCCGAGCAGCGCGGCGTCGGATGTCAGGATGTTCGTCTGGATAGCCTCGGCTACGTCCTCACTGACGTAGGAGGGCTGCCATTCCTCTGACGCTTCCATCACACCGTCCAGGGTCAGGAATTCCGCCATGATGAGCTTTCTCATACTTCTGCTTCCTTCCTCTGAGGGAGATCTGGTTCACACGATTATTTCCCGCTCAGCTTTGCGACGATAAGACCGTTCCCATGACTTACCTCATTTGTGCTTTCCCTTTGCTGCCGCTCTTTCTGCATTCTCCTTTGCCCGAAACCGTACAACCTTGCGTATCAGGTCGAACGGGATCGACTGATCGAGGGGGAATTTCATGGTGCCCTTGCCTGCCCCGTACATCGACACGGCCTCTTGAAACTCCTCAACTCCCATTGGCGCGGGATACAACCCGATATGCTTTTTGTACGCAGCAATGTAGACCAGATACCTTCCATTCAGCGTGAAGGCGGGCATGCGATAGCTGATGGTTTCTTCTATATCCGGTGCCGCCTCGTGAATCGCCCTCCGGATCTGTTCAAGAATCGCTTGTACCTCCGGTGGGAAGTCGGCAATATAGGCATCGATGGTTGTGGGTGCTGGTTGATCCATGCTCATGCCAGGTCCTCCGTACGCTCCTGGTGTGCCAGTCGGCCCTACAACCGTCTACAGCGCTGCAATCAGGCCATAGCCCCTGCTCTACCGGCTTCACCTGTGAGAAAGCACAGTGCACCAGGAGGACCCCGCCTGGTGTCACGCCAAGATCACGGAGCTGCTGGACAACTGGCGTACCGAAATGGTTGCAGGTTGCATATGCCGTACTGGCGATCTCAACCTGTATCAGAAGCGGCAAAAGAGAGTCCCCTGGCCTGGAGGGCGCTCCGGATCAGGCCAAGCGCTTTGGGACCCATGCCATGCAATTTCAGGAGCTCGGCCTCGGTGATGCTGGTGAACTGCTCCAGGCGGGTATACCCCGCCGCGCGGAGCGCCCGCAGGGCTGGCTGAGCGAGGCCGGGTGGAAAGTCGTTCGTTGGCTCGTCACGCGTTGTTGGTGTCATCTGATTCTCCCGTATGGGCCTTGCGTTTCGCATGTTTGCGGACATCCAGATGATATGCCTCAGTGAGGAGGGGCTGCACCACTGTCTGGAATGTCGCCGCGCTGGGATTGAGCACACAGACCCAATATTGCCGTCCGTAGACCGGGTGCGGCATGACCTGATCCAGGGCGGTGAAGTCATAGCCGTGCTCATCCCCACTGCCTTCAGCAGACGGGGACGTTTGTGCGCCAAACAATGACTGGTAGGTCTGCTTACTGATGCCGATGTTCAGGCGGAAGACCGACGGGCGACTCAGGTGAGAGGCCTGGTCATAGGCATCGTTGGTCACGAGCGTGGCGAAGGGGAACTTGCGCTCCGGGTCGTAGAAAAAGAAGGTGTTGCCGTCCGCAGTAACAGGCTGGATGCCCTCAAAGGTGTCGGTGATATAGTGGGCAATTGCGTCTTCGTCCATGGGTATGCTCCTCACGCGGATGGTAGCGACTTCGACCGATTTCTCTCTTGTGGGACGTTGCTTTTCTTTGCTTGACAGGGTACGATACATACCTTCCTTGTTCTTCTGGCGATTGGTCGGCGCTCTGATATGCGGCCCACACCGAAGCAGAAGCAAGAAAGGCACGACATATGCGCGGCAACGGTATCACCTACGACACCGGCTTTATCAGCGTCGGCGGCAGCACCCATGAACCCTTCGACCCGGAGGTCGTCAAGCGCGAAATACGCATCATCCGCGACGACCTACATTGCAACGCGGTGCGCATCACCGGCGGCGACCCAGACCGACTGGAAATCGCCACCACCCATGCTGCCGACGTCGGCCTGGAGGTCTGGTTTTCACCGTTCACCAACGACCTGACCACCAACAAGCTGCTCGCCTTGCTCGCCGACTGCGCCGAGCGCGCCGAGCGGCTCCACCGGCAGGGTGCCGAGGTCGTGCTGCTCACCGGCTGAACGCACTGTGCCTCCATGCCTCTGCAACCACTGCTTCACGTAGAAACAGCCCATCTTCAGCAGCTGCCAGACCCGTCGAATGCCCTACAAAGCGCTGTCGAGCATTCCTCGCAGCACCTCAAGACATCCCTGGCCATAGCAAGGCGCTGGCTCAACCTTAACGACCCGCGCATGCTGCTGCTCGTCGAGCGTGACCTTCGGCAGTGCCGGATAGCTGACCTGCTCTCCTGACGGAAGCACAAAGGTGGGGCTTCCCTCGACCTTCAGCCGCTCCCAGCCCTCCTGTGCCTCCTGGAGCACCTGGCGCTTGGTCGCGCCGCTGTCGAAGTCCTCGGCGAAGCGCCGCATGTCCAGCCCGACCTTTTCCGCGAGCGCGAGCAGGACATGCCGCATCGAGATGCACTGGCTTTCAGCAAAGAAGGCCGTGCGAATTGCCCAGTCGAGCTCGGCAGCAGCATCCGAGCCCTGCCGCTCGGCGCACTTGATCGCCTCGAACGCAGGCCACATCGTGACCGGCCATTCACTGAGCGGCGCATGCCAGGGCTGGTACGGGATCTCCGGCTCCTCCAACATCAGGATCGGCGTCTCATTGTCCAGGATGGGTTTGGGTGTCGCTCTCCGGTTGACATACTCCAATGCAAGGCTCTTGTAGCTGATCGTAATCCTGCCACGATACTCCTCGCGCAGCTGTCGCAGACGATAGGCCGTGACGTAGGCGTACGGGCAATGCACGTCCGAGTACAGGGCGATCGTCGCTAGTGATGGCATAGCTTCCTCCCGATACACACCATGATGCTGCTGCTGACGGAGCAAGAAGAGCGCCGTGGCCTGCCAGATTGACAGGATAGCCTGTACGGGCTATCGTGGCATATACGCTCATTGACACTTCAATGGGAGGAATGCAATGCAGCAACTCCTATCGAAATTCTTTCCAGCCTCGCATGTCTTTCTCTATCGTCTGACAGGTGGGCGAGCCGGAAGCTCGCTGCGTGGGTTGGGTATCCTCCTGCTGACGACGGTGGGACGACAGTCAGGCCAGCTCCGCACGACCCTGCTGGCCTACATCACGGATGGCTCCGCCTATGTTGTTGCCGCGGCGAATGCAGGCTCGGAGCGTCCGCCCGCCTGGCTGCTGAACCTCCAGCAGCGGCCGCAGGTGCTGATCCAGGTGCGGGCTGTTCGCCAGGAATCACGGGCGGAGGTGGCCGATCCGGTGCGGCGCCAGGAACTCTGGGAGCGCCTGCTGGCTGTAGCTCCCGTGTATGGCACGGTGCAGCAGCAGATGCAGCGCGAAATCCCGCTCGTGCTGCTTCACCCACTTGCCCAATGAGGTGGCGATGTTCAAGTCCAGACAGCGCCCGATAGGGGATTGGCGGCTGGCCAGGGCCGCTCGGCCGTGGTCGTCCTTCATGCACGTGCGCGATCAAGGCCAGTGGGCCGCTCGGTTCGAGCATGTCATAGACCGCTTCGGCGACCCGCTCACGGTCGGTCCAGTGGAAGGATTGGCCAAAGGTGACCAGCCTGAACCGTCCGAG
>WNGB01010900.1_pt1 | contig 12525 bp, 7 predicted proteins | sample 5400681 | NCBI WGS metagenome assembly WNGB01 (sample SAMN13153367, study PRJNA577476) | soil metagenome | isolation source: 115 cm soil or saprolite under grassland replicate 2 | place: USA:California | collected 2016-06-15 | reverse complement strand
ACATGCGCTTCGAGCCGAGCGGGATGACGAACGACCCGGACATCCGAGCCGCGAAGTCGATCGTCGACTACATCTTCCGCTGGATGGGGAAGAAGTTCCTGACCGTCGACCAGCAGGAGGAGATCGGGATCCTGTCGGCGGAGGTGCGGGCGCGGCTGGCGGAGGGCTATCGCAACGGTGGGGACGCTCCTGCCGCGTCGGCGACGCCGGTCGAGGCCGCTCCACCGGGACAGACCGCGCTCTTCAACGCGTTCGAGGACGCTCAGGAATGCGCGAAGTGTGGTGGGCGAATGGTGCGGACGGGTAGCTGCTACACCTGCAGGGATTGCGGGACTAACACGGGCTGCTCCTAGTCGCGCAGGCATGATTTCTCAAACGCGCCGCCACTCGCGGCGCGTTCCTCGTAATGGGAAGTTCCCGGCCCGCCTCGCAGCCTCCTCGATCGCCCTGTTTTTGGAATCGAAGGGCCTGATCAAGCTCAGCGGCGACTGAGAGTTCGCTCCCCCACTTAAGCGACGTTAAGCCGCGAGGTCGAGGGCCGGCTCGGCCGCGACGTGCTCGAACTGCTCCTCGAGCTCGTCGCGGCGGATCAACGTCAGTGCAGCCACGATCCCGATGGCGGCGATGATCACGCCCGCGAGGAAGGCGCCGTGGAAGCCGGTCACGAGCGCGGCCGCCTGCGTCGATCCGCCCGCGACGGCGTCTTCCGTCCGCGACGTCGCGATCGTCGACAGCGCCGCGATTCCCAGCGCGCCGCCGATCTGCTGCGACGTGTTGATCAGACCCGACGCGAGCCCCGCCTCCGCCGGCTCGATACCCGCGAGCGCTGCGATCGAGATCGGCACGAACGAGAAGCCGAGGCCGACCGCGATCAGCAGGAAGCCCGGCAGCAGGTCCCCGAGATACGACCCGCCGACCGACACCTGCGTGAAGTAGACGAGACCGGCCGTCAGTGACGTCATCCCGATCAGCAGCGCCGGCTTCACGCCGATGCGCGTCACGAGCTGCGCCGCGATCGCCGACGTGAAGATCGCCGTGCCCGCGACCGCCAGGTACGCGACGCCCGTCTTCATCGGTGAGTAGCCGAGCACCTGCTGCATGTAGAGCGTCAGCATCAGGAACAGCGAGAAGGTGGCCGTGCCCAGTATGAAGCCGGCGGCGTTCGCACCGCTCACGGTCTTGATCCGCAGGATGCCGAGCCGCATCAGCGGCTCAGAGTGGCGGAGCTCCCACGCCACGAAGCCCACGAGCAAAGCGACCGAGGCGGCGAAGAATCCGACCGTCCGGCCCGCGACCCACCCGTTCTGGCCCGCCTGCGTGATCGCGTACACGAGCGAGGACAGGCCGCTCGTCACGAGTACCGCGCCCAGCGCGTCGAACGACTTCACACTCGCGTCGCGGCTCTCCTTGAGCAGCAGCGGGGCAGCGATGAAGCCGATCACGCCCACGGGGACGTTCACGAAGAAGATCCATTCCCAGCTGAGCGCGTCCGTGAGGATCCCACCGAGCAGGACACCCGCCGCGGCACCGAAGCCGCCCACGGCGCCCCAGACGCCGAGCGCGATGTTGCGCTCGCGGCCTTCGACGAAGGTCGTCGAGAGGATCGAGAGCGCGGCCGGCGTGATCACCGCGGCGCCGAGGCCCTGCAAAGCACGCGCCGAGATCAGCGACGCCTCCGACCAGGCCAATCCCGCGAAGAGAGAGGCGAGCGTAAAGACTACGATGCCTACGAGAAAGATTCGCCTGCGCCCGAGTAGATCGGCCGCGCGGCCGCCGAGGAGCAGGAAGCCCCCGAACACGAGCGCGTACGCGCTGATCACCCATTGCAGGTTCTCCTGCGAGAACCCGAGGTCGACCTTGATCGAGGGCAGCGCCACATTCACGATCGCGATGTCCAGGACGACCATGAACTGGACGACGCTGAGGAGTCCCAGCGCCAGCCACTTGCGTCTATCCGAAGTAACCATGTCGTCCGTTTCCCTTCGCTAGTGAGGATGAGAGAGGTTCTAAGTTCAGCTTGCCGACGCCCGTGAGGCTGGCCAAGGGTCTGAGCCGGTCAATCGGGGTACGGTTGTCCGCCCCGTGCCGCCATCCAACCTCTCGAGCGGGAGCCGCTTCAGCGAGCGCAGCGCCGCAGAACCCGCATCAACGAGGTTTGCGGGTCAGGTCTTGGTTACTCGCCGGTCCAGGTCGGGTCGCGCTTCTCCAGGAAGGCGGACATGCCCTCCTGCGCGTCCCCGGCCATCGCGTTCGTCGCCATCACTGACTTCGTGACGTCGTACGCACCGTGCTCGTCAAGGTCGATCTGCGTGTAGAACGCTTCCTTCCCGATCCGGACCGTCAGCGGGCTCGAGCGCGTTATCGCCTCGACGAGCTCCGTCACGGCGGGGTCGAGATCCTCCGGAGCGACCACACGATTCACGAGACCCCACTCGCAGGCCGTCGCCGCATCGATCATCTCGCCCGTCAGCAGCATCTCGAGCGCACGTTTGCGCCCCACCGCGCGCGACACCGGCACCATCGGCGTCGAGCAGAAGAGGCCGATCTTCACGCCGGGCGTTGCGAATCTCGCGTCCGCAGCGGCGACGGCGAGATCGCACGCTGCGACCAGCTGACAGCCGGCCGCCGTCGCAACACCGTGCACCTTGGCGATGACGGGCTGCGGGACGCGGTGAATCGTCTCCATCAGCTCCGTGCAGACGTCGAAGAGGCGCTGATAGAACGAAAGTTTGCGGCCGATCATCTCGCTCAGGTCGTGGCCGGCCGAGAACACGGGCCCGGCGCCGTCGACCACGATCGCTCGCACATCGCGGTCGCCGCCCAGCGAATCGAGCGCTGCAATGAGCTCCTCCATCAGCTCGAGCGACAGGGCGTTTCGCTTCTCGGGACGATTGAGCGTGAGCCGCCCCGTCGAGCCTTCGTGCGAGACGAGAATCGTCTGAAACGCCGTCGAAATCGCCACTTCAGAGGCGTACGCTACTCCTGGTGGATGAGCCAGTCCATCTCTCGCGATTGACGCCGCTTGCCTTCCTCGAGCGCACGGCTGCAGCCTTCCCGGAACGAGTCGCAGTCGTGGACGGCGACCAACGACAGACCTGGACGGGTTTCCGCGAGCGTGCTCGCCGTCTCGCCATCGCCCTGCAGGAGACAGGCATCGAGAAGGACGACCGCGTTGCATTCCTCGCGCCCAACACGTCCGAGCTACTCGAAGCGCACTACGGCGTCCCGGCGGCCGGCGCCGTGCTCGTCGCGATCAACATCCGTTTGACCGCCGAGGAGATCGCCTACATCGTCGAGCATTCGGGCTCACGCGTGCTGGTCGTCGATCCGTCGCTCGCCCATCTGGTCGCAGATCTCGACGTCGAGCACCTCCTCGTTACCGGCGAAGGCGGCGCATACGAGGCGCTCCTTGCGTCAGCGGGACCCGACGAACCGGAGGACCGGCTCGAGTCCGAGGACGACACGATCAGCATCAACTACACGAGCGGAACGACGGGTCGACCGAAAGGCGTCATGTACACGCACCGCGGCGCCTACCTGAATGCGCTCGCCGAGCTGGCACACGCGCGGCTCGATTGCCGCTCCGTCTATCTCTGGACGCTGCCGATGTTCCACTGCAACGGCTGGTGCTTCACCTGGGCCGTAACTGCCGCCGGCGCGAGGCACGTCTGCCTCGCAAAGGTCGACCCGCCGCTGATCTGGCGTCTGTTCGAGGAGGAAGGCATCACCCACCTGAACGGAGCGCCGACAGTGCTGGTGATGCTCGGCTCGGACCCCGCCGCGAAACCGCTCCCGCACCCCATCCTCGTGACGACGGCGGGCGCGCCGCCTCCACCTACCGTGATCGAACGAACGGAGGTGCTCGGCTTCGAGATCAACCACCTCTACGGCCTGACCGAGACCTACGGCCCGATCACCATCTGCGAGTGGCATTCGGAATGGGACGAGTTCGACGTCGCCGCGCGCGCGCGGCTCAAGGCACGCCAGGGCGTGAACATGCTGACGGCCGACCGCATCCGCGTCGTCGACGACGAGATGCACGACGTCCCTGCCGACGCGGCGACCATGGGCGAGGTCGTGATGCGCGGCAACAACGTCATGAAGGGCTACTTCGACGACGAGCCTGCGACTCAGGAGGCGTTCCGCGGCGGCTGGTTCCACTCCGGTGACCTTGCGGTGATGCATCCCGACGGCTACATCGAGCTGCGCGACCGCGCCAAGGACATCATCATCTCCGGCGGCGAGAACATCTCCACGATCGAGGTGGAGCAGGCGCTCGTACGCCATCCCGACGTCCTCGAAGCGGCGGTGATCGCGATCCCGGACGAGAAGTGGGGCGAGCGGCCGAAAGCGTTCGTGACCCTGAGGACCGGCGCTGAGGTGACCGAGCCGGATCTGATCGCGTTCTCGCGCGAGACGCTGCCGGGATTCAAGGCTCCGAATGCGATCGAGTTCGGCGACCTACCGAAGACTTCGACGGGGAAGATCAAGAAGTACGAGCTGCGCGAACGCGAGCGGCTCGCCCACGCGAATCTCTAGAGTCGCCGGCTCGCGTCCGTCAATGTTGAGCGAAACGGCCGAGAGGTCTTAGGGTCCTACCCATGGCGCCACGTGCAGATCCAGCATCTGACGAACGAGAGCAGGGCCGTGAGTCGTTCGCCCACGGCGCCTGGAAGGACGCGTACGAGTCGCTGTCACGCGCCGACCAAGCGGCGCCGCTGGGTGCGGAGGACCTCGAGCTGCGCGCAACGTCGGCCTTCATGCTTGGCCGCCTCGACGACTTCCTGAGCGTCATCGAACGCGCCCATCACGCGTACCTCGGCGCCGGCGACCCGTTGCGCGCTGCACGGTGCGGGTTCTACCTCGGGGTCAATCTCACCATCCGCGGAGAGATGGGCCGCGCCACCGGCTGGTTCGGCCGTGCGCAGCGTCTCGTCGAGCGCGAGGGGCGCGACTGCGTCGAACAGGGTTATCTCCTCCTGCCCGTCGCAATGCAGCATCTTGCGACCGGCGGCTACGAGACTGCGTCCGTCGCCGCGGCCGAGGCGGCCGCAACGGGGGAGCGCTTCCGCGACGCCGACCTGCTGGCACTCGCCGTCCACACGCAAGGCCAGATCCTGATCAAGCAGGGACGGGTAGAGGAGGGCCTCGCGCTGATGGACGAGGCGATGGTCGCGGTCATCGCCGGCGAGGTGTCGCCGATCATCACCGGCGTCGTCTACTGCGGCGTCATCGCTGGGTGCGAAGAGGCGTACGACGTACGACGCGCGCAGGAGTGGACCGACGCCCTGTCGCGCTGGTGCGAGCAGCAACCCGAGATGGTGGCTTTCACCGGCCGCTGTCTCTCCCATCGCGCCGAGATCATGCAGCTCCACGGCGCGTGGCCGGACGCGCTGGAAGAGGCGCGCCGCGCGCGCGAGCGCTGCGAGCAGGGAATGAACCCAGTCGCCGCCGGCCAGGCCTTCTACCAGCAAGGAGAACTTCACCGCCTGCAAGGAGAGTTCGCGGCAGCCGAGGCGGCCTATCGGGACGCGAATCGGTGCGGGCGCGAACCGCAGCCGGGGCTGGCCCTACTGCGGCTCGGCCAAGGAGACGACGACACGGCGGCGGCCGCGATCCGCCGGGCGCTCGGCGAAACGACCGAGCCGCTGAGGCGTGCGAGGTTGCTCCCGGCCTACGCCGAGATCGTGCTGGCGGTGGGCGAGGTGCAAGACGCGCGCCGCGCCTCCGACGAGCTGGCAGAGATCGTCACGGGCTACGGAAGCGCCATGCTGCGCGCAATCGCCGCGCACGTTCGGGGAATGGTCGATCTGGCGGAGGGCGACGCTCAGAGCGCGCTCGTCACCCTCCGTCAGGCGTGCGGTATCTGGCAGGAGCTCGAGGCGCCGTACGAAACCGCCCGGACGCGCGTCTTGATCGGCCTTGCGTGCCGCGCCATCGGCGACGAGGACACGGCTACGCTCGAGCTTCAGACGGCGGGCGGCGTTTTCGAGCAGCTCGGAGCACTACCCGATCTCGCCCGCATGGACTCGCTCACAGGCCGCGCCGCGACCGAGGAAACCCACGGACTGACGCCGCGTGAGCTGGAGGTCTTGCGCCTCGTCGCCGCCGGCAAGACCAACCGCGAGATAGCCGCTGCGCTGGTCGTCAGCGAGCATACGGTTGCTCGCCACGTGCAGAACATCTTCACGAAGCTGCGCGTCTCGTCGCGAACGGCCGCCACGGCCTTCGCGTTCGAGCACGAGCTCGTCTGAGGCGCCCTCCCGCGACCAGACGCGGCTCGTGGTCAATTTTGACCACATGCCTCGCAGCGAAGTTGGCTGATTTCGGCGATGAGCTCGGCCTCTCGGCCGCCTACCGTCCCTCGCAATGGGCGACAAGGAGGAAGAGATGAACGGAAACCACGCCTCAGAGCGATTCGAGACCGTGATCATCGGCGGGGGCCAGGCGGGTCTGTCCGTCGGGTACCACCTGGCGAAGCAGGGTCGACCGTTCCTGATTCTGGACGCGAACGACCGAATCGGCGATGCCTGGCGCAAGCGCTGGGATTCGCTCCGTCTGTTCACGCCGGCCCGTTACGACGGGTTGCCGGGCTGGCGATTTCCCGCACCGGGTTGGTCGTTCCCGACGAAGGACGAGATGGGCGACTACCTGGAGGCGTACGCGGCCCGCTTCGAACTGCCCGTTCAAACCGGAGTGAGAGTGGAAAGCCTCTCCAGAGAAGGCGACCGGTTTGTCATTACCTCCGATCGGGGCCGGTTCGAGGCAGACAACGTCGTCGTGGCCTCCGGGGCTCACCGAATGCCACGCGTTCCGGCATTCGCGCAAGAGCTCGACCCGAGCATCGTTCAGCTGCATTCCAGTGAGTACAGGGGTCCATCCCAGTTGGGCGACGGCGGCGTCCTCGTGGTCGGCGTCGGCAACTCCGGAGCCGAGATCGCCTTCGAGGTCGCACGCACGCACCCCACCTGCCTCGCGGGCAAGCCGGCCGGGGAAATCCCCGTCCGTCACGGAAGTGTTGCGGCCCGGTTCGTCCTGCCCGTCTTTCGCTTCTTGGGCCACCGCGTTCTGACGAAGAGGACGCCGATCGGTAGGAAGGTCGGCCCGAAGCTCGCCTTCAAAGCCACGCCCCTCATCAGGGTGAAGTCCAAGGACCTCGCCGCCGCGGGGATCGAGCGCGTCCCCAGGGTCACCGGCGTGCGGGACGGCCTGCCTGTTCTGGAGGACGATCGCATCCTCGAGGTAGCGAACGTCGTGTGGTGCACAGGTTTCCGTCAGGACTTCTCGTGGATCGACCTCCCTGCGTTCGGCGGCGACGGGCAGCCGTTGCACGATCTTGGCATCGTCCGGTCCGAGCCGGGCCTGTACTTCATGGGGCTGCTCTTCCTCTACGCCGTTTCCTCTGATGTTCTCCCGGGCGTCGGCAGAGACGCGAAGAGGATCGCGAAGCACATCGCCCAGCTCGCCGCGCGGACAAGCCAGGCGGAGGCAACGGATTCGCATGGACTGACGCCGCGTGAGCTGGAGGTCGTGCGGCTCGTCGCGGCCGGCAAGAGCAACCGTGAGATCGCGTCGGTGCTGGAGATCAGCGAGCACACGGTTGCCCGGCACGTCCAGAACATCCTGGGAAAGCTCCGTGTCTCGTCCCGCACCGCGGCGACTGCGTTCGCATTCGAACACGGCCTGGCCTGAGCTACTGCTGCGTGATGTTGTGATTGAACCTGAAGCGGTTTTCGGGGTCGTACTCGCGCTTGACGTCTCGGAGGCGTTGCAGGCGCGCGGCGCCGAACGTTGTGTCGAGGCTGTCGCCGGGCGCCTCGCTCGCGTAGTTCACGTACCCGCCGCCGATGCTCCACGGGGCGAGCCCCGCCGAGAAGCTGCGGGCCGACGAGATCCAGCGCTCGTCTTCTGACGGGTCCGTCCAGATGCCGGTGAACGTGGCGTTGAACGACGCCTCTCGCCCGGCGAACGCCGTCGCTTCGGGCGGCACGCGGGCTGCGGCTCCGTGCAGAGGCTCCAGCAGAACGCCACCCCTCGCGTCCGGGTCGTCGAATGCCGCGGCGGCCAGCTCGGTGACACCGTCAGGTAGCTCGCGCAGAAAGCGCCCGGACCAGTAGTTCCGGAGACCGAACGGCAAGCGGCCGAAGATCTCCTGGAGCTCCGGGTAATACATCGGACGAACCGCGTCGGCTGCGGGCGCCAGACTCTCGGTGAGCGGACGAATTGCCGCGCGCCCCTCGTCTGGGTCCCCGAAATAGGCAACAGAGATGAGCGTTCCACTCCTCAGAGTGAGCGCGGAGCGGAAGACCTGGGCGAAGCAGACGAGGTTGTCCGGAGCATCGGCCATCAGCTCTCTCCAGATCGAAAACACCTCGCGCGCATCCTCGAGTCGATAGCTCAGGAGACCGCCGAGCAAAAGGCCGACCGAATGGAGCCGGAACGTGAAATCAACGACTACGCCGAAGTTTCCGCCGCCGCCGCGAAGTGCCCAGAACAACGCGCTGTTCTCGTCCTCCGAAGCGCGGACGACACTGCCGTCCGCCGTCACGACCGTCGCCGCAGCGAGGTTGTCGAGCGTGAGCCCGTGCAGCCCGATCAGATGCCCGATCCCCCCGCCGAGCGTCAGCCCTGCCACTCCGGTATCGCCGAAGGTCCCACCCGGCGTCGCAAGGCCCTGGCGCTGACAAGGTGGGTCCAAGTCCTCCCAAAGGGCACCGCCGCCGCAGGTCGCGGTTCGCGCCTCTGGATCCACGACAACCTCGCGCATCAGGCGCAGGTCGGTGACGAGACTCCCGTCGCCGACGCAATGACCGGCGACGCCGTGGCCGCCCCCTCGGACGGCGATCGGAAGATCTACCTCGGCCGCGAACGAGACCGCCGCGACGACATCGTCCACATCCAAAGGCCGAGCCACGAGGGCCGGCCGCCGGTCGAGCATGCCGTTGAAGGTTGCGCGCGCCGTCTCGTAGGTGGCGTCCTCCGGTGCGATGAGCGGCCCTCGGTGTTGCCGACGGAGGTCGGCGAGGGGCAACTTCTCAAGAACAGCCACGCGCCGAGCTAAGCACCGATTCCCGTGCTCCGCAACCGCGCCGATGGGTTTTCGCCAGCAACGCAGTCCAGCTGCGATCCTTCCCCGGAGTGACGCTGCCGACCGTCACGGCCGACGAGCTCCTGCGCAAGATCGAGGACGGCGACGCGTTCGTCCTCATCGACGCGCTCGCCCCAATGGTGTACGCGCACTCCCGCCTCCCCGGCGCGATCAACCTGCCGCCCTCGAACATCGATCCAGAGCGCGTCGCGAGACGAATTCCGGACCGGGACACGGAGATCGTCGTCTACTGCTCGAGTCCCGACTGCGACGACTCGATCGTGACCGCAACCCGACTCCAGAAACTCGGCTACAGCAACGTCCGCCATTACCCCGGCGGCAAGGACAAGTGGCGCGATCTCGGACTGCCGCTCGAACGCGCAGGAAGGCCGTTTGTGCCGAAGTGAGAACGCTTCACGCTTCCGCGTGTCCGACCGGGCCGCCGATCCGTGCCAATCGTTTCCGGGTCACGTCGACGTCGAAACGGGCTCCCTTCCGCTCGTAGAGCTCGAGCGCCCGCTCGAGAACTGCGGGCAGCTCGCTCGTCTTTCCCGCCAGGTCGAGGACTTCCGCTAGGTCGACGAGCGCTTCGCCGTGCGACATGTGCGCATCGGTCGCCGCGACGATCTCGACTGCTTCGCGGGCCAACGCCTCTGCCTCGTCGAACTGTCCGCGCCGGGCGAGCACTTTGCCGCGGACGGAGCGCCAGCGGACCTGCGGCTCGTAGTCGTTCTCCATCGCGGCTTCGGCGACGATGTGCGCCCACTCCTCCGCTTCCTTGTAGCGGCCTTGGCGGTAGAGCGCCTCGGCGAGCATGCCGGCCGTGGTCGAGAAGAATCCGGTGTCGCCGAAGCGCTTGAGCCGCTCCGCGCCGTCACGAGCAATCTGTTCAGCGAGATCCGGCCGCCCCGCATGATTCTGCTGGTAGGCATAGCCAAGCCGCGACGCCGCGGCCAGCAATTCCTTTCCGTACTCACGGAAGAGGTCATGGGCGCGCTCGCTCTCGCTCCTCGCCTCGTCGTGGTCACCGTTCAGTGTCAGGTACAGCGCGTGTGCCGCGCGGATCCACGGCTCAATCGAAGTTGCACGATGGCGACGCAGCAGTTCATCGCAGTCCCTGAGCCCGTCGTCGACCGGGAGGTAGCCCCACGCGTTCATCAGCACCCGGACGGCCGTAGGCAGACTCTGGAGCCTCCGATCGCCGGCACGCTCCGCGTGTCTCACCGCCCGGTCGAAAGCACCCCGCGCCTCCTCGGTCCGTCCGAGCCAGCTCGTGAGGAGGCCTGCGACGTACCAGCCTTCGGCCATCCCCGCATCATCGGCAAGCTCCTCGAGCCGCGGGAGCTCGCGCCTGACGAGTTCGAGTGGATCCTCGAAGCCGCCGCCGACGAGTGCGTCGACGTAGACCTTCCCAATCAGGCCTCGCGACACGATCGCGGGCACGCCTCCGCGTTCCGCAGCGGCGGCGACACGCTCGAATGTCGCGGTCGCAGACTCGAGCTCGCCGGCGTCGAAACGCGCGTAACCCAGGTGGATGAGGTGAGCGAGCCGACGTTCGTCGAGCTCGGCCAGGAGGTCCGCAGCCCGAGTCAGGAGGTTGACAGCTGCCGGTGTATCGCCTCTCTCGAAGGCGCGTTCTCCGGCGCGTCCGAGCAACTCGCCGGCACGCGTGCTCAGTGCCCGCGCCGATTCGTCGAGCGGGCCCAGCTCTTCGCGTAGGCGACAGGCCTGCTCGAAGTGGTAACCGACGATCTCGTCGTATTCGCTGCGATTGGTCTCGAGCCAGCGCCCGAACCGCTCATGGAGCTCCGCGCGTAGCTCCTTCGGCATGCCGTCGTAAGCGGCGTCGCGGATCAGCTGATGCCGGAACCGGAACGCCTCGTCTCTCGGGAAGATCGGCGACCGATGTGGGCGGATCAGCTCCTTCCGGACGAGCCCCGGCAACGACGCGGCGTCCCCGCCGATCTCGACCAGTGCGCTGCGCCAGAATTCCTTGCCGATCACGGACGCACGTTCCGCAGCGACACGCTCGTTCGGGGGAAGCTGCTCGAGCCGCGTTGCCAGCAACGCCTGGATCGTCGGCGGCACGACGACATCGCCGCCGTCCCCGTTCTGTGCGATCAGCGCCAGCATCTGCTCGACGAACAACGGGTTGCCCTCCGCGGTGTCGGAAATTCGGTCGCGCATCGCATCGGAGAGGCTGGCGCCGGCCAGCAGGTTGTCGATGAGCGTCTCCGACTCCTCCTCAGAGAGCGGTTCCAGCAGCGTCGTTGTCGCGTTCAGCTTCCCGCCGCCCCACGCCGGGCGTACGTCGAGCAGCTCCGGCCGGGCAGGACAGAGCACGAGAATGGCGGCGTCGCGGCTCCAGTCCGCAAGGTGGTCGACGAGATCGAGGAACGTCTCCTCGGCCCAGTGCAAGTCGTCCAGCACGAGGATGAGCGGTCGATCCCGCGTGAGCAGCTCGAACAGGCTCCGTACGGCATGAAAGGTGTCTTCACGCGAGACCGTCGGCCCATCGGCGAGCCCGACCGCAGCAGAGACGGCGTTGAGCGTTCCGCGCGCCTCGCCGTCTCGGTGCAACAACGCCTTCACGCTTTCGTCAAAGGCGAGGCCTTCCAGGATCTCGACCAGGGGGAAGTACGTAATGCCCTCGCCGTACGAGAGACAGTGGCCGCGCAGGACGAGCGCGTCCTCGTTCTCCATCAGGAATTCCTGGGTCAACCGCGACTTGCCGATACCGGCGGGCCCGAGCAGCGTGAAGAGGTGGCACGCGCGATCCCGTACGGCCCGTGCCAACGCTTGGCGGAGCTGGGCGAGCTCGTCGTCGCGTCCGACAAACGGTGCGTCGAAGCGGCGTGCGAATGCGGGAGCGTCGGGGCGAACGCCGAGCAGCCTGTAGGCAACGACAGGCTCCGACTTTCCTTTCGCCTCGAGGGGCTCGACGGCTTCGAGCTCGAGCGCATCCTCGGCGAGCCGGCGGGTCTCGTCGCCGACGAGGATCTCACCGGGCTGCGCAGCCTGCTCGAGCCGCGCCGCCACGTTTACGGCATCCCCGGTGGCGAGCGTGCCTCCTTCGCTCGTGACCACCTCGCCGGTGTTGATGCCGATCCGAACCTGCAGCTCAGTGTCGTACTCGTCCCGCAGCGCCGCGTTGAGGACAGTGAGCTCTGCCCGCAGCTCGTCGGCAGCCCGCGCGGCACGCAACGCATCGTCTTCGTGCACCCTCGGGATTCCGAAGACGGCCATGACCGCGTCCCCGATGAACTTCTCGACGCTGCCGCCATGGCGCTCGAGCACTTCGCGGGCGACGGCGAAGTAGCGCTCCATCACCTTGCGCAGCGACTCGGAGTCGAGCCGCTCGCCGAGCGCGGTCGACCCGGTCACGTCGCAGAAGAGGATGGTGACGACCTTCCGCAGCTCGCGGACCTCGGCGGGCG
>WNGB01010899.1_pt1 | contig 12526 bp, 11 predicted proteins | sample 5400681 | NCBI WGS metagenome assembly WNGB01 (sample SAMN13153367, study PRJNA577476) | soil metagenome | isolation source: 115 cm soil or saprolite under grassland replicate 2 | place: USA:California | collected 2016-06-15 | reverse complement strand
AATTCCGTACCATACACTTCACGCACTCGCGCGATCAGTTGAAACAGTGCCCAAGTCTCAGCCGTAGCTGGAGTCACGCCCGGGTGAGTCGAAAGATCGGGCAATGAATCAGTTAGCAGGTTCGTCAAGAGCGAGAGCCTTTCGTCAGGCGGCATTTCTTCAAAATTCGAAGCGATGTCAAGTGCGCGTAGGGTCTCAGCGAGCGCAGCATTATAGCGAGCCGAATCTTCGCGAATATCCAATCGCAGTGCATGTAACCCAAAGATATGTAATTGATGGAGAACTTTTTGTATTTCATCTTGCGTCAACGAAGCAGGCAAACTCTTAGCAATTAGATCAATCGGATTAAGCAAATCTTCCAATTTGATACGTGCCTCATGCGGCGTACGCTCTAGCAAGCGCGTGGTCATCTCATCGCGTGAGGCATCCTCCAGATCTGCTGCAAGTAAGGAAAGTATAAGGCGATAAGGCTCTGCAGCGTAGCGTTCTTCAATATAAGCAACATGTCGCGGAAGCGGACGGCGCGTTTCGATCCAATCGATCAGTTCAGGCGAAGGCGGTAAGCGATTGCCACTGACACTGAGACGGCGGGCCAGATCCTGTAGTGTCCGGCGGTGCCGCTCTACTGCTAAACCGCGATGCAAGCGGAGCGTCTCAGCAGTCACTTCATGCGTTACATTGGGATTTCCATCCCGGTCACCGCCCATCCATGAGGCAAGTCGCAGCCAATTTAGCGGTGGCTTGACTTCGGGGTAGTAATACACGAGTGCGTATTCAAGGTCACTATAGAGCGCAGGCAAGGTATCCCAAAAGACAGTATCTACAAAATGCAATCCGGTGCGCACTTCATCCGTGACAGCCGGGCGCGCCGTACGGTCGCGATCGGTCAGCCATAAACCTACAATCTCGGCATGGATTCCTGATCGGGTTTTCTCCTGCTCGCGCGGCGGGAGACGGTAGCCTGAAAGATAGTCAAGTAGACGTGCAAGCCGCTGAAGCTTTGAAATCACTGTACGGCGCCGAGACTCGGTTGGATGTGCGGTCAGCACCAGTTCAATCGAAAGCTTGTCGAGCAGTGCTTGCATTTGCTCCGGGCTAGTCCCCTCCTCTTTAAGAGAGACGATCGCATCGCCAACGGATTCTTCGAGTGGATTGGGAGAACGAATACTTTCACGTTCGCGCAGTTGTTCAATGCGATAATATTCTTCGGCCAGGTTGACCAGATCAAAATAAGTGGTGAACGCAGCAGAGACACCACGCGCGGTTTTGATATCTAGCGCTTCAATCTCAGCCTCGAGCTGTTTCGCCGCTTCAGCATTTCCGCCCCGGCGTTCTTTCGCAGCGGCACGGATGCGTTCCTCGGTGTTGAACAGTTGAGGTGACTCGAGTTCGCCAATTACCTCCCCAAGGATGTCACCTAACAAATGGATCGCTGCAGAAAGGTCCATGGAAGAAGTATAACGAAAAATTTCGCTCTGAACAGACATGATTAATAAAATACGGCAAAAAGGTTCGGAAAATATCAACCTGATTGTATAATGAAAATGACCACATCCTAAATCATTTTTTAGAAAGGAATGCATTCATGTATCGGACTGATATGTATGAAGGCGTGTTGGCTGAAACAATTGTCATGCCAGGCGCGAACGGTGAGCTGATCAATGCCTATTTTGCGCGCCCACTCGGACCTGGACCTTTCCCTGCCATGGTATTGGCCCATCATATGCCTGGCTGGGATACATGGTATCGCGAAGTGACGTACAAATTTGCACACCATGGATATGTTACGATCACACCTAACCTGTATTTTCGCGCTGGTCATGGCACACCTGAAGATGTCGCAGCCAAGGTTCGCGCCGACGGTGGCATCCCCGATGATCAAGCTGTGGGTGATCTTGCAGGAGCAATGCAATATATTCGTGCATTACCTTATCTCAATGGCAAAGTTGGGATATTCGGTACGTGTTCGGGTGGCAGGCATGCTTTTCTGACAGCCTGCCGCGCCTCGGGATTTGATGCCGTTGTGGATTGTTGGGGTGGAGGGGTTGTCATGGACCAGAAGCATCTGGATGAAAAGCACCGTATTGCACCCATAGATTACACTAAAGACCTTGCCTGCCCCATTTTAGGTTTGTTCGGCGAAGAAGATAGCAGCCCTAGCCCGGAGCAAGTGGCACGGCATGAAGCTGAACTCAAGAAGCATGGCAAGCAGTATGAGTTCCATATTTACCCCGGAGCCGGCCACGGATTCTTTTACTATCATCGCCCTAACTATCGCCAGGCACAGGCCGTGGATGGCTGGGAAAAGATCTTCGCGTTTCTGGAAAAACATCTTGCATGAGATCCTAATGAAAATTCATAGTAAATTACATAACCCGCTGGAATGCAGACGTTAGAGAACGTCTGCTACACACCCTATTTTGAGCGTAGAAGTGCGTTCTCTAACGCACGGATATTGTGCGTATAAAGTCTGAATAAGAAAGGTACAATACCATGTGCACAATGATCGTTGAAAAAGTAAAAATAGAGGGCAGTGGCAAAGGAACGAAGGGATGGTTTAAACTTGAGCAGGCAAATATATCCTATGATCATCCGTTCAATGCCCCTCTGGAACATGCGCTAAATATTGACTTTGTGAACGAGTCCCAAGGCCTTGAGGCCCGCGTCGCTGTCGAATTGAGTGAACAAGCCGCGCGCGATCTCGTTCAAACAATTCTCACGGTGCTCGCTCAAGCACAATCTGGCGGACATCTATAGTTTTGACAGCAAAGCCTTCCTATTATTCATTGGCTTTTTCTACCACAACCGTCGCTTCGGTAAGCAGCGCAGCAACTGCTCCAATGGCCGCGAGAGTTGGGGCGAGTAACGCGCCCACCACACCAATGGTCAGCGGGATTTCCATAATAGTTTTGCCATCTTTGTCCTTGATGATAATCCGACGAATGTTGCCTTCATGGATCAGTTGTTTGATCTTAGTGAGCAATTCTTCGCCCTTCACGCGGAATTCTTCCGTATCAAAATGATCTTTAGTCATTTAGGCCTCCAAATTTTCTTTGAATTTATTCAAACCACTTTTCGTCCAAAGCAGGCCATTCATTGGATTGATCAGCCCGATCCTGCCAGTTTTCCTTGCCACTCCAGGTTTCGATCTTTATCGAGTATACAGAAGTGCTCCGCAATTCTTTATCAGTAATCTCGCGAAATTCCTTACCAGCAGTCATTTTGGGGAAATATTTCCTGATCAAACCATAAAGTGCGCGGCGAGCTTCGGCTGGGTCAGTAATAATGCGCGCCATACCAAAGACAATTACGCTGCGATACTGCAACGAAAACTCGAGCGCGACATTCGATGGCAATAGCCTGCCCAACTCGATAGCCTCTAAACAGACCTTTGGGTTTTGCTCGATATTTGAGCGGATTCTTCCCGCGGCATTCGAATGAAAGATAATTTGGTGATTCTCTTCATCGTACCAGAACGTGCTTGAGTTCAGAAATGGCTGGTCGTCCCAGGATGAAGCGATATGCCCTACCCTTGCTTCATGAAGAAAAGCACGGATCCAATCATCTGCGCGTTTGTAAGAGGGCTTTCTTTGAAATGCGGTGGGGGCTTGGTTTTCATAGTTACGGGAATTTTTCATTGTGTGTCCACAAGTAAAGATTTATACCATAGCCATTGGGCAATAAAACCAATTCCCAGACTCAAAACCAGAATGAACCAACCCCACCATTGGATTTCGCCGAGGACAAGGAGAAGAAAATACACAGCCGCGGCGCTCGTTAAAGCACCCAGCAAGGCAACCTCGATTGCCATCATGTTGGCGATACTGTAAGGTTTATCCGTCTTCGGAATGGATTTCATCCGCCACTTGAAAGCTGGTTCAATTTCCTTGTTATGCTTGATATAAAAATCTTTGATTTCGTTCATTGCCTGCACCGATTCATGCCACGCGGCGCGCAAGCGGGCTAACTGGGCGATGGTTAGTGCGCCTAGAATGGTAAGGACAACAAATAAAAGGCAGAAAGCGACTGCAACACTTCTTAGCTCGTCCGCAGCAAATTGAGTGCCCAGGATAGCGGCAACCAATGAACCGACAGTGACGAAATAGAATGAGGCAACCCGTGAACGGTCTTCGTTTGCTTGAAATACCGTATTTGCGATGTACTCGAACTCGGCTTTCAAGATCTCATCAGGGTTAAGCTTCGGTTTGGGTACCATACATTTTCCTCCTTTGTATTTGTGAGAGATTTTTTCTTTATACTTCAATCACCCAATCGCCTTTACGCATAACGGGTTCTGTTGTGCCATCTTCCTTTATTCCGTCAATATCTAATTTATTGGAGCCAACCATGAAGTCCACGTGGCTGATACTGACGTTCCCTCCACGCGCCATGAATTCTGCGTCTGTTAACTCATTGCCTCCAATGAGATTGGAGCGATAGGCATGTCCAAGGGCAAGATGGCTGGCAACATTTTCATCGATGAGCGGATCGTAGAAAAGATGACCGCGCTGAGAGATGGGTGAACTGTATGGTACAAGAGCAACTTCACCAAGGAGACATGCGCCTTCATCAGCTTCGACCATATTCTTGAGCGTGGACTCGCCTTTCTTCGCACTCACTTTTACAACGCGGCCTTTTTCAAAGATTAGACTAAAATCTTCAATCATCATGCCACTGTAAGCTAATGGCATGGATGCGCTCACTACGCCGTTCACTTGCTCGCGGTGGGGGATAGTAAATACTTCTTCCGTGGGAATATTGGCTGTAAACTCTATGCCGTTTTGAGCTAATTCGCGGGCGCTGATCCATCTATGTCCGGCTGGCAGGCCAATCGTCAGGTCCGTGCCGGGAGCAGAATATTTGAGGGCCTTATATTGTTTGCCGCTTAAATATGTGGAACGCGCATGCAGATTTTTGATATGAGTCTCCCAGGCTGCGATTGGATCAGGCTGGTCCACACGCGTAATTTGGAAAATCGCCTCCCAGAGTTTCGCTTCTGCCTCTTCACTAGAAAGATTTGGAAACAGTTTCAATGCCCAATCCGGGCTGGCTGCAGCGATCACCAGCCAGTTACTTTTGTTCATAGTAACCGCCGACGTGATCGGGCTGTACTTCTCAAGGTGTGTCTGTTGCATTGCTCCGATGAAATCAGCATCGAGATCGCTTAACAAGCCGGGATTGTTTGAGCGGATAGTCAGCATTGCATCGCCGTTATCCAGGTTATTCTTCAAGGCATTGATGTGCCATGTGGAATATTCTTTCGCAGAGTCGCGCGGGGCAAGTTCAGCACGCATTCGAAGCAGTGCTTCATCGTTCCAGATTACATCCACGTAGCGTGCACCTGCTGTGTATGCAGCACGGGCAACTTCACGAACGAACGGTGCTGCATGGATAGGAACGCCACGTGTCGATGAGTTGAAGATAATCAACTGCTGGCCAGCGCGCAAATTCAAGCCAATTTTGATGGCCAATTCAGCGTACTTTTTCAGATTTTCATTGAATGAAGGCATGGGTGATCCTTGAATGAGTTGTATATGTTCATTGTACTATGCAGCATGTTGAGCGTCTATCTTGACTAGTGAGTGATGTTTTCAAACCACATCTTGAAAAAAAAACGTGCCATTGAGAATATCAATGGCACGTTCGGGTTGCAAAGGTCTTCCTTTGCCTCGTTATTTACGTTAATGTTTTAGTATCTTATGGTGGATTATTATCGCGCGGCTGACGAGACATCAGTGCCAGACCGCCTACAATGATTGCCAGTGCAACTACTACGATCAATCCAAGAAGAATCAGGCTGGTGAATGATGTGGGTCCTCCCGTTACAGGAACTGCAGGCTGGGCTGTTACAACTCCTGGAACTACTACTGTAGGAACAATAACAGTAGGAACAATCGTCACTTGTAAATTGCTAGAAGCCTGACTCGCACTCACCGGCACTAATGCAATTAAAAGTATGCCAGAGAGTATGAAACTCATGATTAAAACTCGCTTTAGCATTAGACACTCCTTTCATAGATGTCACATCGTGCTCTATTTAATTACAAAAACGATGCTCCCACTTCAATGTTATGGATTCTATTCTCATTCAATATTAATAATTAATTACATGGTTATCTTTTTACAGACTTTACCAGAATACGAGAAATCCTGTCTAATTCCAGTCGTAAGATAACCTTTCCAGCGCAGGGTGTAATATACTTAGGAAGACCCGCAGTTCATCTGTACAGGAGAACATCATGGTTACCATCGAAAAAGTAGATACAGGAAACAAATCCCAGGTCAAACGCTTTGTCGATTTCTATTATGCTCTATATGATGGTTGTCTACAGTGGGTTCCGCCGCTATATATAGATGCATATCTGCCGCTCAATCGAAAGAAACATCCTTTTTTTGAACATTCTGAAGCTGATTTCTTCCTCGCCGTGCGTGATGGGAAAGTGGTGGGGCGCATCTGTGCCGCCAACAACAAACGTTTCAACGATTATCACAAAACTAAAAAAGCGCAATTTTATGCCTATGATTCAATCAATGACCTTGAGGTTGCACATGCATTATTCGAGGCGGTCATTGCATGGGCAAAAGAACGCGGGCTGGATACGTTAATTGGCCCTAAAGGGCTTTCTCCATTTGATGGCTACGGCATTCTGGTCGAGGGTTTTGAGCATCGCCAGATGATGACGATGATGAACTACAACTATAACTATTATCCAAAACTGCTTGAAGCTCTTGGCTTTGAAAAGGAAGTGGATTTTGTCTCGTGTTATTTGCCCGCCGATTCTTTTAAAATCCCGGAGCGTGTGGAAAGAATTGCTAGACATGTAGTTGAGCGCGGTGACCTATGGGTTAAAAAATTCAAGAATAAACGCGAATTGGTTCAATGGGCACCCCGGATTGGCTATGCCTATAACAAAGCGTTTATTCACAATTGGGAGTATTATCCCTTCAGTGAAGGGGACGTAAAGTATGCGGTGGATAATGTCTTCCTCGTTGCAGATTCCCGCCTGATCAAGATCATCATGCACAAGGAGGAAATTGTCGGCTTTCTGTTTGCTTTTCCGGATGTCTCTGCTGCCCTGCAGCGTGCGAAAGGTCGTCTATTCCCATTCGGGCTGATTGATATTCTCCTCGAGATGAAACGCACCAAGACAATCTCAGGAAATGGCATGGGCATTCTGCCAGAGCATCAGGGCAAAGGTGGCAATGCTCTACTTTATTATGAAATGGGCAAGACCGTTCTTGGTTTCAACCAATTTGAGCATGTCGAAATGACCCAGGTCGCTGAGACTACTCGCCAGATGCGCGCCGATTTGAAAAATCTTAATGGTGTGGAATATAAAAACCATCGTGTATTTAGAAAGAGCCTGGTTTGAAACATCCCTTTGACTTCATCCCCGATTCAACGCGTAAGCCTCTCTTTTTCACGCTGCTTGTCTTGACCTTGATCTTGGTCGCCGTTTTTCGATATCTCGACCAGCCTTTGCGGACTCCCATCGCGCCGAACGGCATGGTCTCATTTGAGTTCGCACGTACGCCTGAAAAAGCATTTCAAATCATGGTTAGCTGGGAACCCATAAATTTCACTGGGCCAGAAATCATTCGACTCAAAGCCTATTTATATGCAGCGTTCAGCCTGGGTATTGATTATCTTTTCATGCCCATTTATGCTTCAACGCTTGCCTTGAGCACATTATTGGCTGCGGGAAGACATAAAGGATGGCTAAATTCCCTGGGTGCTTTAGCAGGTTGGGGAGCGATAGGAGCGGCAGTATTTGATGCCATTGAGAATTATGCGCTACTGCGTGTCTTGTTAGGAAATGTTACATCGCCTCATCCTGAAATTGCTGCAATCTGTGCAGGGATTAAATTCAGCTTAATTGTGTTTGCATTTATATACAGCTTAGTGGGATGGGTATGGCCAAGAACGATTGATTAGACTTATCAGAGCAGAATATTTGTATACTCGTCAAAAATACTGTAGACCGAAAAGGCTACAGTATTTTTTATTGAAAAGCCTGTAATACTTTGGTAAGAATTTCTTCATAAACTAATAATATTTTTCCCGTTGATTTTTAATAGGAGAATGCGGAAAGGAGATCATTATTGCTAACTGTTCAAAAGTTCGTGATTTGTTGAGTTGATTCCACACTTTAAAGATTAGGAGATAAGATGAAACATAAAATGTTTGTGGTCCTAGTGGTGCTGGTGATCGCTCTGGTAGCGGCTATTCCTGTTGCGGCAGGACGTGGCAATGAAACACCAGGTGTTGTGTATGTCACTAGCCAGGGACTTTACTACGATACTTTCGTGGTACAAGACCCATTGCCTTTCGAAGGTATGTTCCAGGAGATTAGTAATGGTACAACAGAATTTGGTCCTGGCGATCCCGGTTATTTAGGTGGACGCTGGTGGGAGGATACCAATGATAACGGTGTGATGGATCCAACCGATCATTATTTCCTTTGTCCATTGCTCCCCCCTGGCCGTGAAACGCCATAGTAGTTTGACATAGACTTGGATAATAGAACCGGACAGGAACACCTGTCCGGTTTTTTGCTGTTCTTATGAAGCGAAGCCAAAATGTGATCTCACATTTGAAATTTCACGGCTTTGCTCAATTTGTCTGATTCGTCTTCTACAGGTTCGGTCAATGGCAAAAGGACATGGAATTGACTGCCAGGAAAATGGATTTCGTCATAACCAGGGCTTTCTACCCAGATGCGTCCGCCATGTGCTTCCACGATGCCTTTGGAGAGTGCCAACCCCAGACCTGCTCCGCTACCTTTGAAACGCGTTTTGCTGGTTGAATGTTTGCCCAATTCTCCGGGCTGATAGAACTTGGTGAAGATGATCTCACGGAAGTTTGGATCCACACCTACGCCAGTGTCGCTGAAAATGATCTCCACGGCACCGTCTGGCATATCAATGATAGATGGAATGGCACGACCTTGAATGGTGATCGAACCATTGTTAGGAGTAAACTTAATTGCGTTGCTGATGAGATGATGAAATAACTTTCGCAATAACTTTGGATCTGACTTGACCTGAGGCAGGTTGGGCAGCTCAACCGCCAGGGTTTGTCCGCGTTCCTTAATTAATTTGCTTTGCGCATCACAGACCTCGTGAATTAAATTGCCCAGCTCCACAGATTGAAGATGAGGCATAAGCGTACGCGCGTCGATCAAAGCAATGTCAAACATCGAGTCCATTACTTCATGCAAACGCATTGTGCCGTCATGGATGCCTTTCATCATTTGCTTGAAATTTGAGTCGAGATTATTTTCCTCGATTAGCATCTCGGTATAGCCTCTGATGACAGTCAATGGGGTGCGTAATTCGTGCGAAGCGATGCTGATGAAATCAGATTTTGCCTGGTCGATACGTTCCAGGTCGCGATTATTTTTTTCAAGGTCACGGCGCGCCTGCCGCAATTCAGCATTCAAGCGCATCAGATTATCAACCAGGCGTGCATTTTCCAAAGCAACTGCGGTCTGGTTACCGAGCGCGCTAAGGGTGACAAGGTCTTCTTCGGTGTAGCGGTTGCCGCTTAGTTTAGGGCCAAATGCCAGTAATCCGATCCATTGTTTCTTGGCAAAGATGGGAACATATACTTCGGCTTGCAACTGACTAAACCACTCGCGCTCGGCAGGCGAACCAGTTCGATATAACGGAAGCAGGTCAAGGTCATATTGAAGAAGCGGGCGTTGTTCGCGCGTCAGGTATAATGCGATGGGGCTGTTTTCGTCGAGCTCTGCAACCACGACCTGTCTTTCTTCCGGGCTGCGCGCGGAACGCAGGCGGTAAGTCCTATGCCCGTCTGCATCGGGTTCTGTATCTACAAGGAATAAAAAGCCTCTTTGGATATGCATGGTTTCTAATGTGATCCCCATCACTACATCTGCAAGTCTATCCATATCCAGGATATTGCTAATGTTCTGGCTATACTCGTGAAGTGTGTGTCCGGTATTATATTGATCGGCTTTCAGCCACACTCTCACAAGCCTGCTTATTCCGCTGAGCAATGGGGAAAAGATCAATGCCAGCAAAAGCGAAATAATGGCACCTATCAACAGTGGGTTGAAATTGGGTGAATTGCGTAAGACGTTTTGAGCAAAGAAAAAGCCTCCCACATAGAGTCCAACAATGACTAAGGTTGTAATGGCATAGATGATGACATATCGCAAGATTTGGCGGAGATCTGGCACATGATGTGTACAAACCACATAGGCCATAAGCATTGCAATGCCAAGTCGCAGCGGGCTGCCAGGGATTTCCACATTCGCAAAAAGCATAATGTCATTGGCGAATATGAGTATGAATGTGGGTATCCAGTAATTCAAGCGGTTGCGATATAGTGACTGGCGAGCCTGTCTGATTCCGTTACTAACCGTGATCATTGCTCCAATGATGAAGATCAGCCAGCCAAGCATTGCCCAACCTGGAGCAAGCCGCGAACGCGGCAGGATCATCGCACCATTCGTCCAGATCGTTTCGGGTAAATTGAATGTGTTGAATAAAATCGCTGCTAGTCCTAGTGCCCAGAAAGTGCCCAGTCCGAACCATCTCCACCAGGCTTCACGTCGTAAAAATGCCTGGGTTACCAGGTTAACGATGAACACCAATGCTAACGCGCTATAAATTTCAAGTTCGTGAAATGATTGCGTTGTGAAAGGAGGAAGTTCTCCATCCCGCCAGAAAGCTTCGCTCAGGGTTAAAGCCAAAGCAATTACAGCATACAAAACCACAACCCATGCAGCCCCCTCCTGTCCTTCCTGCTGGCGAATCGCATAGATGATGACCGGCAAATAAAGAGCCGCTAGAATTGCCAACAGAATAAAACGTATCAGCGTTGGATCAACCGTACTCATTTGTAAAAGTATAACTCAAATCAATTGCAACTTGAGTTATCATTACTGTATGCTCACCTCCAAACCCTCTAGAAACAAATACAATTTCCCTGTGGACTTCTTCCGCCCGGACGGACGCGTGACCATTACGGATTACGCTGAAGCCCGGGCTTTCGCGGCCCAAATGTCTGCGCAGCGCGCGGACCCGGTCCCTGCTTCCGATATATATGCCTTGTACTTAATTAATGAGGCACTGCGCGTACTGATGCGTCAGTATATTTTGCAGAAGCGTGAGATCATAACCAACGCGATCTTGAAACTGAAATTTAATTTAGGGAATGATTATGATTCGATGCTCACAAGCTTTGTTGACCAGTTTCCCCCGTTGAGCGTCTATAAAGGAGAAATTACTGCAGACCAGTACCTTGCAGCGGACGATGGAAAGCGCCATGAAAATTATGTCGAAGAGTTCTTACTGATCAATAATAACAATTTGAATCCGGCGATCCAGCCTTATCATGAATTGTTCGATGAAACTCCCTTGCGCCAGTTAAGCGCATATTCACAGTGGGTGAGCAATTTGGAAAACTTTTTAGTGGATTTTGCCGCGTCAGATACAAGTGCACGCTCACCTGAAAGCTTGATAGACATTCTGCGCGCGCCTGCGCTGGCTTCCCCGAGCTCACTTGAAGGCCAGTTACAATTCATTATCGCTAAATGGGGCAACGTGCTCGGCGATGCTTTTATTACGCGCCTCTTGCGTGGCATGGACTTTATCCGTGAAGAAGTGATTCGTCATCAAGGCCCTAGCCAATTCCAATCAACTGTAGATGTACCAACCTACGGTGGCGAACCAGAATACGAACGCTATAGCCCCGATCTCGACTGGATGCCACGTCTCGTGCTCCTTGCTAAGAATTCTTATGTTTGGCTGGAACAGCTCTCGCGCAAATACCAGCGCTGGATCAAGACACTGGATCAAATCCCTGATGAAGAATTAGATCTGCTCGCCTCACGCGGGTTTACCGGCTTGTGGCTGATCGGTTTATGGGAGCGTAGTCGCGCCAGCCAGCGCATCAAACAGCGCATGGGACAGGAAGACGCGGTCGCTTCAGCATATTCACTTTACTCTTACGATATCGCATCTGATTTGGGCGGCTGGGATGCTCTCAACAACTTACGCACGCGAGCCTGGGTGCGTCGAATTCGCCTATCAGCCGACATGGTTCCCAATCATATGGGTATTGACTCGGCCTGGTTGATGGAGCATCCTGATTGGTTTCTTTCATTACCATACTCTCCGTATCCTTCCTACACTTTTAATTCTGAAGATCTTTCCGATGATCCTCGTGCGGGTATCATCCTCGAAGATCATTATTACGATCATTCAGACGCTGCGGTTGTATTCAAGCGTTTTGACCATCATACCGGAGATACCCGCTATATCTATCATGGCAATGATGGCACATCCTTCCCGGGGAATGACACAGCGCAACTGAATTACTTACAAGCCGAAGTGCGTGAAGCTGTGATACAGACTATCTTGCACGTGGCGCGAAATTTCCCTGTCATCCGGTTTGACGCGGCGATGACACTCGCTAAGAAACACATCCAGCGCTTGTGGTTCCCCGAACCAGGCGCGGGTGGCGCGATCCCATCCCGGGCCGAGCATGGCATGA
>WNGB01032348.1_pt1 | contig 12528 bp, 10 predicted proteins | sample 5400681 | NCBI WGS metagenome assembly WNGB01 (sample SAMN13153367, study PRJNA577476) | soil metagenome | isolation source: 115 cm soil or saprolite under grassland replicate 2 | place: USA:California | collected 2016-06-15 | reverse complement strand
CCGGTGATGCCGATGAAGGACCGATGCTACGAACGGGTCAGGGCTAGAGGCCGATGGGCGCGGCTTCTCACGGTAGGCGAGCGCAGACGTCGCGGCGCAGCTTCTCCGCTCGTGCCCGCCAAGCGGCCTTCTTGCAGGCCCACGGCCACTCGCGCAAGGAGACGGCCGAGATCCTCGGCGTGGCCCCGGAAACGATCTCGGTCTGGAAGCGCCACCCACAGTGGCAGCTGGAGATGGAGCGCTGGCGCGAACTTGCCGAGAGGCCACTCGAGGCGAAGCAGCTGCACCTCCAGCTCGAGTCGGCCGAGGCGGCGATCGAGGCGCTCGAGCAGCTGCGCCTGATCATGGGGAGCGCGACCAAGCGGGTGCGGACGCGCGACGGTCTCAAGGAAGAGCCCGACTGGCCCACGCGCCTGAAGGCCTGTCGGCTCGTCCTCGCGGCCGCCTTGGCGGCCGTCCCGGAGCTGCGCGGACACGCCAGCCAGGCGCCGGCCGAGGGCCGCACGCTTCGTATCGTGCCCTAACGGGCGAGCTCATCCCTCTGCCTGTCGCCGAGGGCAGAAAGAACGCAGGAGCGAGCCGGCCCAGCGAGATGCGGAGTGCAAGACGGGCCCGCCCGCGGTTGAGCGGGCGCGGGCCCCCTTGTTCATGAGAGTTGGGGTCTCGTTGCTCACGTCCTGGTCATACAAGAAACAAGGGCATTCTGTCTGAACGGGCGTGCGCGCCCTCAGAGGTGGCGGAGAGCTCGTCCCTCGCGGGCAGGCGGCCTTCGCTTGCGCGTTACAGAATGTGAGCACGACGTCTGGCCCGATTCGCACGCGAACCGCCTCGCAGAGCCGAAAAGTGCGCTCCCTGCTCCGAAAATGGATTGAGCGATGTAACGCGCCACCAATCGCACGCGGGGCGCGATGATCGGGCTGCGTCGAGCACGGAGCGTCATTAGGTTGAAGCTCCACCGGGAAGTCGTAGGCGGAAGCCGAAAGCTCCCCGGTGAAGTGGACGAAAGCGCCACCGGCTCGACGAACTTTGGTCCGCGTCAGTCGCGCGCCAGCGCGAGCACGCGTGTCACCGCTTCGGCGAGGGGCGCCGGAATCTGCGCGCCGTCGGCGTCAGCGAACGCGTGCCAGGCGTGCCCGGGCTTGTGCGAGTGGGCCTGGAGGCCGCGACGCCTTCGAAGTCGGGGACGAGCTCGACGGTCCGCTCGTCTCCCGCGACCGCGGCAATCGCCGCGTTCACCCGCTAGGCCTGGATCGGCTGCCTGCCGCGTGGGCGTCGCGGGTCGTGCACCACCAGTAGGCGACGTGCACCGTCTCCCAGATCCGCGCGAATAGCGGGATGTTCGGCTTGCCGCCGCACTCGACGATCGAGATCGCCTCGCGGTCGGGGTCGTGCCCGATCGCACGGAAGAGGTCGGAAAGACGAGCTTCTCCGTCGCGCCTCGACGAGGAGCGCGGCCCGCGCGAGGAAGAGCTCGCTGTGCTCGGCGTCGAACTCGCTGAGGGCGCGGAAGCTCTCGTCCGCGGGTAGCGGGTCTGGCTGGACGATCGTCGTCCGGGCCTCGCGGTCGTGCTCGACGAGCGCGAGCACGTCCAGCCGGCCGACGTTCAGGAAGGCCGGCGCGTGCCTGGAGTAGACGACCTGGTTCCCACCGGCCGCAAACTCGCGCAGCAGCCGGTACAGGTCGCCCTGATGCCTGCGGCCGCAGGAAGAGCTCCGGCTCCTCGACGAGTAGCACGACCCCGCTCAGGCCCTCGTGAGAGCATGCCTCGAGCGCCTCGACGAGCACTGCGGCGGGGCCTGCGACGACGCTGATTCGGCGCTCGCCGCCCGCAGGCTGGCGGCGAGCCGCGCCGCGGCGGGCGCTCCGAAGCGAGACGGCGTGCCCTTCTGGCGAGCGTCGTGGCAAAACGGATGTCGTTCCGCCCACCGCGGCAGGCGTCCTCGCGCGCCAGCGGCAGGGCGACAGGCTCGGGCAGCGTCGAGATCGCCGCGAGCAGGTTCGACTTGCCGACGCCTCCCTCGCCCACGAGCGCAGACGGCACCCGGCCGGAACGAGACGCTGCGGGCCGAGCGGAAGCCGGCGACCCGTACTTCTCGCAGGCCGAAGGCCGCGAGCGCCTCCGCATGGCCTTTGGGGACCGGTCGTCACGGTGTGAGTCTTACCGCTTGCCCGAACCCGCGAGGAGGGGAGGCTCAGCTGCGACGAGGGACGTCGCTGCTCGGCCCCGCGCCCGTGCGCTGCCCGTGTGGACAAACGCATCCAAGCCCGGGTGGAGCGGCGTCTCGCTTCCGATCCCCGTCGCAGCACCTCCGCGGCTTGTCGGCGCAAGACATTGCCTACGCGGGCACGCATCCGGGCTGGCCCGGAGTTGCACCGCGGTAAACCACGGCCGCCGGCAGGATCCGTCTTTCAAAGCATGGATCGGCGGAGATCGAAGGCGCCGTGGCACCGACCCGGGTGGCCGTGCCTCTGGTTGAATCCAGGGCATGGCCGCCCCAGCCGAGCTCAGCGTGGGCGGCGAGAGCTACGAGATCTTCCGACTCGACGCGCTGCAGGCCTCGCACGACGTCGCCCGCCTCCCGTACACGCTGAGAATCCTGCTCGAGAACGTCCTGCGCACCGGAGACGACGAGGACGTCGAGGCCGTCGCCGGCTGGGTCGCGACGGATGAGCCAAGCAAGGAGATCTCCTTCTCCCCGGGTCGCGTGCTGATGCAGGACTTGACGGGCGTCCCCGCCCTCGTCGACCTCACGGCGATGCGCGACGCGATGCGCCCTCGGCGGCGACCCGGCGAAGATCAACCCGCTGATCCCGGCCGAGCTCGTGATCGACCACTCGGTGCAGGTCGACGCGTTCGCCTCGCGGACCGCCTTCTCGCGCAACGTCGAGCTCGAGTTCGAGCGCAACCGCGAGCGCTACGCGTTCCTGCGCTGGGGCCAGGGCGGCTTCGACAACTTCAAGGTCGTGCCGCCCGGGACCGGGATCTGCCACCAGGTCAACCTCGAGTATCTCGCGCGGGTCGTCGAGACGCGCGACGGGCAGGCCTACCCCGACACGCTCGTCGGCACCGACTCGCACACGACGATGGTCAACGGCCTCGGGGTGCTCGGCTGGGGCGTTGGGGGGATCGAGGCGGAGGCGGCGATGCTCGGCCAGCCGCTGTCTATGCTCGTCCCGCAGGTCGTCGGCTTCAAGCTTTCGGGCGAGTTGACCGAGGGCGCGACCGCGACCGACCTCGTCCTCACCGTGACGCAGATCCTGCGCCAGAGGGGAGTCGTTGGGAAGTTCGTCGAGTACTTCGGGCACGGGCTCGCGCAGCTCTCGATCGCCGACCGGGCCACGATCGGGAACATGTCACCCGAGTACGGCGCAACCTGCGGCTACTTCCCCGTCGAGGACGAGACCCTGCGCTACCTGCGGATGACCGGCCGCGACGAGCGCCGCGTCGCGCTCGTCGAGGCCTACTGCAAGGAGAACATGCTCTGGCACGACCCCGACGACGAGCCGACCTACTCGCAGGTCGTCGAGCTCGACCTCGCGACCGTGGAGCCGTCGCTCGCGGGGCCGCGCCGCCCCCAGGATCGCGTGCCGCTCGCCAAGGCGAAGAGCGCCTTCATCGGGTCGCTCGGTAGCTTCGGTGTCGAGTACAGCAACGGCACCTACGACAAGGAGGTCGCCGACAGCTTCCCGGCGAGCGACCCGCCGACCGGGGATAGCGGCCACGAGCCCGAGCCGGCGGCGGTGGCGACCGCGACCGCGCCCGGCCACCATCGCGTCCGCGTCGCGATGGAGGGCGAGGAGTTCGAGCTCGACCACGGCTCGGTCGTGATCGCAGCGATCACGTCCTGCACGAACACCTCCAACCCGAGCGTGATGCTCGGCGCCGGCCTGCTCGCCAAGAAGGCGGTCGAGGCGGGCCTGCGAAGCAGGCCGTGGGTAAAGACCTCGCTCGCGCCGGGCTCGAAGGTCGTGACCGAGTACTACGAGTCGGCCGGCCTGACCGGGTACCTCGAAGAGCTGGGCTTCCACACCGTCGGCTACGGCTGCACGACCTGCATCGGCAACTCCGGTCCGCTGCCGGACGAGATCTCGCAGGCGATCCTCGAGAACGATCTCGTCGTCTGCTCCGTCCTCTCGGGCAACCGCAACTTCGAGGCGCGCATCCATCCCGAGGTGAAGGCGAACTACCTCGGCTCGCCGCCGCTCGTTGTCGCCTACGCGCTCGCCGGCCGGATGGACATCGACCTCGACGCCGAGCCGCTCGCCGACGGGGTCTACCTGCGGGACATCTGGCCGAGCGCCGAGGAGGTCGCGGACACGATCGTGTCGGCGATCCAGACGGATATGTTCTCGAAGACGTACTCGAACGTCTTCGAGGGGGATGAGAACTGGAAGAAGCTCGACATCCCGGGCGGCGACCTCTTCCACTGGGAGCCGGACTCGACCTACGTGCGGAAGCCCCCCTACTTCGAGGGCATGTCGCGGGAGCCGGGCACGGTCGAGGACTTCTCCGGCGCGCGCTGCCTAGTCAGGCTCGGGGACTCGGTCACGACCGACCACATCTCGCCCGCCGCCTCGATCAAGCCGGAGTCGCCGGCGGGGCAGTACCTGATCGAGCACGGCGTCGAGCGCAAGGACTTCAACTCGTACGGCTCCCGGCGCGGCAACCACGAGGTGATGGTGCGCGGGACGTTCGCGAACGTGCGGCTGCGGAACCTGCTCGTGCCGGACTCGGAGGGAACCTGGACGGTGCACGTGCCGTCGGGCGAGGAGATGACGATCTACGAGGCATCGCGGCGCTACCTTGCCGAAGACACGCCGCTCGTCGTGCTCGCGGGCAAGGAGTATGGCTCGGGCTCGTCGCGCGACTGGGCAGCGAAGGGACCAAAGCTGCTCGGCGTGCGCGCGGCGATCGCCGAGTCGTACGAGCGGATCCATCGCTCGAACCTGCTGATGATGGGGATCGTCCCGCTGCAGTTCCTCGAGGGCGAGAGCGCCGAGTCGCTGGGGCTGAGCGGGCGCGAGCAGTTCGCGGTCGAGGGGCTCGAGAACGGCGAGGCGGACAAGGTGACCGTGCGCGCCGACGACACGAGGTTCCAGGTCCGCGTGCGGCTGGACACGCCGCGCGAGCGCGAGTACCTCCGCCACGCCGGCATCCTGCCGTTCGTGCTGCGGCGGCTACTCGAGCCCTAGTCGCTCGCGCCGTCCCGGAAGCAGCGTCGGGGACGATGGATCGCGAGTGTGCGCCTCCGTAGAAACGAGCGATTGGACCTCGGGGAGGGCGCGGATGCCGAATCAGCGCGCACGCCGGTTGCCGCGCGCCGCGGCGGCGGCCTCCTCCGACACCATGATGGTGTACGAGCTCGCAAAGAGAAGCCACGACGGTCTGGTGGTACGGCTCCTCCGGGACCCGCTCCGCGACCAGGTCGTCCTCCGCTATCGCGACCTGCGGAACGGCGAGGTCTTCGCGGCGCGTGTCCCGAACGAGCGGGCGCTCGATGCTTTCCATCATCCGAACGCCTACCGTCTCGCTTGCTCGACCGCGGACGCCTGAGCTGCGGCCTCTGGTTTCGGTAAGCGTGTGAGCGAGGGGAACCCCGCCCCTCGGCTGGACGAGTCCGAGCAGCGTCCACGAGCTCGGCTGATCGTCCTCGGGGCCTTCTCGCGCTGCTCCTCGCCTTCGGGATCTTTGCGCTGGTCGGCAGGTGGCCGGGTTTCTGAAGCTCCTCGAGGAGCTGCGCGGTGTCAGGCCGGAGTGGCTCGCGCTCTGCGCCCTCGGTCAGATCGTCTCGTATCTTGGCTCGGCCCGCCCCTGCCCGGGCTTGCGTACCCGTACCCGGCACGAGCCACACGTCTAGTCCACCTCCTCCTACGCCTTCGAGGGAGGAAGGCCTTCCTGGCTCTGCTCGGATAGCGAGCCGCCGCGGAGACGGTTGGCGCGGCGTGCGTGTCGGCGCTGCCGGAGGATCTCGTGGCGACGCTCGCCGCGGGTCGGCCGGATTGTGAGCCCGCCGAGCCGATGGAAAGGACGGAGCCGGCTGATCCGATCGAGCCGACGGAAAGGATCGACCCCACGGAGCCAACCGAGAGAATCGACCCGTCGCTTCCGATCGAGAGGAGCGAGCTTCTGGAGCCGAGCGACGATTTCGAGTTCATGGTTTCCAGGTAACCGGCGCGCGGATTCGGGAAACGCACCCACGGTTCCTGGCAACCGGCGTTCCGGCCGGTGCCACGGTGCTAGGCGTGTATGGGCAGAACGCAACGCCGTCTGCCGACGCGGAGGTCGATCGATTGGAACACCGTTGGAACACATCGCTGGAGCGCTGTGGACTTCTGTGGACTTCTACGGACTAGCCGTTCCGGCGCGTCCTTCACTTTTGCAGGGAAATCGCGGAATCCGCCTGGCCGACGCGCTTAACTCGTAATGAAGGGGTCCCGGGTTCGAGTCCGGGCGTCGGCTCTAGCCCCCTTCGCAGGACTTTGTTTCTACCCGGGCAGTGCCTCGACCTGCGCAAGATCGGCGGTCCCACCCTCGTCGTACGGGGACGCGCCAGCCGCCGAGTCCATGGAGTTGGCCCCGTGTGGCGCGCATCGAGCGGCTAGCCCTGGCTCTCCCCGAGGACCGTTCAAGTCGCCGGGCTAGTGCCAGGATCTACGGTAGCTCGGCGTCCGCGCGCGGAAGCTCGAGGATGAGCATGTCGTCTTCGACGCGCACGCCGACGGGAGCGAGACGCGAGAGCCCGCCGAAGAGCGTGCGCCCTGTCTCGAGGTCGAACTCCCAGCCGTGCCAAGGGCAGACGAGGACGCGCCCGTGCCGGCCGTACACATAGTCGCCCGGAGTGGACGAGAGCGTCGTTCCGCCGACGCGCCCGAGACAGACAGGGGCGCCTTGGTGGGGGCAGTGATTGCGGTAGGCGACGAAGCGATCGCCGAGGTTGAAGATGCCCACCTCCGCACCCTCGACCTGGACGAGGCGTCGCCCACCGGGCGGAAGCTCGTCGACCCGGCCGACGGGGACGGAGACGCGGCCGCGGCTCAACCGGCGGCGGCGGCGACCTTCGCGGGGAGCCCGTACCAGCGGCGCGCGTTGCCGTCGAAAATCGACTCCTTCCACTCGTCGCGGACCGGCAAGAAGAGCGGATTGTCGAAGTCCCAGTGCGGATAGTCGGTCGCGAAGAGCAGCATCTCGGGGCCGATCGTCTCGAGGACGGCGCGGAGATCGCCGATTGTGTCGGGGCGCTCCAGCGGCTGGGTGGTCAGCCGGACGTGGTCACGGACGTACTCGCTCGGAAGCCGCGTGAGCCACGGCACCTCCATGCGTAGCGCCTTGTAGTTCGCATCCAGTCGCCAGAGGAGGCCCGGCAACCAACAGACGCCGCCTTCGATGAGCACGACGCGCAGACCGCGGTACTTCTCGAACGTCCCGTGGCAGACGAGGCTCACGAGGTGGGACATCATCGCCGTCGAGAAGAGCGTGTGGTACTCGATGTAGTAGATCGGCCACCCGGTCGCGGTCGGCTGGCCCAGCGTCCCGCAGCCGTCCGCGCCGACATGGATGCCGACGACGACCCCTGTCTCGTTCGCCGCCTCCCAAATCGGGTCGAACTGCGGGTGTCCATAGCCGGCACGCGCCCCGGTCGGGAGGAGCACCTGGACCACCTCGGGGCGGTCGGCGAGCCGCCGGATCTCGGTGGCGGCCGCCGGCGGGTCCTGCGTCGCGACGGCGATCGACGCCTTCAGGCGCGGGTCGCGCGCCGCCCACGTGTCGAGGAGCCAGTCGTTGTAGGCTCGGCAGACCGCGGACGCGAACTGCGGACTCGAGAACGCCGACGCGGTGAGGATGTCCTCGCCGGTGAGGATCGCGTAGTCGATGCTGTACTCGTCGAGCAACTGTCGGCGCAGGAGGTCGTAGTCCGAGCCCGGAGGGCGGCCGTCCTCCGGGAACGCGTCTCGCCGCCAGAAGCCCTCGGGGTGCGTCCACGGATAGGACGGGAAGTCGATGCCCGCGTAGCCACCGTGAAGAACATGCTCGCGGTAAGCCTCCGGGAGATAGTCGAGGAGGTCGTTGATCGAGGTCAGGTTCTGGTGGACGTCGCAGTCGATCATGCATCCGATGCCGGCGGCTTTCGTCGCGCGCGTTGCCGGCGAACATGACTGATCATACGCCCGCGCGCGGCTCAAACGTGGTCGCGCGGGATTGTCTTCGACCACGTCTTCGAGAAGACGCGGTGGTCATCCTCGTACCCCTCGAGCATGTTCGTGACAAGGAAGCTCTCCGCGTCTGCGGTCATCACGCTCCGCGTCTCGACGCTCGTCTGCCAGCCGTCGCGGCCGACCTCGACATGCCATTCGGCCGTGACCGTGGCCGTCAATGGGTCGTCGTCGACGATCGAGTAGCCATTCGTCGAGCGCTCGTCATAGACGAGCCCGTCGGGGAAGCGGGTTCCGGCAAAGAACACGTTGTCCCAGATGAGGTCCTGGCGCGCCGTAGCGACGTCCCGGCGGATCTCGATGCGCCCGGATTCCGGCGCCCGCGCCACGACCTTGAGCGGGGGCGGAACCTCCGGCTCGCTGAAAGGAGCGAGTGCCTCGTCCTCAGGCTGCGGCACGCGGACGGGTAGCTCGAGCCGGCTCGCGCCGGTCGCCAACGTGAGGGTCACGGGCGCCGGTGCGGGCCACAGGAACGGCCAGTACGCGGAAGAGACCGAGAGGCCGATCCGGTGGTCGGCCGGGAACGCGTAGGCGATCGCGTCCAAGCGCACCCGCACCTCGTAATGGCGCCCGGGTTGGAGGCGCGCCGGGTGCTCATGGCTCTCGCGGTGCGCGAGGTTGAGGAACCCGCGCGAGACGAGGAGCGACGAGCCGTTCGGCGCGACGTCGCAGAGGCGCACGGCGACGTTCGCGAGCGGCCGGTCGGACGCGAGGGTGAGTACCGCCTCGGGGAACCCGAGGATCTCGAGGCGCTCTTCAAGGGGCTCGGACACGAATGAGAGCGAGAGGCCGTCGTCGGCCCGCTGATCTCGCGGGGCGTCCTCCGGGTTTCCCCAGCCGCACCAGACGCCGGAGTACGAGCCCGTGGACTGGGGGCCTCTGAGGACCCGATCGCAGCCCGCGGCCGGCTCGCGCACCAGCGCCGTGCCGTCGAGGTAGAGGGCGAGCGGCTCCCGCTTGGCGGGGGGCCAGGTCGGCTCGGCGACCCAACGCCCTGGGCGCTCGGCGCCGCAACCGGCGGGCGGTTGCTCCCACTCCTGCATCCAGACTCGCAGCATGGGCTCATTCATCAAGCCCGTGTCCTTGCCCTTGAGCCAGTGGTCCCACCAACGTATGCACTCCTGGAGAAAGCCGATCGGCGGCCCGGGGAGGCCCTCGTGCGGGTACGAATGGGCCCAAGGTCCGATGAGACCCCGGCGCGGGCCTTGGTAGCCGGCCAGGAAGCGGGGGATCGCGTTCGAGTACCCGTCCGCCCAGCCGCCAACCATGTAGACGGGGCACTGGATCGCGTCATAGTCCTCACAGACGGAGCCGTGCCGCCAGTAATCGTCCCGCCGCTGATGCGAGAGCCATGACTCGATGAACGGCGGCGTCTGTTCCATCCGCTCGAGCCATTGCTCGCGCCACCGCTCGCCGACGATCTTGGGATCGGGCGGGCGCGCGTTGTAGGCGAGCATCGTGGCCGCCCAGGCGAGCATGTCGCTTGCAAGCACGCATCCGCCCATGTAGTGCACGTCGTCGGCGTAGCGGTCGTCCGTCGAGCAGACCGAGACGACGGCCCGAAGCGCCGGGGGTCTAAGAGCGGCGACCTGGAGGCCGTTGAAGCCGCCCCAGGACTTGCCGATCATGCCGACGACGCCCGTACACCAGGACTGCTCGGCGAGCCAGGCGATCACGTTGACGCCGTCCTCGAGTTCCTGCGGCAAGTACTCGTCCTCGAGGATCCCGTCCGAGTCTCCGCTGCCACGGATGTCGACCCGAACGGAGGCGTAGCCGTGCCCGGCGAAGTATGGGTGGATGAGGGCGTCGCGCGTTGCCGTCGCGTCGCCCTTGCGGTAGGGGATGTACTCGAGGATGGCGGGAACGGGATCATCCTCTGCGTCCTCCGGCAGCCAAATCCGCGCCGCGAGGCGGCAACCGGCGTTCAGCGGGATCCACGTATGCTCGATGAGCCGCGTCTGCCGCGGGAAAGTCGTCCTTACTCGCATCCGCGGTGTTATACAGCCGCGACCAGGACATGCGGCCGGCGCCACAAGTCGAGTTTGAGAGGATAGGGGCCGCAATGGACGCGCGACCCGCTCCCGGGAAGCCGGTGCTCGAGGTGGACGGGCTCAGCGTCGCCTATTACACGAGGCGGCGGCCCCTAGAGGCCTTGCACGACGTCTCAATCGCCGTCCGGCCGGGCGAGATCGTGGGCATCGTGGGCGAGTCAGGCTGCGGCAAGTCGACGCTCGCGCTCGCGCTCATGGGCCTCCTCCCGCCGAACGGCGAGATCCGGAGCGGCCGGATCGTCTACGAGGGCCGCGACCTGCTGGCGCTGCGAGAGGAGGAGCGCCGCCGGCTGCGCGGGTCAGGGATCGCGATGATCTTCCAAGATCCGCTGACGAGCCTGAACCCAACGTTCACTATCGGGACGCAGCTCATCGACGTTCAGCGCGCGCACCGCCGCGGCGAGCGCCGCGAGCTTCGGCGTCGCGCCGTGGGGATCCTCGAGCAGGTCGGCATTCCCGACGCTGCCTCGCGCCTGAACGACTTCCCGCACCAGTTCTCGGGTGGGATGCGCCAGCGGATCATGATCGCGATGGCGCTCCTGCCGCCGGCTACGCGACGAGCGCGGCACGGCGATCCTCTTCGTCTCCCACGACCTGGGCGTCGTCGCGCAGGTCTGCGACCACGTCGTCGTCATGTACGCGGGCCGGACGGTGGAGGAGGGCGACGTGTTCTCGCTCTACGCGCGGCCGCTGCACCCGTACACGCAGGCGCTCCTCGCCGCGGTGCCGTCGCGCGCGCGCCGGGGGCAGCGTCTCGAAACCATCCCCGGCCGCGTCCCGAGCCTCTCGAGACTGCCCCAGGGGTGCAAGTACGTCGACCGCTGCCCGTACGCGCAGCCCGTGAACAGGGAACGCGAGCCCCGCTACGTCGAGTACGACGGCCGTCGGGTGCGCTGCAACATCTACGACCCCTCCTCCGGCTATGAGCTCCCGGCCGGCTTCTCCCGCATCGGCGCGAACGCCCGCGCATGAGCGCGTCCGCCGACACACTCGTCGAGGTCCGGGCGCTGCGCACGTACTTCGCGGACCGGCGCGGTCTCTTCGAACGCCTGCTCCGGCGCGCAGCCCTACCCCCCGTCCGGGCGGTGGACGGCGTCGACCTCGACATCCGGCGCGGCGAGGCGCTCGGGCTTGTCGGCGAGTCGGGCTCGGGCAAGACGACGCTCGGGCGGACGATCGTTCGGCTGACGCGCGCGACGGCGGGGTCGGTCGGCTTCGACGGGCGCGAGATCTCGACCGCTCGCGGCGCGGAGCTCCGCCGCCTTCGCCGGCGCCTGCAGATGGTCTTCCAGGACCCGCACGCGAGCCTCTCGCCGCGGCTTCGCGTCTCGTACCTGCTGACCGAGCCGTACCGCATCAACCGCGTTCAGGAGGCGGAGCGCTACGCGCCGGCCGACCTTCTCGAGATGGTCGGGCTCTCGGACGAGCTCGCCACCAAGTACCCCCATGAGCTCTCCGGAGGCCAGGCGCGGCGAGTCGGCATCGCCCGTGCGCTTGCCACGCGACCCGACTTTCTCGTCGCGGACGAGCCGACGTCGGGGCTCGACGTCTCCGCGGCTGCGGCGATTCTCAACCTCATGAACGACCTCCGCGAGCGGCTCGGCCTCACCTACCTCGTCATCACGCACAACCTCTCCATCCTCGAGTACCTGGCCGACCGCATCGCCGTCATGTACCTCGGCCGTATCGCCGAGGTTGGGCCGACAGAGCGCGTGCTGGACGCACCGGTGCACCCGTACACGCAGGCGCTCCTCTCGGCGCTCGCGGAGCCGGACCCGCGTCGGCGCCGTACCGAAGAGAGGCTCCTGCTTCCGGGTGAGATCCCGAGCCCCCGCACTCCCCCGCCCGCCTGCCGCTTCCACACGCGGTGCCCCTACGCCGACGACCTCTCACGCACGGTCGAGCCCGAGCTGGAGGAGATCGAGCCCGAGCATCTCGCCGCCTGCCACCACTGGCGCCGCGTCCGCGCCGGCGCGGCCGAGCCCGTCGCGACCGCAGTCCCTTGACGACGGGGCGTCGATGCGAGATACCTTCGGTTCGCGACGCGAGGAGGAGAGCCATGAGCCCGTCGGACCCGCAAATCGAGTCGCTGGTCGCAGACCTGGCTGAACGGCGCATCGACCGTCGACAGTTCTTCCAGCGTGCGGCCGGTCTCGGTCTCTCGCTTCCGGCGGCGACCGCCATCCTCGCGGCCTGTGGCGGTGGAGAGGAGCCGCGCGGAGCCACCGGGACTGCCGCTGCGACCGGCGGCACCTTGCGGCTCCA
>WNGB01011170.1_pt1 | contig 12528 bp, 13 predicted proteins | sample 5400681 | NCBI WGS metagenome assembly WNGB01 (sample SAMN13153367, study PRJNA577476) | soil metagenome | isolation source: 115 cm soil or saprolite under grassland replicate 2 | place: USA:California | collected 2016-06-15 | reverse complement strand
CCGGCCTGGTCGATGTCGCCGAAGTCCGTGGTCACCCGGCAGAACTGCACCAGCACGTCCGATGTGGACACCGGCCTGCCGTCGGCGTCGCGGACCACCGAGCCGGCAAGCGTCTGCTGCCAACGGCCGCTGGAGGCATCCCACCTGAAGGAGACCCGGGTCCTGCCCACGACCGCGGTGAACTGCGAGACCGCAGCGGCGCCCGCCAGCCGGGGGTCCGCCTCCGCCCACCGGAAGCCGACGTCCCGGACGGCCGCCGCGCGGGTCACCTGCCCGCTGAGCCTGGCGACGTCCACCACCAGGTTGTACGGGGCGCGCCGGGAGGTGACGCGGGCGTACGCGCCCGGATGCGCGCCGGGTGAGGCGTCCACCAGGGTGGAGGTCCGGAACGCCGCCACCACGTTCGCCGCGCCGCCGCTGAAGGCCAGCGCCATCGGCCCGTACTGGGCGAGCAGCTCCGGGTCGCTGCGCCGCACGCTGCGCACCGGCCCGGTGCGTGCCGGCCGGTGGCTGGCGTAGATCGCGACCAGCCGGGTCAGCCCGCCCTCGACCTGCTCGACGTACACCACATCGGCCTGGTTGAGGCCCCACTGCGGGCGCGCCGCCGCGGTGTTGTCCACCTTCACCCCCACGACCGGCCCGGTGGGCAAGCCGGCAAGCCCGGTCAGCGGGTTGACCGCCGAGGCGTTCGGGGACGGGGTCGAGGTGGGACCGGCCGCCGGCGCCCGCGACCCGCCACATGCCAGGAGCAGGCCTCCCGCTGCCGCTAGTGCCACACTCAGCACCGCGGCCGCCGGCGCTGGCCGGTGGTTCATCAGCCAGGCACGCACGCACGCCTCCCACCCCGGACCCGACCGAGCCGCCCAGCGGCGCCGGCCACCACCCGGATGCCAGCTACGCGCCGAGCCTCTTCAGCGCCGGATAAAGCTGCAGCCGGCAGCTGATGCCAAGCGTGCGGTAGATCTGTGTGAAGTGGAACTCCACGGTCCGCCTGCTCACCGAGAAGTACCGCGCGATCTCGCCGTTCGTGCAGCCGTCCAGGGCCATCGCGACGAGTCGACGCTGGTGCGGGGTCAGTGTCGCAACCGGGCGCGTCGCGTGCTCGAAGTCCGACCGGGTCATGGCAACCGGCGTGCGGAGTTGGCCGTTGGGCGCCCGGCCGTCGAGGCGGACCGCGGACACTGTACCGAGCAGCTCCGCCAGCAGGTTCGGCTCGCTTGCCGGCTCGCCCGGCGTTGTCGTGAGGACCATGGTCACCGCGATCTGGTCCAGCCGCCGGGCCAGATAGGCGAGGAAATGCAGGGACGGGGCGTCGGCGCACTGCACCTCGTCCACGACGAGCATCAGTCCCCGGTGCCCGGCGATCGCCATGGCCAACCGGTACAGCGCATGCGAGGCGGTGTGGTAGTCGGCCGGGATCGGCCAAGCGTCGCCTGGGGCGATGAGCCGACCGGCCAACGCGGCCGGACCACGCAACAACACCCGGCGTTCCTCGACGCTGGCCTCCTCGAGCAGCAACCCGAAGAGCTGCCGCACCACCCCGAAGGGGAGGTCGATCTCAGCGGCGCACGCCTGGGCGGACAGCACCGTACCGGCGGTACCTTCGACCCGGACCTCCGCCAGGGCGGCCCGATCCTTCCCCGGCGGGCTCTGGACTACCACCAGGCGAACGCCGTCGCTGTCCTGCACGCGGAGTGTGCACAGCGTCCGCTTGTGTTCGAGCTGGCCGACAGCCGTTACCTGGCTCATGGCTCGCCCCTGTCGCTCCTACCGTCCTACCGTGTGCAGTACGACTCCCGCCGCGGGCTGCGTTCAACCAAGACTGGGTGGAATCCGGCAACCACCCGAACGGGTGACTACCGGCCCGGGGCCCTACCCGCCCGGCCGGCCGGCCACAGCGCACGAGCACTGCGGACCTCCGTAATGACAGGGCCGTGGTCCCAGCGGACGGTATGAACCGTCAGTATCGAGGCGTCGACCAATGCGTGAGGAGGGAAGCCTTCGATGGATCAACTGGTTCAGATCATCGGATCGCTGCTGATCCTCGGCGCCTTCGCAGCGGCCCAGCGCGGCATCCTGCACCAACGATCCCGGACCTACCTGCTGTTGAATGCGGTGGGATCCGCTATTCTGGCGGACCAGGCGATCCTCGGCCGGCAATGGGGGTTTTTCCTGCTCGAGGGTGTGTGGGCGGTACTGTCCATTACCAGCCTCGCAGCGGTCCTTCGAGCCCGGCGCGTGCGATCGCCGAAGCAGACGCGAAGTCCGGCGGATAACCTCAACGACGAGACCGACCGGATGGTGATCAATGGGCACTAGCGTTCTGGTGGATCGCGCGGGCGACGTTGACTATATCCTGGCTGAGGCCGGGGCGTTTCTCCGCCAGTACCAGGCAGAGGGTGGCCAGCACGCACCCGGGTCACAACGCGCCGACGAGGTGTCCGCGGAGATCGCGCACACCGCCACCTACGTCCACACCGCGGACGAGCTGTCCTTCGGTGCGAAGGTGGCCTGGCGGAACACCGCACGCTGCTTGGGAAAGTTCTACTGGAAGGGCCTGTCTGTTTCGGACATGCGCCACCTGCAAACACTCGACGAGATCGCCGAGGCGCTGATCGAACACATCAGAACGGCTACCAATGGAGGCCGCATCCGACTGCTGCTCACGGCGTTCCGACCGGCCGAGCCAGGGCGCCCCGGCCCCCGCATCTGGAACTCGCAATTGGTGCGCTACGCGGGATTCCGGCAGCTGGACGGCAGCGTGATCGGCGATCCGGAGTCCGTGGACTTCACCGAGGCCGTGCTGAAACTCGGGTGGGACAAGGCCAAGGGCACCCCGTTCGACGTGCTTCCGCTGGTGCTGCAATTCCCGGGATCACCGCCCCGACTGTTCGACATCCCGCCCGACGCCGTTCTCGAAGTTCCGCTCAGCCACCCTGACTACCCCTGGTTCGCCGACCTGGGACTACGGTGGTACGCCTTTCCCTCGATCTCCAACCAGCGGCTGGAGATCGGCGGTATCTCATATTCGGCCGCGCCGTTCAGCGCCTGGTACACCGGCACGGAGATCGGCGCGCGCAACCTGTCCGAGCCCAACCGCTACAACATGCTGCGGCCGGTCGCGGAGAAGATGGGACTCGATACCAGATCCGACCGGACAATGTGGAAGGACCGGGCGATGGTGGAGATCACCGCTGCGGTGCTCCACTCGTTCACTGAGGGCGGGGTCTCCATCATCGACCACCATTTCGCCGCCCGGCAGTTCGTCGCGCATGAGAAGCGCGAGCAGTTTCACGGCAGAAGCATGGCCGCCCAGTGGGACCTGCTGATTCCGCCCTTCGGCGGCCCGGCGACGCCCGTGTGGGGGCGACGCTACGACTCCACCGAGACCCGACCGAACTTCTTCCCCCAGCCGGCACCGACGCAAGAGATCATGCCGACTCTTCCCGACGCCTGATGCCGATGCCGGCTGTCAGACCGGCAGCGCGCTGGCCGGAAGGCCGACCGGTAGCCCGACCGGCATCAGTCCGGCCGACGAGATGGTCAGGCCGGTGCCGTTTCCGAGGTTCGGGCGGGCGGGTGAGGGCCGGCGGGCGGTGGGGCCGCGCGCTCCGCGACGGCGGCTTCGGGTCTATGCGTTCATCGCCTGTGGTTCTCGCGCCGTGTGAGAGTCGGGGTTAGGAGACCTGGAACTGCCAGAGGGAGTAGCCGTACTGGGTGGCCCGTTGCGTTCCGTACATCCTGATGTAGCGTCCGGTCCCGGTGATATTCAACGTCTGGGTACCGCCGGGGCCGGTGGTGGTCGTGTAGATGCTGGTCCAGGTGTTGCCGTCGGTGGAGATCTGGATCTGGAAGGCCCTGGCGTAGGCGTTCTCCCAGTACAGGATCACCTGGTTGATCGTGTGTGTGGTACCGAGGTCGACCTGGATCCATTGCGGGTCGCTGAACGCGCTGGACCACCGGGTGCTGGTGTTGCCGTCGGTCGCGTTCGTCGCTGGGGTGCCGGCGTTCTCCGTGGAGGAGGCTGTCGTCGGCCGGCCCTGGGCGAGGTCGGTGCCGCCGCCGGTGGAGGCGGTGGGTGTGGTGGAGACCTCGTTGGTGTCGGGGGAGACGCCGACGGCGTTGTTCGCGGCGACAGCGTAGAAGTATGTCGTGCCGTTGTGCAGGCCGGTGTCGGTGAACGTCGTGCCGGTAGTGGTGCCGACGGGCGTGATGGCCTCGCCGTCGGACTTGGTACCGCGGAAGATGCTGTAGGAGGTGGGGTTGCCGCTGGTGCTGCCGGTCCAGGCGAGGCTGACCGTGGTGAAGGTCAGCTCGTCCCGATCGGGTTGGAGGTCCGTCCCGCCAGTCTGGCCGGCGACGGGCGGGGCGGTTGGCCGGGGTTGCCCGATGAGGTGGCGGCGGGTGCCCTACCGGGGACGGGTTTCCCGCTGAGCCTGCTGAGGCGGTTTGAGTGGGAGGAACGCGCCGCCAAGGTCGAGCCGGTGGTTGACCGGGAGTTGGGTGATCTGTACCAGGTGGGGACTGAGGCCGTCGTCCAACATCTGAGGAGGGTGACGGACCTGGCCGTCAGGCGGGGGATGCTGCGTCCGGGCCGCCGTGATCTGGCCCGCTCGGTGTTCACCCTGCTGGAGGCGTCGGTGGAACGGACCGACGGGCGGCCGCGGTCACGCGGTGAGATCGTCGCGGCGGTCCGTGGTGTCTACCCCGATTTCGATGAGGCCGAGCTGCGGTCGACGGTGCAGTGGGCCCGTACTCATCGGCCGCCGCTGTTCGCGCCGTACGGCAGCCGGCAGCGGGGTGGCCGCATCACCAGGCAGACCCAGTTGATCCTCATCCTGGTCGACCCGCTGCGTTCGCTGGAGCCGGATGAACGCGAGGAGATCCGCCGGATCCGCGCTCTGGACCTGCAGGAGTTCGCATGAGCGTAGGCGGAGGGTCCCCGACGGGGACGCAGCGACCGGTGACCGCACCGGCCCGCGCCGGCATCGGTGGCGGTCGGGGGTTGACCGACCATGTGATGGCGCAGTGCGGCGCGAATGTCGAGGATGTCCTACCCGCGTTGCCGGTGGGCACCGGTGTCGTGGTCAGCGGCAAGACCGCGCTGGAGGGCATGCGGCAAGCCAGGGATGCCGGCTGGGCGGGCCCGTGCCTGGTCGATCGTCGCCGCTACGCCGGCGCGGCACGGGCCGTCGCCGGCGACGCCGTCACACCCGGGTGGGTCGAGGACCAGCGGAAGGCCGGCGCGGCCAGGCCGTTGACGGACTCCGGCTACGTCGCGGATGGCGACATCGGCGGCCTGGTCAACATTCTGGAATCCGCCGTCCGCCTCGGTCCTGACGTCATCGCCGTATTGCCGCTGCATCCGAGCTGGCTGCAGGACGGGCTGCGGCGGCTGATCATGGAGGTGCGGTTCCACGGCTGCTCGGTCGGGCTGGTCATTGAGCACCGCGCCGATCCGTTCGCGGTGCGGCGCACCCTGGCCGGCTGCATCCAGTTGCTGCGGGCGGTCAGCGTGGACGTTGAGGTCGTGCAGTTGTGCAGCGATGTCAGCGCGCTCGGCGCGTTGGCGTTCGGTGCCACCGCCGCCGCCGTGGGGGTGCGGCCCTCGCTGCGGCACCTGTACCCGGCCGGTGGCGGCGGGTTCCGGCGCGGGGTTCAGGCTGTCCTGTTCGATCCCGGGCTGGCGTTCGTGCACGTGGACAAGCTCGCCCGTGGGGTCGCGGCGATGCCGGAGGATGCGATGTGGTCTTGTGATTGCATGACCTGCGGTGGCCGCCGGATGGACTGGCTGCTGTACGCGAGCGAGCAGGAGCAGCAGGCCCACACCTTCGAGTTGCTGGCGCGCCGAGGCGACCACCTGACCAGCGCCGCGCCGGGACCGGTGCGGGAGCAGGTCTGGCGCGCCGCCTGCGCCAGCGCGGAGTACCAGTTCACCTCGGTCGCCGTCGCGCAGGTCGACTGGGAGGTGCCGGCGGCGCTGCGCCACTGGCAACGCATCTAACGACGGCCGGATGCCGCCATCCAGGTGACCGCCGAGGCGTAGACGATCTCGCGGGCGAGATCCTGCACCGGCGTCCATGCCGGCGCCTCGTACCGGGCCGGCCGCACCGCCACGACCGGCTCCTGCGCGTCCAGGACAACTCCGAGCCCGAGCCGGTCGGCGTCCGCCCGGTCCAGTTCGCTGACCCGCCCCGCCGGCAGCAGGACAGCCGCCTGCGCCAGCCCGGTGAACCCCGCGGCCACCCGGCGCGCCACCCGCCACGAACCCCGGCGCACCACCACACCGACAATCTGAACAGGGCACGGATGATCGGCGAGCCCGCCGTCCGGCGCGGACGCGCACCGGAACACCCACGGGTCGGCCAACGGTCCCAGCCCGACCCGGTCCCGCGCCCGGTGGCGTTCCTCCTCCCACCCGTACACCACGTCCACCCGGTCGCCCAGCAGATCGACGTCGCGTGCCACGTCACCCGGCCACCCCAACGCCCGCGCGACGGCCTCCAGACGCGCGTCGGGGCACAGGTCGGGAGTCTCCACTTCAGCCCTTCGCTTGACCGGCGTCCTCGAGACGCTCACCCTCGCACACGAGATCTGAAACCTGAGACAAAAAACATGTTAGAGGTGCACAGGTAGGGCGTGATGGATGCGGAGCAGGTGAGTCGCGACCTGTTCGGTCGGCCCTGCCGGCTGCCCCTCGCGCTGTGGATCTTGAGCCGGGACAAGAGCTTCTTCCAGTCCGAGCCGCCCCGCGACCTCGGCGCGCCGACCGCCATCCGGCAGGAACTCGCGCGTCTGGCCAGAGCAGGGCTGCTCGAGCCACGGCGGCCCGACGGTGAGAACCGCGTGTACTACGAGAAGACCGACAGCCCGCTGTGGGCGATCATCCGTGCCGCTCGGGATGCGCTGGCCTGACCGCGGGTCTGGTTCGGCCGGTCCGGCCCCCTCGGCAGCGGCCAATGAAACTGCCCTTCCTCCTCCCCGCGGCGCTAGATCGGCCAGCGCGGGTATCGGTGAGAGACAACAGTGCCCCGCCGCGTCGGATCAGTTCTGCCGTGCGAGCAGCAGGCCCTGTGCGTAGTCCAGCATCACCACGTCGGTCCGGCCGTCCCGCGAGACGTCGGCAAGCAACAGGCCGCGCGGCACGAACCCGTACGGATCGATTCGCCGGTACTGCAGGGCCGTGGGGGCGCCGGCGTAGGTGAGGGACACGCCGATGCTCCAGTTGCCGTCCATGGAGACGATGTCCCGCACGCCGTCGCCGTCGAGGTCGCCGGTTGCCAGGACGGTGGGCGGGGAGTAGACGCCGGGCACGGTCCCCTGCTGCCCACCGTTCTGCCCGGACAGCACGGTGATGCCGGAACCCGCGACGACGACCTCGGCGCGGCCGTCGCCGGTCAGGTCATCGACGGCGAGCGCCATGGCGGCATCGTCGGTGTGCCATCGCTGGATGAACTGACCGCTGCCGGACTGCATCCAGGCGCGGATCCCGCTGCCGGTGCTGGTCACCACGTCGAGGAGGTTGTCACCGTCGAGGTCGCCGACGGCGTAGCCAGCCAGTTCCGGCACGATCGTCCGGGACCGTCCGAAGCCGCCGCGCCCGTTGCCGGGAAGCATGACCACCCCGTCGGTGTGGTTGACCACCGCGTCGAGCAGGCCGTCGTGGGTCATGTCGTGCACCGACACGTTGCTCATCAGGCCGCTCGCCCGGATCCTCGACCCCTGGGCCAGCCCGGCCGGCGCACCGGTGAAGGTCAGCAGGTCGGTCCCGAGGACGGCGACGTCGGCGCAGCCGTCACGGTTCAGGTCACCCGCTGCCAGGGAACCGGCCGGCCACGGCAGGGCGGTGGACCGCACCGGGCCGAGCGTTCCGTCCTGCCGCCCCGGCCGAACGTCGAGCGACGCGCCCGAGCCGTCCAGCGCCCGGGACGCCGAGACCAGGTCGGCAATCCCGTCGCAGGTGACATCGGCGGCTGCCGCGGCGGAGATGTCCGAGGAATCGATCGCCTCGACAGCGAAGGTGGGCGCCGCGACCGCGGCGAAGAAGGTGAAGTCGGCGTGGGAGGGAAGGAACGCCCCGTCACCGGAGTAGTCGGCCGACATCGAGTGCGTGCCGGGTGCGAGCGTCGCGGCCAGCGTGGCGGTCTTCTGATCCACCGTGGCGGTGGCGACCGGTCCGCCATCGATGGACACCCCGAGCGTGCCGTACGTGGGCTGGAGGGTCTGCGTCCCGACGATGGAGAACGTCAGCACTGTCTCGCCGGCCGGCACCGGGCTTGGGGAGTCATGGTTGATGACCGACGGTTCCCGCGGCGGCGTAGTGATCCCGACCGTGCCGTAGTCCAGGGACTGCAGGGCGCCGTTCACACCCCGGATCCGGAAGGTGTACTCGGTCTCGGCCACCGTCTGCACCACGGCGGTCCGCTCCTGCATCTCCAGCACGGTGGACGGCCGTTCGGTGCCGTCGGCCGCCACCTCCGTGATCGCGTACGTCAGCGCGCCGCGGCCGGGCTGCCAGGACAGCCGCACCTGGTCGGCCTTGATCACCTCCGCTTGCAGGAGGGTGGGCGCCTCCGGTGGTGTCGTCACCTCGACGAACGCGCTGAGCGGCGACAGCGCCTTGCGGGTGACGGTCCGCACGGCGTAGCCGTAGGTGCCACCCGGGCCCAGGGAGGTGTGCCGGAACGTCGTCTGGGTGGTCGTGGCCAGGTACTCGGAGTAGTAGCGGTCGCCCCACCAGACCTCGTACCCCGTCGCTCCACTGACCGGGTTCCAGGTGAGGGCCACCTCGGTGGAGGAGACCGCGGTCGCCGTGAGCCCGGTGGGGGGCAGCGGGTCGGAGGCCGCCACTGCGGCCGGGGCAACCGCGCCCACTGACGCGCCGACCAATGCGGCGACGAAGAGCGTTAAGGACGCAATGCGGGTACGCACAGTGATCGCATCCCCCCGTTATCCCCCGAGCGGATGTAACGGTGTAAAGCCTCCGGCATCCTGACACGATGCTTGCCTGCGTGCAACAAAGCCGCTCCCGCTCGGGACCTGGGCGGGCAGGCTGGACGGCTACTGTCCGACGCGGCCGTCGATGCGCTCTCGCAGGAGATCGGCGTGCCCGCAGTGCCGCGCGTACTCCTCGATCATGTGCACCAGCACGTCACGCAGCGGTACCCCGTTCGTGCCGGGAACGCCCAGGTCGGCGGTGTCGGCGACGAATTGCTCGGCGAAGGCCACCTCGGCCCGCCACGCCCGCCACGCGTCGTGCACAACCTCAGGGTCCGGGACCGCGCCGTTCCAGTCGCCGTCGCGGTCCAGGTCCGAGCAGTACAGCCGCGGTGCGTCCTGCCCGGCCATCGCGCGGCGGAACCAGTGCCGCTCCACCTCAGCCAGGTGCCGGATCATCCCGAGCAGCGACATGCTTGAGGGTGGCACAGACCGGCGGGCCAACTGCTCGGCGTCCAGGTCTGCGCACTTCAATTCCAGCGTGAGCCGGTACCGGCGCAGGTAATCCAGCACCGTGCTCCGTTCGCCGACGGTCTGCCCACCCGTCTCGCGCGGGTCGTCGTCCGGGTCGACCCACATGTCCGGGTAGATGGTCGACCGGGTCCATCGAGTCACCGCTGGCTCACTGTGATGCTCACCTGAGGTCACCCGAACATGATCGAACACAGCCGGCGAGGTCCGCCACCGATATCGGGAACACCCACCCGAGTCCGCCGGCGCCCGCCTACACCAGCCATGGCGGCGAGACACATCCCGGTCGAGCAGCGGTCCGAAACCAGATCCGGACCCAGTGGGGCACCGCGCGCAGGTTGGGCAGGCGCCGTACTCGGGGAACCAGTCCCAGCCCGGGCGCTGGCCGGCCGGCGCAACCCGGCCGGCGGGCGAGGGCTCGCCGCGGAACACCCGCGGCCCCACGATGCTCGAGACCTCATCAGGATCGGGCGCGGGACGCAGCGGGACCTGGCGGCGCCCGATGCCCAGCGTGTTTCTCGCTGGCACCGGTGTCGGGTGGCTGGCAATCTGGGCCGATGAGCTGGGACGAGGCCTTGGCGGACGATTACGAGGCATGGTCGGCTCACATGAGGGCCGACGTCGGCTTCTACGTCGAACTCGCGTGCGCGGCGGGCGGGCCGCTGGTCGAACTTGCGATCGGGACTGGGCGGGTCGCGATTCCGGTCGCGCAGGCGACCGGCCGGCGCGTCATCGGCATTGACTCCTCGCCGGCGATGCTCGGGCAGGCCCGTACCCGTGCAGCTGCAGCCGGCGTGGACCTCGACCTGCGCGAGGGCGACATGCGCGATCTGGCCCTTGAGGAGCCGGCCGCGCTCATCTACTGCCCGTTCCGCGCACTGCTGCACCTTCCGACCTGGGCCGACCGCCGCCGCACCTTCGAGCGCGTCGCCGCCTCGCTCGGCCCGGCCGGGCGGTTCGCCTGGAACGCGCTGGCCTTCGACCACCGGATCGCCGCGCGCCTTGACGGTGCGCATCAGCAGGATCCGGTACCACACACCATCCGGTACGCCGTCGGCGAGAACCGGATCGACGTCGTCCGCGACGACGGCGCGATGAGCCGGCTGTGGTGGGCAACCAAAAACGAGTGGCTCGGGCTCATCGACATCGCCGCCCTCGAACTGGAGGCGCTGTACGGTGGCTTCGCCGGCGAACCGTTCACCGACGACAGCAATGAATACGTGTTCGTCGCTCGACACAAACGCTAACCGACGGTGGGGTTGCCGACGATCTCGGCTACTGACCCAACTGCACCACCGAACCACAAGGTGATTACCACAGCAGGACGACGGCGGGCCGCTGCGTAAGGTAGCGGCGCGGTCGGCGGTCACGGCAAGGCGGCGATCGTCGGCGCGGCGGGCGAGAAATCGTCGGCGCGGCGGCCGAGAAGGAGCACGCAACGCTATGCTGACGCCCGCCTCTGGCCGGAAGGAGCGATCATGATCGAGCCGTATCAGGCGCTGGGCCTGGTTCCCACGATGCGCGGCATCCGCCGCCGGGATGACATCGCCGTGAACCTCGAGCACCTGTCGCACTTGGTCAAGGCCGCGTCCTGGCTGTCCAGCCTGGACCTGCCGGTGCGGCTGATCGCCATCCCCGAGGGGGCGCTGCAGGGTTTCAACGACGAGGTGCTCGATCTGGACCACGAGGAGTTCGCCCGGGAGTGCGCGATCGACATCCCGGGTCCGGAAACCGACTACCTCGGCGGGCTGGCCCGACAGTGGAATGCGTTCATCATGGCTCAGGCAAAGGCCCGGCACCCGGAGTTCCCCGGCCGGTTCTTCAACGTCGGGTTCATCCTTGACCCGGCCGGCGAGGTGATCTTGCGGCATCACAAGGTGGTGCCGTTGCTGCCGGTAGAGCACTCGGTGACCCCGCACAACATGTGGGACCGGTGGATCGAGCTGTACGGGCGGCGTCTTGAGGCGTTCTACCCGGTGGCCGACACCGAGATTGGACGGCTGGGCTTCCTGATGGCCAACGAGGGCTCCTATCCGGAGAACGCCCGTGGGCTGGCGATGAACGGCGCGGAAGTCGTCTACCGCGGGCCCTATCCGCACCCGCACGTCGGAAACGGCCTGTTCGAGGTCCAGAACCGGGCCCGGGCACTGGACAACAACTTCTACCTGATCGCCTGCAATGTGGGCACCTACTACCTGCACGGCGACTCGGACACCCCGATCGACACGTTCGGCGGCGGGTCGGCCGTCATCGACTATCGGGGGCAGATCATTGGGCGGCACGACTACAGCGGCGGCTCCTCGTGGGTGGGCGGCACCATCGACATCCAGGCGCTGCGGCAGTTCCGGGCGAACGCGCAGTGGGACAACTGGATCAAGGACCTCACCACCGAGCAATACCAGCTCATCTACGAAAAGCCGGTCTACCCGAAGAACCTGTACGCAGACCGCGCGCCCTACCAGCATGAGGACTACCGCCGCGAGGTCACCGAGAAGCAGATCCAGTTGATGTACGAACGCGGCATCTGGCTCAGACCGGACCGGGACTGACCACCCGCTCTTCAAGATCCTGAAACTTATCATGATCTTAAACGGCCGTGGCGTGGCCGCCCAGGCTGATCTCCCAGCCGGCTGGTTCTCGACCTCGGCGCCTCGGTGGACGAGCCGACCCGGACCCGGCTGCTGCACCCGCTGGTGCAAGCGGCTGCCCTGGCCAGCAGCCATCTCTTCCGGCATTGACGGTACCGCGGGGCAGTTCACCCGCCTGCCCGGCATCGTTGTCCCGTACCGTTGGTTCCGGCTTGCCGGGGATGGGCGGTCCGACCGCCGCCGGCACGCGCAGGCGGCGGGTACGGGGGGGAAGAGGACAGGGCTCCGGCGTGTTCCGTGGTTGTCGGTTTTGTCATGTGATGAGGCGGTGGAGTGGAGGGCTTCGGTGGGGGTGGTGTGGTCTCGTCGGCCTTCGGGGATGTGCAGGTAGCCGGCGTCGCGGATGGCGTTGATGACCGTGTTGCGGATAGTGGCGAGGTTGATCGGTCCGTGGCGGGTTCGGCTGGTGGCG
>WNGB01010898.1_pt1 | contig 12528 bp, 7 predicted proteins | sample 5400681 | NCBI WGS metagenome assembly WNGB01 (sample SAMN13153367, study PRJNA577476) | soil metagenome | isolation source: 115 cm soil or saprolite under grassland replicate 2 | place: USA:California | collected 2016-06-15 | reverse complement strand
TGGAGATCGGCGCGGTCAGTAAGCAACATCACGGGAGAGACGCTCAATGCCGGCGTTGGTTGAACAGCGGCCGCCGCTGCTTGTCCGCTCGCGCTGAAATAGAGCGTGCGGCCATCCATCGACCAGCACGGCCACGCCCCACCCGCCGTGGACACCTGCACGCGCGGGCCCGTGCCGTCGGCCCGTCGAACAAAGACGTCCCATCTTCCCGATTCGTTCGACATGTACGCAATCCAGCGGCCGTCTGGCGAGAAGCGCGCGTACGATTCGTCGAAGAGCGTGCGGACGATTGGCCGCCGCTCGCGCGTCCTGACATCGAGCATCCAGATATCCGCTCCCGTCATCGGATGGAATTCAGTGAACGCCAGGAATCGCCCATCGGGCGACCAGGACGTCGGAAGCTGATTCCATGGGCTCTCGACGAGCGGTTGCGGCGCGCCATCGACATCCGCGGCACGCACGAAGAGGTTGAACGGTCCTGCCTTGCTGTACGCAAAGGCAATCTCGAGCCCGTCCGGTCGCCACGTTGGCCCAACACTCTGGCCGTCGCCTGCGACGCGGCTCAGCGCGCCACGTTGCAAATCGCCAATCCACAGATCCTGTGTGTTCGTGTCTTCGATCGTCGCCGCGACCTGCCGCAGATTGGGCGCGATATCGATCGCGGCAAGCGGCGCCGCCGGCAGCGACACGGGCTCGAGCCGTCCGTCAGGGCCGAGCCATTGAAGCCGCTCGTCGACGTCAGTTGATGCGCCGGGGATGTAAAGCAGCGACCCGGTGCGCGAAAAAGCGAAACGAGGCCCGGCCAGTGACGCGCCTTCGGTTGCAAGGCCGCGGAGGATGGCGCGAGGCGCGGCGGTCAGCTTCCAGTTGGCCAACGAAAACGGCGCTGCCTCCAGCCGGCCGCGCCGTTCGAAGACCAGGTGTCCCGTGGGTGAATACCGCCCGAACCGGGCGGCATCGATGATCGTGTGGCGATGGCCCGATGCGAAATCGAGGAGCGCGACGGCGTTTTCCGCGAGGCTCACCGCCGTATAAAGAACGCCGCGGCCGTCGGGCAGCACGTCGGGCCAGCCGTAGCTCACCTCGCGAGAGCCCGGCGCCGGTGCCGCCAGCACAACGGGCTCGCCTCCCTGTTCCGACACGCGAGCGAGGCCGCCGCCAGGACCGCCGCCGAAGATGATGGTTCCGTCGGGCGCCCAACTTGCGCCGGCTCCCGATCGCGCGGCGCACAAGACGACCGGCGTTCCGCCTTCGACGCGAAGTTTTTTCAGGCTGCCGTGCGCGAAAAAGCCAACCCACGCCCCGTCGGGTGAGAAAAACGGATCGGCGGCCCCGTCGGAGCCGTCGATTGCGACAGGGTTGTCGCGGTCGATCGTTCGCAGAAAGAGTCGCGACTGACCGTCGTACGCCGCGACGTACACCATGCGGGTGCCGTCAGACGACACGGCCACCGATCCGCGCAAGGGATCGATGACGGCATCTTCAGGCAACGCGATCGTAAAGCGCATCGTGGGACGCGGCTCAATCGGGCGCTGACCGAGCACGGCAAACACACCCGCGATGCCGATCGTTGCGCTCACGGCGGCGGCCGCGGCAACAATCAGCGGCCGCCACGGATCGCGGTTCGAAGGTTCGAAGGTTCGAGGGTTCGGGGGTTCGGGCTTCGGAGGTTCGTGGTTCGACGGTTCCGGGTTCGCCGGTTCGAGCGACGACGAGACGTCAGTAAGTGAATCGATCGCAGCCGCGCTCGACGAACGATGGAACCTGGAACCTTCGAACCGTGGAACCTTGGAACTCTCGAACCTGACCGGCGCGATAAACCGATAGCCCCGTCGATGAACCGTCTGGATGTAAGTGGGATTCAGGCGATCGTCACCAAGCGCCTCACGCAACAGCCGGATCACTTCGAGCAGCGACGACTCGGTGACGAACGTGTCGGGCCACGAGGCATCGAGCAGGGTCTGCTTGGCGACGATCGATCCAGCGTCGGCCAGAAGCGCGGCGAGCACACCAATCGCGCGGGGCGGGAGCGGAATCTCGACCCCGTCGCGCCACAGCCCGTTGTCCGGGTCGAATTTGAAAGGACCGAAGAAGACCAGCAGAACTTCCGCCTTTCTTCAGCGAATCTTCAGGACGTCGCCGCGTCCCGTGGGTTTCATTGTAGCGGGAGGTGGAGTCGTGTCGCTGTTCATCACCAAATCGATTGACGTGCTCGCATCCGGGGCAGGCGTCGAAGGGAAACTGAAACGTGTGCTCGGACCGGTCGATCTGACGACCCTGGGCATCGGCGCCATCATCGGCACCGGCATCTTTGTTCTCACCGGGCAGGCCGCCGCGGCGCACGCGGGGCCGGCGATCGTCCTGTCGATGGTGGTGGCCGGCGTCGTGAGCACACTGGCCGCGCTCTGCTACGCGGAGTTTGCGTCGACTGTGCCGGTGGCCGGCTCTGCCTACACCTACGGCTACGCGACGCTGGGCGAATTCGTCGCGTGGATCATCGGCTGGGATCTGATTCTCGAATACGCTCTCGGGGCGGCGTCCGTGGCGGTGGGGTGGTCCGGCTATGTCGTCAGCTTCCTCGCCGACCTCAGCGTTCGCTTCCCGCCGCTCCTCAGCGCCGCGCCCGGCACGCCCGTCGTCCTTGTCGACGGCTCGGCTGCCACCGCCGTTTTGAATTTACCCGCCGCCCTGATTTCGCTCGCCGTCACCATCCTTCTCGTGATCGGGATCCGCGAGTCTGCGCGGGTCAATGCCGCCATCGTGATCGTGAAGGTCGCCGTCGTCTTGCTCATCATCGGCGTCGGCAGCATGTTCATCTCGACGGACTACTGGCATCCGTTTCTGCCGCCGGCCACCGGAGAGTTTGGCGCGTTCGGCTGGAGTGGCGTCCTGCGAGGAGCCGGCGTGATCTTCTTTGCGTACATCGGATTCGATGCCGTCTCTACGGCGGCGCAGGAAGCACGCAATCCGCAGCGCGACATGCCGATCGGCATCTTCGCGTCTCTCATCATCTGCACGGTTCTCTATGTGCTGGTCTCGGCGGTGATGGTGGGACTCGTTCCGTATCAGCAGCTTGGCGTACCCGCGCCGATGGCGCTCGCCGTTGATGCCGCACGAGTGAAAGCCGCCGGTTCGAGCTGGGAGCCCCTAGTTTCGATCATGCCGCTCATCGTGAAGCTCGGCGCCATTGCCGGCCTCTCGTCGACGATCATCGTCCAGATGCTCGCGCAGCCGCGCATTTTCATGTCGATGGCGCAGGACGGCCTGCTGCCAACGTGGGCGAGCGCAATCCATCCGCGCTTCCGAACGCCGCACGTGACGACAATCATCACCGGCGTCATCGTGGCGCTTGCATCCGGGTTCACTCCGATTGGGGTTCTTGGCGAGCTCGTGAGCATCGGGACGCTTTTCGCGTTCGTCGTCGTTGCGCTCGGCATCATCGTCTTGCGCCGGACAAGGCCCGAGCTCGCGCGCCCATTTCGCACCCCGGGCGTTCCCTGGGTGCCCGCCCTGTCGGCGTTGGCGTCGTTCGTGCTGATGGCGGGACTGTCAGGCGCCACCTGGCGGCGATTGGTTATCTGGATGGCAATCGGGCTGGTGATCTACTTCGCCTACGGTTACCGGCATAGCCACGCACGGAACGAAAGCGTTCGCGCGACCCATGCCATTACTCGGATCGGCTCCTAGGACTTACGACGGCGGCGCGAAGCCGTGTCAATCGATTGCACTTTCGGTTCATCACTCTCGCTCGACGCGACCGCCGTCGTCCATTCGGACTTCTGCACGACCGGCATTTGCAGCGCGCGCTCGCGCTCGAGATCGAGCGATCCGACGTGCAGCGAGAGCGGAGCCTGCACCCATTTGTAGATCGACGTCGTAAAGAGACGTGTGAAGAGGATCGCCCACCCCCGGGCCTGACGATCCGGCGTGCCCGGAAACAGACTCACCAGCGCATGCGTGATCTCTTCCGGCGACATCTTCTCGCTGGCGTAGAGATGAAGGCACGCGTCGAGCACAGGAAACGGCATGAGCTCGGCTTCGGCCGTCTGTGCGTCCGCCAGCTCCGGTCCGGGTTCGGTCGCAAGCGTTGCGGAGATCCCCTTGAAACCAAAGCGGCGCTGCAGACGCTCGAGCAGAGCGATGACGACGGTCTTGGGGACGTTGGCGATAACCGAGAGCGCGCCCTCGAGATCACCGCCAATCGTCGTGTAGCCCACGGCTTTCTCGCTCATGTCGCCGGTTTGCAGGAACAGCGCCGCTGACGAATTTGCCCAGTTCCACATGCGCTGCGCACGCAGCCGCGCCTGTATGTTCTGCTGCGTCAGCGGCGTCGGCTCGTGACCGGCCAGCATTGTCCTGGTCACATCCAGCTCGCGCGCGTACGCGTCATCAATCGGCACCACGCGCAGCTCGATGCCGAGCTCCTCGGCCAGAACATGCGCAGCGCTTCTCGTGTCGCTTTGCGAGTGACGGCTCGGCATGTAGAACGCCGTGATGAGCGAGCCGGCGCCGGCACGATCCGCGCGCTCGTCATCCAGCAGCAGCTGCGCGGCTCGCCAGGCAACCAGCAGCGTCAACATCGAATCGCGGCCGCCGGACAGGGCAATGCCCAGCGATTTGAACACGCCGGTCTTCTGAAAGTAGCTCTTGACGCCGAGGGCGAGGGCCTCGAACAGATCGTCGAGCGCCGCATCGCGCGGGTCGATCGAGATCACGCGCGATGCCGGCAGAAAAAAGTTGCCGCCCTCGGGAGGTGGATAGGTGAGGGCGATGCGATTGGCCGTCTCCCCGGTGGCCTCAATCACGGGCACGTCGAGCTGCTGCAAGCGAAAATCCTCGCAGTCGGTACGCCACGTGGTGTTCTCGCGCCGCAGTCGGCCGGTTCGATTCAGGTCGACAACCGTGGACCACCAGCCGGTTTGAAACCGCGGCGCGTCCAGCACGAGACGGCCGTTTTGAAAGACCAATCCACCGCCGTCGTAGATAAGGCCGTCCTGGCCGCCCACGGCGTTCGCGTACAGCAGCACGGCCTGATTGTCCGCGGCCCGCGTCGCGAGCATCTCGCGTCTGGTCGCCTCGATGCCCATCCGATACGGCGACTGCGAGACGTTGACGACGATTTCAGCGCCGGAGTAGCAGCGGCGGCGCATGGGACCGTCGGGCGACCATGCATCCTCGCACACCTCGGTTGCGAGAAGGCCGAAATCGAACTTGAAGATGAAGTCGCCGAGCGGTACGCCGTCAGCGTCGAGCGAGAGCTTGGGCCCGCCGCGCGAGAACGTGCGTGCCTCGTAAAAGACGTGATACGTCGGAAGCTTTTCTTTCGGAACGAAGCCGAGGATCTTGCCGCGATGGACGACTGCGGCGGAATTGAAAAGCTGCCCGCCGACGGCAACGGCGACGCCGAGGACGTACACCGTCGGCGCATCCGAGGTCAGTTCGGCAAACCGCTCGAGCTCGATACGCTGCCCCTCGAGGAAGCCGCGCCACTGCACGAGATCTTCCGGTGGGTACCCGCCGACGACCTGTTCGGGAAATCCGGCAATGGTGACGTCGGCGTCTGCCATCGCGCGTGCGATTTCAACGATGCGCGAAACGTTGGATCGTACGGCGCCGACTGTGGGACTCACGCTTGCAACGGCAAGCTTCGCCAGCCGCATACCTCTCTAGCTTACTCTCATCGCAACGGGTAGCGTAACCAGACACGCGCAATCAGCCGGTACGAGTACTCGTAAAACGATTCGGTTCGATGCAGTCGCACCGATGCATCGAATTGCACATCCTGCGCGGGTCGCCAATGTCGTGTGATGCCGAGCTCGCCGTAATCGCGAATCTTTCGAAAGAGAGTCCCGTTTCGACGCAGCATCAGGTAATTCGGGTCGCCTTCTTCCTTGAGCGTGTCGCGACTGCGCCACACGATCGCATGCACGCGCCAATCATGCCGTTCGACGGCGACACGGGTGAAGACGCCAAGCCCGTTCTGACTCCGTTCGGGCCGCTCGCGATCGGGAACCTCGCGAGTCGCCACCGCATGCGCATCGAGCTCGAGCTCCGTGTCGCCGAAACGCCGCACCCACTCGGCGCCTGCGGCACCGGCCTGGCTGTCGCGCACGGGTCCGCTCGCAAACTGCTGCCCGCCTTCATGGACGATGTGCCACTGCGCGTGGAGCGCGAGGCTCGCGTGCAGTGGCACGCGCGCACGAAGGCCGGCGTCGAATCGCTCGCGATGGTCGCCTGTGTTGAGGCGCTGCCAGTCGATCCAGATGTCGTGAGCCGCGCGCGGCGACTCGACGCGCCACTGCAGGCCCATTTCATGGGCGCGCGTGAACGTCAGCGTCTCGCGCTCGAGCGGAGGCAGCAGCGCGTGCGGCGTGTCCTCGTCGGGGCCGGCGCGCACGCGGCGCGTGGCAGACGTGTCGAGCGAACCGAAAATGAATTTCGATGTGCCGCGTTTCAGCTCGAGCGCAATCACCGGCTCGGCATCTTCGAGTGCGCGATGCGACCCATAGCGGCCCTTGCCAAAAAACCCCGCGCGCAGTGTTGCCGCTTCGCTGAGCTCGAAGTCCAGGTACACACGCCCGGCGGTGCCAAGAATCGTCTCGCCTTCGCGGAAGGGATTTGCAAACTCGGTGTTATCCCCGTAGAAGAGGAAGTCAGCGCCAGCCGTCACGCTTTGCGCGTACGCTCGCTGCGGCAGCGTGGCCAAAATGAAGAGCAGGAAGACGACGCGCATCCGGGGTTGGCGGTGAAACCAGTAAGATTATGTGACGTCAAAGAATCGGTATGTTCTCAAAACCCTTCAAAATGAAGCTCCCAACCGCCGATCAGGCGCTTGCCGGACGCGCGCAGCCGCTCCGGGTGTCTGCTCTTCACGTCGTCAACGGCGCACCGCTCGAGCCCAAAGAGCCGCATCTGAAACAAGCAATCTTTGGCCTCGGCTGTTTTTGGGGCGCGGAGCGCATGTTCTGGACGATTCCCGGCGTCGTCAGCACGTCGGCCGGCTACGCCGGCGGTTACACGCAGAACCCGACGTACGAAGAGGTGTGCACCGGCGCGACCGGCCACGCGGAAGTGGTCCGCGTCTTCTATGACCCGGCGCGCGTCAGCTACGACGAGCTGTTACGCGTCTTCTGGGAAGGCCACGATCCCACGCAGGGCATGCGGCAGGGCAACGACATGGGGACGCAGTACCGCTCGGTCATCTTTTACTTTGACGAGGAGCAGCGCGCTGCCGCGGAAGCATCGCGTGACGCGTATCAGAGCGAGCTTCGCGCGTCGGGTTACGGACAGATCACTACCGAAATTGGACCCGCGCCCGTATTTTATTTTGCCGAGGATTACCACCAGCAGTACCTCGCCAAGAATCCGCATGGTTATTGCGGCCATGGCGGAACGGGCGTCACGTGTCCGGTCGGACTGACGCGCAACGCATAGGTACTAACGGTTTCCACTCGCAAAACGGGACCACGAAAACACGAAATCTCACGAAACCACGAAAACAGAAGATCTGAATCCTTTTCGTGCTTTTCGTCCCTCGACTGAGCTCGGGACGACCCTGAGCTCGTCGAAGGGTCGAGACTTTCGTGATTTCGTGGCTTCAGCTTTGAGCTTTGAACTTTGAACTTTGAACTGGCAGCGGCTGTTCGCCTAACCACTTGTGCGGCGGCGGGTACTTGCGGCGCCTGAGGCCGAAACGCCGAATCGCGTAATGCTCGATGTGCGCCATCGCTTCGGGCACGGCATCGGTCACCAGAAACAAATCGAGATCGGTTGCCGCGACCGTGCCGACCGTCACCATCTCGCGCAGCAGATCCAGAAATGGCTGCCAGTACGTCCTTCCCATCAGCACCACGGGAAACTGCAGGATCTTTCCCGTTTGAATGAGCGTGAGCGCTTCGGTGAGCTCGTCGAGCGTGCCGAGGCCGCCCGGCAGGACGACAAACGCGTACGAGTATTTGAAGAGCAGCACCTTGCGCACGAAGAAGTAGTGACAGGTGACGTGACGATCGAGATAGCGATTGGGGTATTGCTCGTGCGGCAGCGTGACGTTACAGCCTACCGAGCGCCCGCCTGCTTCCTTCGCGCCCCGGTTGGCGGCTTCCATCACGCCCGGCCCGCCGCCGGTCATCACCGTGAAGCCAAGTCCGACGAGCGCCCCGCCGACCTCGCGACCGAGCTCGTAGTACTGATGTCCCGCGGGAAAGCGCGCCGAACCGAATACCGTCACGCAGGGCCCGACGAAATGAAGTCCACGGAAGCCACGAATGAAGTCGCGAACGGCCCGAACGAGAACGAGCAGCTCGCGTCCGCGCGAATGCGGACCGGCGAGGAGCACGCGATCGTCCGTGGACGGTTCGACGACCTCGGGTGGCGGCGGGCCTTCGATTTTGGCGGGTGCTTCGGGTAACGCCGGCTCCGGTGGGGTCGCTGGCGGAGTCGGCGAGTCGCTCATCTCATCTAATGTTAAGGCAGCGTTAGTCGCAGATAAACGCAGATAGTCGCAGATGGCGTTCGAAAACGACATCTGCGCTCATCTGCGTCAATCTGCGGCCATCTGCGTGAATCTGCGGTCGAGCGTCAGACCCACACTCCTCGCTCGCGTCCCCAGGTGTCCATCTCGCGCAGGGCCTGCTCTTTCCCCCAGCCGTACCGTTCCTGCAGCCGGCCAACCAGCTTGTCCATGATGCCGTCAACCGAATCGAGGTCATCGTCTGTCAGACGGCCCCAGCGCATCTTGATATCACCTCTCAGCTGTTTCCACTGGCCCTTGAACACATCAGCATTCATAAGGCTCCTCCTCTCTCGGGTATGCGCACACGTGACCTCAGGTCACAACGTCTTTGCAGCAGGCTCTATGCCACTCTCGTGAGGCAGAGAATGTGAAACGAGACCATAAAAGGTCGCGAGGCGAAAGCGGCGTAGTGTTTTCGCGCGCTCATGACGCTTTCCGTACTTTCACGTGTTGACTTGTCGTGTTTTTGTGTCCAACGCCCTTCGCCATCTGCCGGTTTTGATGTTTGCGGCCGAGCTGAACGCAGGTGTAAAGTCCATACGCGGCTGTTGGCGTAAAACAGAGCACATATGTCATTTCTTTTGGCGCTCGCGTTCACTTTTTCTGTTGCGCTGGGGCAAACCGGTCAAGTCGTCACCGGTGTCGTCGTGGACGAAAGCGGCGGCGCTGTTGGCGGCGCAACGGTTCTCCTTCGCGGCGCGTCTGGTACGGAAGAGCAAACGGTGACGGGGCCCGACGGCCGGTTCAAGTTCTCGACGCCTCCCGATCCGCGCGCGGTCGTGGTGGTGCGTGCAGGAGGATTCGCCGAGAAACTGCTGCGGCTTTCTGCGACCGACGCGAACATCGAGATCGTGCTTGCGCCTGCGGCATTGCTCGAGACGGTCACCGTCACAGCAGACCGCACGGAAGCGCCGCTCGGAAACATCCCCGCGAGCATCAACATTCTCGACGCCCAGGAAATCAAGGCGTCGCCTGCGGTCGTCGCTGACGATATTCTGCGGCAGGTTCCGACATTCAGCCTGTTCCGCCGGACCAGCAGTCTTTCGTCGCATCCCACGGCACAAGGCGTGTCGCTCCGCGGTATCGGCCCGAGCGGAGTCAGCCGGACGCTCGTGCTCGTCGACGGCATTCCGTTCAACGATCCGTTCGGCGGTTGGGTGTACTGGACGCGCGTGCCCACCGAAAGCGTGGATCGGATCGAGATCGTCGATGGATCGAGCTCGAGCGTGTACGGGAATTACGCGATGGGCGGAGTGATCAACATCGTGGGGAGTCGTCCCGCGCGCAGGACCGTCGAATTGCGCGCGCAGTACGGCAATCTCAATACGCCGAAGTTCGACTTCTTTGGCAGCGACGTGTGGGGCAAGCTCGGTATCGCGCTCGACGGCAGCTTTTTGGATACCGAAGGGTTTCCGATCGTGATCGAAGCGGAGCGACGTCCTTCAGACGTAAATCCCGCTCCCGGCGTCGACACCAAGGCTGCCGTCAACTTCAGCAACGTGAACGTGAAGCTCGATTATGCGCCGACCAGTCACCTGAACGCGTTCTTCCGCGGCGGCCGTTTCCGCGAGGAGCGTGAAAACGGCAAGGTCAGCACCATCGACGGCACGCCCGAAGCCAACGACACGCGCTGGACCTACGCGAGCGGCGGCATCCGTGCAGTGCTGCCGGATCAAAGCGATTTGCAGGCGCGTCTCTTCACCGACTTCGAGACATTTCGCAGCAACTTCCTCGCCGTGCCTGCTCCGCCACAGGTACTCGTCGCCCGAAGCGTGGGACGGATGACGCTGAATCAGCGAGTGCCGACGAAAAGCGTCGGGGGCATGTTTCAGTGGTCGCGCGCGGTGGGCCTGCATAACTACTTCAGCGCCGGCGGCGACTTTCGGTGGGTGGACGGCGACAGCGAGGAAGACGGCCTCGACGCCGTTTTCGGCCGGACGATAACGCTGCGTCGCATCTCCGGCGGCACCCAACGAAGTCTTTCGGCCTTCCTCCAGGACGTGGTCTCGCCGACCGACAAGTTGGTGCTCACGCTCAGCGCGCGTGTGGATCGCTGGCGCAACTACGACGCGCACAATCTCGAGACGAATATTCCGGCGGGCACGCCGGCCGCGGGCAACCGGCCGTCGATTGCTGATACCGAAGACACCGTCGGCAGTCCTCGCGTCGCGGCGCTGTATCACATCACCGATCGTGCCAGCGTGTGGGGCGACATCAGCTGGGGCTTCCGCGCGCCAACGCTGAACGAGCTGTATCGGCAATTTCGCGTGGGCGCCATCCTGACGCTCGCCAACGACCAGCTCGGTCCCGAGCGTCTGTTTGGCAGCGAAGCGGGCGTTCGCTTTGCGCCAGTGAACAACGTCACGATTCGCTCGACGTGGTACGACAATCGAATCAAGAATCCAGTCTCCAACGTCACCCGGTTCGACCTCGTCAACACCCTGCAACGGCAGAACCTGGGCCGCACGCGCATCACCGGTCTTCAGAATGATGTCGATATTCGCGTGCGCTCCGACTGGCGAGTATCGGCGGGATATCTCTACAATCGCGCGAAGGTCACAGAGTTTGCGGCGACACCAGCGCTCGTCGGAAAGCGTTTGCCCCAGGTGCCGGCGCATCGCGGGTCGGTGCAGGTTGCGTACCTCAATCCGCGGTGGGCGGCGATGGCGTTGGGCGTTCAGTTCATCGGACGGCAGTTCGACGACGACCTGAACGCGCGGATTGTTCCTGGTGAGAGCAAACCGGGATTACCGGGTTACACGATTGTGGACTTCACGGCCTCTCGCGCCATCGATCGCATGTTCGAGGTGTTCTTCGGCGCGCAGAATCTCTTCGACCGGGAATACATCGTGGGCACACTGCCGACGACAATCGGCTCCCCGCGCCTCGTGCATGCGGGCGTTCGCGTGCGGTGGAGCGGAAAATAAAGGTTCAAAGGTTCAAGGGTTCAAAGGTTCAAGGGTTCAAGGGTTCAAGGGTTCAAGGGTTCGAAGGTTCAAGGGTTCAAAGGTTCAAGGGTTCGAAGGTTCAAGGGTTCAAAGGTTCAAAGGTTCCCAAGGAGTCAGCGTTCGCTTTCAGACGGACTCGGGTGCTGCTGTCGCAGCAATCGGCTTCTCGCGTGCCCAGGAGAACCACCGGCTGACGCGATAGGGATCGACAAATGCCACGTACGACGCGATCATGACCCAACTGAAGGGGCCAAGCTCGAGCGTCAAGAACAATCCGAGGTGGAACAAGACGCCGAGGACAAGCGCCACTCGTCGCGTCTTCGGGTGCAGCACCATGAAGGCGAAACCAATCTCCCAGAACAACGTGACATATGTTCCAAGCGTCGCCGCCCATTCGAGTTGCGGCGGCAGCACGTGGGCAAACCGGCGAAACGCATTGAGGTTCAGCGCGTAATGCAACGCGGAGCCCTCACGCCACATCGGCCCGAACAGTTTCCACAAGCCCGAGTTCAAATAGATCAGCGCGATCTGATAGCGAATCATTTGCAGCGGCCAGATCGGCTGCGTCGGCGGCGGTTCGTCAGCGGCAGCCGGCCGACGCCGCCGCTCGAGCCACCGATCGAGTGACCACACCGCACCCGTGTCGGCCCACACCAGACAGAACAGCACGGAGGTGAGCACCTGGTGCGCCGATGACAACGGCAGTCTGTTCCATCGGATCTGGAACACGCTGCCCATAAAGCCAATCGCAACCGCCAGCCCGCTCTTATAACCCACAGTCATCGCGGCAAACCCGGCGAACAGCGTCGCGAAGAGCAACTCGCCGGTCAGTGATCCAAGGCCGTATCGAATCAGCGTCGATTTAAGTCCCAGACCTCCTCCTGCGATCGGCGTCAGGCCATCCAACGTCCAGAACATCGAGATGGGCGTGAGTCCCAGTAGACCCAAGAGACCAAGAGTGCCCATCAGGATTCGCAGCAGCGCAAACGGGTGCGGCGGGATTTCCTCGAACCAGAATCGCCTCCAGCGCTCGATGAGGGCTGACACGTCGAACCGGTGTACCGAACC
>WNGB01014036.1_pt1 | contig 12529 bp, 10 predicted proteins | sample 5400681 | NCBI WGS metagenome assembly WNGB01 (sample SAMN13153367, study PRJNA577476) | soil metagenome | isolation source: 115 cm soil or saprolite under grassland replicate 2 | place: USA:California | collected 2016-06-15 | reverse complement strand
CCGCGATGGGGGCGACGATGCCGGCGCTCGTCGTCATCGCTACGGTCGCGGAGCCCGTGGCCACGCGGATCAGTGCCGCCACGGTCCACGCGAGCAGCAGCGGCGAGGCCTGCGATCCGAGGGCGACGTCGGCAATCGCCTTCCCGACACCGCTGTCGAGCAGCACCCTGTTGAACCCACCGCCGGCGCCGATCACGAGGAGAATGGTGGCGGTCGGCGCCAGGCAGTCATTGGCGAATTTGAGGATCTGATCACGCGTGAAGTGCTGCCGATATCCGAGCGACCAAAAGGAAAAGAGTAGCGCCACGAGCAGCGCGACGATCGGGCCACCGACGAAATCGAGCGCGCCGCGCAGCGGGCTCGCGGAGTCGAGTGTGACGTCGGCTACGCTCGCGCACAGCATCAGGATCACCGGCAATAGCACGGTGAAGAGCGAGATCGCGAAGCCAGGCATGACGGCCGTGCCGCCCATGCCGCCCCTGCCGCCCGTAAACTGCGCAGCGACCGGGTTCTCAGCAGGAAGTTGGATCCGCGGCGCGATCCAGGTGGCGTAGATCGGCCCGGCCAGCGCCGCCGTCGGCAGCCCGACCAGGAGCGCATAGGTGATCGTGCGCCCGATGTCGGCGTGGTAGGCGCCGACCGCGAGCATCGCCGCCGGGTGCGGCGGCACCATCCCATGTACCACCGACAGCCCCGCCACCAGGGGAATGCCGATCTTCACGAGTGACAGCCCCGAGCGACGCGCAATCGTGAACACCAGCGGAATCAGCAGCACGAAACCGACCTGAAAGAAGACCGGAATGCCAACAATAAAGGCGACCAACATGATCGCCCAATGCACGCGTTTTTCGCCGAACAGCGCGATGAGCGTGGTCGCGATGCGCGTTGCGGCGCCCGACTCCGCCATCATCTTGCCCAGCATCGTGCCGAGGGCCACCACGATCGCGATGAATCCCAGGACGGCACCGACGCCATCCGTGAATGCCTTCACCACGCTGCCCAACGGCATTCCCGCGGCAACACCCAGAGCCAGGGATACCACGATCAAGGCGACGAAGGGGTGCAGCTTGAAGCGCGCGATCAGGACGATCAGCGCCAGCACTGCGAGGAACGCGTAGAGCAGCAACGTAGTGTTTGGGCTCATGCCGCGTGGTTTAGGAGATCGCCGACAATCGTTTCGGGGGTTTCACGGATGTCACACACCCACGCGCCCTCATCGGGCGACGGCTCTTCCAGAATCGCGAGCTGGCTGTCGAGCAGCGATGGCGGCATGAAATGCCCGCGGCGGTTGGCCATGCGCTCGGCGAGCAGTGCTGGGTTGCCGGCGAGGTACACAAAGTGCACGTCCTTATCGCCCTTGGATCGCAGCAGGTCGCGATAGCTCCGCTTGAGCGCCGAGCACGAGACGACCAGACCGACGCCCGCGCGCTTGGCGGTGCGGAGTCGGGCTGCAATCGCCAGCAGCCAACCGTCGCGGTCGTCATCCGTCAGCGGTATTCCGGCCGCCATGCGCTGCACGTTGTCGGGGGGGTGCAGGTCATCACCTTCGACGAACTCGATGCCGAGCGCCCGAGCGAGCTGCGCTCCGATCGTGCTCTTGCCGGAGCCAGCGACGCCCATCATGACGTAGAGCCCCCCCTGCGCAGCGCGCATGAACTGGGCCCTGGCGAATCGGCGCACGATCTCTCCAGCCGGCTCGACCGCGTGAATCCCCGCAACACTCTTACCGGCCTGCCAGTAATCCTTTGAGGTCTTCTCTCCCGCGCCGCCCGCGAGCGAGGCGAGCCCAGGGCGTAGATGGTGCGCATCCAGTGTTTCGTCCTGCGACCGCGCAGCATCCACCGCGCGATCGGGCCGGCCTTGGTCCCGATGCGCTCGACATAAGGAGTGCGGATAACGGACAGCGGCACGCCCGTGACGCGCTCGGTGAGAACGATGTCGGCCTCGTCGGCCCGCACGATCGCCTGTTTGTAGTCCTCGTGCGCACCGCACTCGTTGGTCGCGATGAAGCGCGTACCGAGCTGCGCTCCGGCATACCCCATCCGCAGCGCCGCGAGGAAGCCGGTCTCGTCGCCAATACCACCGGCGCAGACGACGGGCACGCCCAGATCCGCGAGCTCATCGTACAGCGCCTGCGCGCTGCGCGGGCCCGCATGTCCGCCCGCGCGATCATTCACCGCAATGAGCCCGTGCACCCCGCCCGCCAATCCCTTCTCGGCCCACTTCCGCTCCGTCACGTCGTGGTAGACGATGCCCCCCCCGCCCGCGGAGGCGACGCGATCCACCACCCAGCGCGGATTGCCGAGCGAGGTGACGAAGAAGCGCACACCCTCCTCGATTGCGACGTCGACATAACGGCGCATCCGCTCGAGGTAGAACTTTGAGCTCCGCTCGATCAACACATTCATGCCGATCGGCTTGTCGGTCGTACGCCGGATGAGTCGCAGTCCCTGCCGCAGGTCCTGCCCGTACACGTAGATCATCGAGAGCGGTTGCACGACGCCGATGCCGCCGGCGGACGACACGGCCGCGACGAGCTCGGCATTGGAGCAGGGGTACATCGCGCCGCAAATCAGCGGCACCTCGATCCCGAGCTGCCGCGTCAGGGGAGTATCGAGCAGACTCATCGAGGCGGAATCGGTCGCAGCCGCCAGCGGGCGGTGGCATGCGCGACGACGTCGCCCTGGGCATCGGTGATCGTGACCGGGGCTTCATACTCCCGCTCCGCGGTCACGTCGAGGCCCCCCCTGCTCAACCGGCACTCGGCCGTCAACAGACCGCGCGCCTTCTTCAGATAGGAGATGGAGAAACCGGTCACGATGCCCTGGACACCCGGCGGCAGCCCCACGAGGACCGCGAGTCCGCTCGCCATCTCGGCCAGGTTCGCCAAGGCCATCGCGTGCACCGACCCGAGATGATTCCGCACCCGCCGGCGGTCGCGCAGCGTTACTCGGCACCAGCCGGGCTCCAGCTCGGCGACGCGGGCGCCGATCGTCCCGGAGTACGGAGCCATCCAGCCCACGAGCAGACTGAATAGCGTCTTGCCGCCCGGGAGCCTGGAGAGCCGGCGCCAGGACGCGCGCAGTCGTTCGCCGGGCGCGGAGATGGAGGGGAGCACGGGATCGAATGTAGTTTAAGTTGTCTCCACATGACGCAGCTCGCTTTCGCCGGCGTCGGCGTCGATTTCGGCGACACCACACTCTTCTCGAACGTCTCCTTCACCGTCGCCCCGGGCGAACGGTGGGGCATCGTGGGCCGCAACGGCTCGGGGAAGACCACCCTCTTTCGGCTGCTCACCGGCGAGCTCGAGCCGACACGCGGCAGTATCGCTCGCGCGCCCCGCCTGCGGGTCTCGCTCCTGGAGCAGCACCGTGACTTCGGGGCCGCGACGACGGTGTGGGAGGCCGCGGCCGGCGAGCTGGCCGAGCTGTTGGCGTTGGAGCAGTCGCTCGTACAGCAGGCCGCCGACCTGGCACACGATTCCTCGGCGCGCGCCCTCGCCCGGTACGGCGAAGACCTGGAGCGCTTCGAGCGGGAAGGCGGCTACGCGGTCACGGCGCGCATTGACGCGGTGTTGCATGGACTCGAATTCGATCCGGCGCAGGCCCGCGTCACGCCGCTCTCCGCCCTGAGCGGCGGGGAGCTCGGCCGCCTCGGCCTGGCGCGCCAGCTGATGACGACCGCCGACGTGTTGTTGCTCGACGAGCCGACCAACCACCTGGATCTCGAAACCACCCGCTGGCTCGAGGAGTACCTCGCCGCGAGCGGCCGGACGGTGCTGCTCGTGAGTCACGACCGCGCATTCCTCTCCGCCACCGTGGACCACGTGCTGTATCTCGAAGGCGGCACGGCGACGCCGTACACGGGCGACTACGCCGCCTTCGTGACCCAGCGCGCCGAGCGCCGGCTGGCGCAGCAGCGGGCCTACGACCAGCAGCAGCGCACGATCGCGCACGAGAAGGACTACATCGCGCGCAACATCGCGGGCCAGAACAGTCGCCAGGCGAAGGGCCGGCGCAAGCGGCTCGAGCGGCTGCCGCGACTGAGTCCGGTCATTGGCGCGGAAGGGACGATGGCCGTGCGCTTCGAGGTGCCGGAGCGCGGCGGCGATCAGGTCGTCAGCGCGAAGAACGTGAGCGTCGGAATCGGCGCGCGCACCCTGGTGGACCGGTTCAGCGGAACGTTGGAGCGGACCGGCGTGCTGGGGATCATCGGCCGCAACGGGGCGGGGAAGTCCACGCTGCTGCGGGCACTCCTGGGCGAGCATCCGACGCAGAGCGGCGAGCTGCGGCTCGGCACGTCTATCGCGGCCGGGTACTACCGCCAGGACCTCTCGCAGGTGCCGCTCGACCGCACGCTGTACGACGTCATCGCCGGGCTGCGGCCGAAATGGGAGCGCGGCCGGATCCAAGGGCACCTGGGCCGATTCGGGTTTTCGGGGCAGGAAGTGCAGCGGCGCGCCGACTCGTTGTCGGGCGGCGAGCGGGCGCGCGTCGCGCTCGCGATTCTGATGCTGTCGGGTGCCAACCTGCTGGTGCTCGACGAGCCGACCAATCACCTGGACGTGGAATCCATCGAGGCGCTCGAGGACGCGATCGCAGCGTACGATGGCACGGTCATTCTGGTGAGCCATGACCGGGCGCTGCTGCGTGCCCTGACGACCCGGATTTGGATTCTGCACGAGCGGCGCATGACCGAGTTCGCCGGGGGCTTCGCGGAGTGGGAGGAAGTCAGCACGGAGCGCGCCCATGCCGCGGCAGTGAGCGCCGCCGAGGAACAGGCGCTGCGGCGGGTCCACGAGCATCAGCGCGTCGCCCCTGCTGCCAAAAGGGATCCGCGCAAGGAGCTGCGCCGGGCTCAACAGGGGCTCGAGCAGGCCGAGGCTCGGGTGACGGAGCTGGAGTCCCAGGTCGCGCGGGTCGTCACGGCGTTGGAGGACCCGGCGCTGTACACGAAACGCGACGGCGCCGCCAAGGCCCGGGCGGTCGGCGCCGAGCTCGAGATACTGAAGCGGGAGCTCGACGCGGCGCTCGAGCGGTGGACAGCTGCGACCGAGCAGGTCGAGATGCTTGACGGACTCGCGTAGCGCCGTTCTCGTTGGCTCACCATCCAGGGAGTGGCGACCATGCAACTGGCGATGATCGGGTTGGGCCGTATGGGCGGCAACATGGTGCGGCGGCTCGTCCAGGGTGGACACGAGCTGATTGCTTACGACCAGAGCGCCGATGCGGTCAAATCACATGTCGGCACGGGCGCCAAGGGCGCCAAGGACCTCGCCGACGTAGTTCGGCAGCTGACCCCGCGGCGAGTCGTTTGGATCATGGTGCCGGCCGAAGCGGTCGAAGGCACCATCGAGCAGCTCGTGCCGCATCTGAGCCCCGGAGACATCGTCATCGACGGCGGCAACTCGAACTTCCGCGACTCGCTGCGTCGGGCGGAGGCGCTCCAGCAGCAGGGGATCGAGTTCGTCGACGTCGGAACGAGCGGCGGGATCTGGGGCCTCACCCTCGGCTACTGCCTCATGATCGGGGCATCGCCGGCCGCGTTCCAGCATTGCGAGCCGATCTTTCGGACTCTCGCGCCGCCTGAGGGATACGCGCAGGTAGGCCCGCCCGGAGCCGGCCACTACGTCAAAATGGTGCACAACGGGATCGAGTACGGACTGCTGCAGGCGTATGCCGAGGGGTACGAGATTCTGCACGCCTCTCAGGATTTCAAGCTCCAGCTGGGCCAGATCGCGAAGCTGTGGAACCACGGCTCCGTGGTGCGCTCGTGGCTGAACGAGCTGGCAGAGCGGGCGTTCTCGCGTGACGACCAACTGGCCGCGATCCGTGGCTACGTGGAGGACTCGGGCGAGGGGCGCTGGACCGTGGAAGAGGCGATGCGCCTGGACGTACCGGCGCCGGTCATCACGTTGTCGCTGCTCGCGCGGTTCCGCTCGCGGCAGCAGGAGACCTTCGGCGCCAAGGTGATCGCCGCGCTGCGCCACGAGTTCGGCGGGCATGCGGTGCAGGCAAAATGACCCTTCGCATCCTTGTCGTCCTGTCACTGGCGCTGCTCGCACCAGGGCAGGCGTTTTCTCAGAACGCACTGTCGGTCGACCGGGTGCGCGTCGAGTACCTCACCAATCCGATCGGCATCGACGTGCTGCACCCGAGGCTGAGCTGGCGGATTACGGGCACTCGACGCAACACCGTGCAGGCTGCCTATCAGGTGCAGGTCGGGATGAACGAAGCGAGCCTGACTCGCGGCGCGAATCTGCTGTGGGACTCCGGGAAGATCGTCTCCGACGCTTCAGTATTTGTGGACTATGGGGGTCCGCCTGCAGTGTCGCGGACGCGGTACTATTGGCGCGTGCGCGTATGGGATTCGAGCGGCCGTACGTCCCCGTGGAGTCCGATCGCATTTTGGGAAACGGGACTGTTGCAGCCGGCGGATTGGACCGCCCAGTGGATCGGCCCACCGTCAACCCCGTCGGACAGCCTCCCGTCCCCGTCGCCCCTGTTGCGGCGGGCCTTTCGTGTCGACGACCGTGTGCGCTCGGCGCGTCTCTACGTCACGAGCCTCGGCATCTACGAGGTGTATCTCAACGGACAGCGAGTTGGCGACCAGCTCTTCACGCCGGGATGGACCTCCTACCGCCGCCGGTTGCAGTACCAGACCTATGACGTCACGCCGCTGCTGCGACCGGGCGCAAATGTCGTCGGTGCAATGCTCGGCGATGGCTGGTACCGGGGGCAGCTCGGGTTCTTCGGGCAGCGCAATCTCTATGGCCGGCGGCTGGCCCTGCGCGCACAGCTCGAGATCCGCTACGAGAGCGGACGCACGGACCGCGTCGCGTCGGACACCAGCTGGAAGACCAGTGTGGGTCCTGTGCTCGCGTCGGACATCTATGGCGGCGAAACGTATGACGCTCGGCGGGAGCTCAGCGGATGGTCGGCAGCGCCGTATGACGACCGCGACTGGGCACCGGTTGCTCTCATCGATCCTCCCCCGTCCGTGCTTGTCGCGTCCCTGTCGCCACCGGTGCGTCGCGTGCGCGAGCTGCGCCCGGTGGCTATCCGTCGCGCGCCGTCGGGCGAAACGGTATTCGACCTCGGTCAGAACTTCACCGGCTGGGTGCGTCTCAGCGTCCGCGGACCGGCTGGTACGACCGTCACACTGCGCTTCGGCGAGGTGCTCGACCGGGAGGGCAATCTCTACACCGCCAACCTGCGCGCAGCCGCTCAGACGGACCGCTACACACTCAGCGGGAAGGGTCGAGAAGTATACGAGCCGCATTTCACCTTCCACGGCTTTCGGTATGTTGCCGCCCGAGGACTTCCGGCTCTGCCGGATTCGGCCACGATCACAGGCATCGCGGTGTCGTCCGACCTCGCGCAGACCGGGAGTCTCGTAACCTCGGACTCGTTGCTCAACCAGCTGCAGCGGAACATCGTCTGGGGTCAGCGCAGCAATTTTCTCGACGTGCCGACGGACTGCCCGCAGCGCGACGAGCGACTCGGCTGGACGGGAGATGCCCAGGTGTTCGCGCGGACTGCCGCGTTCAACATGGACGTCGCGGGCTTCTTCGCGAAGTGGCTGGCCGATGTGGCGGCCGATCAGGATCCGAGCGGCAGTGTCCCGTGGGTGATTCCGAATCCACTGGGCGGAGACTCGATCCGCTTCGCGGGCACGGCGGGCTGGTCCGATGTCGCCGTCATCGTTCCCTGGACGATGTACCTCACGTATGGCGACCGTCGCCTGCTCGAGCGCCAGTATCCGAGCATGCGCGCGTGGGTCGATTACGCGCGGCGCCGAGCCGGCACGGGCCTGATCTGGCGACCGGGATGGCAGTTCGGCGACTGGCTGGCGCTGCACAGCGATGATCCGTCGTATCCGGGCGCGACGACCGGGACGGACTTGATCGCGACGGCGTTCCTGGCCCACTCCACCGATCTGGTGTCGCGCACGGCCACGGTACTCGGGCGCGAGGACGACGCGGCCGAGTATCGCGCGCGCTTCCGGGCGATTCGTGAGGCGTTCAATCGGGAGTTCGTCTCGCGCACGGGCCGGGTGGGCGAAAACACCCAGACGGCCTATGCGCTGGCGATCGCGTTCGATCTGCTTCCCGATTCGCTGGTATCCGTTGCCGCCGCGCGCCTGGCGCAGGACGTAGACGCGCGCGACCACCATCTCACGACCGGCTTTCTCGGCACTCCCTACCTCCTGCACGTGCTCGGCGCCACCGGGCACCTTGGGGACGCGTTCGCACTGCTCACCCAGCGCACCTACCCGTCCTGGCTCTACCCGATCACGCGGGGGGCGACCACGATGTGGGAGCGCTGGGACGGCATTCGTCCCGACAGCTCGTTCGAAGATCCCGGGATGAACTCGTTCAATCACTATGCCTTCGGCGCGGTCGGCGACTGGATGTACCAGAACATCGGTGGAATCGACGTCGATCCGGCGGGGCCGGGGTACCGGCGGTCACGCATCGCGCCTCGCCCCGGGGCAGGTCTGACGAGTGCGAGCGCGTCTCTCGAGACCGCTTATGGGACGCTGCAGTCCGCGTGGAGACTCGAGGGTCAGCGATTCGTACTCGACGTCACCGTGCCGGCAAACACATCCGCGGAGGTGACGCTGTGGGGCGCCCGCCTCGACGCGGTGCGGGAAGGAGGATTTCCCTTGAACGCGCGCGACGGAGTGCGTGCCGCTTACCAACGTGGCACGGATGTGGTCGTGGAGGTCGGTTCGGGGCGTTATAGGTTCGCGGTCAATCCATGACTCGGCCGCTGTGGAGTATCGCGCCTTACTTCATAGTCGATGACGTCGTTGCCACCGCCAACTATTACCGCGACAAACTGGGCTTTGGTTACGAACGCTTCTGGAATGACCCGCCCTCGTTCTGCATGGTCCGGCGAAACGGCGTCGTCATCATGTTGGCCCAGCTCGAGCGCCCGGGCATCATGCGTCCCAACCACGTGGTCGATCCGGAGGAGGGAGCGTGGGACGCGTATGTCTGGGTCGACGATGCCGACGAGCTGAATGCGGAGTACAAGGCTAAAGGCGTAAAGATTGCGCGAGACATCTGCGACCAGCCCTATGGTTGCCGCGACTTCGATATTGAGGATTGCAACGGTTACCGGCTCTGTTTTGGACACGACACGGAAGGTTGAGGGCCAAGCTGTGAACCTGTCTTGATAGCCATGCAGCTGCGTCGCATGGGATGCCGCGGGCCGCGGCTGCCGCTACAGCGGCACTGGGCCTTTGACGTGTACGAGCGAACGGCGGGCTAGCCGGTCGTCAGCATCACGACGCGATCGGCATTCGCCCGCGCGAACTCCGCGTCGTGGGTCGCGACGAGCAAGCCGCGGCCCTGCTGGCAGAGGCGGCGCAACGTGGTCCCCAGGGTGCTGCGGCGCGCCGGGTCGAGCGCGGCGGTCGGCTCATCCATGAGGAGCAAGGCCGGATCCGGTGCCAGCGCGCGGGCAATCGCCACCCGCTGCGCCTCACCTCCCGACAGCTGACTCGGCCACGCGCGCGCGCGCGCGCCGACGTCGAGTGACGTCAGGAGTTTGTCTCCGACCGCCTCCGCTTCGCCGCGCGTTTGTCTCAGCACGTGTCGCAACGCCAACGTGACGTTGTCGAGCGCCGTGAGGTGCGCGAACAGCGCGTGCCCCTGAAACACGAGTCCCACCCGGCGTCGCAGCGGCGCGAGGCGCGATTCCAGCGGCACGGGTCCCGGTGCCAGCGTGAACCCATCGACGACGATCCGCCCCTCGTCGAACGGCTGCAATGCAGCGACCGCCCGGAGGGCCGTCGTCTTGCCCACGCCCGATGGGCCCATCAACGCCACGATCTCGCCTCGCGCGACGTCGAGCGATAAGGCGCGCAGCACGTCTCGCGTTTCGTAGCGAACGCGCAGCCCGTCGATCATGAGCAGCGCCGTCACGCCGCTCGTCCTCCCCAGCGGTGCTCGAGCCGGCGTGCCAGGCGCGCCAGCGGCAGCGACATCGCCAGGTACACGAGAGCGCAGAGGACGCCGGGGACAACCCAGCTCCCGACGTTGGTCGCGTAAATCGCTGTCTGCTTGGTCAGCTCGACAACCGTAATGACCGACACGAGGGCGGAATCCTTGAGCAGGGCGACGAAGTCGTTGGTCATTGGCGCAAGCGCGTAGCGAAGCGCCTGCGGCCCGCGCACCAGGCGGAGGATCTGCGCCTCCGAGAAACCGAGCGTGCGCGCGGCCTCGAGCTGCGCGCGCGGCACCGCCTCGAGCGCGCCCCGATAGATCTCCGCCTCGTATGCCGCGTAGTTCAGGCCGAGGGCCAGAACCGCGGCGAGGAACGCCGGCAGCCGTACGACGCCGGCCAATCCGTAATAGATGACGAACAGCTGCAACAAGAGCGGCGTGCCGCGAATCACCTCGATGTAGATGGTGGTCAGAACCCGCAACCACACCCGCCCGTACAGACGGCCCGACGCCAACGCCAGCCCGACGACGACCGCCAGTGCCATGGACAACAGCGACACCAACAGCGTCACTGCGGCCGCGCGGGCGAGCGAAGGGAGATAGGCGATGGCCTGCGTCGCTGTCGCGGGAGCGGCCGGCGTCATCGCGTTGGAGCGCAGGACGCGATCGAACAGTGTGAGCTGGCTCGGATCCCACACGCTCCAACGACGGAAGATCTGCTCCAGGCTGCCGTCGCGCATCGCCTCGCGCAGCACCGCGTCCACCGAGTCACGCAAGGCGGAGTCGGCGTGGGCGAGGACGCCGATGTAATGGCCGATGGCGACCGGTTGCGCGATGATCGTGAACCCGGATCCGCCGCGCCGGCGCAGGGCACGCTGCGCGATAATGTGATCGAGCAACACCGCGTCGACTCGACCCGCGACGAGGTCGGCGTAGGGGTGCACGTCGTCGTCGTAGGAGATTGGAATCACGCCGGTCGAGTCGCGCGCAGTGACGAGCAAGTCGTATGCGATGGTGGCGCCGAGCGTCGCCACCCGACGGCCCCGCAGGTCGGCCAGGCCATGGATCGAGTCCCGATCTTCCGGTCGCACGGCGAGCACTTCGCGGAACTCGAAGTAGGGCAGGGTGACGGAGTGCCGAGCTCGACGCGCCGGGGTGTCTTCGACACCGGAGAGGCCGAGTGCGAAGTCCCCCCGTTCGACGGACTGATCGATGTTGGACCACTGGACCTGAAGGAAGCGCGCGCTGCGGCGGCCCAGTCCTCGGGCGATGCGGCCGGCTACCTCCACGTCGAAGCCGTGCACCTGCGATGGATTGGCCGGGTCGGCTTCCACGAACGGCGCGCCGCCCTCGGCGTCTCCGCCCCAGACGAGGACTCGCGGCGTCGTGTCCTGCGCGCCGAGGCCGGAGAACAGCGCAAGGGCGTAGCAGATGGCTGCGGCGGCCTCGTTCACAGACCTAGTTTGGCGGCATTCCGTTGAATCCCGCAACATCGGGCCCCGTATGGCCTGTACACCTTCGGCCGGAGCAGACATGACTCGCAGGAACACCGCTCGGCTCGCCGGCTTCGCCTACCTCCTCTATATCGCCGTCGCATTCCCCAGCATGATCTTGCTGAGCCGCGCGACCAGCGGCGAAGGGATGGCGGCGAAACTCGCCTCCATCGTCCAGCACGGCAGCGACGTGCGCCTCGCCGCCGTGCTCACCCTGTTGGGCTGCTTCTGCGCGCTGGCGCTCGCGGTAAGCCTGTGGGCGATCACCCGCGAGCAGGATGCCGATCTCGCGATGCTGGGACTGACCTGCCGCGTCGCCGAGGGCGTGACGGGCGCGGTCTCCATTCCGACAACGCTGGCGCTGCTCGCGCTCGCGACGACTACAGGTCCGAATGCGCCGGACCCCGCGGCCACGCGGACACTGGGCGCGTTCGTGCTGGAGGACACGCCGATCGTCGCCGCCAGCTTCTTCGCCCTGGGAAGCACGCTCTTTTCCTATGTAATGTTGCGTGGCCGAATGATTCCCACCGCACTGGCGTGGCTCGGCGTCGTCGCGTCGATCCTGATCGTGGTGGGGCTGCCGTTGCAGCTCGGAGGAGTCCTGCGCGGAGCGGTCACGCAACTCATGTGGTTGCCCATGGCCGCGTTCGAGATTCCGCTCGGGTTCTGGCTCCTCATCAAAGGTGTCGCACCATTGGAGGCGCGATGACCTCGAGGTTGTATACATTCGTTCTATGACTTTCAAGCCCGCGATCTGGCTGCCGATCGCCGTCCTGCTCAGCGCCGCCAACCTCGTTGCGGTGGGCTTCGCGGCAGGATCGACGGAGCCGTGGCATGCCGGCGTGCATGCGACGCTCGCGCTCGGCTTCGGACTGTGGGCCCAGCGTCTGCAGCGGCGCCGCCGCGAGGGCGATGCCGGGGCGCGGCTCGAAGCACCCGACTCGGAGCGGCTCGAAGCATTCGAAGTCGAGCTGAGCAAGCTGCGGCAGGAGCTGAGCGAGACGCAGGAGCGCCTGGACTTCGTCGAACGGCGGTTGGTACAAGGATCGGAACCGCGCCGCGTACCGCCGGACCCTGGAGA
>WNGB01023146.1_pt1 | contig 12530 bp, 17 predicted proteins | sample 5400681 | NCBI WGS metagenome assembly WNGB01 (sample SAMN13153367, study PRJNA577476) | soil metagenome | isolation source: 115 cm soil or saprolite under grassland replicate 2 | place: USA:California | collected 2016-06-15 | reverse complement strand
GCTATCGGTGCGACCAGCGGGGGGACGCGATCGGCTTTGTCCAGCAGATTGAAAACCTCTCGTTCCGCGAGGCGTCAGCACACCTGGGAGGTGTGTCGCCGCGGGCACGCGAGCGACCGCCGGTTCGCCAGCGCAAATTGCAGGAAGTCCGCCCGCATGGCTTTGCAATTGCCTGGGGCGCAGTCGAGTACCAGGTGCTCGCGGCGGCCACCGATCTCTACGCCAATCGCCTGCTCACCGACGAGCGGGCGCTCGCCTACCTGGCCGGCCGCGGCTTTCCCATCAACCTGCTGGAGCGCTACCGCATCGGCTTCGCCGCCGGCGACGAGTTGATTGCCTACCTGCGATGGCGTCGGCTGCCGCTCGGTGCCGCGGTTCGAACCGGTCTGCTCACTGACGATGGCCGAGAGTTCATGTCAGGACGAATCACCATCCCCGAGCTGCGCGATGGCCGCCCGATCTGGCTCATCGGGCGCGTGGTCGAGGACTCCCCGGGCAAGCCGCTCGTACCCGGGCCGCCCTACCTTGGGCTCCCAGGGCAGAAGCCGCTCTTTGGGTGGGACGAAGCTGCGCGCGACACGCGAGGCGTATGCGTCGTGGAGGGACCGATGGACTTGCTGGCGCTGCGTTTGTGGGCTGTCCCGGGCCTGGCGCTCATCGGCAGCGCCATTCCCTCCGACAAGCTGTCACTCCTGGACCGATTCGAGCGACTGTACCTTGCCCTCGATCAGGATCCGGCAGGCGAGGCCGGCTGCGCTCGACTCGCCGCTCACTTCGGCGACCGCGCCGTGCGCGTGCCGTTGCCAATGGGCATCAAAGATGTTGGCGATCTCGCCAGGCGTCCTAACGGCGACGACCTGTTCCGTGAAGCCATCCTGGCCACCAGCGCCCGTGCTGCCGGCTGTTAGCGAAAGGAAGGACCGGTGACCAACACCGCCTGCCATGATCCAATTCCCGCTGAGCCTTTGCAGCTCGTCGATCCTTCGCTCACCGTCCCTCGGCCCGATCGAGTAGTACGTTCCGTGTTGCGCTCCGCTCGCCGCGACTCTAGTTCAAGTAACCGCGTTGGACTCGCCAGCACCCGCTGCTAACGCGAACGGGCGTCTCGACCGTCGCTCCTGGATTCCGCGGTGGTCACGGGCGGATGTGCAGCTTATCGGCCGCGTCGGCGCCGATCCCGAGGTACGCTTTCCGCAGGAGGACGGCGAACGCGCATGGGCTCGTTTCAGGCTCGCGACTGAAAGCCCATGGGCTCCCGCGGATACGCCCGATTGGCACACGGTGATCGCTCACGACCGCCTGGCTCAATTCGCTGCCCGCTACGTCACCAAGGGTCGCCTGCTGCACGTGACTGGCTGGCTCACATACCACCTCCTCGAAGGGCGAGGTGGGGCGCGCGTGGCTGAGATCCAGGCGTCCTCGATCCTCCTGCTGGACAGACCGAAGCCACGCGAGGACCAGCCGGAAGCATAAAGCAGGCGGACCCCCAAACCCGAAGCAGCACCTTCCACTCAACACGCGCGCTCCTGTCCGTCTCTGGCACGCTCAGGGCACGCCGTAGGGCACGCGTCGGGCACGCCCCTTCCTCCAGACTGGCGCCGTGTGGACTGGCAGACCGTTTCGCATCGCGGATCGGGATACGCCGCAAGACCCGTTGCCCTTGCCACAGAAGTGACCGACGCACGATTTCCCACGGACACCCTGTGGCGGCGGTTGGGAGTCACTCTGCCAACGACGACTGTCGGAGTCCGAACAGATGTCAAAGATGGCGTGTACGCGCGCCCGTAGCTGGCGACCTACCCCTGATGGCAGCACAAACGGAGTGAGACATGAAACACCCATTGGCGATCTTTCATGGGAACGAGAGCGAGAGCCGTGCTCTTGCAGACGTGGTGGCGCACTACTGCACATGCGCGTCAACCCGACTCGCCGGCCAGGCCTGCCCAGTCCACGCAATGGCCGCCTTCGATCAGCGCGCCGTGGACGGTTTGGTCTTTGTGCGTCGAACCGTTGCGCCCTACGTCAGGGCTGAGTGGCGCGTACCAGCGAAGGCGTAAGCAATTCTCAGTCCAGCCGAAGGCCACACGTTGCCATGGATCCGGTGAATACGACCAAGAGTTCGCACCATCGTCATGCGAGTCCTGCACTCGACAGCGGGCGAGGAGGACCGAGTGTTCATCCCTGAGTCGGCCTACAGCTCCGCGGAATTTCCTTCGGCCGCGACGACGGTCTTTGTGGCCGAGATCACGTGCCTGTTGTGCAGCCGCCCGGTCGGCATCGCCATCGACAGTCGCTGGCCTCCCGTCAGTACCGTGCTGATCCAACTGGCAGGCTCGAAGGTTCTTCGGCGGATGGCGCTCCACCAGCTGCGCTGCGGGGAGTGCGGCGGAAACACGGCGCCCACCGATGTCACGGAACGACTGATCCGCCGCGAGCGCCCCATCGACTGGCAAAACGATCAACCGCACCGCGGTCGGCCGCCCAAGTGGCTCGTGGCACAGCGAGCGGCCGCTCGCCTGCGTGAGCATCGGAGCGCCTGATGGGCTACGCCCTCTTGCTGTTCACGTGCGCAGCGTGTGGAGCGCCCGCGCGGGCGAACCCGACTCTGGTAATGAGTATCCCGGCTCGGTGGGACGGCACCGAGTACGTCGCCGATCCGAAGGCCAAACGGGAGCCGATCTGCGAGTCGTGCGCTCGCCAGCTGCTCGAGCGCTTCGAGCGTGAAGAATTGTCCGTTCCACTCGCGGTTCGGCAGCCCGACTATTTCGAACGGGCCTATCACCAGGGTGCCGACGAGCAGGACCTGTGATACAGCGGTGCCCAGCATGCCGGTGCCCCGGCCGCTTCGCGCTCGCAATGTCTGGCGGCGTAGATCCATCCTGCGCCGCCCGACGTCGTCTTCGCCGACACCATCGAACCAACTGGTCATCGCCGCAACGGCAGCCCTCGCTACCGAACACGTCTGACAAGCAGGAGGAGCATGTTCATGGACTCCATCATCAGCCGCGTCATCTTGCCCGGTGTCGGGCCTGTATGTCCCGAGTGCCTGTCTCGAGGGCACCTGCCCGCCCTGCGCTTGTCGCCACGAGAGGTGTACTCCTTCGGTTTGACCGAGCCTCAGAGCCAGCTCGACTGGGATGTGGATGCGGCCCGCGCGCTGATCGCCGCCCGGCCGCGGACCACCCAGAGACTTGACCCGGTCTGGCTAAACAACTGGCTGACGGAGCGGACCAGCGTCACGGCCGAGCACCTCGACCACATTCCGGCAGACAAGCTCGATGAGCCCGCGATCCTGGTCGAGATCATGGCCTGCCCACCTGGGGCCAGCCCGCAACCATTCCGCATCCTCATCGACGGCACGCATCGCGCGGCCAGCAAACAGCGCGATCGGCAGGACTGCTGGGCTTACCTTCTGACCGAGGAAGAACAGCGCTCCATCTGCACATACCGGGTTGAGGGCCAGGTCGTGGAGGTTTCAACGTTCCCTGGTCGCGGCGTCGGTGAAAGAGAGGCAGGCATCATCCTCCGTTCCGCGGCCGCGAGCGACGCCGTTGCCTGAATTCGAAGTGACGGTCGTGACCCTACGGTCTGGGACCCATACGGTTCGCGTCGAGGCCGATGACGCTGCGGCGGCGCGAAGCCTTGTCCAGGGCGAATGCGAAGGCAACCAATGCCACTGTCCGCCCGAGTGGTGCACCGAAGACGTCCAGACCGATGTCGTCAGTGTGCGCCAGGTTGTGCTGCCAGGAGTTGACCCCATCGCCGCTTACGCCATTGCCAAGACTGTGCGCGGGATCACCGAGGCTTCTCCTTGACTCACCTTCTTCGCGACCGGCTGTCACCGCTCCAAGCTGTGACGGTAGGCCGCGATCGGATGACGTTTAGAAGTGATCCCGCGAGACCCGGATCTGACGCTGGGCCATGCTCGATGACGAGGGCGCTCGGATCCTCGGCCCGCGCTTCGTCCTTTTGCGCCAACACACGCTGATCATTCGGCGTTGGACGCAACGCAACTGGAAGACGAATCGCCCCTCAAGCTACAGCCAGCCCAAACAGACGGGGCATGTCTGATGCGCGGCTGCAAGAGGCACGACGTCGCGGAGGTCGCGACGATTATTTATGCTCCCTGCGCGGGGCACGTCAGCGCCTACGAACCTCCAGATCAGTCCACCACGACCCGGTCGTGAGTCGGCACCTGGCGGTTCCGGGGGGCGCTCGTGAAAGCCCAGCGACGCGGAGCGTCGCGGGGACCCCTGCTGGCCCCATCCTGTTCGTCGGTGAGCGGCGCTCGCCGCGCGCCATGGCAATGGGCGTCACCTGGACCCACGGCCGTCTGTCGGCAAAGACGCTCCACGAAGCCCTCCGCGCCATCGGCCTCGATCCGTCGCAGCAGCTCTATGTCAATCTCTTCCGCGACAGCGACCCTCCATCTCCGCTGGAAGTCGACCCCAAGGCTCTGGAAGGGCTTACCGGACACAGCCTCCACGGCGGATCCGTCATCGCGTTGGGAAAAAGAGTGTCGGCCTATCTCAAGCGCCTCGGTATTCAGCATGTGGCACTCGTCCATCCCGCCGCGCGGGGTTCCATCCGACGCACTGAAAACTACCAGGCGCATGTCGCAACCGTGCTTGGAGACCAATCGTGAGCCGTCGGCTCCGTTACATCGCTACAGACGCGCCTGAGAAGCTCGCCGATTGTCGTTGTGCTGGTTGCGGCCACATCGACACGCCCGCCATTCGCGAGGACTGGTGGCGTCGCAACACGGACGACGCTCTGCAGACGACACTGTCACGATCTACCGGGGCGACGCGCGGATGTTGCCGATGCCTGACGGCTCAGTCCACCTGATCTGTACCAGCCCTCCCTACAATTGCCGCGTCGGCTACGACGGCTTCGACGACTGGTTGCCATGGGATGCCTACTGGCATGGGCTTATCGAGCCGAGTCTGCGCGAATGTTACCGGGTGCTGGTCCACGGCGGCCGCATAGCAGTGAACCTGGCGAATGTCGTGAGGCAGAACGTGCCGACTGAACGTCCTCGGCCAGAGTATCAAGGACGATGGCGCTGGAGGCCTCCGGGTGCAAACGGAGAGAACTGGGCGGTGATGATCGCGCCGCGCATCTGGGCACTTCTCGAGGAGATCGGTTTTCTGCCCCGAGAGCAGTTGACCTGGATCAAGACTGCACGGCCCGAAGAAATCGCCACATCAACTGCCTGGGGCTCATGGAGATCCGCGAGCAACCCCGTCCTCCGCGCTGTCGCGGAGCCTGTCTTCATTGCCTCCAAGGGCACGCACGCGAGGCCACCAGGTCCGTCGGACCTGACAGCCGAGGAGTTCAAGGCGTGGACGCGCAACGCCTGGACGATTCCCAATGGCAACGCTCAGCAGTTCGACCACCCCTGTGTCTTTCCGATCGAGCTCCCGCGGCGGTTGATAAAGCTCTACAGCTACGTCGGCGACACGGTGTTGGACCCATTCATGGGAAGCGGCACCACGCTCCAAGCCGCGCGCCTGCTCCGACGCCATGCAGTCGGTATGGAGCAGAGTGCGAAGTACTGCGGGCTTGCGGCAGGTCGCGTGTGTCAATTGCTACTACCCGAGGACACCCTCGCGTGACACCACTGCTTAGCGCGCATGTCGACTCACGAAAACCGAGCGGATCGACACCATCGACCAGCGGACTTACGAGCAGACGCTCAACATGGTCATTCGCAGGTCGCTTCACTGGCCGACGTACCAGTGAGCGATTCACCGCTGACTGAAAGCGCTAGCCGCAATTCGTCCTCGAAAACGAGCCACCGCCAATGCCTGCCGCAAGGAAGCGGCGACCCGGTCCTAATCGGGTCGTGTTCTGAGTACACCGCGTCCATCGACGGCAGAAAGTCGCTCGGCGAGGCTGACGATGGATGGACATCGTCCAGGCGTGTGGATGACCACCGGTCATAGCACGTCACCCGCCACCGATTGTCGCGGTGCCCGCGGCGGCCTCGAGGCGGTGGATGGAATTCTTGCGGCCTGGCCGCACGTCGAGCACCTGCCCCACGGCAGAGCCCGGGTTGGTCATCGAAGACAACGACGACGAGTTTGCCCACAACCTCGGCCCGGACACCCGCTCCCCCGTCACCGGTGTGGGTCCAGTTACTGAGTTACCAAGGAGTTTCCGCAGTGGCACCAGCCCGAACCGAAACCCAGATTTACGACCAGCTCCAGGAAGCACTCGACCGTGCCCGCTGCTGGTACCGGGACGTCATCACCGACCAGCGCGCCGTCCAAGACTTCAGCCGACTCCGAGACGTCGTCCTCTGCACCTTCGACCGCGACCACAAGCTCGGCCTGTGGCAACAGCCCGACGATGACGTTGCGACCCTCTCTCAGGCCCAGCTCGCGACCATCGCCCGCGCCGCAGCAGCGTTCCTTGCAATTTGGCGCCTGAGCCCCACTGCCGCGCAACGATTGGCTAGCGATGACGCGTCTCACCTCGACCGTTTCGACCCCGACTTCGCCGGCGACCTCGCCGACGCACTGAGAGCAGCCCGCCCGCTGCTCGACGAATAAGCCGGCTACCAATGGAGGTGTCATGCCAAAGGTCTTGCTAGATAGGATCGCCCTTTTCGCAACGTCTGACCCGAACGGCGGCTTCTGGATTGGCATTGTGGTCAGATCGAAATATCTGCGACTTTCGATTCGCAGTCCCTTTCGACGCCGGAATGGGCAGCGCTTCAATCGCTGGATTGCACTCGAGCATCACGCTGGATAGGTGTGGTCCGCGGACGCCTGCAACCTGGTCCAGGCCGAGTGCGCTGGTGGCGAGAGCCACTGACCGCACGAGTGGTGCACCGACAACACCGAGAGCACAGTGCTCTCTGCAAGCCAAGTTGCGCTCAACGAGGTCACGTTCGTCGCCAGCGACGACGTCGGGCGGAGCCCGACCGACGAACGACGACGACGTGAACCACGCTATCTGTGCGGTTTGGTCGCGTCGAGTAGCCCGATGATCGCGACCGTTCTGCCCAGGGACCTGCAGGCCGGCGACATCGTCACGCCCGCGTGGACCGAAGAACGAGTGTCGCCGTTCGACGCTGCGCTCGTCGAGTGCGTCAACGACGACGCGATCACGCTGTTCCGTCCCTACGCCACAAGCAATGGTTTCGTGTACGGCCAGCACCCAAGCGTCATTGCGCTGGTCGGTTCGGAACGCTACCAGATCCATCGCGACAGCACCGCGCACACATTCAAGCGCTGGCACACCACGCTCGCGGGCTAATGGCGCTCGTGACACGAGCCAACACCCTGCGACCCCACGCATCGCGGGTGTCACTCACAGCGCGCGCTGCGAAAGGTCGGCGCGCGTGGCCGTGTACTGGCCCCGCCCCCGCTGTCCAAGTGCGAAATCCGTCGGATTCAAGAATCAAATGGAGCACTGTGATGGCCTGTTTATTCAGACGAACTGTCCTCGTTCGGTGCGCCGGAGCCTGAGACCGGTGTTGGACAGGGCGTCGGTCCTGCTCGACGACGAGCCCCACTCCATGTCCGACACGCCCGTCTCCTTCAGGGCCAGACGCGCCGCAGAACGCACAGGCCATGAGCTGGCCGAGATCGAGCGCCTTCCGTTCGACCTGTCCGCCCTGGAGGCGGACGGAATCTTTTGCAACGTTGACGCGCGGAATTTCGGCCTGCTGGACCGCCGCCTCGACTGGCGCGCGCTCGGCATCAGCCTGCCCCGAACGGGCGATCTCGCGTTCCGTCCGCCGCGCTGCGGCCTGGTCCCCGATCGCTACCGCCTGCCGCTGCTGCGCCCCGCGGCTCGCGTTCACTCCGCCCTGCACAAGTTCAGCTACCAATTCAGGCTGGTCGAGACCGTCTTCGAAACTTCCGAGTACAGGTGGATCCCGTGGCGCGCCTGGTCCGAGTTCGAGCATGAGTTCGACGCGGCGCAAGCACGTCTTCGCGGGGCGCTCCAGGCTTACGAGACGAACTTTGAGTCGATCCGCCAAACGGTCCTGGAGACCTTCGAGCAGTTGGGCACCGATTCGGCAAGGCGTCTGGAAGCTACCGGCCATCCTGTGCCTCCCGATTTCGTCGACGCCGTCGTGCACGAGGTATTGGCCACCCTGCCCACCCCCGCGCTACTGTGGGAGCGCCTGTCTCTGCGCTACCGCGTAGGCGTCATGCAGCTCGGCAGCGAGATGCTCGGCGAGCAGCGCAAGGCGGCCGAGGAGCGCCGTCTGCTGGACGTGATCGAGGCAGAGCATCGACTCGAACAGCGCCGCCAGCAAGCTGAGGAGCATGTGGTCCAGCAGAACCTCTGGGTCGAGCAGGAGCGTATTCGCCTGCAGCTCAGGGCCGAAGCGGAAGAGCGAAAGCGCGAGGCCGCCGTTAAGGAGCGGCTGCGACAGCTCAAGCTCGAAGCGGCCCGCGAGCGGCTGCATGACGTCCTCAGCCCTCTGGAGGAGGGGGCGGCACAACTGCACGCGGCGGTGTTCGAGGCCGCCAACGCTCTTCGCGACTCGCTGCAGAAGCACCAGGCACTCCGCGGCTCTTCGGCCAGAAAGGCACGCGACTTGGCGAGGTGGTTCAGGGCGATGAACTGGCAAGGCGAAGCGCAGCTCGAGGCGCTGGTGCTCGATCTGGAACAGCTGGCTAGCGCCCCGACCAGCAAAAAGCGCAAGCGCGACCCCGGCCCGCTGAACCAGGTCCTCGGCGACATCATCGCGCTTACTTACGCCGACGCCAGCGCCCTGGCCGAGCCGAGCCGCATGGCCGCGCTCGAGATCTAGCTGTCACGCCCACATTGCTTGGAGCTGTCCCACCACCCTCGACGGGTGGTGGGGTCCTGCCCTGTGTGCCGAAGGAAGGCGCCCCATGCTTGAGACATCCGCTGCCACCGTCGAAGGGCTCGTCCAGGACCTCGACGTCCTCATCCGCGCTCGCTACCCGCTTATCTCGGTTGCGACCTTTGAGGAGAGTCGCTTCCGTCGGCTCATGCGCGCGGTTGCAACCCTCGAACGCCACAAACCCAAAGGTTTGTACACGTGGAGCCGCACCCTGGGGCTGCGACAGGTTGCTGGGCCGAACGTCGGCGTAGGCGAGCGGCCCATCTCGGGCACTGAGGACCCAATTTCCGTGCTGGAGCACATCGCCCAGGCCGATCTCGGTCTGTACGTGTTGTGCGACTTCGGCGCGTACCTGGTGCCCGACGGCTTGCCCGATTCGATGCTTGTGCGCCAGCTCCGCGAGCTGGCCTGGGCCATCAAAGCCAAGCCGGTCACAGTCCTGTTCGTCGGGCCAACATTTCCCGAGATCCCCGCCCTCGAGAAAGAGGTCAAGACTATTGACCTTCCGCTACCCGACGAATGTGAAGTATCGGCCATCTTGAACATGCAGCTTGATCGGCTCGCCAGCCTGCCCGAGGTGCGGCTGGACGTCGACCCACACACGCGCGAACACCTCGTATCCGCCCTGCTCGGGCTGACCGAGACGGAGATCGAGAATGCCCTGGCCAAGGCCGCCATCGTTCGGCGCGGCATCGACGCCAGAGCGATTCCGCTCGTCCTCGACGAGAAGCGCAGCGTCATCCGCCAGAGCGGCGCACTCACGTACAGCCACCCCGAGTCCGCCGACCACCTCGGCGGCTACGCTCACCTTCGCCGGCTGCTCCACGAGGCCGCGGTGACCTTCAGCCCGGCTGCCCGAGCCTTCGGCGTCGAGCCGCATAAAGGGCTCTTGCTGGTTGGTCTCCCGGGATGCGGCAAAGACCTCAGCAAGAAGGTCGCCGCCTCGGTGCTTGGCCGCCCGCTGTTGGACCTCGATTTTGGCGCGGTCATGGGCGAGGGCGGCGGCGTGATCGGCTCGGCCTCCACGAGCATCCGCCGCGCCTTGAGCATCGCCACCACGCTCAAGGGGATTCTTGGCCTGGCCGAGTTCGAAAAAGGCGTCGGTGGCCTCCAGTCGTCGGCTCGCTCCGACGGCGGCGAGACCGCCCGCACTATCGGCTTCCTGTTGAACTGGATGCAGGACCAAACCGACGTCTTCGTCTTCGCCACGGCGAACGATGTGCGCGAGCTCGCCCCCGAGCAGATCCGCCAGGGTCGCTTCGGCCAGATCGTGTTCGTTGACCTCCCGACCCCAGAGGACCGCGTGGCGATCTTCCGCGTCCATCTGGCGAAACGAGCGCGCGACCCTGACGTCTTCGACCTGGAGGCACTGGCCGCGGCCGCCGACGGCTTCTCGGGCGCCGAGATCGAGGCCGCCGTCAAGGGTGCACTTCTGGATGCCTTCATGGATGACGTTCGCCAGTTGACGACCGACGACGTGCTCCATCGCGTGGGGTCGGTCCGTCCGACCTCACAGGTAAAGCATGAACAGATCGCCGAACTGCGCCGCTGGGCTCAGGAGCACCTCGCCATCGACGCGGTGCGCGGTCAGCCCACGGGCGGCGGGGAGCGCTTGCTCGAGCTATGAGGTTGGTGTGGGCGAAGGTTCGTCGTGCAAAACACAGTGTCGATCAGCCGACCAAGTTCTGCTCCAGTGCGGGCGCCCTCGAGCGGATTGAAGAACCTCACGCGAAGCCGAATCGCTCGGATGGCCGACTTTTCTCGCGCATCACGTGGACACGCCGTACCCCACCGACCACAAAGCCCTTCCATAGGTGAGATCGAGTCCTGGGCCCTGACGACGTGTCGCTGCCGCTGATCCACCCGCTGACACGCGCGCTGCGTGCGCATGGTCGTTACGCCAAGTGGTGCCAATCATGAGCAGACTCGTGTTCGATCTGGCCGCGCTGCGGCCCATCGTCGAGCACGCGCTAAGCGCATCCGAGCAGGCCCCGGCATTCGGCCAGACGCCGCCCATCGCGCCCGCGCTGTGGCTGGTGAAGGACGATGGCATCTATCTGATGAGCAACGGCAGACCGCGCCAGATGGCCGTCGGCAGCTCTGCAACCGGGAACGATCAGGAGGGCCAGAGCCTGGTTGTGTACGCGGAGGGCTTTGATCCCAGGAAGGCCGACCCCACGGCGGTCTGGTACGCAGCCCGCAAGGCGGTTGGTGGCGACGACTTCGGCGAGCCTCTGCCGGCCGAGTGGTTCAAGCAGGCGCTCGATCGCGGGGAGAGGACGATCACGCTGCATGTGACGCCCCGCGCGATCCACGTGGTGCTGCCGCTCACGACAGCGTAGTCATGAGCGTTCGCGTCACCAGCGCCAACGTGAAGCAGCTGGTCGAGGCGATGGGTGAAGTCACCACCGCCTGGGAAAACGTCGAGGAATCGATCACGACGTGGATGGAGTATCAAGTCAGGCCGCCGAACGACGAGGATGGGCGCGAGACGCGACGCGAGGCGCGTGAGGCGATTGAGTCGGAAATTGATGCGCTCGGCGCTGCGTTGGAGGCCGCGGCCGGGCTCCTTCGCGCCAGAGTTCGGCCCTGAACATCCATCCAGCGGTTACCACACGCGAGGGTCCGGGCCTGGGTGGCCGTGATAACCAGGCGGGCCGCACCTGCGTCGAGCCGCAGCCGCGCGACGCGGCGGCGGCGTGATCGGGACAAGCAGAAAGGTGATATGGACACATGAGCGACAGATTCCAAACCAAGATAGAAATCGGCGGCCAGCTGGCCCTCGCCCACGTGGACGAGCTCGACGACATGGCCAGCGAGTGGGAGATCGACTGGTCAGATAGGGCCACTCGCGAGGACATTGAAGAGGCGTCCGCGACGCGGACGGCGCTCGAACTGACCGACAACGAGTTGAGCTATGGGGGTCACGAAACGCTGGCCGCGTTCTGCCAGGCGCACCAGCTTCCATACAAGGTGACCATTGATGGCAAGTACGAGTACACCGGCGAGGTCCGGGTGTGGGCGCCGGGCATGGCCACCGAACTGCTGCAGACGGCGACGAACGACGGCAACGCCGTGCTGGCTCTGAGCGAGCTCCGCCAGTTGGAGGAAGGTGGAAAGACGCTTGCCGACGCGATTCGCATGCTGGCCGGGTTCGACGAGTTCACGGTGCCCGCGCTGTTGCTGGTCGGCGACCAGGATGTGGACGAGAAGTCATGTGCGGCGGCGAGCGCTTGGTCGAGCCATTAGAGGCTCATGAGCCGCTATCTGGCCTTTCCCGAGATCGTGTTCCGGGATCGCGGGCTCCTGCTGGCAGCGCTCGCCGAGCTGGGCTTTGCCCAGGTCGAAGAGGGCGAGAATCTACCCCTCTTTGGCTACCACGGTGATCGGCGAGTCGAGACCGCCGCGCTTGTTGTGCGCCGCCGGCACATCGGTGGCTGGTCGAACGATCTCGGTTTTGCCCGCTCGGCCCAGGGGTACTACCCAATCGTCAGCGACTATGACCGCGAGACGCTGCTCGGCGGGACGTTCCTCTCGCGACTGCGCGTCACCTACGCGGAACGGGTCGTCGAGACCGTGCGCACGCGCCTCCGCGGAACCGTCCAGCGCGCGACCGAGGGCAGCGTCGTCAAGCTGAGGGTCCGCTACTAGCCGTGCCCGAGGTCGAGTTCACGATCGACACCCAAACCGGTGA
>WNGB01010892.1_pt1 | contig 12531 bp, 14 predicted proteins | sample 5400681 | NCBI WGS metagenome assembly WNGB01 (sample SAMN13153367, study PRJNA577476) | soil metagenome | isolation source: 115 cm soil or saprolite under grassland replicate 2 | place: USA:California | collected 2016-06-15 | reverse complement strand
GCGATGGGGGCAAATGTTATGGCATGCCGGTCTCCAAGAAATTGAGCGCCGCGATCGAAGCAGCGGATGGAATCCTGGTCGCGGCGCCGGTATATAATTATGATGTCGCAGCCACGGCCAAGAACATGATCGAGCTGACCGGCAGCGCTTGGGAAGACAAGATCGTCGGCTTTCTTTGCGCCTCCGGCGGCACAGCCAGTTACATGTCGGTCATGGCCTACGCCAATAGCCTCATGCTCGATTTTCGTTGTGTAATCATTCCGCGGTTCGTTTTTGCCACGGCCGACGCTTTCGATGGTGAAAACATTACGGATAAGAAAGTTACCAAACGCGTTGAACAAGTGGCAAACGACTTAGTCCGATTCACCAAAGCATTGCGGAGCTAAACTCGGCGGAGCGTATTCTCACCGACTCAATCATCCAGTCAGGAATCGAACGGGCTACTCGCGGCTTTGTCTTCAATGCCGCTGATCAGTCGGCTCCCTTCACAGATCTGCGCCAGATTCGAAGCCAATTGATTCCGTGCCGCCGATCTGTCTGTTAATCTGTCGAGATGGCGAAGCCTCCGGGAAAGACCAGCTCGACCGCGCTGCGACAGATCGCGCCGCCGCCGCTCTCACAGCATCTGCGCGAGCTGGCGTCGCGGCCTGATACATGGCAGGTGATCGCGCGCAATCTAATTCCCGTCGTGGGCATCTACGGCTTTGGCTGGTCCGCTGCGCTCGCCGTGTTCAACTACTGGTTCGACGGGCTGACCGCGCTGGCCGCGATCGTCGTGGCGCTGATTCCGCGCGCGCTCCGCGAGACGCAGCCGAAATCGATCGGCGCGATGTCGTCGGTGATGAACATCGTGCGCGGCGCGGTCACGTGGATTTTCCTCGTCGGCATCGTCGGTCTGCCGTACTGGATCGTGCTGATTCCGCTTCACGATCTGCTGCTCGGCAACGAACTGCGACGCGAGCTCGCGCATTCTCCGACACTCTGGCTCACCTTCGGGACGCTCGCGGCCGGACATTTCTGGAAGGCGTTCCAAGTGGGCTACGATGCGATGCCCGACAAAGAGCTGAAGCAGCGGGTGCGCTGGGATGTTTATCTCCTGATACTGCGCGCGATGGCGATGTTCGTGATGGCTGCCCACGGCCTCGCCTTCATTCTGGTGCCGCTGTTGGCGCTGCTCCTGAGCTATTTCGAGATCTGGCCCGAGCGCGCGCTCGGCGCGGTCTTCGGCGATCCGTCGCGGCTCTACGAATACGATCCGGAAGATGATCCTGCGTCGAACCGGCGCCGCCGCTGACGGCGGTCACTCAAATCAGTCGATCACCCTAACGACCTGCACATTTCGAGAAGCGCGTTTACCGTTCTCCAGTTTCTGGTCGTGGCAACGATGGAAAGCTTCTTCTCAATGGCGGTGTTGGAGAGTTTGGTTCTGCCGTATCCGTCAGGACAGTAAAGATAGATTTCGCGATTCAAAATGCGAAACTGTTCGCGACCAGTCGCCAAAGGTTCCAAGACCTTAACAGCCGTCTTCGGCGGAGCATCGGACAAAAATGTGACGTGCAACTTGGAATGATCGATCCCCTTCTCTTTCACCAGGGGATTATCGCTGACAATTTGCGCAATTTCTTTCGATGTCTTCACCAACACAGGCACTCTAAATCCGAAGTCGCGCTGGATTTTGTCTTCAATTTTCTTGAATAATCCGGCCGGCGACTTTTGCTCCGATTCAAAAATGGCGTTGCCGCTTTGGACATAAGTTCTGACGCCGCCAAAGCCCAGCGCCTCGAACGACGCGCGCAACCGCTCCATCTTGACGATTTTACCTGCGCCCACGTTGATTCCGCGGAGCATCGCAACATAGGTCGGCATCATTCACTCCTTATCCAATTTCGATCGCGCGACAACGTGACCGTTCGCGTTTTTCTAGCACGCTCCTTCGCCCTCCAACTTCCCTGGCTCGCCGTAGTGCTTCGACGTAGGCGGCTTCCTTCTTAAATTTTACTTCTGCTTTTCCTACGCCTTAAGATCGCAATCAGCCAGGCTGAAGACAAAGAGACGTGTCAATAGCTAGACAGAAAGCGCAATTGCAGACGAAGGCATATCGAACTTCAATGTCAGTCGCCATGAACGACACCTCCGTGCTGTCGCCCGCCGCGGCCACGTCCACTGCAGAAATCAGGAAATGTTTCCCGGCGCTCGCCCGCACTCATAACGGTTATCCGGTGGCGTATTTCGACGGGCCCGGCGGCACTCAGGTGCCACGGACCGTGGTAGAGGCGATGAACGATTATCTTTACCACCACAACGCCAATACGCATTGGGCTTATCCCACAAGCGAGGAGACCGACGCGATCATCGATTCCGCCCGAAGCGCGTTGGCCGATTTTCTGAACGCAAGCCCGGCCGAAATCGTGTTTGGCGCCAACATGACGACATTGACCTTCCACCTCTCGCGTGCGCTCGGTCGCGGCTACCAACGCGACGACGAGATTTTGGTCACGGAGCTTGATCATCATGCCAATATCACGCCCTGGCGGACGCTGGAGAAAGAAACCGGCGTGAAGGTGCGCATGGTGAAAATGATTCCTGAAACCGGCGAGCTGGATTGGGACGATTTTTCCCGGCAATTAACCGGACGCACGAAGTTGGTCGCGATCGGCGCAGCATCGAACGCTCTCGGCACGATCAACGATGTGCGTCGCGCCGGGGAAATGGCTCACTCGTTGAGCGCGCAAATCTTTGTCGACGCCGTCCATTACGCTCCGCATGGGTTGATCGATGTGCGGGATTGGAATTGCGACTTCCTTGCCTGTTCTGCCTATAAGGTCTATGGCCCGCACATCGGAATTCTCTACGGCCGACACGATCTGCTGAGCTCGATCGATTTTCCAAAACTAATCCCGGCACCCGATTCAGCGCCGGAACGGGCCGAGACTGGCACCCAGAATCATGAAGGAATCGCAGGCGCGGCCGCCGCCGTGGATTTTCTCGCGTCGCTTGCTCCGGGCCCGGCGCGGCGGGAACGCTTGCACGCTGCGCTCGCGCAACTACATGAGCGCGGCGACGCATTAATCACCCGACTTTGGAATGGATTACGCGAAATAGGACGCGTCCGTCTCTACGGACCGCCGCCCGGCACGGCGCGCACACCGACGATTGCATTCACTGTGAACGGCGTGCCGTCGATTGAGGTAGCCGAGAAATTGGCGCAGCGAGGAGTTTTCCTCTCACATGGTGACTTCTATGCGATGACAGTGGTCGAGCGATTGGGCCAAACTCCGCACGGACTGGTCCGCGCCGGCTGTGCCTGCTACACCACGTCGGAAGAAGTAGATCGGTTACTGGCTGGCGTGCGCGGGTTGTAATCAGGTGCTGTTCTCGCGCGGCTTGTCAAAGGAATCGAAAGCCACGTTAGGCAATTTTCAGAATTGCGCGAGGATGAGGGGAGCGCGCCTCGCCAATCGGAACTTTTCTCCCTCATGGACTCTGTTTAGAATCGCGCCATGAGCTCTCCCAATCCGCTTACCGTCGAATCGGGCAGCAACGAGCACTGGAAGTTTTTTCGCGACGTCCTTGTCTTCCAGCTCAAGATGTTGCTCGATAACGTACGCGATTTTGCCCTTATGCCGGTCTCGCTGGTCGCGGCGCTGATCGATCTCATCTTCAAGGGTAAACGACAGGGCTCGCTCTTTTATCAGGTACTCAAGTGGGGCGCGCACAGCGAGGAAGTGATCAATGTCTACAGTGCGATCGAAACGCACGAAAGGCCTGGAGTTAATCCTAACTACACCGTCGACGCGGTGATCGCGCGGCTGGAGGGCGTGCTGGTTCGGGAATGTGAGAAAGGTGGGACGGCTGCGAGTATCAAAGCCGCGATGGACCGGGCGATCGATCAAATCCAAATCGAAACGAGCGGGCCGCGCGATCAAGTGAGAGAAGCAATGGTGCGGGTGGCGGAAAAATTCCGCAGCAAGCTCGACCCAACGCCGTCCGATCGCGATTCTGAAACCTAGTCGAACAACCCTACAGTGTCGCGTATGCCCGTAGCCAGGTTACCTTCGAGGTGATTCCTTATATCCTCGAAGGAAAAGCGCGCCGCGAATTCGGACCCAGGCTCAAACAGGTTTTTGGCAAACCAAGCCGGCGATTCTGAACGCTGGCGTCTGATCTCTGACCTCCGACTTCTGTTCATGTTTCCTTACGACCGCAATCAGCCGGACTGAAGGCGGCATGCTTCCGCAAGTTCATCGCGCCTAAATTCGGAGATTCGGAACGCCCGCTAGTCCCCGTCGACAAGAGAGATTCGGCCAACGCCATCGGCATAGCTAAGTCGCCACCGCTCAATTCCCCACCGACTCGGAGAAGAGTAGAGCGTCCACAGCCGAACTGTCACAGTTCTCTGCGGAAGAATCGTGCCAAGGCCAACGGTCCCCGCCAGTCGGGTTGGTGCAGCCGCTCTGCCTAGCGTCTCAACTGTGGCAATTCCTGCTTCAGGCAAAGTCAACTCGACGTTTGACGCCTGTCTTCCGCCTGTGTTCGCGACTTCAATTCTATAAAAAGCCGAGTATGCCGGTATCGAAAATCGGTACTGTTCATTCCAACCGCTGCTGACGTAGTCGACTAACAATGACGCAACTCCTGACTCCAAGTCCTTCTTGAAATCGGCAAAGGCTTCCGGAGTTCTGTTTACGTACCTACTGAACCCGTCAAATGCGCGAGTCTCAGCGCTCCGGCTGCTAGAGCTCAAATATTTGTCTACTGTTCGAGATAAGTCGGAAAGGAAAAATTTATAGCCGTCAGGCTTATATGCCGTCCAGAACTGTTTCGCACTATCAGAATCTCTAAGTCTACGAAAACTTTCCAGCTGCTCCACAAGATCAGGCGGAAGACTAAATTCAGAAAACCTTACTGTAGCCAGTACACGCGCAGCGGGTTCGCTCCGAATAAGTTTCAGACCCTGAAGAATACCGACAACGATCGCAACGAGGACGGCAAGCTTGCCAACGACACTCCACGTTTTGCTCGGGCGATCAATCTCCATCAATCGCTATCAAACACCGACACCGACCGGATTCCAGCCCGAAATGAGATGAGGCACATCATGTCGGCGGCTTGCTTAAGAATATTGGGTATGGAAATGGAACGTGCCGCTCCCCGAACAGAAGGTATTTGCTTTTTCGGTTCCCACACTCCGCAATTTCCCCTTCGCGTAAACTTCAGCGCCTTTTTCGACAAACTCAGGAGCAACGCGATTTCGGATTTCGGAATGCGGAACGCGGAATAAGCAGCTGATACAGCCGCCGCTACCCGCCTTCGCCAATGGCTTCGGACGCGGCAGGCAGCATCACTTCTCTAGATTCTTCGGCGGCAATTCGCCGATGCACGACCACGAAACTTCGGCGATCCGGCCGTTGTCGATCGGTTAGACGTTGAAGCCGGGGTGCGTCGCGAATGCGTTGTTGAGGATTTTGTTGGCGATCTGCCGGCCGAGCGTCTTCAGCGCAGACGTGGTTCGGGCGCCTTCCACGCCGTACCAAGCGGTGAATCCTGCGTCGTACGTCCAGGCACCCTGGTAGTCCCAATCGGAATCCGCGCCGTTCTTCCCCGCACCGTAGACGGAGCCGGTCGGGAATTTCGCGTTGTGGGGCTTGCCGCCCACGTGCCGGGCTTCATGGCACAGCGTCGACGCCCGTTCGGGCACGGCCTCGTTGTAGAAGTAACCCAGGTAGAGCTCGACGGTACCACCGCTCTCGCTGGCGTCGGCGGTCCCGTCGCCACACTTGGCGCGCAGATCGTCGATGCTCTCGCGCACGAATCGACGGCCCCACTGAAGAATATTCTGCGGTGCATCCCAGGCATCATTGAGATAATCCTGCGCGGAGTAGGTGAGCGCATAACAGCCGTTGAATGTCCGTGCGAGCGGGAGATCCGTGTTACAGGGGTCGTGCCAGCCCCACCCGTTCTCCCAGTACGCCTTGTTCCCGTTGAACCCATACGTAGTCCAAAAATAGTCGATCATGTCCTGGCGGCAGATGTCCTGGCCATACTGGTTGTCGCCACTGGCGTTCTTGTCTGGGATAGGGGGTGATGAGCACGTTGCCATTGGGTTAACCTCGCATCTTCCTATTCTTGCGACCAGAGGGCTTTGCCGACGCCGTGCCGGGTTCACGTCGTCTGCCGCTCGGACGAGGGACCCTCGTGGTTCCGGACCTCGCCTCCGTCGCCGCTTGCCCGCCACTGATTGGCCGAGGCGCGGTCACCGCCTCCGGCGGCGATTTCGGCGGCAGGAAACGGTGGCCCTCGATCGGCGGGATTTCTTGAGGGTGCACGCGGCGGATCTCGAGGATCCAGTGGTCGGATTTCGGCATCCGCTTCCGGAGCTCTTTCCGTGCTCGGCTTCCCCCTTGCTCTAGATATGCCAGAGCCGCAGCGATCTTCACCGAGCGAACACGGTGGCGCGCGTACTTCAAGAGTGCGGCGCGGGCTTCGTCGTTGCCGCCGGCGGCAAGGCGCGTCACGGCCTCGACGGCGGTCGTACGGATGACGAGCTCCCGGGCGGCGGGGCTGCCATGGGGATCATCGGAACGCTCCTTGGGCAGCGGCGACGCGATGATTCTGTTCAGCGCGCCAAGCGCCCGAGGGTCCTCGAGGTCGGTCAGCAGCTGTACGACAGCCCAGCGGTTCACGTACTGATCCGCGGCAAGGCGTTCGAACTCCTGGGCCAGCGCATCCAAGGCCTCGCCCCCTGTATTGCGCAGCGCGACCAGCGCCCGCTGGTAGTGCGACTCGGCGTCCTCGCCGAGCCCGCTCATGCGTTGCAATGTCTCCTCGAGCAGGGCTTTGAGCTGTGGCGATTTCACAGCTTCGAATAGCGGGGCGTGTGTGACAGCCCTATCAAGCTCATCAGCTGGTGATATTCGTGGTGCGTCAGTCATATTCTGCACTGCCATCGGATTTGCGGCCCTAAGGTCATAGCGAAACTCATCACGGCTCTCTTCCGATGATCGCGCGACGATAAGCCGGCTGCGATGCCGAGGCAAGAAATACTCTCCCCGAATTAGAAACACGCTCGCTCGCGCTTCGGTCTAACGACGTCGTTAGATGCGGCGTCATTTCAAAACGCAATATGTTGCCTTGGCGACAGACTAATGTACGGGCTCGAGGTACGGTGTGCCGGGATCACTCACATTAAAGAGCACGAGCCGTAATGGATCGGTGCTGCTGCGGTTGTAACCCGCCATTTTCACGCGCGGCGGCATTGTCGTCGCCTGACCAGCTTTCACCGTGACTGGCTCGCGCCCCTCCATTTCCAACGTGAATACGCCTTCCAGGACATAAACAGTGACCGGGAAACGGTGTGTATGAAACATCGTCTTATCGTGCGGTTGGAAACTCGCCATAAGAACCCGCACCTCCTGTTTCTCGCCCTTGGGCATCCCTTGGACGATCTCGCGCAGAAGTAACTGGGGCTTTACCACACCCTGTTCTTGCGCCAACGCTGTCAAACTAATGAGCAAAACCGCGAATGCGAGACAGAAGCTCCTCGACTCGTTCATCTGTATTTTCCTTTTTCACATGATAGCATCGAATACACGCATGGAAACTGTCGCGGGCTCACCACGGCCGGCAGACAATGCGCTCCCCAGGAATTTGCGGCTGATGCAGTCGCCTCTACAGTTGGGTACTTTGAAGCGCGGGTTGTCCTTCATTATTTTCGCCTTTGTGCTGCTCGTCGCCGTGCTCGCTGTGCACATCGATTGGACTTGGAAACGACAACTCGCGCCGCGCGGTGGCCGTTATTTTTTCCATCGGGTCGAGCTGGCAGTGCCGTCGTTCCGCCAGTTCGATGAAAAATGGCGCGACGATCCACTGGGTGGGATCGAAGAAAACGGCACACTCGGCGGCGAAGGCTGCGCCGTGGCCGCCGCGGCGATGGTGTTCAAGTTTTATGGCGTCGAGACCGATCCGCAGCAGTTAAACTGGTTTTTAACATCCGTTGACGGATACACCGAGAATGGCTGGATTTATTGGGACCGCGCGGCGTGGTTCGCGCCCGACCGCGTCCGGCACGCATACGAAGATCTGGCCTCGTATCAGCTGATTGATTCGAACCTCGCGCGCGAAAACCCCGTCATCGTGCGAGTGCGGCTGTCAAACGGTATCACGCATTTTGTTGTCATCGCCGGCAAAGACGGGTTCGACTATCTCGTGCGCGATCCGGGCGCCGGCGCTACGAAAGGCCTCTACCCGCTGCGCGAGCTGGGCAGCGACATCGAGGCGCTGCGATTTTACGAGCCGATCGCGAATCCGAATACCAAACTCTCCGTGCAACGGTAAGCGTAATTTCAGACTTCAACCACGGAGGACACGAAGGATTTTCGAAGAGCGGAAATCGAATTGGCGAGAGTGCGTCTGACACTCCGAAAGCTTTCGCGAGCAGGCAGCCCGCCGCTACAAAAAGCGCGCTAAGATTAATGTTCCCTCAGCCCCTTGGGAAAGATCTACAAAGTTCGTTTCGGCGAGCCGCCGAAACCAACGGGCTAGCAGCCTGTGCTCCCCACGTCAGATTTCATTTCTTCGGACTCTACTGCCGCCGCGATTGCTGCTTGTTAGTCCCTATTCGGGTTGATAATATGGCAACGCTTCCAAGCGCGGAAACAGAAACAGAGCGGCAATCATGGGTGTGATCTTGCAAGCGTTTTATTGGGACTGCCCCAAAGCGGAAAATCTCGAGCACCAGTGGTGGGCCTATATCAAATCCAAACTGCCGTCGATTGCGCAAGCTGGTTTCGCCGCCTTGTGGCTTCCACCCGCGAACAAGGCAGCCAGTTGGAAATCGATGGGCTACGATCCCTACGATTACTACGACCTGGGCGAGTTTGATCAGAAAGGCGGTGCACCGACGTGGTTCGGTTCGAAAGCCGAATTGCTCGACCTGATAGAATCCGCTCACGCGCTAGGACTCGAGGTGTACGCCGACCTCGTGTTCAATCATAACAGTGGCGCCGACGCTCAGGAACTGAACCCAATCGACGGCCAATGGCGCTGGACGAAGTTCGAACCGAAGAGCGGTAAGTTCCCACGTGACTGGACCTGTTTTCATCCAAATCGGCACGAGACTTGGGACGGCGCCACTTTCGGCGATATGCCGGACCTCTGTCATCGCGATCCCACGGTCTATACCGAGCTCATCAGTTATGCCCGCTGGCTTTTGGAAGAGATTGGTTTCGATGGGTTCCGCTACGATATGGTCAAAGGTTACGGCGGCTGGATGGTCCGTTCGATTCAGGAATTGCGCGCGTTGCGGGGCGGGGTCAGCTTCAAACCGTATGCCATCGGCGAATGCTGGGACAGCGAACGGACGATCGCCGATTGGCTCGATGAAACCAATGCTTGGTCGGACAATCCTGTCGGGGCATTCGATTTCCCGCTCCGTTGGCGCCTGCGCGATTTGTGTGACAGTTACGGTTTCAGTCTCCGCGACCTCACCGAGCGTGGAGTGTTAATGTGGGACCGTCCGGCCCAAGCTGTCACCTTCGTGGAGAATCACGATGTCGTGCGCGACAGCCCCATTATCAACGACAAGCTGCTGGCATACGCCTTCATCCTTACGCACGAAGGTTATCCGTGTGTCTTCTGGCAGGATTATTTCAACTGGCATCTCGCCCAGCCGGACGAGCAAAGCGGGATTGACGCACTTATCAAAGTTCACGAACAAAATGCCACCGGCCCGGCGCAGATCCTCTTCGTCGACGACAATCTTTACATCATGCAGCGTTCCGGCCTCGGCGCCCAAAGCGGACTGATCTTTGTCTTAAGCAACCACGGTACCTGGAACGGCGCGTGGGTTCAGACGCGGTGGAACGACACGCGCCTCGTGCCGGCCGCCTGGCGCGGGCGCGACGATCTCGGCGTGCCGCAGGAAAAATGGACTAACGATTCCGGCTGGGTCGATCTCTGGGCGCCGCCACGAGGCTACGTAGTTTATGTGCCGACATAATCCCGCCAACGCATCCAACAAAGTTTTTATTAGAAGTTTTGCCGCGACTGGCGCGCTTGATCGAGCAAAATGCCGTTGTAAACTCAACTCTATCTCGATTTCAAAGGTCAACTTGGGCGCGGGGCACACTGCCCGGCCGCGCCTGTTAGTACATCTCAACTGGTGAGCGTTTGGCATCTTCGGGGCTGCGCTCCCTGGCAAGTTCTTCTCCGAGAACGGCGACCCGCAGATCCCAGATTTCGCTGTCGATGTCACGAAAGGCGGTCTCAGAGAACTCCCCGGGCGGCGCGAGTTTTTTCTTGAAGCACGCGACGTTGGCAAGCGCGCGATCGATCTGGTCGCGCGGCAAGGCGCCGAGGATGCGATACACATTTTCGATTTCCGGAATCCGATGGCAAATCATCGCCAGATCGTTGCCTGCGGCGATGGCGAGTCGAATTGTTTCATCAAGGCCGTACTCATTCAGGATCGCGCCCATGTCGAGATCATCGGTCATGATTAACCCGTCAAAACCCATTTCCTCACGCAGCAGTTGGGTTACGACGCGATGTGACAGCGTTGCGGGCTTTCTGTCGGGTTCGAAGCACGGATACCAACCGTGACAAGTCATCATGCTGTCGATTTCGCCGACAAATTGCTTGAACACGGCGAGCTCCTCCCGATCCAATTCCTCCCGTGTGCGGTTAATCTTCGGCAGCTCATGATGCGCATCGATTGTCGCCGCTGAGTAACCGGGGAAATGTTTGCCGCAGCTCGCGATGCCCTGCCCTCTCATCGCCTCGTTAAACGCGCCGGCATTTCGAACAACTTGCTCGACCGTTCTTCCATAACATCGGCCACGCAATGAATTGTCGGCATCATCATCGAAAGAAATATCGAGCACCGGACAAAGATCGAGATTGAAACCAAAAAGCCGCAGCAAACGCCCGGTGATATCGCCGTGGCGGCGGATAAGATCGATATCGTTCTTGTCGCGCAATTGCTGCGCGTTCGGTGGCTCATTGCCGATTAAACGCAAACGTGAAACGCGACCGCCTTCCTGGTCGATGGTGATAATGGGCTCGATCTCACTGAGGCCGCGCAGATCATCGATCAGCTTGCGCAGTTGAGCAGAGCTCTCGATGTTGCGTGCAAAGAGAATAAAACCGCCGGGTTGCACTCGCCGAAATAACCTTTCGGCTTGAGAGTCGAGTTCTTTGCCGGGAACGCCGGTCAGAATTAATTGACCAAGGAAGTCACTCATAGCCGATCCACCAGAATTAATTGACCAGGAGAACGACTCTTCATACTTTTCGAACTTAGATGTCGATCTTGCGCGGAGAAACCAAAAAAATGCGTTCTCTCGCGCCGCTATGAAAATCGGCGTTTACGGTGGTACCTTCGATCCGATACATCATGGACATTTGATTCTCGCGCGTGAAGCGCGTGAGCTATTCGGATTGGAAAAGGTAATCTTGGTTCCGGCGGCGGCTTCGCCTTTCAAAAGTTCTCCTGCCGCAAGCGCGCAGGTACGGTTGGCCATGCTGCGGGCTGCAATCGAAGATGAACCCGGATTTGAATTGGACGATTGCGAACTGCATCGTCCACCGCCGTCTTACACCATCGACACAATCGAAGACATTCGGAACCGGCAACGTGACGCGCAAATATATTATCTGATCGGAGAAGATAATCTGCCCACGTTGCAAAAGTGGCACCGCTTGGATGAGCTGACACAAGCGGTCCAATTTATTGTCCTCGACCGCACCGGGGCGCCACCAGATCATCCTTATCCAATCGTGCACCGCAAAATCGACATTTCCGCCACGGAAATCAGAAAGAGAGTTGCCTCCGGCAAGTCGATTCGCTATTTCGTACCGCAGGCAGTCGAAGAAATCATTCGGCGCGACAAAATTTACCAGGAGCAAGCGAAATAACGCCAGAAAACCTAGCAAAAACCTGCGCGGAACTCGCCTCGAACAAAAAGGCGGAGGACATCGTCGTTCTGGATTTGCGCGCGATTTCTACGTTCACGGATTTCTTCGTGATTTGCTCGGCCACGTCCGAGCCGCAGCTAAAAGCGGTCGCAAATGAAATTGAAACGCGATTACGAGAAGATCATTCGATTCGACCTGTGGCAATTGACGGTTTCCCGGCCAGCCAATGGATCGTGCTCGATTATCTACAGGTGGTGGTCCACGTGTTTCATCGAGACAAACGCGCTTTTTACAGCCTGGAGGACCTCTGGGGCGACGCGCCATCACTCCAGTGGGAAAAGGCTGTGGCGCGTTGAGGGTAAGGATGCCCGTTCGCGGCGAGCGCTGACCTTATTACTCCCGCGTTGTGGCAAACGCCGCTGCGACTATTTCGGCGATGCTTTCGGCGATGGCGATTGCTTCGACAGAGGCGACGCCGATGGTCGCGCTGAGGCCTGAGGCGATGGCTTCGACGCCGGGGATACCGCGGGAGATGTGGCAGGCGTGGGTGCTGGTTTAACCTCCAGTAACTCCACCTCAAAAATCAAAGTCGAATTGGGAGAGATATCGGGACCCGCC
>WNGB01010890.1_pt1 | contig 12531 bp, 8 predicted proteins | sample 5400681 | NCBI WGS metagenome assembly WNGB01 (sample SAMN13153367, study PRJNA577476) | soil metagenome | isolation source: 115 cm soil or saprolite under grassland replicate 2 | place: USA:California | collected 2016-06-15 | reverse complement strand
TGTCGCGGTCCGGCTTGGCCGTACCGATGTCGAGGCCGCGGTAGACCTGGCGGGCGTCGGCGGAGATGACGGTGATGGGGGTGAGAGCGGCGAGCGCAACCGCGACGGCGGTTTTGCCGACGCCGGTGGGGCCTACGATAACGGGTGTAGGGGTTGGGGGCTGGGGACTAGGTGCGGCCAAAGCGGCGTTCCAGCTCCTCTTTCGGCAACTGCACCATCGAGGGACGGCCGTGCACGTCATGGGCGGGGAGGGTTGCCGTGAGCAAGCGCACGATCAGCTCGCGCATCTCTCCCGCGTCGAGCGTCTGTCCCGCCTTGATCGCGGCTCGACACGCGTAGGTCGCGGCGAAGCGCTCCAGCCGATTCTGCCAGCCCCCAAATCGCCCGCCGGCGAGATCGGCGACGAGCTCCTGCAGGCAGCGTGCGGCCTCGAAGCGCGGATGGGGGTTCGGCGCCGTGTGCACGACGATGCTGCGGCCGGAGAACGGCTCGATCTCGTAGCCGATGCGCGCCAGCAGCTCCCGATGCGCGTCGATCGCATCGAGCTCGGCGGGCGCGAAGTCGAGCGTGAGCGGCAGCAAGAGGCGCTGCGCGGGCGCTCCGTCTCCCGACAGCTGACGCATCACGTCCTCGTACAGCACCCGCTCGTGGGCGGAATGCTGATCGACTATCGCCACACCGGAATCGGTTTGGAAAAGGATGTAGGTGTCGAAGACCTGCAAAAGCGGTGTCTGGTGCCTGGTGTCTGGTGTCAGGGACCCCGCGCGGAAGAGCTCCAATGGAACTCCGGCCACTGCCGAGGCCGAACCTTCCCTTTGAAACCAGGCACCAGACACCTGAAACCCGACACCACCAATGGGCGCCGCGGATCCGAGCGGAGCAAGCGCCTCTCTCACGGCGTCCTCAACCACCCGTTCAACAAAGAACTTGTCGCGAAAGCGCGCCTCGAGCTTGGCGGGGTGGACGTTCACGTCCACGGCGTCGCCGGGAAGATCGAGAAACAGCAGCAGCGAGGGGCGGTCGCCGGGCGCAATGGTCGAGCGATAGCCCGCCTCCGCGGCGCGCAGGATGAAGGGATCGCGAATCGGGCGGCCGCGCACGAACACGTAGCCCTTCCGCCCTGCCGGGCGGGCCTGCGCGGGACGCTGCGCGAGCCCCGTGACCTCGAGCGGTCCCGCGCGATGCGAGACGGCCAGCAAGGTGTCGGCGAGCTCGCCGCCCCACAGCGCGTGCACGCGGTCGATGAGCCGGTCAGCAACGGGACAGTCGAGCAACTCACGGCCGTCGCTCGTGAGCGAGAACGCCACATCAGGACGGGTGAGCGCGAGCACGGTGAGCGCTTCCACGGCGGCCCGCGTTTCAGTCGCGGTCGCGCGCAGGAATTTCCGCCGCGCCGGCGTGTTGTAGAACAACGCGCGCACCGTGACCGTGCTCCCACGCTGGCGCGCCGCGTCCTCGGCGCCTTCGAGTTTCCCGCCCGTGACACGGAGCCGCGTCGCGGCCTCACCGTCGCTACACGTCACGAGCTCGAACCGCGACACCGACGCGATCGCCGGCAGCGCTTCGCCGCGGAATCCGAACGTCGCGACGCCGATGAGATCGGTGGCCGTGCGAATCTTGCTCGTCGCATGACGCTGCAACGCGAGCTGGGCGTCTTCACGATCCATCCCGGAGCCGTCGTCGCTCACGCGGATCAGCGTCTTGCCGCCATCCTCCAGCTCGACGCGGATGGCGCGCGCGCCGGCATCGAGGGCGTTCTCGACGAGCTCCTTGACGACCGACGCGGGGCGCTCGACCACCTCGCCCGCGGCGATCTGGTCGGCGACATTGTCCGCGAGTAGCTGGACCCGCGCACGCGCGAGCACGCTCACAACCCCGCGATCTCCCCTCCGAGCACCCAGCCGTGGATTCCGTCAGCACGATGGACTTCGACCCACGGACCATAACCGCGTCCGACGAGGAGCGCACCACCCGCCTGGACCGTGGCCGCTGCGCTCGCGCCGCCGTACGGCGCGGTGCGCACCGGGGCGGCGTCGGCGATTACGACGGCCACCGGCTGATCGCGGCGTTGCCACTCGAGCCCGCCGAGGATGGACGCTGTGATCGCGACGGCACCGAACAGGGCGAGGACGAGGCGCCGGCCACCGCCTAACGCCACCGTCAGCCACAGGAGGACCCAGCCCGCGGCCGCGACGAATCCCCATTCGGTGGGCGTGCCCCAACCCACGAGGAGCATCCCCTCCGTCAGGGGATCCGGCGGAGGCAACAGCCGCAGCGCGCGCCGAATCGCAGGCTCGCGCGGCGCCAGGCGTGCGGCGCGAATCCACGCCGCTGTTGCCTTGCCGTCCGCACCGGCGCGATACAGCGTCGCACCAAGGTTGTACCAGTGGGCCGGATCGCGCGGCTCGCGCGCGGCGCGCGCGGCGAATGAATCGGCCGCCGCGCGCAACGCCCCGGCCTCGAATAACGCCTCGGCGCTGGGGGTCTGGGCCTCGGACACGGTTTGGGCATGTAGGGGCGCAGCATGCCGCGCCCCTACGATCCCCGCTGTCAACACGAGAATTGTCGTCACCGTGGCGTGCGGGCGTCGCACCACACCCGGTTTTTCGGCGCCCAGGACGCGCAGCACCTGTTCGATTTCAGCCGCAAGCTCCGCGGCATCGCCCAGACGGCGTGGTCCGTACCGCGCCGCCCGCAAGCGGTCGCGCAGGCGCTTCACGTGGTCGGCGACGGCGCTCTCGACGCCGGCAGCGCGTAACGCCTGGGCCAGCCCGTCGCCGTCTCGCGCGAACGGATCGGAGACATGACTCGAAAGCACGGCGAGGAATTCCCGCTCGACGCGCCCCAGCGGGGTCAGTGCGGGACCCGCAGCGACCTCCGCTGCTCCCGGCACACGACTCCTGCGCCGACTCGCCACCAGCGCGATAAATGGCGGCACCAGCAGCAGCGCGAGCCACCCCTGCCATCCGACGCGCCGGCTCAGGCTGTCGGCCGGAACCTCTCCTCGCGCCGCCAGCAACGCGGGCAGCACGCGTGCCGCGCGCGGCTCGGCGCCGGGTGCGACGGCGAGCCCGCGCGGCGCAGCCGTGGCCACCTCGTAACGGCCGGTGGTGGCATCGAAGTATGGGTAGCGGACTTCGGGCAACACGAAATTGCCCGACGAGTCGGGCACCGCCAGGAAATGAAATGTCTTGCTCCCGGCGATCCGCCCGGCGTTCGTCTCCAGACGCATTTCGGTCTGCGCGGGATAGACGCGGAATCCCGTCGGCCATTTGATCGCGGGCTCGGGCGGAGGCCACAACGCCACGTTGCCGACACCACTGATCGTGATCGACGCCTCGACCGGCTCGCCCACACGCGTGCTCGTGGCGTCGATCTGGAGATCGAGACGCAGCTTCTCGCCGACTACGTTCGTGACTGGATTGGCGGGCGGGAGCGGCAGCACCACGATCGCAATCGAGTCACTGCGCAGGTTATAGCGTTCCTCGCGGCTGAAAAACGAGAACGTGACGGGCAACGCGTATTCCACCGACGCCGGCGGCACGATGACGCGGCCCGGTGCGAGCGGGAACACGACCTGGTGCGCGATGAACAGATCGATCCACCGTCCGCCCACCTGTCGCGAGAGAGCGACGCCGGACGATGACGCCGCAGGATAAGCCCACACGCCTTCCGGCGTGACGAGCGTCAGCAGCGGCGGCCGTCGCATGCGCTCACCCAGATCGCGGGGAATCCAGGCCGCGGCGATCAGGTCCACCTGCTGACCGGCGAATACCGTATCACTCGGCACGAGCATCGTGAGCGCCACGCGATCCGACCGCCGCGAGACGGGTGGCGGCGTGCTTTCGAGCAGCGACCGCGCCAGCGGGCTCAGCGTCAAAGTCGTGCGATCGGCTGCGCTGTCGACGGTGACGAGAATCGGGTCTGTCGCGACGACGCTCGCGCCCTGCCGCGCCCGGACCGGTCCAATGAGCAGCGCCCCGGGCTGCTGCGCCCGCAGTTGCAGCTCCCGTACCGTCGTGCGGACCGACCGTCCCCCCGTTGCCACGTCGATCGCGACTTCCGTCATGTCGCGCGAGCCCACGATCGCGAACCCGTTCAGAGACGGGAGCATGATCTCGACGGGATCGGCCGCGCGGGTCTGCGCGCGGATCGTCAACATCAGTTCTTCACCCACGCGGAGATGCGTGCGATCCACGCTGGCCGTCACCTCGGCCCCCTGCATGACAAGCAGCGCACTGAGCACGGGGAGAATGCCGGTCACCAGTCCTTCACTCCCGCCGGCGCGGCACGGCGGGTGCGACCGGTGCGATCGCGACGCGTGCGCAGCTCTTCCTGGCCGATCGAGCGCAACACCTGATCGGCCTGCGACTCGCTCATGCTTCCGCCGCCGCTGGGCGGCGGCGGCGGCTGTGGTTGCTGACCGCCACCACCGCTCTGCGGTGGCGGAGGCGCTGGATTCGGTTTGTTCGCCTGTCCGCTGCTCCCACGACGCTGGCGGTTGACCAGCTCGAGATTCCACTTCGCGCGGATGTGATGCGGCTTCAGCAGCAGCGCCTCGCGATACGCGCGTGCAGCATCGGCGAGGTGCGCCTCGCGGCTGGCCGTGTCCGCCTTCGCCTGGAGGAGCGCGAGCAGGCCCATGTTGTAGAGCGCGCGAAACCGCAGCTCGGGATCGAGCGAGGCCGAGGCGCGGGCGAGCGTCGAGCGCGCCAGCGCCGGATCGCCGGCAGCGAGCGCCGCGGTCCCCGTGTTGTACCAGGCCGTGTCGTCGTCCTCATGCGCCTTGAGCTCCGTGAGATACGCGGTTGCGGCCGCGCGCACGTCGCCCTTGTCCCACGCCTTCTCGGCAAGAGAACGAGGCCGCTGCGTCTGCGCCGCGGCTGGAGCCGTGAGACAGAGCAGGACGCCGATGAGCGCCGCGGTGCGACGAGTGAACGTTTGCGTCGCCAGCACGAGCCCCGCGAGCAACAACGGAATCCAGGCGCGGGGCCGTCCCCGTTGCGTGCGGCTTTCCGTCGCCATCGCGCGCTTGTACGACGCCACGAGATCGCGGACCGCGCCGGCCTGGTCGGGCAACTCCGCCGCGACAATCGTCCCCTGCGCCGCGTCGGCGACGGCACCGAGCACAGCTTCGCGGCGGCTGGTCAGGATCGGAGTGCCCGACTCATCCTGCTGCCAGGACACCAGCGTGCCGCGATCGTCGCGCACCGGAATCTTGGTGGGCTGGCGTCCTCCCTCCGCCACCAGGATGAGGTGGATGCCGAGTCCCGACAGGCGACGTGCTTCTTGCAGCGCCTGCTCGAGGGAGTCGTGGGCTTCGCCGTCGGTGAACATGACGAGCACGCGATCGGCGATCTCGGGGCTGGCAGCCAGCAGGTCGATTCCCTGCGCCAGCGCGGGCGCCAGCGAAGTCCCGCCTTCCGACGCAACGTCCGGATCGAGCGCGTCGAGATACAGGGTGAGAGCCGAACCATCCACCGACAGGGGGGACAGGATGTAGCTCGTGCCCGCGAATGCCGAGAGGCCCAGACGATCCCCGTCGAGGTCCTGCACCAGGCGCCGGGCTTCGCGCAGCGCCCTGCCCAGGCGGCTCGGCTTGGCATCCTCGGCCAGCATCGAGCGCGAGATGTCGATGGCGATGACGAGGTTGAGCCCCCGCGTTTCGGTGACGATCCGCTCCTCGCCCCAGCGCGGCCCCGAGAGCGCCACGGCCGCAAGCCCGGCGGCGAGGCCCAGTGCCGGAGCCCCGAGCCTCCCGGCCGCGCGCGCGATGCGGGCGGTGCTGTCCGACCATGCGGCCGCGCGCCGGACTCGCACGCGTCGCGCCCACGCGGCCGCCGCCCAGACCGCGCCAGCGACGAGTGGGGCGAGGATAATGACGATCGGCGCGTCGAACGTGATCATGGCACGCGCACTGCGAATGTGCCCGCAAGCACCAGCTCGAGCGCAAGCGCGAGCAACCCGATTCCCAGCGGCACGCGGTACGCCTCTTCGAAGCGATGGTAGACGAGATGCTGCACGGGGGACTTCTCGAGCCGATTGATCTCCGCAAAGATGTTCGACAGCGAGGCGGCGTCCGTCGCGCGGAAGTACCGGCCGCCCGTCGTGTGGGCGATCTCGCCGAGCAGCTGCTCGTCGATCTTCACCGGCATCGTCTCGTAGCGCAGGCCCAGCGGGCCCTGCCCCGTCGGGACCGGCGCCTCGCCCTGGGTCCCGACGCCGATCGTATAGATCTTGATCCCGAACGCCGCCGCGGCCTGTGCCGCGGTGCGCGGATCCACCGTCCCCTTGTTGTTCTCACCATCGGTGAGCAAGACGACGACCTTGCTCTTGCCGGGAGTGCGGCGCAGGCGGTTCGCGCTGGTGGCGATTGCGGTTCCGATGGCCGTCCCGTCTTCCAGGATACCCACGCGCAGCTGCCGGATGGCTTCCTCGAGCACTTCGTAGTCCGTGGTGATCGGCACCTGCGTCAGCGCTTGTCCCGCGAATGCGACGAGCCCGATGCGATCGGAGGCGCGCGCGCGGACGAATTCGGTCGCGGTGCGGCGCGCGACGTCGAGCCGGTTGGCGGGCGAGAAGTCTTCGGCCAGCATGCTGCTGGAGATGTCCATCGCCAGAACGATCGAGATTCCTTCGCTGCGCAGCTCGGCTCGCGCCGATCCGAGACGCGGGCCAGCGGCGGCGATGATCCAGGCAACCAGACACAGTGACCGGAGCGACACCGGCAGCCGCGCGATCCACAGCCGTTCGATCGGGCCCATCGCGGGTCGCACATCGCTCATCGGCGCGCCGGCGAGACGCGAGAGACGCTGCCGGCGCCACCACCACCACAACGGCAACGCGAGCAGCAGCACGAGCAGCAGCGGACGCGCAAATGTCATCGCCGTGCTCCGTTGGCGCTCAACTCGCGCGCGAGCGCGCGGGCCCGCGCGGCGAGCGGCGCGACCTCCACGCCGTGCGCAGTCGCAAACGCCACCTGATCCAGGCTGAGCAGCAGCTCACGCAGGTCGCGCAGCGGCGCATCAGGCCGTGCGCGTTCGACGGCTGCCAGACACTCCTCCGTGCTGAGTGCCTCGTGGGCTTCGGGGATCGTGTGTGACAGCGCGCGGCGCAGCCTCTGCGCGGCGCGCGCGGCGACTGCCTTCGGCTCGCCGGCCGACAGCCAGCGCGCATCCGGAACCTCCGCGTCGACCGCCAGGCTTTGACCGGCGAGTGCGTTCCGGGGTCCGCGCCGTCTCCACAAGATGAGAAGGAGCAACGTCCCGGCGGCCAGCAAAACGGCGGCGATCACCGGAAACGGACTGGATCGATCGAGACGCAGGGGGCCGAGCGCAGGCTGCGGTGCCGGAGCCCGCACACTGTCCGGGATGACGCTGGCCACACGAAACGTGGCGGTACCGCCGGACAGTGAGTCCGCCGTGCCATCGGGACCGAGGCGCCACAGCGGCGGCATGTCCAACGACATCTCGCCCGGCGTCCACGCGACGACGGCGTAGCGCACGACCCACGCACCAGAGGCCGGCACCACGATCGCGTCGCCGAGTTGCTCGGCCACCGTCGCAGATGCGAGTTTGCCGGCGCGGACCCGCCAGCCCGCTGGCACCGCAACGGTCCGCTCGAGCCGGATCGTGTCGCCCACGGTCGGCTGACTTGGTGTGGCCACCCACCCGTTCGCCTGGACGACGAGCATCAACACCGGGACGATCATCGGCTCAGCCGTCGGGCTCGCTCGGCGAACGCGCGCCGGAGGGGGACGCCGTAGGGGACGGTCGTCAGGAGCGCGACGCGGTCCACGCCGGCCTGCACGAGCTTGCGGCTGCGCTCCTGCTGCATCTTTTCCGCCGCAACCCGGATGCGGGTGCGCGTGGGCGCGTGGCTCGTATCCACGAGCAAGCGCTGCCCCGTCTCCGCGTCCTCGAGCTCCACCCATCCCGCGTCGGGGAGATCGTACTCCCGCGGATCGTCGATCGTGATCGCCACGACTTCGTGGCGCGCGGCGAGTTGCGTGAGCGGGTCCTCCCAGTCTGCGGCCCTGAAGTCCGAGAGGACGACGATGATGGCGCGGTGTCGCAGCAACTTCGCCGCATAGCTGAGCGCCCCACCGAGGTTTGTGCCCCGGCCGCGCGGCGCGAACGCGACGAGGTCGCGGATGACGCGCAGCGCGTGCGGACGGCCCTTCGCGGGTCGCACCACGTATTCCGGCGCGTCGGCAAAGAGCAGCGCACCGACGCGGTCGTTGTGTCGCGCGGCGGCGAGCGCCAACACGGCGGCGACCTCCACCGCCAACCCTGCTTTGGTGTACGGGCGGCCGAAGTGCAGCGAACCGGACTGGTCCACGATGAGCAGGAGCGTGAGCTCGCGCTCTTCCATGAACGTCTTGACGAAGGGATGACCCATTCGCGCCGAGACATTCCAGTCGATTGCCCGGAAGTCATCGCCGTGCTGATAGGCGCGGACTTCCGCGAACTCGATGCCTTGGCCGCGGAAGACGGAGCGGTATTCGCCGGAGAACAGGGTGCTGACGAGGTTACGAGTCCGTAGCTCGATCCCCTTCACCTGCTTGAGCAGGTCCGCGGTCACGGCCCGTCGGCGCGGCTGGACCGGGGACCTTAGCCCCTTGCGGCGCTCTGGGCCTCCGTACTTCACGGCACGCCGACCGCCTCGAGGATCTTCGTGATCACCTGGTCGGTGTTCATGTCCTCCGCCTCGGCTTCGAACGTGAGCAGGATGCGATGACGGAGCACGTCGAAGGCCATCGCCTTGACGTCCTCCGGCACGACGAATGCGCGGCCCCGCAGGTACGCGTGCGCGCGCGCGGCCTGCGCCAGGTAGATCGATGCGCGCGGCGAGGCGCCGAACGCGATCAGGGGTTTGAGCTCCGCCAACCCGATCGTCTGTGGCTCACGAGTCGCGCGGACCGCATCGACGATGTAATCGACGACCTTCTGATCCATGAACAGCTCGGCGATCGCGCTGCGCGCGGCCAGGATGTCGTCCGCTTCGGCGATGCGCTGGACCTCGATCGGCCGGCCTCCGGCCATGCGCCCCACGATTTCCTTCTCCGCGTCGCGCGTCGGATAGCCGACCCGCACCTTGAGCATGAAGCGATCGAGCTGCGCTTCGGGCAGCGGATAGGTCCCTTCGTGCTCGATCGGGTTTTGCGTCGCGAGCACGAGAAACGGCTCGCCCAGGAAGAACGTCTCGCCGCCGATCGTCACCTGCTTTTCCTGCATCGCCTCGAGCAGTGCCGACTGGACTTTGGCCGGCGCACGATTGATTTCGTCGGCGAGCACGAGATTCGCGAACAGCGGCCCTTTCTTCGGATAGAACTCCTGCGACCGCTGGTCGAAGACCATGGTGCCGATCACGTCCGCCGGCAGCAGGTCGGGCGTGAACTGGATGCGCGAGAAGCTGATCTTGAGACATTCCGCGACCGTTTTCACCGCCAGCGTCTTCGCGAGTCCCGGCACGCCCTCGAGCAGAATGTGGCCACCGGTGAGGAGGCCGATCAGCAGCCGCTCCACCATGACCTCCTGGCCCACGACGCGCTTCGCCACTTCGCGCGTGATGCTCTGCGCCAGCACCGCGTCGTTCGTCTTTGCCGTGCGTGTCGTCATCTCAGAGACGCTTCCGCTGCCCGCTTCACGGTGGGCTCCTTATCTCGTGCGTAGAGTTCCAGCAACGCCTTCGCCTCCACCCGATCCAACCGCGCCAATCCTTCGATCGCCGCAGCCCGCACGAACGGCGTGCGGCGCGGCTTTCCGCCAGGCTCGGCGAATTTCGCCAGTACTTCCAGCGCTTCCTTCGCGCCGAGCTGGCCGATCGCCTTCAGTAACGCAGCCAATACCCCTTCATCTTTTTCCTGCTCCAGCCGCCGTACCAAAACCGTGGTCGCCCCCACGTCGCCCGCCGCGGCGACCGCGCGCGCGGCTGCGCTGCGCACCAGCACGGACTCGTCCTTGAGCGCCGGCATCGCCGGCCGCGAGATCTCGCGCCCCCCGAGCTCGGCGAGCCCGAGCAGCGCCGCTTCCCGCACGCGCTCGTCACCGTGGTGTGTCAAAGTAATGAGCGACTCGACAACCTGTGGGCTGCCGGTCAGCCCGAGAAACTCTGCGGCCGCGGCGACCACCTCGGGGACCTTGCTCTCGATCCTGCTCTGCAGCAGCTCGACCGTGCGCTCACCCGCCGCCCGCATCGCGGCGCGATACGCTTCGCGCCGCTCCGCGGCCGCGTGCAGATACGCGTCGACTACCAACCCCCCGGACACGGCCCCCAAGGCGCCAACCGCGTGCACGAGATGGGCACGCTCGGCCGGCGGCACCCGCGCGTCTCCCAGGCGCGCCACCATGCGCTCCACGATAGCCTCGTCCGCAAGCGCCCCCGCCACTTCACCGATCGCCTCCTGGATCTCGGGATCCTGGATTTTGCCGAGCGAGCGATCGAGGCCGGCGACGACCTCGGCGACCGCGCCAATATCGCGCAACGCGATCACGTGCGGTGTGAGCTGCCGCAACTTTTCGATGCTCGCACGCTGTTCTTCCGGTCCCGCCGCGGCCAGCAGTGCCGTGACCGCGCGACGGGCTTCGACATCGGCCGGCAGCACATCCGGCCGGAACACGCCACTCGCGCGACTGGGATTCACCGTTGCGGTTGGGCTCCACGCTACTGGTCCCGGTCCGGGAGGCGGGGGCAGCGGCGGCGCCGCAAGCGGAGGCGGGGGCGCTTCAGCGACATCGGGCGGCGGCGAGGCGGCGGCGGGAGGCGGTACAGCGGCCGCCGGTGCCGCTGGAGCCTCATCGAGCGCGCGCGCCGCTGACAGGCGCTGAGTGGCGCGTCGGCCCAGGTGCACTGTGATGCGTCCGAGGACGGCGTCATCGGGCGCGACGTTCCCCACCGCAACGCCGAACAGGCCGAGCCAATGCTCGGGGGTGACGCCGGGATTTACTTGAATGGCGCGGATGCCGCGTGCGAACAAAAGTCCGGCGAGCTCGGCAACTTGCGTGTTGCGCGGCAGGAGATGCTGGCCATGCCAAATCAGGCCAGTCGCGCCGACCTTCCACTCCACCGATCCCAGCCCGGCAAGTGCCGGCAGCGACGCGGTGATGTGTCGCATCGCTTCGAGCACCGCCGGATGGGACGGCGGATAGAGACGCGTCAGCCGGAATGTCGTACCGATCGCGCCCAGCGCACGGTCCACTGTTCCAGTGTCGATCGCCATCATCAGCGTTTGATCCGCGTTCCTTTGTCTTCGACCGTGAAGACCCACGTGGCGAAGCGGGACGACTCGATCGGTTCGTCAGGCTCGATCGCGTTCCAGTCCATGTCGCTGCCCGATCCTTGCGGGCCCGCGGCACGCGCGTCGGCCTGGCGCACCATTTCGACGGCGCGCGTGATCCAAATCCCAAAATGCTCCGGCCGCAGATCCACCCAGCCGCGCGGCGCGACCTGCAGCGGGTCGCCGGAATCGGGGGGGGGCGGCACGACAACCGTGCTGCCACGAAACACGCGCTTGCCGTCGGGCAGGACGATGGGCAGTCCCACCGAGATAATGTGCTGCCGTAATCTCGCGTCGTCTTCCAGGAGTCGCTGGGCGGCGGCCGCCAGCTCCGCCGGCCGGCTCTCGGCGAGGGCCCGCACGCTGGGCCTCAGGCGGCGGCACAAATAGGCCTCGTACAACAATTTGGTCAGGCGGGGCGGGCCCAACATTTCATACGCGACCCCACGGTCGCCGTGGCGCGCTTCGAGCGCGCGGAGGCGGCCCACCGCGTTCCGCCGCAGCAGTCCCGCGCGGTACGTCGGGCCGGCCGTCGAGGCGTCGAGCGCAGCCACGATGTCCTTCCCTGTCGGTCGCCCCTGGAGCTCCATCATGACGTAGTCGGCGACCTCTTCCGGCGTAATGAACTCCATTTGGCCCAGCGCGGTGACGGTCTCGAACTCATCGCGCGCAAACAAGCCGTTCTCACCGACGTCGATGTACACGCCGTCGAGCGGCCGGCCAAGGTCGCGCCACGGCGCGGCATCCGGTCGAAACGCTTCGTTCACCGGAACGGGTCGCTCACAATCCACGAGCGGGATCGGTTTCCCCTTGCGACGTACCGGTCCGTGCGCGACTTCGCGCCACGCGATCGTCGCCGTCGGTTTGATTTCCACCGTGATCGGCGCGTCGGGCGTCCGACCCAGAAGAAACAGCAACATCGTATGCGCGCCCGCGATCGCCGACTTCGTCAGCAGCGTGGCGCTGGGCCGCTCCTCGGAATGCGTGTACGGGATGTTGAACCCCATGCCGCCGGTCCCGCTCGTGCCGATTTTCACGTATGCCTGCGTGCCGGCCCGCCGCAGCGCTTCCGTGATGACCTGCGCGTGCCGAATCAGCTGCGGCATCGGCATCCGCAACAGATGTTGCTCGATAGTCGCGCGATCGATCGCCGCGCCGTCATGCTGAGCGCGCTCGAGCAAGCTGCGCGCGCTCTCAAAAATGTCCTGATATGCAAACGCGGTCGCGGTATTGATGCTGTCCACGACCGCGTC
>WNGB01010889.1_pt1 | contig 12533 bp, 11 predicted proteins | sample 5400681 | NCBI WGS metagenome assembly WNGB01 (sample SAMN13153367, study PRJNA577476) | soil metagenome | isolation source: 115 cm soil or saprolite under grassland replicate 2 | place: USA:California | collected 2016-06-15 | reverse complement strand
CAGCGTGTGAATCGGACCGACATGTGCGCTACAGGCGCTGATCGGGTTGCAATCCGCCGCTGTCCAGCCCGTGTACGTCGGCTGGATCCACGACTTGCCGCTGTCGAATGAGAAAGCAACCGCTGACAGGCCGACGCCGTCATCTGCGGGGTCGGCGCATGTTCCGAATTGCACCGCGTCCGCTCGCGGACACGGGGCCCAGTCGACGAAATCGTTCCATCCTGCGACCACGAAGCTCGGGTGGCTCTGATCGATGGCGACGGCTGGCTCGTTCTGATGGTTCTGCGGCGTCGTGCCCGGCGGACTACCGACACTGACGTCGCTCGCAAACGCCGGCGCCGCCAAACACAACACGCAGGCGACGGCCACCGGCAGGAGCGCAAGTTTCCTACTCATTCGCGTCCTCCCTCGAGAACGGGCGAGCGACTGCCCGCCCTGGCGTACACAGGTACGGCTGCCTGCGGCGAGCGCTGAACCGAGCCTTAGGTACCTCTGCCATTGCGGCTCCCCCCAACTCGCAAGACCAGGCGCGGGCGATTCTATATCTAGAGAAGCTAGCAAGCGGGCCCCCGGCCCACCTCCGACTGCCGCGCGCACGTGCGCTTAGTAGACGTGGCGGTAGCGCAGAAAGGAAACACCTGCTCGATTAGCAGGACCTTTGTGAATGGAGCTAGCCGGACTCGAACCGGCGACCTCCTGGGTGCGATCCAGGCGCTCTCCCAACTGAGCTATAGCCCCGCGGTCGGGCCAGTGTAGCTTCGCCTCTTCCGAGCGGCCGAGAAACAGAGACCCTCCCCCGCTGTAGGTGGGGCCGCCCCTGGCCGATACCGTCCCCATGACCCTCCGGCACCTGACCGACCGCCGAGCTCGCGGACGCTCAGCCGTGATCCTGCTCGCCCTCGCGGGGCTCGGGATCACGCTTGCCGTGACCTTCGCTGCGACCGATCCGCAGGCGGTCGGACCGTCGATGCTCCTGCCGTGGATTGGGCTCTTGGCCTTCGAGCTGGGTCCCGCGGCCGGCGTCTCCGCGGCAGTGATTTCGCTTGCGCTGTTCTTCCCCTTGGCCTCCGCAGACGGGCTCGTCGTCACGCCGGCGCTCGTCCTCAGTCACCTTGCAGCCTTGTCGCTCGTCGGTTTCGGCGTTGGCTACGCCGGGAGGAGATTGCACGCGAGCGAGCGCCGGAGCCGACGTCTCATCGAGGGCTTGCCACTCGTGATGTACATCGAGGACGAGGACGGCCTGTCGTACATCAGCCCGCAGATCGAGCCACTCCTCGGGTATCCGGCGACCGCATGGCTGGCGGAACCGAATCTCTGGCGCCGCGCGCTGCATCCCCAAGACCGCGAACGCGTACTCGCGGCCTACTCCGCGGCGGTTGCCCAACGTGCGCCGTTCGAGTGCGACTACCGCCTCGTGGGCGAGGACGGAAACACCGTGTGGGTCCGCGACTCGTCCACGTACGGCGGCGATGGGAGCGATGCATACCGGCAGGGATTCATCGTCGACTTCACCCAGCAGAAGGAGAGTGAGGCCAAGCTCGAACGCAACGCGACGCTGATGCGCGGCGTGATCGACGGGACGATCGACGGGATCGCTCTGACCGACCGGGAGGGGCGCATCGCCATCGCCAACCAGCCGATGTTCCGTTTTGCAGCAGAGCTGGGACTCCCCGCAGACGGTTCCATCCACGAGCGACTGCTCGCCATCGCCGACGCCTTCGTCGATCCCGCTGCTTACGCAGCTCGAATACGTGAGCTCGCGGCGGCGCCGGAGACAGAGAGCCGCGATGAATTCGAGCTACGCGAGAGCGGGCGCGTGTTTCAGGGCTTCACCAGACCTGTGATCGGCCGCAACAACGAATACCTCGGACGGGTCTGGACGTTGCGCGAAGTCACCGAATCACGGCAGGTCGACCGCATCAAGGACGCGCTCATCGCGAACGTCTCCCACGAGTTGCGGACGCCCCTCACCTCGATCGTCGGCTACCTCGACCTGATGGGAACCGGGGACACGCTGCTGGGTGAGGAAGATGCCCGTTTCTTGGAAGTCGTGCAACGAAATGCTGCGCGGCTCCAGCACATGGTTGAGGAACTGCTCTTCGTCGGACGTGTCAACTCCGAGGGCCTCTTGCTCGATCTCGACCACGCGGACATCACCGAACTGGCCCGGAACGCGATCCGATCGGCTCTCCCCGTTGCCCGGGCGCAGAACCTCACACTCGAGCTCGAGGAGCAGGGCCCGGCTCAGGCATTCGTGGATCCCAAGCGGATCACGCAAGTCTTCGACAACCTGCTCGCGAATGCGATCAAGTTCACGGAGCCCGGCGGCCGCGTTACGGTCTGCATCTCCTGTGAGGAGAGTGGCATCGTCGCCAGCGTGTCCGACACGGGCTGTGGCATTCCCGAGTCGGAGCAGCCGCGCCTCTTCGAGCGCTTCTTCCGCAGCAGCGCGACGGCCGATCTCCCGGCACGGGCCTCGGGTTGACGATCGTGCGAACGATCGTCGAGAGCCACGATGGCTCGATCAGCTTTGCGAGCATCGAAGGGGAAGGCACCACCTTCACCTTCTCGCTGTCGCTGCACTCGGCTGCAACACGGCGGCCTCGGCGGCCGGCGGCAAGGGAGCTTGCCCGCTCCTAGCGGTGTAGCTTGGAGTAGATGCTCACACGCAAGACGTTCCTGCAGGGCGCGGCGACGGTCGCCGCGGCCAAGCTCGCACCGCAGGCCATGGCGTCGGAGCAGGCCTTCGATCCGCGCAACTGGGCGAGCGTCCGAGCGCAATTCCGGCTCGAGCCGCACGTGACGAACTTCGCGACGTTCCTACTGGCGTCGCACCCCCGGCCCGTGCGCGAGGCGATCGCCCGGTACGCACGCGCGCTCGACCGCGACGCGAAGCGCTACCTCGACCGGCAGGAAGACATGAACGCCGCCGACCAGCGCGTTCGCACCGCCGCCGCGCGCTACCTGGCCGTCAACGCGGACGAGATCGCCCTCACGGACAGCACCACGATGGGACTCGCTCTTCTCTACGGCGGGCTGCGCCTACAGGAGGACGACGAGGTGCTGACGACCACGCACGACTTCTATTCGACGCACGAATCGCTCCGGCTCCGTGCGCTGCGAACCGGATCTCACGTGCGCAAGATCCGCCTCTACCAGAACGCGCGCACGGCTTCCGTCGACGAGATCGTGTCCTCTGTGCGGCGAGGCATCACGCCCAAGACGAAGGTCCTGGCGCTCACGTGGGTGCACTCGAGCACCGGCGTCAAGTTGCCGATCCGCGCCATCGCGGACGCGCTCCGCTCGACGCGCGTTCTCCTCTGTGTCGACGGGGTGCACGGCTTCGGGGTCGAGGCCGCGACACCGGAACAGCTCGGGTGCGACTTCCTCGTCTCCGGCTGCCACAAGTGGCTGTTCGGCCCACGTGGCACCGGCGTGATCTGGGGCCGAGCCGACGCCTGGAGCGCGCTGACTCCCACGATTCCCACCTTCGACGGCCGCGCGTTCCGGGCCCTGGCTCGAAGGCACGGATCCGCCGCCGAGCGGGATCCCCGGCCTCCCCCGCGCCGCCGCCATGACGCCGGGCGGCTTCCACTCCTTCGAGCATCGCTGGGCGCTTGCCGATGCGTTCAATTTCGCGCGCAGGATCGGCCGCGCACGCATCGCTGCGCGAACGCACACCCTGGCGCAGCGACTCAAGGCGGGGCTCGCCGAGGTCAAAGGCGTGCGGCTCGTCACTCCGCAGACCTCCGCCCTCTCCGCCGGCCTCGTCTGCTTCGAGGTCGAACACCGCGACCCGTTCGACTTCGTCGACAGGCTGTACGCGCGGGCTCGCATCGTCGCCTCGGTGACGCCGTATTCGGCCCGCTACGTCCGGTTCGGCCCGAGCATGCTCAACACGCCGACCGAGGTCGACCGCGCCGTCCGCGCCGTCTCTTCCGTCTGAGGGCTACGCGGCGATCCCGACCGCGGCGAGCAGCTCGTGCTGGTTCGCCAGCACGAAGGCGTTCCTCTCGTGCAAAAGCTCGTCGACATAGGTGCTGCAACGCGCCGCGAGCTCGTCGGGTGAGAACGTCTGCTCGGCACCGTCGCGACAGACGGCCACGAGGTCCTCGACCACCTGCATCAGCGTTTCATTGCTCTCACGCGTGATCCGCTGCAGGCGGTTGCGGTAGCCGTCGAGACCGGGCAACGACGGCATGAACCCGTTCATCACAGCCACCTCGTTCCAGGCGAACTTGAGCTGCGGGGAGAGCGCCCGTAGCCCATGGATCCAGCCGGTCACGTTCAGCGCCTCGTTGACCCGGCGGAAGAACAGCTCGATGCGAGGGTCGAGAAAGTCGTAGTCCGGATTGATGACATCGCCCCGCAGCCGGCCTTCGGCGGCAAGCTGATCCTTGATCGGTGTCCCGTCGTACGGGACCATGCGGCAGAACTCCGCGGCCATCGACCCGTCGCCGACGATCCGCCTCAGGAACGCGACGTTCTCCGTGATCGACTCGAACGTGCTCGACGGGTCGAGCATCATGAAGCCGAAGTCGAAGAGGATGCCCAGCTCTTTCATAGTCGCGACGGCGGCCTCGTTCTGTGCGACGTCGATCTGCTTGTGCAGCGTCACGAGGCTCGACTCGCTTCCCGACTCGAGCCCCATGTAGACCATGTACAGCCCGGCGTCGCGCATCTCTGCGAGCAGCACCGGATCGGCCGCGTCCGCGCGGCAGTTGACCTTCCAGAGCATTCGCCCGACGAGATCCTGAGCGCGGATCTCCTCAAGGAGCGACCGCGCCCAGCGGTGCCATGCCGGGCCGAACATCGGGAAGTCGTCGTCCTGGAAGAGCACCACCGTCGCCCCGGTCTCGTCGAGGAGGTCGCGCATCTCCCGCGCGACCTCGACCGGGCGACGCGTGCGAACGACCTTGCCCGGTGCGAGCCGATAAAACATGTGGATCGAGCAGAAGGAGCACGTTCGCGCACATCCGCGCGACGCGATCACCTGCGCGACGCTGCGGCCGAGAATCGGCCGCGTATCGACCGTCGGGTGTGGCCGCGGGAGCTCGTCCAGGTCCGCGAGGAGCGGGCGCATGTCCGTCAGCACGACCTCACCGCGGTCGACGTAGCCGATCCCTTCCACGTCACGCCACTCCTGGTCGAGGCCGATCCGGTCGCACAGCTCGAGCAGCGTCAGCTCGCCCTCGAAGCGGGCGACGCTGTTCAACTGGGGCACCAGGGCGAGTGTCTCCTCGGGGCTCAGGCTCGGGAAATGACCGCCCATCGTGAAGTGGCAGTCGACGCCGGCCTCCCGGAAGTAACGCGCCAGTTCCTCGAAGCGGTGAACGTAGAACTGGAAGATGAGCGAGAAGCCGACGACGACGGGATCCAAGCGCCTGATCGTGGCGAGCATCTCGGCCCGAGACGCCTCGAAGTCGACGACCTCGACGTGGTAGCCGACAGACTCGAGCGTCGCCGCCAGATAACCGAGACCGAGGTTGCCCTGCTCCTTGAAGCCGATCAGCACGACGTTGCGCGATGCGTCGCGCTCACGGGCCGTTGCAAGCCCGAATGCGGATTGCGACGCCGATGCGTCGACACTGGTCATCCCGAGCCTCCCTCCGGAGGGAACGCCTAACCCTGCGCGGCGGAGAGAACCTTCTTCATTCCCGTCAGGCCCTTGACGTGGGCCTGCAGGACCGCAATCTGCGTGTCGAGCACGAGCTCGGCGGCCTCGATCTGCACGCGCTTGTCGAGCTCGAAGATGATCCGCCAGATCTCGGGCGCCGGATCACCCGGAGGCCACGGCCGCCAGTGCAAAAGCGGAGAGAGGTCTTGCAGTTGCTGCGACATTCCTTCCTCCTTTGCTAGAGGACGCGCCGCAGCGCGCAGCATCGTAACGCAGAGCTACGTGGAATTCAATCCTGGTCAGGCAACGGCGATCACCGACGCGGCCGTCTCGGCGAGGAGCGGCACGCCCGTCTCGAAACGCGCAGCGCGCTCGTCGTCGGACGTGAGCTCACCCCGGACGTAGCGGCCGTAGATCGCCTCGCAGAAGACAGCGGCTTTCCAGAGAGCGAGCGCTTCGAACCAGGCGAGTGGCTCGACCCGGCGCCCGCTCGCCAGCTCGTACCGCTCGACCAGCTCCGCCCGGCTGGGGAACCCGTCGGTGGCGGTCACCGGCGATGTTCCGAGCGGGTTCGCCCGGCCGCCGGGCTCGCTGTACGTGGCGACGAGGTAGCCGACGTCCGCACGCGGATCGCCGATCGTGCCCATCTCCCAGTCGAGCACGGCCGCGATCCGGTCCGGGCGTTCTCGCGTCACGATCATGTTTCCCAGCCGGTAGTCGCCGTGCACGACCGCGGCGGGGAGCTGATCCGGCACGTGCGCGCCGAGCCACGTTCCGACGTCGACCACCGTCGGGAGGTCGCGCGTCTGGTTGATCTCCCAGAGCTGGGCGAACCGCTTCACCTGGCGCTCGTTGTAGTTCCCAGGACGCGCAAACGCTGCGAGCTGCGGGGTCGAGACGTCGGCCCCGTGGATCTCGACCAGCGTGTCGACAAGATCCTCTCCGAGCCGCCGTCGGGCAGCGGCATCGGTGTCGAGTGGCGGCGGCAACTCGGTCGTGAGCACATGGCCGTCGATGTAGTCCGCAATGTAGAACGGCACGCCCAGCAGCGAATCGTCCTCGCAGACCGCGCGAATGTTCGGAACCCGAATCCCGAGCGGCCCGAGCGCGAGCTGCAGCCGCGACTCGCGGACGACGTCGTGCGCCGTCGGCGGCAGCGGCGGCCGCGGCGGCCGGCGCAGGACGAACCGCGAGCCGTCCTCCCGCTCGAGCAGGAAGGAGAAGTTCGACCCGCCGCCTTCACCGATTCGCTCTACGCGCACCGCACCGGAGCCGAGCCCGTTCTCGTCGAGGAACGCCTCTACGGCGTCGAGGACGACGAGTGGCGTACTGACGTTCACGAGCTCGGGGCGAATGCGTCGATCAGCTTCGGCACGTCCTCCGGTGGACACAAGAGCGCAAGCACGCCGGTCGAGATCCCGGCGCGGCCGAACTCCGCCAGCCGCTCGCGCTGCGCGTCGACATCGCCGAGCAGGAAGATCTCGCGCACGAGGCTCTCCGGAACGAGCTCGACCGCGCGCTGCCGGTCGCCGGCGTTCCACGCCTCGACCAGGGGATCGAGCTCCTCACCGAAGCCGAGCCAGCGAAAGAACTCCGTGTAGACCGGCACCGTCGCATAGGCGACGAACGTGCGCTTCGCGGCGACGAGCGCCTCGTCCTCAGGCCCGTGGAAGGAGAAGAGGCGGCAGGCGAGCTCCTTGCCCGGCGCGCCGTACGCCTCGACGACCTGCGCCACGCGGCTCAAGGGCAGGAAGTTCGTGAAAGCTCCGTCCGCCACGCGAGCCGCGAGCCGCAACATGGGCTCGCGCAGTGCAGCAAGCACGATCGGCACCGGCTGCTCCGGCGGCGCGGCGAGCCTGAAGCCGCCCATGCCGCGCTCCCCCGCGAGAACGGTGCGGAGATACGCCACGGTCTCCTCCACCTTCGCAAGCGGCTGCCGAAAGGGAATCCCGTTCCAGCGCTCGACGATCACGTTCGACGACGCGCCGAGGCCGAGCACGAAACGCCCGTTGCTCGCCTGCTGGAGAGCGGCGGCGGTCTGGGCGAGCAGCGCGGGCCCGCGCGTGAACACGTTGACGATGCCGGTGACGAGGCGCACACGGTCGGTGTGCTCCGCCGCGACGGTCAGCGGCGTGAAGCCGTCGAACTGCGTCGACTCCGCCGACCAGAGGCCCTCGTAGCCGGCGGCTTCCACGCGGCAGGCGAGCGGACCGAGCTCGTGCAACGGCACGCCCTCGAACGGAATGGTCATCCCAAGTCGGATGCGTCAGTATCGCGCGATGTTCCCGCGGACCGCCCTGGTCACCGGTGCAGCGTCCGGAATCGGCGCGGCACTGGTCGCGTTGCTGCGGAATGAAGGAAGCGAGGTGCGGACACTCGACCTCGCCGAGGGGTTCGACGTGGCCGACCCGCGGGCCTGGGCGACGGTCGACGCAGTCGAGCTCGCCTGCTTGAACGCGGGCGTCACGACGGGAACGTCAGCGATTCTCGAGGTCTCGGACGACGCGTACCGGCGCATCCTCGGCGCGAACGTCGACGGGGTCGTCCACGGTGTCCGCCGGCTCGCCGGCGTCATGGAACCCGGCAGTTCGATCGTCGCGACCGCATCGCTCGCCGGCCTGGTGCCGGCGCCGCGGGATCCCCTCTACACGCTCACGAAGCACGCGGTCGTCGGCTTCGTGCGCAGCGTCGCGCCGCAACTGGAGGAGCAAGGCATCCGGATCAACGCCGTCGCCCCAGGGTTCGTCGACACGCCTCTCCTCGGCGAGGAAGGACGCGCGCGCTTCGTGAACGCCGGCTTTCCGCTCCTGCAGGCGGAGGACGTCGCCCGAGCCGTCCTCACCGCCGCGCGCAGCGACGAGACCGGTCAGGTCTGGGTCGTACAGCCGGGCCGCGAACCGCTCCCCTTCCGGTTCCCGAACGTGCCCGGCCCGCGGGACGCTGCCGGGACACGGGTCGGCGTGCCGCCGCTCAGCTGAAGCGCCAGACGTCGCCGGAGGCGAACGTCTCCAGGATCCGGCGGCTCACGACCATGCGGTGGACCTCGTCGGGACCGTCGTAGATGTGTGCGCCGCGGGCGAGCGAGTACATGTGCGACAGCGGCGAGCGGTCGGTCAGGCCGAGAGCCCCGTGCACCTGCACCGCGCGGTCGATCACACGCGAGAGCACGTCGGCGGCGAAGAACTTCAACACGGAGATCTCGACGCGTGCGTCGCGCTCTTCGTCGATCTTGTGCGCCGCGTCGAGGGTCAGCAGCCGGCATGCCTGGATCTCCGCCGCGCAGTCGGCGATCCAGTTCTGCACCGTCTGCTTCTCCGCCAGCGGGCCGCCGAAGGCTTCTCGCTCGAGTGCACGCGTGCACATCAGCTCGAACGCGCGCTGCATCTGTCCGAGCCAGCGCATGACGTGGTGGATGCGCCCCGGCCCGAGTCGCTTCTGCGCGATCAAGAAGCCGGCACCGCGCTCGCCGAGGAGATTCTCGGCCGGCACGCGCACGTCGTCGTAGGTCACCTCGCAGTGCGTCGTCCAGCCGTGGCCGCGGTGGCCGAGCGTCGGCACCGGCTCGATCGTGACGCCGGGCGCGTCCGCGGGGACGATGATCTGACTCATCCGCCTGCGCGGCTCCGCTGCGGGCTCGGTGACGGCCATCACGATCCCGAACAGCGCGCCCTCGGCGCCGGACGAGAACCACTTCCGCCCGTTGATCACCCACTCGCCGCCGTCGAGCACGGCCGTCGTCCGCAGACCGGTTGGATCGGCACCCGAGACATCGGGCTCGGTCATGGAGAAGAACGAGCGCGCGTCGCCGTCGACCAGCGGTTTCAGCCAGCGCTCCTTCTGCTCGTCAGTCCCGAACTGATGCAGGATCTCGCCGTTGCCGGCGTCGGGCGCCTGGCAGTTGAAGACGTACTGGGCCCACGAGACGCGGCCGATCTCCTCGTTCAGGTGCGCGTACGCGAGGAAGCCGCGACCCGTTCCGCCTGCGTCCGGCGGCAGGTGCGGCGCCCACAGCGCTTCCGTCTTGGCACGGCGTCGCAGCTGGACAAGGAGCTCGTCGGCGGCGTCATCCTCGCGCAGCAGGGTCTCCTCGACCGGGACGATGTGCTCGTCGATGAACGTGCGGTAGGCGGCCCTCAGCTCGAGGAACTCCGCCGGGCTCAGGAGCTCCGACACCGCCATGCAATTAGCATCGCAGGTCCGCGCTAGCGGACGCGCTCGACGACCATGGCCATCCCCTGGCCGCCGCCGACGCACATCGTCTCGAGGCCGATCGTCTGGTCGTCCGTCTCGAGGTCGTTCAGCAGCGTCGACATGATGCGCGCACCCGTCATGCCGTAGGGATGTCCGAGCGCGATCGCACCGCCGTGGGGATTCAGCTTCTCGCTGAAGGGATCGACACCCAGCTCGCGGCAGACGGGCAGCACCTGCGCGGCAAACGCCTCGTTCAGCTCGACGACATCGACGTCGTCGATGGTCATCCCGGCCTGCTTCAGGACGTTGCCGACGGCGCCGATCGGGCCGACGCCCATGATCTCCGGAGCAACGCCGGCAACTGCCGACGCGACGATCCGAGCCCGCGGCGCTATCCCGAGCTCCTGTGCGCGCGTCTCGCTCATGACGACGACCGCTGCGGCGCCGTCGTTCAGCGGACAGGAGTTCCCGGCCGTCACCTTGCCGTCGGGCTTGAAGGCGGGCTCGAGCTCGGACAGCTTCTCGAGCGTGGATTCGCGCCGCGGTCCGTCGTCCTTCGCGACACCGTCCCACGGCGTGATCTCGCGCGCGAAGAAGCCCGAGTCCTGTGCGGCGACGGCGCGCTCCTGCGACTGCTGGGCGAAGCGATCCATGTCCTCGCGCGAGACGTCCCACCGTTCGGCGACGTTCTCCGCCGTCATGCCCATCGGGATGTAGACGTTCGCAATCGGCGCATCGTCGCCGAACAGCTTGGGATGCAGCTCATCGGCATCCTTCGGGTAGCCGTCGACCTGCGTGATCGACTCGACGCCGGCTGCGACGTACGCGTCGCCCTCGCCTGCCCGAATCGCGTGAAAGGCCATGCGGATCGTCTGCAGGCTCGACGCGCAGAAGCGATTCACGGTCGTGCCGGGGACGGTATCCGGGAGACCGGCCAGCAACGCCACGCGCCGCGCGAGATTCATGCCCTGCCGGTCCTGCGGGAAGCCGCAGCCGACCATCACGTCGACGATCTCCTCGCGCGGCAGGGCGGGCACCTGCTTCAGCGCGGCGTCGATCGCGAACGCAGCGAGGTCGTCGGGGCGCGCGTCGACGAGCGAGCCTTTGCGCGCGCGGCCGATCGGCGTCCGCGTCGCGGCGACGATCACGGCCTCAGGCATCGGGCGCTCCCGCGGCCATGTAGACGACTTCGCCGACGAGGGCCGGCTTTTCCTTGCCTTCGATCTCGACCTGCACGCCGACGGTCCACACGACGCTCGGCCCACGCCGCTCGGCGCGCGCCAGCTTCGCGTGCAGGCGCACGCGCGAGCCCGAGGGCACCGGACTCGTGAAGCGGACCTTCTCCGTTCCGTAGTTCACGCCCATGACGGCGTCGCTCACCGAGACGACCTCACTCAGCATCATGGGCAGCATCGACAAGGTCAGATATCCATGCGCCACGGTGGTTCCGAACGGCCCGTCCGCGGCAGCTTCGGGGTCGACGTGGATCCACTGATGATCGCCGGTCGCCTCGGCGAACTTGTCGATCTGCGCCTGCGTGATCTCGTGCCAGTCGCTCGTTCCGAGCTCGCGGTCGGTCGCGCCTTCGAGCTCCGCGAGGGTCATCGTCGTCGTCATCCGGTCAGCCTCCTTGCGTCAGTAGCTCGCGCAGCGCCTTCCGGTCGGCCTTTCCGACCGGCGTCAGGGGCAGCGCGGCCACCACATGGATCTCTCGCGGGTACTTGTACCCGCCCAGCCGCTCCCGGCCGAAGGCCACGAGCGTCTCCTCGTCGGTTTCCTCGGTCACGGTGACGAACGCCACGACCTCCTCACCGTAGAGGGGATCGGGCCGCCCGAGTACGCAGGCCGTGGCGACCCCCGGATGCTCCAGGAGCGCTTCCTCGATGTCGCGCGGAAAGACGTTGAAGCCACCGCGGATGATCAGATCCTTCTTCCGGTCGACGATCGTCAGATACCCGTCGTCGTCGAGGCGCCCCATGTCACCGGTGTAGAGCCAGCGGTCGCGGATCGTCTCCGCAGTCAGCTCCGGCTCGTTCCAGTACCCGGCCATCACGAGCTCGGAGCGGACGCAGATCTCTCCGTCCACGATCCGGACGTCCGTGCCGGGAACAGGCGGCCCCACCGTCCCGTACTTGCACCGTCCCGGCGGATTCGTCGACACGAGCGCCGACGTCTCCGTTAGCCCGTAGCCCTCGCGGATCTGGACGCCGGGCACACGCCGGACGAACTCCTCGATCGCGCCGAGTGAGAGCGGCGCCGCTCCGGACGCGACGAAGTGGAGCGAGGAGAGGTCGTAGTCCTCGAGCGGTTGGGCGAGCAGGACGTACAGCATCGACGGAACGACGGGCGCGATCTGGATGTGGTGCTCCTGCGCAAGCTGCAGCCATGAGTCGGGATCGAACCAGCGCATGAGCACGCTCTGCGGCCGCTCGGGATGATGGAGGGCGACGTTGAGGACGAGCAGCCCGTAGGAATGGGCGAGCGGGAGACAGGAGAGCGAGCGGTCGATTCCCGGAACGTGGCCCGCCTCGTGACCTCGGCGCCCGGCCTCCCAGAGGTTCGCGTGGGTTAGCATCACACCTTTCGCGCGACCGGTCGTGCCGCCCGTGTAGACGAGCGCGTCCAGCTCTGCGTCGTCGCGGAGAACGAGCGGCGCCGGCTCGTCACGCTCCAGCTCGGCCAGGTCTGCGACCACCGGCACCGCACCCGCCGCGGCGCGCGCGGT
>WNGB01010888.1_pt1 | contig 12533 bp, 8 predicted proteins | sample 5400681 | NCBI WGS metagenome assembly WNGB01 (sample SAMN13153367, study PRJNA577476) | soil metagenome | isolation source: 115 cm soil or saprolite under grassland replicate 2 | place: USA:California | collected 2016-06-15 | reverse complement strand
ACTACTTGCTCAACATCAGCGGCGATCTCGTCTCCCCGACCATCGTGGAGCACGACGCGCTCGAGCTGCTGGAGCACCGGTCGGTCACGGATCCGCTCACCGGCCTGTTCAATCGGTATCACTTCGATGCGACGATGACCCGAGAGATCGCGCGCTGCCGCCGGTATGGCGTGCCGCTGTCACTCCTGCTCGTCGACGTCGATCGCTTGAAGCTGATGAACGACCGCTGGGGCCATCATGCGGGCGACCAGGCGTTGGGCCGCGTCGCCGTCGCGATTCAGAAGAGCCTGCGCGGCACCGACATCGCGGCGCGGCTGGGCGGCGACGAATTCGCCATCATCCTCCCCGACACCGACTCTGTCGCCGCGCTGATCGTCGCCACCCGTATCCGCCGCCACCTCGTCGAGAACGCGTCCACCATGGTCACCGTGAGCGGCGGCCTGGTCGAGCTGCCCCGGAACGCGATGGAAGTCTCTGCGGCGCAGCTGATGCTGGTGGCGGATCACGCCCTCTATGCGGCGAAGAATTCCGGCGGGAATTGCGTCGTGCAGCGGGAATATCAGTCGGAAGAGTAGGGGCGCAGCATGCTGCGCCCGTCCAGCAATGCCCCCAAGGGGAATCGAACCCCTGTTCCCACCTTGAAAGAGTGGTGTCCTAGCCGTTAGACGATGGGGGCGTACAAGTAGCGGTAACGGGATTCGAACCCGTGTTTGAGCCTTGAGAGGGCTCCGTCCTAGTCCCCTAGACGATACCGCCCCGCCCCCGGGCGGGGGTGGCGCGTGAATATCGCCAGTGCGCGCGGACCCGGTCAACCCAGCCGAGTGTTGACCTTCTGACTCCAGTACGTACCGTTACTGGCCCGATGAAACGTCTCTTCTCCAAGCTCGTACCCGAAGTCCTGATACTCGTCGCCGCGACGCTGCTGGTGACGATGCCGTCGCTGCGTGGCACCGCGACCGGCCTCGCCACCGTTTTCCCGTTCACCGTCGCCGCCGCCGCGCTCCTGCTCGGCTGGCGCTTCAACCGTTCGCGCCTGGTCTTCGCAATCGCGCTCCTGGCGCTCACCGAATACCTGCTGCTCAAGGGCGTCGAGGCCCCCCGGGATCGCTTCTACTATCAGGCGATGACGTTCCTGCTCCCGATCAACCTGGCGCTCGTTGCCCTCCTCCCCGAGCGCGGCACCCTCACGCCGGCCGGGCTGATGCGCTGGGTGTTGCTTGGCGTGCAGGTACTCGTGGTCGTATTCCTGGCACAGTCCCTCTCGACCAAAGCCCTCGGCTTTCTCACAACTCAGCTGCTGCCCGCGCGTTGGACCGCGTGGACCCCGGTGAACCAGCCGTCGATCGTCGCGTTCCTCGCGATCGGCGCGCTGCTCTTCATGGCATGGTTGCGCGAACCGCAGTCTCCGGTGAGGGGCTACTTCTACGCGCTCATGGCCGTCTTCGCGGCGCTCTCGTGGCCGGCGGCGGGAGCGGGTCAGGAGATCTGGCTCGCGACCGCGGGCTTGATCCTCGTCGTCGCCGTGATCGAGGCGTCGTACATGATGGCCTACCGCGACGGCCTGACCGAGCTGCCCGGCCGGCGCGCGCTGAATGAAGCCCTGCCCCGGCTCTCCGGTCAGTTTACCGTCGCGATGGTCGATGTCGATCATTTCAAGCGCTTCAACGACACCTACGGCCATGACGCCGGCGACCACGTCCTCAGACTCGTCGCCGCCCGGCTGGCGCAGTCGCCGGGCGGCGGGACCGCCTATCGCTACGGCGGAGAGGAGTTTGCCCTCGTCTTCCCCGGCAAAGGGCAGGACGAGTGCCTGCCGCATCTCGAGGAGTTGCGCGAAATCGTCGAGACCAGCCGATTTACCATGCGGCGCCGGTTCCGGCCGCGGGTCAAGCCGAAGAACGACAAGGGCAGGAAGACCCGTCCCGGGATCACGATCACCGTGAGCATCGGCGTGGCGGAACGGAACCACCGGAACACGTCTCCCGATCAGGTCGTGCAGGCGGCGGACAAGGCCCTCTACCGGGCGAAGGAGGCAGGACGAAACCGCGTATCTACCTGATCTTTCCTTTCTTCTTATGTGCCCCCGCCCTGGCGAGCGCACAGAGCCTCTTCCGCGATCGTGCGCCGCTCACACTCCGTTTAGAAGGCGATCTGCACGCGTTATTCGGCGATCGCGGCGCGCAGCGCAAAGACCACCCCGCAACGCTGCGGTACGGTGAGGGGGCCGACACCGGCAGCCTCGGCGTCAAACTGCGGACGCGCGGCATTTTCCGGCTGAAGCGGTGCGGGTTTCCACCGATCCGGCTCGATCTCCCCTCCAAGAAGGTCGACCACACGCCGTTCGCCGGCGAGGACAGGCTGAAGCTCGTCACGCACTGCCAGGGCGATCGCTCCTTCGAGCGCAATCTCCTCCGCGAGTACGCGCTGTATCGCGTGTTCAACGCGGTGACCGACACCAGCTTCCGGGTACGACTCGCCCACATGACGTACGTGGATTCGGCGCGGCATGACACGGTGACGCGCTATGGATTCTTGATCGAGTCCGACACCGCCCTCGCGCTGCGCATCCGCGCCGATCAGGTGCACAGCGACAACGTGTACGATCCCATGACCGACCCGGCGTACGTGACGCTGGTCGCCGTATTTCAGTATCTCATCGGCAACAACGACTGGTCGGTCTGGAAACGGCACAACATCGCGATCTTCCAGGCGGTCCCGCAGCCCCGTCCGCTGTTCGGCGTGCCGTACGACTTCGATTTCTCCGGTGCGGTCAACGCCCCGTATGCGACGCCCCCGGAGCAGCTCAAGATCCAGTCGGTGCGCCAGCGGGTGTACCGCGGGTTTTGCCAGCCGGACAGCATTTTCCTCACGCTCGCCCTCGCCCGGTTTCGCGCCGCGAAGGATTCCATGTACGCCGCGGTGCGCGCCGTACCCGACCTCCCCGAGCGCGACGTCCGCAACGTGCTCGAGTACTTCGACGAGTTCTACAAAGTCCTCGACGACCGCGGAGCCGTGAATCGCGAGTTCGTGCGGTCCTGCCGGAAGATGCCCCAGTGAACGAGCGGCGGGCCTTTGGATTGGTGATCCGGCTGGCGGCGTACTATGTGACGCTCGCTGCCGTAGCGTGGCTGGTGGCGCGCGCGATCCCCCAATGGGCGACGCTCGTCGGCGAGCGGACCCCAGGCGGCGCCGCGGTCGCGATGCTCGGCGCGCTCGCCCTGATGTGCCCCGTCGCATGGATGTACATGCGGACGAAACCGAAGGCGAACTACGACACGTCTCTGGTGCAAACCGTGATCGTGCTGCCGGTCGTCATCTCCGGCGTCGTCCTGATCGTGCGGGACAGCGTCGCCCTCGCCTTCAGTCTCGCCGGCATCGTCGCCGCGGTGCGCTTCCGGAACACCCTGCGGGATACCAAAGACGCGGTCTACATCTTTCTGGCCATCGCCGTGGGCCTGGCTGCGGGGGTGGGCTCATTCTCCGTCGGATTTGTCGTCTCTGTCATTTACGTCGCGGTGGTGCTCGTCCTCTGGCGGTTCGACATCGGGACGGCCCCGACGCCCGAGCGCGTGCAGGGCCGGCTCGTGGCCGAGACCACGATCCCGACCGCCGCCCACACGACGATCGCGGGTGTGCTGGAGCAACATGCCAAGCGCTGGAAGCTCATCGGGTCCGAGTCCGCTGCACCGGGGCACACCGCGCTCACATTTCTCGTGCGGCTGCGTGCGTCGACGAGCACCGAGGCGCTGCTGGCCGCCTTGCGCCGCGATCCTGCCGCGCAAATCACCGCCGTGCGGTTCGAACCGGATCCGCAGTAGGAATGACTCGGCAGTGGGATGTACCTGACGCAGCGGCGCTCGGACAACTCATCGACCACCCTCCCGCGGCCGGTTTCCATGTTTCCGCGGTGCACACGACCTACTTCCGCGACGTCTACTACGACACGCCCGAGGGCGAGCTCCGCCAGCGAGGTGGCCGCTATCGCATGCGCTTCACCGCCGACGGCAAACAACGCCTCACCCTCTGGCTCCCTGACGGCACGCGACTCGATACGCCGGGAACGGACACCGAAGCGGTCGTGGCCCGACTCCGCGCAGCCGGTGATCCCGCGAAACTCGCGCCCTGGATCGAGCGGCACGTCGCGCGGCGGTGGCGCACGATCGGTGTGCCACTGGCCCGGCTGCCCCTCTGTAACCTCGTCGGCGACAGCGTCACGGTACGACGCGGCGAGCTGCGCGCTTCGCTGCACGAGCTGGCGGTTCGTCCGCGGCCGTGGGGCGCCATGGCGGCGCGCACGATGGCACGGCGCTGTGAGGCGCTGCTCCGTCTGCAAGCGGTGGGCGGGGAGCCGTTGCAGCGAGCGCAGGCCGCCTTGTCTGCAGTGGAAGCTCAGATCCTCGCCCGTGAGCTTCGGGGTGAGCGCGAGCTCGCCCTGATCGCGGTCGAGCACGGTCGCCTGGGACTCTGCCGCCTCGGCGCCGAGCTCCGCGTACCCGTCGACCGGGGCAGTGGTGAAGCGGATTGCCGCGCCGCGTTGCGCCGGGTCGTCGGGAGCGGTGAGGGGTCGCTGAGACTCCTGGGTGTCGTGCCACCGGCCGGTGGTCGCGTGGCGTTGGAGGTGTGGACCGCACGTCGCGTTCGCGGGAATTCGCCCCTGCAATGGTTCGCCCCTGCCGAGCTGCTCGAGCGCGTTGGATCGCCCGTGCTCCGCGATCCCGCCACCCTGGCTGCACTCACGGTTGCGGCGCGCTCCCCGCTCATACCGGAGTGGTCCGGCGCGGCGTTCGGCGTCGAATCGGGCGACGCGGCGCCCGATGATGTCGCGCGCGCGAGCCGCGTCACCCTGACTGAGCTGCGCACGCCGGTGCTGCAACCGGACCTGCTGGATCCGGCGCGCGCCGCGCCGGAACAGTTTCTCAATCCCGAGCTCTCCTGGATCGAGTTCAACGCGCGAGTCCTCGCGTTAGCCGAAGATCCGCGCACCCCGCCCGCCGCGCGGATTCGTTTCCTCGGCATCTTCTCGACCAATCTCGACGACTTCGTCGCGACGAAAATCGGTGCGCTGAAGCAGCTTGCGGCGCTGAAGCGCGGCGGGCCATCCGCCGATCAGCTCAGCCCGCAGGAAATCCTCGACGCGATCGTCATCCGGCTGCGCCCGTTGATCGCTCGGCAATACCGATTGTTCGACGCGCTGCTGCGGAGCGGCTCTGATGGAGGAGCGGGCGTCGCGGTGGTGCATTGGCCGGAGCTGACCGCGCAGGAGCAGACGGAGCTGCGCGTGCAGTTCACGGACCGCGTGCTGCCGTTTCTCAGTCCCAAGGCTCTCACGCGCGCCCCGGGTCATCCGTTCCCCGTTGTCAGCGATCGACGCGTCGTGCTGCTCGTGGTGTTGCGCGATCGGGCCGGTTCGCCCCCGTACTATGCGCTCGTCGAAATCCCCGAGACGCTGGAGCGATTCACCGCCCTCTCCGGCCGCCGTCGGTTGTTGCCGATCGAGGATTTCGTCCGCGCCAACCTGGAGCGCTTGTATCCCGGCCGCCTCGTCGTCGGCGCCCACGCCTTCCGTGTCACCCGCAGCGGCGACCTGCAGCTCGACGAAACATCGGCGGGCAACTTCCTCCAGGCGATTGAAGAAGAGCTGGCCCGCCGCACCCTTCAGCCGGTGATCCGGCTCGAGATCGAACCGGGCACGCCGGCGCCATTACAGGAGCTACTCCAGCGCGAGCTGCACTTTGAGGAGAGCGAGCGAGACGGCGGCATCGGTGCCGCCGATCTGTATGTCGCCGGCGGACCCATCCATCTCGGCGCTCTGCGGGACCTGTCGACGCCCCTGGAGGACTTCCCGCCGCACGACGTGCGCGAGCCGTTTGTGCCGGGCCGGTCCGTCGCCGAGCAGCTGGACAACCACGATGTCCTGGTGCATCACCCTCACGACTCTTTCAGCGCGAGTTTCGAGCGGTTCATTATCGAAGGCGCCGACGATCCGGAGGTTCAGGCGATCAAACTCACGCTGTACCGTCCTGGCGGCCGGTCGGCAATCGGGGATGCGCTGGGCAGGGCCGCGGCGGCGGGCAAGGACGTGTCCGTGATGGTAGAGCTGAAAGCGCGCTTCGATGAGGCACGAAACATCGGGTGGGCGCGGACACTGGAGCGCGACGGGATCCACGTCGTGACCGGCCTGGTGAGTCTCAAAACGCACGCGAAGCTTGCGCTCGTGGTTCGGCGCGACGCTGACGGCCGCGCGCGCCGCTACGCGCACATCGGCAGCGGCAACTACAATCCCGACACCGCGCTCGTCTATACCGACCTCGGCCTCTTCACCGCCGATCAGCGCATCACCGAGGATGTGCACGCCCTTTTCAATGAGCTCATCGGCTCCAGCCGACCCCCGCGCGGTGGACTCCGCCACCTGCTCGTCGCCCCTGGCGACCTGCTCGAGCGACTGCTCGCCATGATCGAGCGCGAAACTGCACATGCCCGCGCCGGACGACCGGCGCGCATTCGCGCCAAACTCAACGGCCTCGCCGATTCGACGGTGGCACAGGCGCTGTACAAGGCATCGCAGGCGGGCGTCGACATCGATCTCGTGGTGCGTGGGATCTGCACGCTGCGCCCCGGCGTCCCCGGCCTGTCAGAGCGCATTCGGGTCGTGAGCATCCTAGGCCGGTTTCTCGAGCACGCCCGGATCTACCACTTCGCCAATGGCGGGGGGGACGCAGAGGAGTACTACATCGGGTCAGCGGACTGGCGGCCGCGCAATCTCCGGCGCCGGGTGGAGGTCGTGACTCCCGTGTTCGACCCGGCCGCCCGGCGGACGTTGGACACCATCCTGACAACAGAGCTGACTGCTCCGGCGGCCTGGTTGCTCCGACCCGACGGAGGCTACGACCGCCTCGACGCTTCGTAAGGGTCCGCTGACACGCAACACGTTGTGACACGTGCCCTTGCAATGCTCGCACGACTCTTTAATCGTGAGTATATGAGCACGGCCAGCGCCGACCGCCTGCGCACCCGAGCTGCGGTCCTCGCCGCACTCGTCGTTGCCGCGCACAGCGGTGTCGTGCTGATCGGTTGGGCCGCTCGCTGGTCGCTCTTCCTCACTCCGCCACCCAGCTTCATCCCGATGGCGCCCACCACGGCGCTCGCGTTTCTCGCGCTGAGTCTCGCCCTCATCGCCCGCATGCTGGCTCCCGCAGGTTCGCCGCTCCGAGGCGTGGGCACGGTGTTGTCGTGGATTGTCGCGACGCTGGCCGTCGTGAACATCGCGCTGCCTTCGGTGCTGGATCAGATCTTCGGCGGGGCAGCGGGCCAATTCGGTCGCGTCCGGCTCGGCGTGATGTCGCCGGTGACGGCCGCGGCGCTCGTGCCGCTGGCGCTGGCCATCGCCGCCACGGGCCCGCGGCCGCACTACGCGGGCGTGCTGGCAACTATCGCCGCGATCGTGGGCGCGACGGTCGCGCTCGGATATGCATACGGGACGCCGCTGCTCTACGGCGGCGGCACGATTCCCGTCTCGCTGCCGACGGGCTTGAGCCTCCTCGTTCTCGGCGTCGCCACGGTGCTGACGGCCGGCCCGGACGTGTGGCCGCTCGACCGCTTGGTCGGGGATCAGCCGCGCGCGCGCATGCTGCGTGCGTTCCTTCCCGCCACCGCCGGGTTGGTCGTGCTCATCGGTTTGCTCGATGCGCGGCTTGGAGGGCTATTCGGCGGCGACCGCGTTCTGATCGCGGCATGGTTCGCGGTGATCGGACTCGCGCTCGTCGCGCTGCTCGTCTCTCGGATCTCGCGGCATATCGCGAACGAGATCGATCGGGCGAACGCCGAGCAGCATCGGGCCGAACGGCGCTATCGGGAGATGTTCGAACAGTCCCTTGCCGGCGTATCCACGACGCGGGTCAGTGATGGACGCATCGTGCTGTGCAACGAAAGGCTGGCCACGATCTTTGGATATGACTCCGCCGCGGAGTTCATGGAGCACACGGCCCGAGACCTCTGGTGGGATCCGGCCGATCGCGACCGCATGGTTGCGGCTCTGCGAGAGTCATCCACGCTACGCAATTACGAAGTGCACATGCGACGCAAAGATGGGAAACCGCTTTGGCTATTGTGCAACATCACGCTGCGAGAGGGGGAGAACGGGGAGGCGCTGCTCGAGAACCTCACGGTGGACGTCAGCGAACGGAAGTCACTCGAGCAGCAGCTTTGGCAGGCCCAGAAACTCGACGCGCTCGGGAGTCTCGCCGGTGGGGTCGCGCACGACTTCAACAATCTCCTGACGGCGATCATCGGCTACGCCGACATCCTGCGCGACGACCTGGGTGCGAATTCCCAACACGCGGAAGACCTCAACGAGATCATCAAGGCGAGCGATCGTGCCACGGCCTTGACGCGACAGCTGCTCGCATTCTCCCGCCGGCAACCGTTCGAGCCCAAGTCGATGCGGATCGATGAGCGCGTGACGGATATGGAGAAGATGCTGCGCCGGTTGCTGGGACCGCCGGTGCGGCTCGTCACGGCGACCGATGCCGATCTCGCCGCGATCATGGCGGACCCGAACCAGCTCGAGCAGGTCGTCCTGAATCTCGCGGTGAACAGCCGCGATGCGATGCCTCAGGGAGGCACGGTGACGATCGAGACGCGCAATGTTCGACTGGACGAGCCGTACGTGCTGGGGGCGTCCGCCGTTCCGCCCGGCTCCTACGTGATGCTGGCCGTCAACGACACCGGTTCCGGAATGAGTCCCGAGACGCTCGGCCGCCTGTTCGAGCCGTTCTTTACGACCAAGGAAAAGGGCAAAGGCACGGGTCTCGGGCTGTCCACCGTCTACGGGATCGTCAAGCAGAGCCAGGGCCATGTGATCGTGTACAGCGAGCCCGGGGTAGGCACGACGTTCAAGTGCTACTTCCCAATCAGCGAAGCGCGTCCCCGGATCTCCCGGCCCATGCACGCACCGCTGGAGGTCAAGGGCACCGAAACGATCCTGCTGGTCGAAGACGAGGAGCCGATCCGCCTGCTTGCCGCCACCGCACTCGAGCGGAACGGCTACAAGATCCTCGCGGCAAGTGAGGGGGACGCCGCCATGGCGCTGGCTGCCGAGCACCAGGGCCCGATCCACCTGCTCCTCTCGGACGGCGTGTTGTCGGGAGTGCGCGTGCCGGAGCTGCTGCGCCGCTTTGTCGCCCAACGGCCTGAAACCAAGATCCTGCTGATGTCCGGCTATTCGCAGGAGGCGGTCTTCCAACATGACATCGTCGCGCCCAACACGGCGTTCCTTCCCAAGCCGTTCACGATTCGGCAGCTCACCGAGCGGGTGCGCGAAGTGCTCGACGAGTAGCTAAGGAACGAGTCTCTCCGCATCGCGCTGCGGCGGGATCGGAAGCGTCAGCGTGAACGTCGTTCCGCTTCCAACCCGCGATTCCACGTGGATCGTCCCCCCGAACATGGCTTCAGTAATCTCCTTCACGACGGCGAGCCCGATACCGGATCCCTTCCCTGGCGGTTTGGTCGTGAACCCGCGATCGAAAATCCGCGGGAGATGGTCGGGGGCGATCCCCTGTCCGGCGTCACGGACCGCGAGAACGAGATTGTCGGCCACCCGGTCGAGGGAGATCAGCACAGCGCTCTTCGGGTCCTGCGATGCGTCCACGGCGTTGCGAATCAGATTCGTCAGCACTTGATACAGCCCCCCCGAGTCTCCGAAGAGATACAAAGACTCGACGGACGTCTGCCACTTCAAAACGGCTCCGTGCTTGCGCGCGAGCGGGCGTTCGAGGGTGACACACGACCGTATGACGGGAGTCACGTCAAAGCGTGCCATGCGCCCGGCGGCGCCGAAGGGACGATCCTGGATGGAGCGCAGATACTCGGCGGCCTGCTCGATGCCTTCGGAAACGTGCGCGAGATCCCCGAGCAGTGCGGTCCGAAACGCCGGATCGAGTTCGTCGGGGCCGGCACTACGAATCGCGTCGATGCCGAGATCGAGGTGGCCCAGGGCCACGGCCAGAGGATTTCCTACCTCATGCGCGATGACGCTGGGCTGTCGGGCAAGCTCCCACAGCGCCTCAGTGGGCGCGACCCGGCGACGCGCAGCGTCCTCGGCTGCCGCAATGGCTCCGAGGGACAGGCCGGCGAGCTCGAGCACTAGACGCTCGCGGCTGCGGCGTTCGACACCGGTAGGCGGTGGGGCCGCCGGGCGCGAGCGAACGGGAGCGACGATCCATATCCCACCCTCGCGGAGTCGACACCCCACCCAACGCGTCTTCTGAACGATCGGCGCTCCCCAGCGGCGCAATGTAGACTCGAGATCAAGCTCCACATCGCTGGCTTGGGGATTGGGAACGCCACTAAGGACGGGGACTGCCGCCGTGGTCGCGGAAATCTCCCACAGCGTCACAGGGCGGCCGTTGAGGGCGATACCGGCCTGCCGCAGCACTTCCCGTTCGTGTGCCAGCGGCACGCCGATTTCGGATCGTTCGACCAACATGGGGCCGGTCGCAACATACACCGGGCCCGCCCTACGGTTTAGGGCGTTTTTGCGGCACTCGTAGGGCGGGTTTGCGGCACGCTCAACTCTTAGCCGGTGGCGTCTCCCCCGGCGTTATGCTCTTTGGCGCGGCAGAGTGTAACCCTCCAGGAGGACCGGGGTATGGGCGTGCAGCCAGCCCTCCCACACGAGGTATCGATGAGACAGGCGTTGATGGTCGCTAGCGTCATGAGGACAATTGTGCTCCTGGCTCTGGTCGCCGCGTGTCATGAACCCGCAGCTCTGGTGCCGCCCCCGGTCCCCCCTCCCCCTCCGCCGCCTGTGCCGACGCTTCCCGCCGCGGCCAGCGCTATGATCGACCTGGACTTCTTCGTTCAACCCCTGGCGCCCGGCGATTCTGCCGGTGACAACTGGTGGTACACGTCATCGCGGGTCAGTGAGACGCGAAGCACGAACGATGCCATTCTCCTCGTAGCCCGCGAGATCCTCAAGGCTGCCCCCAATTACTCCCCGGTTCTCCAAGGGGATCGCTGGCGTTGGCATTTCACCCTGTCGTTGGAGGGCGGGAGTCCGTACACAGCCGATCTCGGTGGGAGCATCGTGGGCGACGAGTCAGTGTGGGAAGCGCGCGTCACGGCACCCAGTCATGGAATTGTCAACGGCAAGTGGTTCGATGGGCGTGCGAAAACCGACGGATCGAGCGGCTCATGGAAGATCTACCATCTACAAGTCGACTCGACGATCGTGCTCGGCACCGTCGTCTGGTCGCACGACGCCACTGGCTGGTCGGTCACGCTCCAGGATCATGCGCTCTATCACGACACGTCGCACATCACGTATAGCGCCGACGGCGCGCAGCGGGGAATGACCTCCATCAAATTCCTGATGCCAGCAGCTGACACGGTGCCATTCGAGGTGCACTGGGACACGCTGGCGCGCAGCGGTTCGTTGCTGGCGCCAGTATTCAATGGGGGAGTGAAGGTGTGCTGGGGGGCGCACCTTCAGAACATCGTGTGTCCACCCTGACCGGGACTACGGCTTCAACGAAGCTCGTCGGACGATGATGCCCGGAGGGGCTGGTTGTGCCCCTCCGGAATCCGATCACCTCAGGGAAGGAACCCGCGCGCGATACCGCCGGGACAATGGTCGGAGTGGAAGTTGACGTAGAAGTCGCCTGGATTCGCCAGCAACTCGGCCAGGCCAGCTTCGTGCGACGCGAAATGCGGATTCGCAACGAAGATGCCGTCCTGCCGAACGTCGATGTGCCGCTCCGTCAGATTGAGGTCCACGCCGACGGGGCTCGAGAGCCACCAGATGATGGGTCCCGTACCGGCCCCAGGGTTCAGGTGGTGAATGTGCCCGAAGCGGACACTCTCATCCCCCTTGTTGTTGAGGATGACGGTGGACTCGATTCTGCTGTCCTGGAAGATCTTGATCTGCGCGTGTCCCTGTGACTCCGTCTCGCAGGCCGGCACCTCGATGTCGGATCGCATCTGGGTGTTGAAGACGATCGGCGGTGCTTCTTCGCTCGCGACGCTGGCAAGCAGCGCTACGTTCTCTCCGGTAGTGGGCTGTGTACTCGGCGCTGAATCTGTGCATGCAGCAACGGCGAGGGCGGCGACGACCCGACTCCAGTACCGCATAAACCCTCCTCGGTTGGATGGAACTGCCTAGACCGATCCTCCATTATATCGCCCGAACCACGCAGCGGGCGAGGTGTACACTGGGGGAACAAAGCGAGCGACCTTCCTCCGTGAGGTGTGCGATGAACCGGGCCTTGATCGTCGTGGCAATCCTCAGCGCATCGGCAACGGTGTCAGTCGTCGGCCAGCGAACCCTCCCACCACTCCGAATCGGCACGCACGTCGCCGGCAACATGATGAACGGGCCCTTCGACATGTATCGTGTCGGCGGCCAGCTCGTGATACCGATCGGACCGCGTCTCAGCGTCTACCCGTCCATCAGTCGATTCCTGGACGGCGCCGAATGGGAAGTCAGTGCGGCCCTGCGCGTTCGTCCGTTCGGCGCGAGCCACGGTTCCTCTCCTCTT
>WNGB01010887.1_pt1 | contig 12534 bp, 11 predicted proteins | sample 5400681 | NCBI WGS metagenome assembly WNGB01 (sample SAMN13153367, study PRJNA577476) | soil metagenome | isolation source: 115 cm soil or saprolite under grassland replicate 2 | place: USA:California | collected 2016-06-15 | reverse complement strand
CGGGCACGGCTGAAGACAGCGCGGCCCCGGCGGCAGCCCCGGCCACGGCCCCGGCCAGCCCGGCCAGGGCCGCGCGCGGCACGCCGCGGAGCGCGGCCCGGCCGCGCGCCCAGCGCACGGCGCCGAGCAGCGCGAGACCGCTCACGGTCAGCCCGATCGTGTTGCCCAGGCCCAGGACGGGCACCACCCACCAGTCCGGGACCAGCCCCACCGCGACCACGTCGGCGGCGATCACCAGCAGCCAGCCCGCCACCAGGGCCACGGCCGCGACCCGGGTCCGCGCGTCGGCGAACAGCACCCTGGACAGGTTGGTGGACAGGCCGTAGCCGATCAGGCCGGGCGCGAAAGCGGCGAACGTGCACGCCAGCTGGCGGGCGTCCGCCGGATGGTGCGTGAACAACCGGGACGTGGGCACCGCCGCGCCGGCCAGCAGCGCCGCGCCCAGCCACGACACCAGCATGACCGCGCGGGTGGAAGCCGCCGCCGTGTCATCGAAGCGGGCACCCTCGGCGGAGGCCAGGACCGGGAACGCGGTCGTGGCGATCGGTACCGCGAGCACCGCGTACGGCACGAAGAACATCTGCCAGCCGAAGTTGTACAGGACCAGCGCACCCTGGCCCTCCTGGCCGTTGGCCAGCACCATCACCGCGACCACCGAAGCGTCCTGGGCGATGAGCGCGATCAGCCCGACGGTGGCCAGGCCGCGGATCCGCGGGGCCACGCCCGCCGGGAAACGCAGCGTGGGCCGCAGCCGCAGCCGCAGCCGGAGCGCCGGGACCAGGGCGGTGATGACCAGCGCGGCCACCCCCGCGGTGGTGCCCACGGACAGCATCAGCTCGGCCGGCCGGGGCAGTGAGGCCAGCCGCCCGTACCCCTGGCTGAGCGGGACGAACGCGAGATACGCGAAGATGACGACCAGGCTCGACAGGACCGGGGCGAGGGCCGGGGCGGTGAACCTCCGGTGCGCCTGCAGGATGCCGTACAGCACCACGGCCAGCCCGTACAGCAGGATCTGCGGGGCGAACACCACCAGCATCCGGCTGCTGACCCCGACGATGGCCGCGTGCGCGCAGCGCGGTGCGCCGGCGAGCAGCAGCGAGGCCAGCGGCTCCGCCGTTACCGCGATGATCACGCTTACCGGGGCGAGCAGCAGGACCGTCCAGGTCAGCATGGCGGACGCGATCTGACTGGCCTGCGTTTCAGCACTGTCGGGCGCGACCGCAGCGGAGCCGGTGCCGGGCACCTGGGCCAGCCGCCGGGCCGCCGGCCCGGCCAGCACCGGTATCAGCACGCTGGCCAGGGCCCCGCCCAGGACGATGTCATAGATGATGTTCGGCACCTGGTTGGCGGTGGCGTACGCGGTGCCCAGGCAGGTCGCGGACACGGTATGCGCGAAGACCAGCTGGCGGCCGAAGCCCACGATGTTCGACACGATGGTGATCGCGCCGATGAGCACGGCCGCCCGGGCGATCCCGCCGCCGGCCTGCGGCATGCTGCCCGCGTTCTGCGCCCGGCCGGCCTCGGTCGCCGTTTCCTGCGCCTCGGTCACGGGGGGCTGGCAGTCGTCCTCGGCGCGGCAGGCTGATGCGTGGCCGGGCCCGGGCTCTCCGGGCCTGCCTGGCCCGGCCCGGGTTCTCCCGGGCTGCCCCCCGGTGATCCCGCCGCTGGCATGGGCCGGCGGCCGAGCATGTCCAGCCAGTGCAGCGGCGGAGTCCGCTGGATGACCTTGGTGAAGCTGACCTTCTCGCTGGCCGCGGTCAGCGCGATGATTCCGGCCAGCACCGCCACCCGGCCGGGCCGCGGCAGGCTCGCCGCCGCGGCGGCACCGAGCATGGCCCCGAGCGCGTTGGCCCCGGCGTCGCCGAGCATGGCCCGCTCCCCCAGGTCCTCCCCGGCGAGGGCCAGGCCCGCACCCAGCGGGATGCCGGCCAGCACGGCCCCTGGCCCGGGGCCAGCCGTCACGGGGCCGTTCCCGGCCGTTCCCGGCCGGCTGGTGGCGGCCAGCAGCCCGCCCGCCAGCGCCGCGACCTTGATGGCGCGGCCGGGCCGCAGATCGAACAGGTTGAGCAGGTTAGCGCCGCCCGCGATCAGGCCGACGTTGACCGCCACGTCCAGGGGGGCGCCGCCCAGCAGCCCGCTGGCGGCGACTCCGGTCGCGCCGATGCCGCCGATCTTGATCGCCCCGGTGGTCACCTCGCCGTGGGCCAGGGCGCCCAGGTGACCGCGGAATCCCCGCCGGTCGCCGCTGCCCGCCAGGTCGTCGTAACCGCCGAAGGCGGCCGCCCCGGCCGCCGCGGTCACCAGCGCGGCCCGGGCCCGGCCCGCGAGGCGGGGGGTGAGCGCGGCCGCGAGCGCGGCCCCGGCGGCGGCGGCCGGTCCCTCCAGCAGGGTGACCGGCTCACCGCGGTGATTGGTGCGGGTCCAGGTCGCCGCGCCGCCCGGAGGCCGGGCCCGCAGCAGCGCGTACGCGCCCCGGGCGGCCCCGGCCGCCAGGGCGGGGCCGATCACGCTCGCGGCGGCGCGCCGCACCCCGTGAACCTGCCTCACCGCGGACTCGCTGAGGCGCTGGCGCCCGGGTGCGCGGAGGCCCGGGGGGACCGTTTCGGGCCCGATGACTGCCTGGCGGTCGAGGTCGCCGTCGTGGACGGCGACGGGGTGGGGGCCGGGCTCGGGCCAGCCGTGGTCGCGCTGGCCAGCGCCCCGTAGTTGCCGGACCGGCCCGCGGTCATCTGCTCGTAGAGGGCCTGGGCCACGACGATCTGGCCGATCGTGGTGTCCGCGTCGTCCACGCTGCTGAAGTGGTCCGCCCGGCCGCCCGACCGCAGCACGTCGATGGCGCTGCCCGGCCCGGAACCGCCGACCGGCCCGGCCACGACCGTGCCGTTGCCGGCCAGGTTCAGCTCCTGCGCCACGGTCACCAGGGTCTGGCTCGCGGTGCTGGCCCCGCTGGTCGCAGGCGGCGTACCCGGGATAATCACGACAGCCAGGGTGGCACGCGCGGCCGGGTTCCCGCTGGTACTCAGGAAACCTCCGGCGGCGTAGCCGCTGAGGATCGATTTGCCGCTGGCGTCGGCGATCCCGGCGGGGGGATCGGCGGGGCCGTCCCTGGTCAGGATCGCGCTGGCGATCAGTTCACCGGCCTGGGCCTGCTCCGTGCCGGCGCGCAGGGTGACGCCGGCGGGCGTCAGCTGCCGGTTCAGCGTGTCCAGGTTCGACTGGGTGCCGGCGGCGAAGAACTGGCTCTGCAGCTGCACCTGGCCGGACACGGCCGCACCGGCCTGGGCCAGCGCCGACGAAACCCCCGTGACCACCCCGCCCGGGAAGCCGGGCGCGGTCACCAGGACCACCCGCTGCCCGCCCAGCAGGCCGCTCAGCGCCAGGTGCTCGCCCGCCTGGGCGTAAGCCTGGGCCGCTCCCAGCTCGTCCTGATACTGGCGGTTCTGGGCGTAGAGGGCATCGATCCGTTTCTTCTCCGCGGTCGCGGTCTTCTGCAGCCCGGTGAGCACGGCCGGCTTCAGCGCGGTGGAGCCGACCACGATCCCGATCGCGAGAGCCAGGAAGACGGCCACGATGGACACCAGGTGGTAGCGGAAATCGATCACGGGAGGCTGGCCCTAGAACAATCCGCTGAGCCAGTACCTCACGCCGTCCCACTGGGCGCCGAGGTACGTGAGGAAGATCTGGCCCGCGGGCGACGCGAGCATGACCACGAGGATGGTGGTGCAGGCGGCCAGGACCAGCACCATCAGGGCCCAGCCGGAGATGCGCTGGCGGTAGAGCCGGCTGACGCCCTTCGCGTCCACCAGCTTGCTGCCGACCCGGAGCCTGGTCAGCCAGGTGCTCGCGTACCCGGCCCGGCCCTTGTCCAGGAACTCGTCCAGGGTGTTGTGCGTGCCCACGGCGACGATCAGGCTGGCGCCCTGGGCGTCCGCCATCAGCAGGGCCACATCCTCACTGGTGCCGCCCGCGGCGCAAGCCACCGAGGGCAGCCCGAGCCGCTCGACCCGCTCCTGGCCGGGAGCCTGGCCGTCGCCGGGGTAGGCGTGCACGACGAGCTCCGCGCCGCAGTGCAGTCCCTCGTCGGTGACCGAGTCCATGTCACCGACGATGATGTCAGGGAGGTAGCCGGCCTCGAGCAGCGCGTCGGCGCCGCCGTCCACCCCGACCATCACGGGCTTGAACTCGCGGATGTAGGGCCGCAGCACCGCGAGATCCTCGCGGAACCGGTTGCCGCGCACCACGACCAGCACGTGCCGCCCTTCGATCCTGGTCCGCAGCTCCTGCGCGGCGATGCCGTCGACCAGCAGCCCGCCCTCGCCTTTCAGGTACTCCAGCGTGTTGGTCACGAAGTCCTGGAGCTGGGCGGCGATCCCGTCCTTGGCCGCGGTCATCGCCTCGGCCACCGTCCCGGCCGTCTGCACCCGTCCCTTGGCCACGACCTCCTCGCCGACGTAGACGGTGTCGCCCTGCAACCGGACGAGGGTGCCCTCGCTGACCTTGGTGAACACGTCCGGGCCGACGTCGTCGACCAGCGGCACCCCGGCCTCGACCAGGAGCTGGGGTCCGAGGTTCGGGTACCGGCCGCTGATGCTGGGCGCGACGTTCACCACCGCCGCGACCTGCTGCCGCAGCAGCGCCTCCGCGGCGAGCCGGTCCATGTCCACGTGGTCGATGATGGCGATCTCACCCATGCGCAGGCGCTTGGTGAGGTTCTTGGTCCGGCGGTCCAGGCGGGCAGGCCCGATGACACCGGGGAGGTCTACTGGCCTGCTCCGGTGCCGTATCGGAAGTTTCAGGAACGGGGCCATCATCGCAGTCCATCCTGCCAGACGGGCCGGGCGGGCGAAGCCATGCATCGCATCGGCGACCTCCCAGGTCGCAGGACGCTCAGCTCCCGTTCAGCCACCCTCCAGCAAGCACCGGCCAGCAAGCATGGTCCGGCAACCCCGGTCGGGCAAGCGCCGGCCTGCCGGCGAGCGGTCAGCCGGCCCGCTGCCCGCCGGCGGCCGCCCGCTCCGCCGCGGCGGCGGTGAGCAGCTCCCCCGCGTGCGCGCGGCCGTACTCGGAGTCCTCCAGGCCGGCCAGCATCCGGGACAGCTCCGTGACCCGGCCGGCGTCATCGAGCCGGGTCACGCCGCTGCGCGTCACGCTGCCGTCGCCCGCCTTCTCCACCACCAGGTGGGTGTCCGCGAACGCCGCGACCTGGGGCAGGTGGGTGACCACGATGACCTGGGCCAGCCGGGCCAGCCGGGCCAGCCGCCGCCCGATCTCCACCGCGGCCTTGCCACCCACCCCGGCGTCGACCTCGTCGAACACGAAGGTGGGGACGGGGTCCGCGCCGGCGAACACCACCTCGATCGCGAGCATGACCCGGGACAGCTCACCGCCCGACGCGCCCTTGGCCAGCGGCAGCGCCGGTGCCCCGGGGTGGGCGGCCAGCCGGATCTCCACCTCGTCCGCACCGTGCGGCCCGAAGTCGTCCAGCGGCGTGACCGCGACCGTGAGCGACGCGTGCGGCATGGCCAGGGCGGCCAGCTCGGTGGTCACCTCGGCAGCGAACCGCGCGGCGGCCTCCCTGCGCAGCGTGGTGAGCTGGCCGGCCAGCCCGGCCACGGTCGCGCCCAGCTGCTCGGCTTCCGCGGCCAGGCCGGCGATCCGGTCGTCGTCGCCGTCCAGCTCGCCCAGCCGGCTGGCCGCCAGCCTGGCCCAGCCGAGCACGGCGGCCACCTCCCCGCCCTCAGCGTCCGCGCTGACCCCGCTGGCGCCGTAGCTGCGGACCAGCCGGGTCAGGTCGGCACGCCGCTGCTGGACGGCGGCCAGCCGGGCCGGGTCCGCCTCCACCGACTCGACGTACGAGGCGAGTTCCGCGCCGATGTCGGAGACCAGGTACGCCGCCTCGGACAGCCGGGCCGCCAGCCCGCCCAGCGCCGGATCGTGGGCGGCGACGGCTTCCAGCGCCTGCGTCGCGGTGGCCAGCAGGCCGACCGCGTCGGGCAGGTCGTAGGAGCCGCTGGACGGGTCGCCGAGCAGCGCGTCGTGCGCCGCGCTGGCCGCGGTGTGCAGCCCGTCCGCGTTGGCCAGCCGCTCCTCCTCGGCCCGCAGCTCCACGTCCTCCCCCGCGGCCGGCTCGAGCCGCTCGATCTCGGCCAGCCCGCGGCGCAGGTCCTCGGCCTCCTGGGCGCGGTCGCGGGCCCGCCCGGTCAGTTCCTCGAGATCGGCCCGGACCTCGCGGTGCCGCTGGTAGGCGCGGTGGTAGTCGCCGGCCACCGCGGCCAGCGCCGGCCCGGCGAACCGGTCCAGCGACTCCCGCTGGCGGCCGGGCCGCAGCAGCTGCTGCTGGTCGGCCTGCCCATGCACCGCCACCAGGTCATAGGCCAGGTAGGTAAGCAGCGACACGGGCACGGAGTGGCCGCCGGCGTAGGCACGCGAGCGGCCCTCCGCGGACACCGAGCGGCTGACGATCAGCGTGGCCCCGTCGTCGTCGAGCTCGCCGCCCGCCTCGGTCACCTGCCCGGCCACCCGCCCGGCGGGGTCGATGCGCAGCCGGCCCTCGACCGTGGCCCGGTCGGACCCGGGCCGGACCCGGGCCGGGTCGGCCCGGCCGCCGAACATCAGGCCGAGGCCCGTCACCACCATCGTCTTGCCCGCGCCGGTCTCGCCGGTGACCACCGTGAACCCTGGCGACAGCTCCAGCACGGCGTCCTCGATCACGCCGAGCGCGTTAATGCGGACTTCCTCAAGCATGAGCGCGTGGCTCCTGTTCGATGTGACGGGCGCCGGGACGCCCCCGCCAGCCGGCGACCGGCAGGCCGAACTTCGCGACCAGCCGGTCGGTGAACGGCGCGCCGCCGGTCGCGGCGTCATCCCCGCCGCGCAGCCGGGCCAGCAGCACCGGGGTGGCGCCGCGGCGCACCTCGATCCGCGCGCCGGCCTGCAGGTCCACCCGGCGCCGCCCGTCGCACCAGAGCACGCCCGCGAACGACTGGCCCACGGCGGGGCCGCCGAGGACCTCGACGGCGAGCAGGGAGGCGGGTGAGATCAGCAGCGGGCCGGCGAACAGCGCGTGCGCGCTGATCGGCACCATGAGCAGCGCCTCGACCTCCGGCCACACGACCGGGCCGCCCGCCGAGAACGCGTACGCCGTGGAGCCGGTCGGCGTGGCGCAGACCACGCCGTCGCATCCCCACCGGGACAGCGGCCGGCCGTCGATCTCGGTGACCACCTCGATCATCCGTTCCCGGGCGACCTTCTCCACGCTGGCCTCGTTCAGGGCCCAGGTCCGGGCGAGGACCGTGCCGTTCTGCCGCACGGTCACGTCGACGGTCATCCGCTGCTCCACCGTGTACTGGTGGGTGATCACCCGGTCGATCACGTCAGGCAGGTCGTCGTTCTCAGCCTCGGCGAGGAAGCCCACGTGCCCGAGGTTCACCCCCAGCAGCGGCACCCCGGCCGGCCGGGTCATCTCCGCCACCCTCAGCAGCGTCCCGTCCCCGCCGAGGACGAGGACCATCTCGGTGCCGCGGGCGGCGTCGGGCGTGGCCGGGAGCACCTCGGCGCCCGGGCACTGGAGATCGGCGGCCTCGGTGTCCACGACGCGCACCGATATCCCGGCGGCGAGCAGCATCTCCACCACGAGCCGGGCGCTGGTCACCGCCGCGGCCCGGCCCGTGTGCGCGGTCACGAGCACCGTCCGGGTGGGGTTCACTGCGGTCCTTCCGCGACGACCTGCGCGAGCCTGGCCGCCTCGAGCGGGGGGGCACCGCGGCGCAGCCAGAGGAAATACTCCACGTTCCCGGCCGGCCCGGGCAGGGGGCTGGCGGTGGCACCCGCCACGCCGAGGCCGTGGCCGGCGGCCGCGGTGGCCACCGCGGTCACGGCCGCGGCCCGCAGCCCGGGATCACGCACCACCCCGCCCGCGCCGACGTGCCCCTTGCCCACCTCGAACTGGGGCTTCACCAGCAGCACGAAGTCGGCGCCCGGGGCCGCGCAGCGGACCAGGGCGGGCAGCACCAGGCTGAGCGAGATGAACGAGAGGTCCGCGGTGACCAGGGACGGTGGCGGCGCCACCTGCGCCGGCTCCAGGTGCCGCACGTTCACCCGGTCGAGCACGGTGACCCGGTCGTCGCTGCGCAGCGCCCAGGCGAGCTGGCCGTAGCCGACGTCCACCGCCACCACCTCGGCCGCCCCGGCACGCAAGAGCACGTCGGTGAAGCCTCCGGTGGACGCGCCAGCGTCCAGGCAGCGGCGGCCCGCCACCGCCAGCCCGGGGAAGGCGGCCAGCGCGCCCGCGAGCTTCCGGCCGCCCCGGGACGCGTACTCAGGGCCAGCGCCGGCGTCCTGGACCGCGATCGGGTCATCGGCGGTGACCTGCGTCGCGGTCTTGCCCGCTGACTGGCCAGCCACCACCACCCGCCCGGCGGTGACCAGCTCCGCGGCGTGCTCGCGGGACCGGGCCAGGCCACGGCGCACCAGTTCGGCGTCGAGACGTCTCCGGGTACTCATGCAGTGGCTGCCTCGCCGTTCAGCTGTCCGGGGTCGCGGAAGTTCCATGAGCAGCCGCTGCGTGCGGGGTCTGGGCGGACGCGATGGGGGCCTGCGGAAACCGGTCGTTTCCTGAATCAAGGGTACCCAGCGCCCCGGTCAGCTCCGCGTGGATGTGCTCGAAGACCGCCGCGTGCTCCGGCAGCGGCAGGTCCGCAAGCTCGCCGAGCCGGCCCAGGGCCTGATCTACCCGCGGATCGCCGGTGATGGCGGCGCTCGCGGGAGTACTCCCGGGGGCGATCGCGCCGGGTGCCACCGGATCGTTCTGCGTCACGTCGCGCTCCTCGGCAGGGTTGCGGTCTGCGGGGCGGTTCCCCGACGAAACGCTACCGTCCGGAAGCCGCCGCAGGCGCCACCAACGGCTGGCGCCACGCCTATGGCGTCATCAACGGGTAAGGAGTTGCACAATGGACACTCCTTGGGAAGTGAGGAGACATGGCAACTGCGGAGGAGTGCCGGACGGCGCTGGAGGCGCTGGCAGCCCGGATTTCCGAGATGGACGCGGAGGCGCGGGCCACTCACCTGGCCGACCGCACCCTCAGCTGCACCGTCACCGACCTTGGGGTCACGTTCGCCACCAAGCTCGGCGCGGACGGGGCCGCCCCGGTCTCCGAGGTCGGGCCGGGTGAGCCACCGGCCCAGGTCCGCTTCTCGGCCACGAGCGATGAGCTGATCGCGATATCGGGGGATCCAGGGCGTTTTATGCGGTCCTGGCTGACCGGCCGGGTGAGGGTCCAGGCCAGCCTCGGCGACCTGCTCCGCCTGCGCAAACTGTTCTGACCACGATCCCGGCGTCCCGGCGGCCCCCTGCTGCCGCCTGACGCGGCCGTCGCACGGCGTCTTCCACCAGCCCTAACGGCTCTACCGGCGTGACGTGACCGGCACCTGGGTGCCTGCGCGGGCGCGGCACGTGGGTGCCCGAGTGGGGCCGGCGCGCGGAGGCGGACCCGGGGGCGCCGGTGGGGGCATACTGGGGCGGTGGCGGGGCTGAGCTGTGCCTGAGGGGGACACGGTCTGGCATGCGGCGAAGCGGCTGCGGGAGGCGCTGGCCGGGCGGGTGCTGACCCGCAGCGACTTCCGGGTCCCGCGGTACGCGACCACCGACCTGACCGGCCGCCAGGTGACGGAGTCACTGTCCCGGGGCAAGCACCTGCTCACCCGGGTCGAGGGCGGCGTCACAGTGCATACCCACCTGAAGATGGAGGGCGCGTGGCGGGTGCGCCCGGCCGCGGCCCGGCTGTCCGAGGGGCACCGGGCCCGGCTGATTCTCGCCAACGACGACTGGCAGGCGGTCGGCTACCAGCTCGGCGTGGTCGAGGTGCTGGCCACCGGCAGGGAACAGGACGTGGTCGGCCACCTCGGCCCGGACCTCCTCGGCCCGGGCTGGGACGCGGCTGACGTGGACGAGGCGGTGCGCCGCCTGCTGGCCGAGCCGGGGCGGCCGGCCGCCGAGGCGCTGCTGGATCAAGCCAACCTGGCCGGCATCGGCAACGTGTACCAGTGCGAGCTGCTGTTCTTGCGGGGTGTCCACCCGTGGCGGCCGGTCGGCGAGATCAGTGACCCGGCCGGGATGGTGCGGCTGGCCCACCGGATGCTGGACGCGAACAAGGACCGGATCGGGCACATCACCACCGGGTCGCGGCAGCGCGGCGAGGAGCACTGGGTCTACGGGCGGGGCGGGCGCCGCTGCCGCCGGTGCGGGACACTCATCCAGCGGGCCGCCCAGGGCAGCGATCCGGAGGCGCGGATCACGTTCTGGTGCCCGCGCTGCCAGCCCCGGTAACCGCCAGCCCGGTAACGGCCAGCCCCGTAACGGCCAGCCCCGTAGCGGCCAGCCCCGTAACGGCTGGCCCCGGTGACGGCCGACCCCGGTGACGGCCGACCCCGGTAACGGCTGGCCCCGGTAACGGCTGGCCCCGGTGACGGCCGACCCCGCATAACCCGCCAGCCCCGGCGCGCACCCGCAGCACAACGAACACTCGCCTGGCGGCAGCCCCGGCCGCCAGGCGAGTGTCCCGGGGACGCGCGGTCCCGTGCGCGTCCCGCTCCCAGGGCGGTCTTACGCGTCCCGCCTCATGAAGGCGAACGCCCCCGCGATGATCGCGATCACCGCGTAGCCGGTGAACACGGCGAACCCGGTCCACGGCGAGAACATGGGCGGATTGCCCTGCGGGGCGATCGTGGACCAGATCTGGCTGCCCGCGTTGAACGGGATCCACTTGTCCACGTGATCCTGCCAGTTCGACGGCAGGAAGTTGATCAGCACGAACAGCACGAACAGCAGCCCGATCGACGCGGTGATCGCGCCCGCGGTGTGCCGCAGCAGCGTGCCCAGGCCGAAGGCCAGCATCCCGCACACGGCCAGGAACAGGGCGCCGCCGATGACCGCCCGCAGCACGTTGGGATCGCTGAGGGAGACGTCCAGGTGCTTGGAGGACAGGATGGCCTGGCCGATGAAGAAGGACACGAACGACGCGACCAGCCCGGTGACCAGGCTGACCAGGGCGAACACCACGCCCTTGGCCGCGAGCATGGTGCCCCGGCGAGGCTGGACGGTCAGCGACGTGCGGATCATCCCGGTCGAGTACTCCGAGGTCACGGTCAGCGCCCCGAGCACCGTGATGATGAGCTGGCCCAGGATCAGGCCGGCCAGGCTGCGCTGGGTCGCGTCGAAGAGCGGCCCGTGGTCAGCACCACGCGAGACCGCTCCCACGCAGGCCAGCGCGCCGATCCCGATCGTGACCACGACCAGGGCGAACAGGGTCCAGTATGTGGACCGGACCGAGCGGATCTTGGTGAACTCCGAGCGGAGCGCGCCGGTGAACCCGGCCCGGCCGGATGGCGCGGCCCGCAGGGCCGGTGCGGAGCTGCCTGGCAGCTGTGTCGTCGCGGCCATGTCAGAGCACCTCTCCCGTGGTCACCGGCTGGGCGCCGGCGCCGGCGCCGGTCCCGGATCCGTCGATGCCGGCGTGGGCGTGGAACTCGACACTGGACGCGGTGAGCTCCATGAACGCCTGCTCCAGGGAAGCGTGCGCCTGGGCCAGCTCGTGCAGCCGGATGCCGCGCTCGAAGGACAGGTCCCCGATCTGGTCGGTGGCCAGGCCCTGCACGATGAACGCGCCGTCCGGCGCGTCGGCGACGTGCCCGCCGGCCAGCGCGACCGCGCTGCGCAGGGCGTCGCCCTGCGGGGTGCGGACCCGGACCGTCTGCACCGAGTTACGGGCGATGAACTCGGCCACGGTGCAGTCCGCGATGAGCCGTCCCCGGCCGATGACCAGCAGGTGGTCCGCGGTGTTCTCCATCTCCGACATGAGGTGGCTGGACACGAAGACCGTGCGGCCCTCCGCGGCGAGCGCCTTCATCAGGTTCCTGATCCACAGGATGCCCTCGGGGTCGAGGCCGTTGACCGGCTCGTCGAACATGAGGGTGGCCGGGTCGCCGAGCAGCGCGCCGGCGATGCCGAGGCGCTGGCCCATGCCCAGGGAGAACCCCTTGGACCGCTTCCTGGCCACTTCGCTCAGCCCGACCAGCTCAAGCACCTCACCGACCCGCCGGGCGGGCAGGTTGTTGGTCTGGGCCAGGCAGAGCAGGTGGTTGTAGGCGCTCCGGCCGCCGTGCACCGCCTTGGCGTCCAGCAGCGCCCCCACCTCCCGCATCGGCTGGGCCAGCTCGCGGAAATCCTGGCCGTGCACGGTGACGGTGCCCTTGGTCGGGCGGTCCAGCCCGAGGATGAGCCGCATGGTGGTGGTCTTGCCCGCCCCGTTCGGGCCGAGGAAGCCGGTGATCTTGCCTGGCTCCACGCTGAATGACAGGTCGTCCACCGCGACCTTGTCCCCGTAGCGTTTCGTGAGGCTCCGCGCCTCGATCATTGAGATGTCCTTTCCGCTTCGCGCCCCCCGGGCCGGGTGCCCGCCTTCCGCAAGGCCAGTCTTCCGGGCGCGGCCGGGTCGCCTCATCGCCCGCACGGCCGGCTCCCATCCCCCTGTGGGTGGA
>WNGB01010885.1_pt1 | contig 12534 bp, 13 predicted proteins | sample 5400681 | NCBI WGS metagenome assembly WNGB01 (sample SAMN13153367, study PRJNA577476) | soil metagenome | isolation source: 115 cm soil or saprolite under grassland replicate 2 | place: USA:California | collected 2016-06-15 | reverse complement strand
CGCCGGCAGCCTGCTACTGGGCCTCCTGGCAGCTACCCAGACCGGACTCCCACCGGCCGGCGAGCACGGGCTTACGCGTGGGTCTCTCCTGCCCTCCACCTCCTCTCACTACACGGTGCCCCACGCTGCTGGGCACAAAAAATCGGCGTTAGCTGATCGCCGAGGCCATCAACCTGCGGCTTTCCGTGATCGCCCACAGAGCCGGAACGCCTTCCAGATCCGCCCCACCGTGGACTTCGACAGCCCCGAGCGTTTGGCCATCGACGCCCGCGACCAGTGCGTGGCATCGGTGGGCGTCTCCTCCAAGGTGGCCACCACCACGGCCTCGACCTGCTCGTCGGTGATCTTGCGGGGTGCGCCCGGCCGCGGCTCGTCGACCAGTCCCTCCAGCCGGCCCTTGATGAACCTGGCCCGCCACTTGGTGACCGTCTGGGGCCAAACCCCAAGCTCGGCGGCGACCGCCTTGTTCGTGGTGCCCTGGGCGCAGGCCAGCACAATCGGCTCTTCGCTAGTTCGTGTGGGTGGGTGAGAAGTCAAGTCGGCCTGCGATGAGGTAGATCATCGCGATCAGGTTCTTCTTGTTGCGGTAGCCGCGGGCCCGCCGCTTGCTGGCTTGGACGAGCGAGTTGATGCCTTCCAAGACCCCGTTGTTGATCTTGGTCCAGTGCCAGCGCAGCACCCCCTCCCAGTGGTCACCGATCATGCGGGCAAAGGCCACGATGGGCGCCAGGCGGCTGCGGATCGCGCCCTGGTACCAGCGCTCCAGGTAGGCCTCGGCCAGCTCGCGAGGCTGCTCGAAGAACGCGTCGAACGCCAGCCGCCACCGGTAGGCACGGGCGGTGGCCAGCCCCACCGACGCCGGGGTGAGCCCCGCCAGCGTGGCCGCCTGCTTGCCGGTCAGGTGCTCGGGTCGCTTCAGCCAGGCATAGCGGGTGCCCTTGAGTTCGGGGCGGGCCTTGGCCTCGGCGCGGCGCACCTCGTCGACCGCCTTGGTGGCGTGGCTCACCAGGTGGTAGCGGTCCCAGGTGAGGTAGGCCTTGGGCAGGCTGGCGCGCACGCCCCGCTGGAACGCCTGGCTCATGTCGGCGCTCACGTCCCGGATTCGCATAGGGTCACCGCCGTGGGCTTGCAGGTCGGTGGCGAACCGCTCGACGGTCAAATGGTCGCGGCCCTCGGTGGCAAACAGCACCCTGGGCTTGGGCGCGTCCAGGTCCACGAACAGCGAGACGTAGTCCTGCCCGCGCTTGGCGGAGGTCTCATCCACGCCGATCCGGGTGACCTTGGCCAGGTCGAGCTTGGCGCGGGCCGCCTCGACGTGGTGGTGCAGCAGCCGCCACAGCCGAGTGTCGTGCTCGCTGACCAGCTCGGCGACCGCCCTGACCGGCATCTCGGCCAGCAACGCCACAAGCAGCGCCTCAAACAGCAGGGTGAAGCCGCTGCCGGGCCGCGCCCAGGCAAGCCTCACCTGCCGGGTCCCGTGCGTTGGGCAACTCACCCGTGGCACGCGGGCATGCAGATAGGCCTGATGCTGGAAGAAATCCAGGTGCCGCCAGGTCTTGGGCTCGGTGTCGTGGACCGGGCAGGCGGGATGGTCGCCCTCTGGGCAGGGGAAGCGGGCGCCCTTGGGGAAGTCCAGGTACAGGTCCAAGCGGCGGGCCGTGGCGTCGAACTCGGTCCGCATCACCTGCCAGGGCTCGGCAAGGCCAAGCGCAGCCTGGAACAGCTCGTCGATCTGGGCCATCGGTCCTCCAGGATCCTTGGGCGTCAGCAAGGACAGCACCACCGGCTCGCGGCGGCCACGACCTCGCCGATGTGCGCGGACCGCAAGTTTTGCGTCGTACGCAAGATTTCGGTACGCTGGTCGGCATGAGCACCGACCACACCCAGCCGCTGAGCATGCGGGAACGCAACAAGCTAGCCACCCGCACCGCCATCAGCACCGCCGCCCTGCGCCTGGCCATCGAACGCGGCCCCGAGCACGTCCTGGTCGAGGACATCGCCGCCGCGGCGGGCGTGGCCCCCCGCACCGTCAACAACTACTTCCCCAGCAAAGAAGCAGCGATCGTCGCCGAAGGCACCGACCGTGCGACACGGATGCGCGACGCGCTGCGGGCCCGACCGGAAGATGAGCCACTGTGGACGGCGCTGCGGCACGCGCTGACCAAGTCGTTCGCCGGCCTGGGCGAACCCGACCGGGCATGGGTAACCAAGGCGCGCCTGATCAAGACCACGCCGTCGCTGCGGGTGGAGCAACTGCGGTCCGACGCCTTGATGCAGGCCATGTGGGCCGAGGAGATCGCCCGACGGACCGGCACCAGCCCCCAGCGTGACCTGTACCCGCGGCTGGCCGCCGCCGCGCTCATCAGCGCGGTCCGGGCCGCGCTGGACCACTGGCTGGACGCCGATCCGGCCACCCCACTGCACGCGGTGGTCAGCCAGGCGCTAGGGCAACTCGCCGACGGCCTGCCCGGCCCCGGCGAAAACGAGAGGACGGCACCATGACCAAGCCCGTGACCGATCGCTACTACCGGCCCCCCACATGGGTGCGCACCAGGCTCGTCAACCCCCTGTTCCGCGTCCTGGTGCTCCGCGCCGGGCTCGGCCGCCGCGGCGACCAGAACCTCATGCGCGTCCTGCGCGTGCGGGGCCGTCGCAGCGGGCGCTCCTACGACATCCCCGTGCGGATCGCGGCCTGGGCTGGCCAGCGCTACATCGTGTCGTTGCAGGGCGCGTCGCAGTGGGCCCGCAACCTGCGCGCGGCTGGCACGGCGCAACTGCTGGTGGGCACCAGCGTCGAGCCGGTCGTTGCCCGCGAGATCCAAGCCGAGGAGAAGGCAGCCCTTCTTGCCTGGTACTGCCAGCAACCGGAGCACCGGCTGAGCGTCCGCTATGGCCTACGGGCGGACCCCGCCAACCTGACAGCGGCCGAGGTCGACCGGCTGGCCCGCCAGTACCCCGTCTTCCGGCTCGAGCCGGCCGGCACTCCCCGCCAAGGCGAGCAGGAGGACGCATCGCGGTAGACGTCCCTGCAGTACGCGGCTCAACCCACACAAATCAGCGAGGAACCGCACAATCCGACACCGCAACGCCAACGCCTGCGACGATTTGGCCCGCCGCGACCAGCGCACCAGCGTCTCGCGCTCCTGGTCGGTCAACACCAGTGGCGCCTTGGGACGACCTCGCTCAGCCATAGCCCAACCATACCAGCTTATTCATCTAATTTCCGACGCAGGACACTAGGCTGGCGGCGTAGTCGTTGAGGATGGCCGCCAGCCGCTCGGGCTGGGTCAGGTGGCCGAAGAACAGCCGGAGCACGATGGAGTGCTTGAGCACGGGCGGCTCGACCGGATCCTGGTCGAGCCAGCGGCGCGCCTCGGCAAGGCCGACCTCGGTGATTCGGTACAGGCGCTTGTCCATACTGTCCGCGTTCACCGCTACCCAGACGTGCTGCCTGGCTGGGCTGTGGGGTTGCCGCGGGTCGGTGAACCCCTTGGACATCGGCGGCACAGTCCGGCTGCTCCTCGACGACGACTCATGGGGATCGCCGGTGCGGCGCTTGCGGGGCTCGTCCGCCGCGGCCTGGCAGTCGGGCCGGCCCTGGCCACGTCAGCGGTGGGCGGGCAGGTGGCTGGTCGAGGGCGCCGAGGCACCCGCAGCCTGCGTGGTCGTCACCGGCCGCTTGCGCGCGCTGCCCTGCAGCCACTGGGTCCACGGCAGCTGCCAGTAGCCGTAGCCGTTGTCCCACGCCAGCTGGCGGTTGGTGCCGGTGACGGTGACGATGTCGCCGCGCTGCGAGATCCGGTAGAACCAGGCGGCGAACTCCGGTGAGGTGTTGATGCAGCCGTGGCTGACGTTGGTGGTGCCCTGCGCCCACAGCGACCAGGGGGCGGAGTGGACGTACTCGCCGCTGGTGGAGATCTGCACCGCGTCGTACACGGTCAGCTTGTAGTAGCGCGGGTCGGCCGGGTCGGTGACGCCCATCCAGGCGGAGGTCATCACCACCGGGTTGGCCTTGCGGATGACCGCGTGGATGCCGTTGGTGGTGGTGTAGATCCACTTGCCGCCCCGTCCGGCGCTGATGCCGACGTCGCGGACGCGCTTGCCGTTGCGGGTCACGACCATGCGGTGAGTGCGGGTGTCGATGCGGCTGAGGTTGGCGTCGCCGATCCGGAACCGCCGGGTGGCGTCGCTGGTGCCGTAGACGTCCTTGGCGGCCCGCACACCGGCCAGGTGCGCGGTCAGGGTGACCTGCTGGTGCGGGCGCCAGTACCTGCGGGTGCGGAAGCTGACCTGCTGGTCGCCGACCCAGCGCCAGGCGCCCTGGGCCGGTTTGGTGGAGCGCACCTGCAGGGCGCGCTCGACCTGGTCCTTGTTGCGGACCGGCCGGTCGAAGCTGACGATGATCGGCATGCCGACGCCGACGGTCTCCCCGGGGCTGGGGGTGATGTCGCTGATGGTGATGGTCTGGGTGGCCGGCCGGGTGGTGTAGCTGCTGGTGGCGGTGGTGGTCCTGCCCTGGGGGCTGGTGGCGGTGGCGCGCACCGCATACGACCGGCCCGGCACCAGCGTCCAGCGGGTCCGCCAGCTGGTGCGGTCGGGTGACAGCACGCCAGGCAGGCTGGTGCCCTTGGAGCGCACGACGACCTCGTTGAACATGCCGTTGGCCACCTTCACCACCACGCCGAGGTCGGGGCGCGTCCCGGTGGCGCCGTCGGGTGGGGTGATCGTCACCCGCGGCGCGCCCGCCGCGCCCCGGACCGCCGCCGTCCCCGCGGTGTTGGGCGTGCCGCCACGGCCCGCGACACCATGCCAGGCCCTCAGCCCCACGATGGTGGCTGACACCGTGAGCAGCAGCGCCGTCCCGACCAGGGCGCGGGGCCTGCCGGCCCGCCGAACCCTGCCGAACCCTCCGGTGCCCGGGCCCATCCGATCCTGACCTCCAGTCTGCAACCGTCGCGACCCGGCCCTTGCTGGGTGGGGCAGCGGCCGGTTGGAACGCTCGCAGCCTGCACGACGGTGCGCGCCCGGTCACCGGCCACCGGGCGGCGGCCGATGACCGGGCGCCCGGGCGTCACACGGTGCGCAGCGCGTCGGTGGGTGCCAGGCGGGCGGCGCGGACCGCCGGGTACAGGCCCGCGATCGCGCCCAGGACCAGCGCGGCGGCGACCCCGCCGGCCACCCCCGACAGCGGCACCACCACCTGCCAGTGCTGGTGGGTGGCGTAGCCGGCGGTGACCAGCGCGCCAAGCACCACCCCGCCGGCGCCGCCCAGCAGGGCCAGCAGCAGCGACTCCACCAAAAACTGGGTGCGCACGTGCCCGCGGGTCGCACCGAGCGCGCGGCGCAGGCCGATCTCGCTGCGCCGCTCCAGCACGCCGATGACCATGACGTTGGCGATGCCGACCCCGCCGACCAGCAACGCCACCCCGCCAAGGCCCAGCAGCAGCGAGTTGAGCGCGCTCTTGGCGGCGGCTTGGGCGGCCAGGGCGTCGGAGGGGCGGCTGACCTGCACCTCGTTGGGGTGCTCGGGGTTGGCGGTGGCGGCCAGCACGGCCCGCACGTCGCTGACCTGGGCGGGGTCGGCGCGCAGGTAGATGGTGGTGGGTGAGCCGTCGCTGGCGAACAGCGCCTTGGCGGCGGGCAGGCCGATCAGGGCGGCCTGGTCCAGCTCCGGTGCCAGCGTGACCGGGTCCAGGATGCCGACCACGGTGAACCAGCGGCCCCCCAGCCACACCTGGCTGCCGATCCGGTCGATGCCCAGCTGGCTGGCGGCGGTCGCGCCGAGCACGGTGGCCGGGTAGCGGGCGGTGGCGGCGTTGAGGAAGCTGCCCTTGGCCAGGGTGGCGCCAACCGCCTGGGGGAGCTTGAGGTCGGCGGCGGCGACGCTGCGCCCGCCGGTCTCCTCGGCCGGGATGTGGTCGTTGCGGTAGATCGCGTTGTTGCTGACGGTGGCGACCGCGGCGGCCTGCTGCACCGGCCCGATCCGCCGGATCATCCCCACCGAGGCGGTGGGCAGGGTGGCGGTTTCGCCGCCGAAGGTCTGCCCGGGCGCGACGGTGAGCAGGTTGGTGCCCAGCCGGTCCAGCTGGGCGAGCAGGTCGGCCTTGCTGGAGGAGGAGATGCCCAGCACCGCCACGATCGCGGCGATGCCGATGGCCACGCCCAGCGCCGACAGCCCGGCGCGCAGCCGCCGGGTGCCCAGCCCGCCGGCGCCGACCAGGACCAGGTCACGCAGGCCAAGCCGGCGGGGTGCGGGCACCCGGCTTGAGGGCGAGGCGCTCATCGGGTCGCCTCCTGTGGCTGGGTGGCGGCTGTCGGGCTGGTGTCGGCGATCATGCGCCCGTCGCGCAGCTCCACCCGGCGGCCCAGCCTGGTGGCGATCTCGCGGTCGTGGGTGACCACCGCCACGGTGGTGCCGTCGGCGTTGAGCTCCTCCAGCAACGCCAGCACCTGCTGGCCGGCGGCCTGATCCAGGTTGCCGGTCGGCTCGTCGGCCAGCACCACCTGGGGGCGGGTGACCAGCGCCCGGGCGATCGCCACCCGCTGCTGCTCCCCGCCCGACAGCTGCGTGGGCCAGTGCCAGAGCCGGTCGCCCAGGCCCACCCGGCCCAGCGCCAGCGCGGCCAGGCGGCGGCGCTGGCGTGGCGCCACGCCGCTGTAGAGCAGGCCCATGGCCACGTTGTCCAGCGCGCTTATTCCCTCGAGCAGGAAGAACTGCTGGAAGACCAGGCCGATGCGGCGGGCGCGTAGCCAGGCCAGCTGCCGGTCCGACAGCGCGCCCACGTCGACACCGTCCACCAGGATGGTGCCGCTGCTGGGCAGGTCCAGGGTGCCCATGATATGCAGCAAGGTCGACTTGCCCGACCCGCTGGGCCCGACGATCGCCAGCATCTCCCCCGCCCCCACGGTCAGGTCGATGTCGCACAGCACCTCCAGCACCGGCGGGCCAGGGTAGCGCTTGCCGACGCCGCGCAGCTCCAGCACGGGCTCGCGGGCCGCGGGCACTCCGATCGTCGCGCTCATTGGGCGGTCACCACTTTCATGCCGGCGCGCAGGCCAGAGCCGGAGACTTCGACCATGCCGCCAGAGAACACCCCCAGCCGCACCGCGACCAGATGGTGCTGGCCGGCCGCGTCGATGGTCTCTACCGCGTAGCCGCCCTCCTTGAGCGCCAGCAGCGCGGTGACCGGCACCGCCAGCACCCCACGGCGGGTCTGGGTGGTGACATACACGTCCACCGGTGCCTGGTCCAGGCGCCCACCAGCGCCCGGATGGTCCAGCGCCACCGTCACGGTGATGGTGGTCGTCTGGTTGGGGGCTTCCCCGCTGGTCTGCGCGACCCGGCCCACGTCGCTGACCCGACCGGCGGCGTGGCGCCCGTCGGGCAGCACGACGTCGACCCGGTCACCGGTCTTGACGTAGCTTTGCTGGCTCACATCCAGGTCGACGCTGACCTGGTGGACGTTCGAGGTGACGGTGAGCACCGGCCCGCCGGGCCCGGCCTGCCCACCCAGGGTGGCGGTGACCGTCTTGACGCGGACCGCCCACGGCAAGAACACCACGGGCATGGCGGTGGTGAACTTGCCGGTCTGGTCCAGCCCCAGGGCCTTCTGCCAGCGCTTGACCGCCGCCGCCGTGGCCGCGGTGAAGTGCTCATCGACGGTCATGGCGTGGTCGGGGTCATAGCCCAACGCGGCCAGGTTCTGCTCCAGCTGTTTGACGTCGGGGCCGTCGTCGACCCCGGTGGCCAGGTCCCGCCAGGCCGGCTTGGCGCCGTAGCACAGCTGCACCGGCCGGTTGTCGACCGCCAGCAGGGTGCCGCCGCGGCGGATGACCTGACCGGCGGTGGGCAGCCAGGTGACACGGCCCTGGATCGGGCTCTGCACCGAGGCGCTGCCGGCGTAGCCCAGCGTGCCGCTGACCTTGGTCTGCCCGTTCAGATCCTGCCGCTGCACCAGGGCGGTCGAAAGCGGCGCGGATGGCGCGGCCGCGCCGGTGCCGGTGTCCAGCCCAGGGTGGCCGCCCACCCACCAGCCCGCCCCGCCCAGCACCGCCACCACCAGCACCCCGGCCACCCACCGCAACCCACGCCGACGGCCCGGCGGCCCCGGCGGGTAGGGCCCAAGCCCGTCCGCCTCCAGTCTGGCCGGCCCGCCCGAGCGTCGAGCATCAGGCGAGGGCTGCCGCGTAGGCGTCTCCCGCGTGGTCACTTGCCACCTCCAGAGTTCGCGACCGTCCCGCCCTTGCCGGCGTTTGGCAGGAGCTTCTGGCAGGCCTGCTGCGCCGCCTTGAACTTCGGATCATCCGGCTTGACCCGCGTTTGGGGGCCTACGGCGAGCCCGCCGCCGTTCGGGTTCGGGTCGGGTATGTCGATGCCGTGCTGGCGCATGCACCTGGCAAACGCCAGCAGCTGCTGCTGCGCCTGCGGGTTGGGCTTGCTGAGCTGGCCGCCGTTGGGCTGGTACTTCTGGCAGGCCTGCTGCGCCGCCTTGACCTTCGGGTCGTTGGGGCTGACACCCCGCGGGAAATCCTGGACCACGCGCCCTTTCGCCTCGAACTTGGGGTCGGGCATGTCGATGCCGTGCTGGCGCATGCACCGGGCGAACGCCAGCGCAACCTGCTTAGGGTCGCTGCTGCCGCCGGCGTTGGTGGTCTGCGTCGCGCTGTTGAGGCTGGCCACTCCATTGGTCTTGGCGCCGCCGCCGCAGGCCGCCACCGCCAGCGTGAGGGCCAGCGCGCCGACCAGCGCGGCCAGATGCGGCCCGGCCAGGTACGGCCGGCCCCGGCGGCGGCGTGGTGGGCGTGCCGGGCCTGCCCGGTCGCCGTGAGCGTGCATGGGACACTCCTCCTGGTTGTTGCCGACGTCCCGGGGCGTGCGGCCCCGCGGGGGGTCCGGGCGCCGCGCGCCCCGGTCGTGCACTGGTCTAGCTGGTGGGGGGTAACGTCTGCGTATCGTGGTTGCTTTATGCGGATGTGACATGGGCCGGCGCACCCTGGTCACGCCGGCCGGTCCGCTGGTCCGAGGAGCCGCCAACGGCGGGGCCTCGGAGCCGCGAACAGCGGGCGCGTGCCGCCCGCCCGGCGGGTCCACCTCGCCAGGTCTCGGCGTGGAAGGGAGGGCGACGGTGCGGGTGCTGGTGGTGGAGGACGAGGTGGTGCTGGCCGAGGCGATCGGGCGGGGCCTGCGCCGCCAGGGCATGGCCGTCGACCTCTCTTTTGACGGCGCCGATGCGCTGGAGAAGGCGGCGGTCAACCACTACGAGGTGCTCGTGCTGGACCGGGACCTGCCCCGGGTGCACGGCGACCAGGTCTGCCGCCGGCTCGCCAGCCAGGGCGCCAGCACGCGGATCCTGATGCTGACGGCCGCCGGCGCGGTCGAGGACCGGGTCGCGGGCCTGGAGCTGGGCGCCGACGACTACCTGGGCAAGCCGTTTGCGTTCAGCGAACTGGTCGCCCGCGTGCGGGCGCTGGGGCGGCGCAGCGACCAGCCGACCCCGCCGGTGCTGGCCCGCGGCGACCTGGTGGTGGACCGGGTCAGCCGCCGGGTCAGCCGCGCCGGCCAGTTTCTGCGGCTGACCCGCAAGGAGCTGGGGGTGCTGGAGGTGCTGCTGGCCGCCGACGGTGCGGTCATCAGCGCCGAGGAGCTGCTGGAGCGGGTGTGGGACGAGCACGCCGACCCGTTCACCAACACCGTGCGGGTCACGATCGGCAACCTGCGCCGCAAGCTCGGCCCCCCACCGCTGATCGAGACCGTGATCGGCGCGGGCTACCGGCTGTGAGACCCCACCGTCCCGCCCCCCACCCCAGCGGTGGTCGCGCCCCCCACCGCGTCTGGCCGCGGTGGACGGCGCGGCTGCGCCTGACGCTGTGGTACGGCGGGCTGTTTTTGCTCGCGGGCCTGGTGCTGGTGGCCACCAGCTACCTGCTGGTCCGCCAGCGGCTCACACCCTCACCCCCCGCCGGGTTCATCGGTAAGGCGAGCGTCTCGTCCCCCATTAATGGGGTCATGTGCGTGCAGCCGGGCAAGTGCCAGACCCCGCCGCCCGGCGCCGCCCTTCCCGCACCCAACCCTAATCAGACGTTTACGGTCACCGGCGGCCAGATCGCCGCGCTCAAGAGCTCGTTTCTGTCGGCGGCGATGCGGACGTTCCTGCAGACGATGTTGCTGGTGCTGGGGCTGATGGCGCTGGGGTCGCTGTGGCTCGGCTGGCTGGTGGCCGGGCGGGTGCTGCGCCCCTTGCAGCGCATCACCGCCACCGCCAAGCGCCTGTCCGAACACACCCTGTACCAGCGGATCGCCCTGGACGGGCCCGACGACGAGCTCAAGGAGCTGGCAGACACCTTTGATGGGATGCTCACGCGGCTGGACGCCGCCTTCGACTCGCAGCGCCGCTTTGCCGCCAACGCCTCGCACGAGCTGCGCACCCCGCTGGCGATCAGCCGCACCGAGGTCGACGTCGCCCTGGCCGACCCGGACACCTCCCCGGCCGAGCTGCGCGCCATGGCCGAACGGGTCCGGGACGCCACCGAGCGCAGCGAGCGGCTGATCGAGGGGCTGCTCACCCTGGCGCGCAGCGAGCAGCAGCTGCGCCTGCGGGAGCCGGCCGACCTGGCCGCGCTCGCCGCCGGGGCGCTGGCGCACGCCCGCCACGCCGAGGGCGTGGCCGGCCTGCACGTGCTCACCCGGCTTCGGCCCGCCCCCGTCGCCGGCGATCCCGCCCTGCTGGACCGCATGGTCGCCAACCTGGTCGAAAACGCGGTGCGCCACAACCAGCCCGGCGGCTGGCTGGACGTCGCCACCGGGACCACGCACGGACGCGCCTTCGTGCAGGTTGCCAACGGCGGCACTGCCATCCCCGCTGACCAGGCCGAGTCGCTGTTCGAGCCGTTCCGCCGCCTGACTGGCCGGGTCGCCTCGCCGGCCCGCGGCGCCGGTCTGGGCCTGTCGATCGTCCGCTCGGTCGCCCGCGCCCACGGCGGCCACGCCCACGCCCGCGCGCTCCCCGACGGTGGCCTGGAGGTCACTGTGCAGCTCCCGGTCCGCGCCGAGACCAGCGCGGCCATCCCGCCACAGCAGGCCGCACTGGCCCGCTCACGCTGAGCTGCGCTTGGGCGGCATCCGAGGTGCGGGTGCTGCGCCGAGAGCCACACCATGGCCACCACGATCTCCGCCGGCTACCGCCGTATCCTGGGGCTGAGGGCCGGTGCGTTCAGGATTTTTTCAGGTATTGGGATGAGACTGTCGCGATGCGCATCCTGGTGGTTGACGACGAGCAGGCGGTCCGGGGGTCGCTGGAGCGGACGTTGCGGTTCGAGGGGTATGAGGTCACGGTCGCTGGCGACGGTGTCGAGGCACTCGACCGCGTCGAGCGCGATCGGCCTGATGCGGTGGTGCTGGATGTGCTCATGCCCAGGCTCGACGGTCTGGAGACCTGCCGGCGGTTGCGGGCCCGCGGCGACGGTCTGCGGGTGCTGCTGCTCACCGCAAGGGACGCGGTCGCCGACCGTGTCACCGGCCTTGACGTCGGCGCTGACGACTATCTGGTCAAGCCGTTCGCGCTGGAGGAGCTGCTGGCCCGGCTGCGGGCGCTGCTCCGCCGCGCCGCCGCCGGGACCGCGCCCGCCGGTGAGGCGGGCCGGCTGGAGTTCGCCGATCTGCGGCTCGACCTTGGCACGCGCGAGGTGCGCCGGGGCGGTCGCCTGCTGGAGCTGACCCGCACCGAGTTTCTGCTGCTGGAGCTGTTGCTGCGCCATCCTCGGCAGGTGCTGACCAGGTCGGTGATCCTCGACCGGGTCTGGGGCTTCGACTTCGAGACCAGCTCGAACTCACTAATGTCCTGCGTCGGAAATTGGATGAATAATCTGGTATGGTTGGGCTATGGCTGAGCGAGGTCGTCCCAAGGTGCCACTGGTGTTGACCGACCAGGAGCGCGAGACGCTGGTGCGCTGGTCGCGGCGGGCCAAATCGTCGCAGGCGTTGGCGTTGCGGTGTCGGATCGTGCTGGCCTGCGCCCAGGGCAAGACGAACAAGGTGGTCGCCGCCGAGCTTGGGGTTTGGCCCCAGACGGTCACCAAGTGGCGGGCCAGGTTCATCACGGGCCGGCTGGAGGGGCTGGTCGACGAGCCGCGGCCGGGCGCACCCCGCAAGATCACCGACGAGCAGGTCAAGGCCGTGGTGGTGGCCACCTTGGAGGAGACGCCCACCGATGCCACGCACTGGTCGCGGGCGTCGATGGCCAAGCGCTCGGGGCTGTCGAAGTCCATGGTGGGGCGGATCTGGAAGGCGTTCCGGCTCAAGCCGCACCTTGCCGACACCTTCAAGCTCAGCGCCGACCCACAGTTCATCGACAAGGTGCGTGATGTGGTGGGGCTGTACCTGGACCCACCCGAGCATGCCCTGGTGCTGTGCGTGGACGAAAAGTCCCAGGTCCAGGCGCTGGACCGGTCCCAGCCAGTGCTGCCGATGATGCCGGGCATGCCCGAGCGGCGCACCCACGACTACGTCCGCAACGGGATCACCAGCCTGTTCGCGGC
>WNGB01023373.1_pt1 | contig 12535 bp, 8 predicted proteins | sample 5400681 | NCBI WGS metagenome assembly WNGB01 (sample SAMN13153367, study PRJNA577476) | soil metagenome | isolation source: 115 cm soil or saprolite under grassland replicate 2 | place: USA:California | collected 2016-06-15 | reverse complement strand
CCACAGGCGGCGCCCTCCGGCCCGCTGCGCCGCAGCCCACCCCCCGGCTCACGCGCGTCGATCCAGGGGTAGTAGAGGGCGGCATAGCTCGCGGTGGTCCGTCCGGTTTGCAGCAGCCGGCCAAGCTCGCGCCTGTGCAGCAGGATATCGGCTAGGCGGTAATGCTGCGGCGCGCCCAGGACTACCAGCATATCTGCACGTGCGGCGGCCAGTTCGACCGCGCAGCGCTGCACCTCCAATAGCCCGTTGGACATATACGACGACATCAGTTCCCAACGCCGACCGGGGGCGACCAGCGCTTCCGGTGCGAGCTTTGGCCCGGCCGGCTTCGCCGCTGGCGAGGGCTCGCAGGGCTTGAACAGGTCGTGCCCTGGGCAGGGCGCCGGTTCCGTAGTCGCCGTGGGCGACTTAGACAGCGGGGTTGCAGCAGCTTCTACCAACCGCCAGCCGACGTGCGCGGCGTCAGGGAGCGCCAACAGGCTAGCCTCCTCTAGCGGCAGCATGCTGTGTAGCCCCCGCAGCTCCTGGTGCTGCATGTAGCGCAGGTCGAATGCCTCCGCCAGCAGCGACGATTGCGCCGCCAAGCGCAGCCTCGGGTCGAGAAAAAGCTCGGCCACAAAGTCTGACCAGGTGTGCTCATCCATCTCGCCGCCCGGTGGCACCAGCCCGTCGCGCTCGAGCGCGGCGCCCGGCTGTGGCTGCGGTCCGCGCCATATTGGGCGCACGTCCAGCCCCAGCGGGATGAACACGCCCGCGCTGTCCTCCGGGCCTGCCAGCGGGAAGCGCGTCCGCTCGACCTCGGCCTGCAGCGCGGCGCCTGGTGGTCGTGCCGGTGGCTCGGGCAGGCCGTCGGGCCGCCGGTGGATTGCCGCGTCGTCCGGGATATAGCCACAGTAACGCGGGTGCGGCTCGCTCAACGCCAGGTCGTCCAGCCGCCCGTTCACCTGTGCATCATCGCGGGCCTGCAGCGACATTGTTACGCGGGCAGCACGCTGCAGCGCCAGCACCGCCCCAAGATCGCCCGCCTCGCGCCAGGCGGCCCGCAGCCGGACCAACCCTGACTCGATCTGCTGCGCCAGCAGCCAGAATGTCGGGGTGTAGCTCGCCTGAGCGAAGACAAGCCAGTCGCCGGGCTCAACCTGCAGCTCCTCAACGCTCGTCTCGATCCACGCTGCACCGCCCTCCAAGCGCAGCGTGCCGGTCATCTGCGGCCCATCCGACCCGGCACGGCCGACGGTGCCCGAGTACGCGCCGGGGGCCGGGCGCTCGAACCAATGCGCCGCCCCCACAATCCGCTGCTTGCGGCGCGCCCCACCTTCCGGCTGTGTCCAGTCGACCTCGGAGGCCGTCAGGTAGGCCCGCAGCTCCCCCTGGCTGCCGAAATCGAGCTGGATGGTGTCGCCGGGCCGTACCTCATCGCCGGGAAGCGAACCGACCAGCAGGGTCAGGTGGCGCGGCTGTAGCGGCCCTTTGATCTCGACACGCAGCGGCTGGGCCTGCACACTGGCGCCCACCAGTAGCCCGTCGGACCAACTGCCAGGACTGCTAGCGCGGGCCAGGACGGGCGCGTACCCGACCGGCAGCGCCTGCAATAGCCCGGCGACTGGGAAACGGTTGGTCGCGGCATGGGCGCCTGCGACCCGCACAACCCAGCAACGTCGCCCGCCCTGCACGAAGAAATCGCCAACCGCCCCCGCCAGGCATGCCGTCTGCCACTCCCGCGCGGATGGGTCCCAGGCCAGGCGCGGCGCGGGGCCGAAGATCGCCTGGAATCGGGCCACATCCTCGACCGGGACGGGCACATGCAGCGGCCCGCGCGTGGCGAAGCCGACGAACGCGGCGATGTCCATGCGCGGGAGCACGTCCGCCGGCTGCGGCGGCGCGCTGCGGAACGTCACGGCTGGGAGGCGGCGCAGCCCTGTCATAGCTAGGCCAGCTCAATCGTCTCAGCGGCGAGCACCAGCTCCTCGATCGCCACGTCGGTCCCCTTGCCGTTGAGCCCTGGCCCGGTGTACTTGATCGGCCGGGCGCCCGTCAGCCGCCACTCCATCGCGATCGACTTGTGGTCCTCGCTCTGAAGCTGAATCACCACCGGGCGCAGATCGTGCTCGCCACGGCGGGTGCTGTCCAGCCATTTGTACAGGTCGAGGTGGCCGATCACGCCGCGCTTGAGCGTCACGTCGGAGACCTTGTGTGTGCCGGTGATCTTGATAGTTGAGTTCAGCTTTGAGTTCCCCGCCCGGTACTCCTGAACCGTGATCTCCATTCCAAGCCCACTGACCTCCTGGAAGCCAGCCCTGACCGAGGTGGGAGCCTCATCGCCGATTTGAACCAGGAAGTTGAATGCGCTGTAGGGGCGATCGCGTTCTGTTGCCATAGTTTCCTCTCGGATTGATTTCTCTAGTGGTGAGCGATGCCTCCGCCGCCACACCACGAAAAAACACTGTTCGCCAGACCACTTGAAGCGGATAGGGGACACCAGTTCCAAGCCCAAACCTCGCGCGCTACGCCGGGCGGTCCGCAGTCCACTGGCCGATGCGGAAGATCACGAATTCAGCCGGGTATAGCGGCGCCACGCCGATTAAACAGATCATCCGCCCGTTGTCGAGGTCATTCTGCGTCATCGTGCTGCGGTCGCAGCGGACGAAGAAGGCCGCGTCGGGGTTGGCGCCGAACAGTCGCTCCGACTTCCACTCGTTGAACAAATAATCTTCGACGGCGCGTCGGACGTTGGCCCACAGCGCGTCGCCGTTCGGCTCGAAGACGGCCCACTGGGTCGATTTCTCGATCGAGCGCTCCAGGTAAGCGAAGTAGCGCCGGATGTTCAGGTACTTCCACTCCGGGTCTGAGCTGAGCGTGCGCGCGCCCCACACGCGAATGCCACGGTTCTCGAAGAAGCGGATGCAGTTGATGCCCAGCGGATTGAGCACGTCCTGCTGGCCGGTGTTCAGCAGCGTCTCCAGGCCGATCGCCCCGATCACCACCTCGTTCGCCGGAGCCTTATGGACGCCCTGCTCGACGTCGTTGCGGGCGTAGATCCCGGCGACGAAGCCGCTCGGCGGCACATTGATCGGCTCGCGGGTGATCGGGTCCTGCACGCGCACCCAGGGGTAGTAGATCGCGGCGCGGGTCGTGTCGAGGATGGCGCGGGACTGGCGCACCTGCGAGAGCGACTGGTTGTCGGGGCTGTCCAGCACCGCCACGCGATAGCGCATCCGCTCGCAGTGGCTGATCAGCGACTGGGTGGCCTGCAGTGCCTCGTTGCGGTAGCCGTTGCCCGCGCCATAGCTCACGCCCGGTGCCGCCAGGATCGAGATCTCCTCCAGGTCCTCGAAGGATTTCAGCCCGCTTTTGATCGGGTCCTCGTCGCCCCCCTGGCCCTCGTACTCGACTGCGGTTGGGCGCACGCCGTCATTGCCGCCGGCCAGCACCAGGATCTGCGTGACCCCGGTCGCTGCGGCCGACGGGCTGCCAATGTCGCTCAGCCCAACGCTGCCCAGCAGCCCCTTCGCCAGGTCGACCGGCGTGGCGGTGCTCCTCAGCACTAGCGGCGTCTCCAGCATCTGCGTGCGGTTGGGGATCTCCTCGCCGAAGACCGCCAGCACGCCATCGCGGCGCTCGGAGTGGACGGTCAGATTCTCCCAGGTCATGGTCTGCGCGAAGGCGCCTGGCCCCGTCGCCTGGACCGAGAAGGTGATCGCTCGCACCGTGTCGTTTTGCGGGTCGAGCGTGTTGAGTGCGACGGTGGTCGTGCCGTCCACAAGCAACCATACGCCGTTCTTGCTCTCGGCGATGTACAAGGTGTTCGTGCTGGCGCGGGTCAGCAGCACCAGGTCGCGGTGCTTGACCTGCGAGAGCCGCGGGCTGCCGACTGACCCGGAGAGCAGGTTCTGGCTCGCTCGCGCCGTCACCACCAGGCGCAGGTTGCCGTCGACGCCGGGGAAGCGGGCGCGAAACATCCCGATGTCCACGGCTGCCTCCGCCGACCGCGCGGCAATGCGCGAGGAGCGGGCCGCGTCGCGGGCGGCCTGGCGGGCACTGGCGGCAGAGGTGACGGCACCGGTCGCGGCCGTCACGGCGGCGTCGGCCCTTGTCAGCGCGTCGGCGGCGCGGCTGACACGGTTCGCGACCGATGCGTTGTGCAGCGCCGCGATCGCTGTGCGGGTGTCGCGCTCGGCCTTGCCGGCGTCCTTTGTCTTGGCTTCGGCATCATCCACGCTGGCCTTGACCGCATCCGCCTTCGTCTTCGCCTCTGCGTTGGCCGTGATCAGGTCCGGCACTGCCACGGCGTCGCCATCGGCGTAGCCGGCATTGATCGCTCCGCCGACTAGGAGCGACTCGGCCCGCGCGCTGCTTTCGGCGCTGTCCGCGTTCCCAGCGGTTTTCTTCCCTTTGTCGCGTGCGTCGGCAGCGGCCTTGATCTGCGGCTCTGCGGTGTTCAGAGCCGTCTGTGCAGACGTCTTGGTGTTAGGCAACGTGTCAATCAGCGCCTTGATCTGGTTTATAATATCGGCCTCGGTCGCCGTCGTCAGATCGATCGCCGGCAGCGTCCGGCCAGCTGGGAGCTTGGCCTGGATCCGGTCAAGCGCGGCTTGAAGAGCGGCGCTGTCGTGGGCGGCCGCCGCCGTCTTGATGTTGTTGTTCTCCGCGGTAAGCGCCGCCTGCGCGGTGTCCTTCTCATCTGTCAGCGTATTGGCCGTCTTCAGTAGCGCCGTCTTGATATCCGCGGCAGACGCAACCTCCAGATCGATCATCGGCGGCGACACGTCCGCCGGCAAGATACCCTGGACAAGCGCCTGAAGCGCGATCAGGGCGGCCTCTCGTACCGCATCCCTCAGCCGCGCGGCCCGCAGCCACCATCTCGACCGATGGAACGCTGATTCGCCGGGTGGCGATGCCGTCGCCGTTCTGATCGGCCGGGAGCGCAAGCGCCGGCTGGGCCGGCGTGGCGGCGGCTCGGGCCTTGTTCACATCCGCGAACGAGCGGAACGCGCGCGCCACGTAGAGCCGCCTGCCACCGTTGGCGAAGAAGGCCCGCACCGCGTGTGCCAGGTAGTTGGTCATCGCCGCGGGGGTTGCCTGCAGGTCGGTCTCCAGGGCGTAGGCGAGCTGATCCAGGCCGCCGAAGATGCGCTCGAACTGGTTGAAGCTGGTCAGCAGCTCCGGCTCGCCGCTCAGCGGACCAAAGCGTGCCGGCCCGATGAAGGCGGTGGTGCTGGTGCTCACCCCCTCGATCGACTTGGCGCGAAAGCTCACCTCTTCGACGTACACGCCAGGAGCAAGATACTCAGGCATAGGGCCTCCCTCGTTACGCCCTAATCAGGGCTGAATTCGCAAAAACGGCTCGGGACGCGCCGGGTCCGCCGTGTTGGTCCGCAGCACAAGGGGCGTCTCAAAGGCCAGGGTCACTGGCAGCTGCTGCTTGAGGGTCATGGTGCCGTCGCGCTTGAACGCGATTTTGCTTGGCTTTTGCTCCAGGATGGCCTTCAGGTCGGGCGCCACGCTGCCCGGGAGGTGCGGCAGCGGCCCGGCCTTGAAGAATACGCGCACGGTCAGGTCGAACGTCTGGCTGCCCAGCGCCGGATAGACGCCTGGCGTCCCGGTGTCGCGGGGGATGGGGTAGGGCAGCGGCAGCATCAGCCGCCCCTGGTCATCGGCGATGCCGTAGCCGTGTGGCTCCAGACTGCTCCCGTTCCCCTTCGGCCTGAGCACCTGGACGACCGCGTAGGCCGCCGGCGGCGGGTCCTTGGCGTTGCCGACCACCAGCTGCGCATAGATCGCCGCCTGCCCTGGGGGCCGCGCATAGCTGGCCGCCGGCCAGAGCCGCACCCCCGAACCACCTGCCGGCGCGACCGGCGACGCCACCCCCGGCCAGCCGCCTGCGCCGGTAAAAGCGCCGCGCACCGGCGACGGCACGGCGAACGACAGCGGCAGGTAGCGTCTCAGCGGGTCCTCGACATCCACCACAGCGCTGCGGCCGGTTGGCGCATGCTCCCACAGCATATCGTCCAGCGCGACGCGCTCCTCCGCGATCGGGTGGAGGTCGAAGAAGGCGTAGACGCCGCCGCGGCTCAGCCGTGCCAGCACGCGCCGCCCCACGCGGCGGTTCCCGTCAGGGTGCAGCAGCTGCCCGAACACCCGCAGCCCCTCGACGACCATGCGGTCGGCGGCGGCATCCCAGAAGCGGATGCCGAGCAGAGTCTGGAACGCGCGCGCCTCGGTCACCATCACGGCACCTCGCTCAGGCGCCGCAGGTCCAGCGCTCGCACCTGCACCGGCTCGCCGGCCAGCTCCTCGCGCCGGGACTCGATCGTGACCATGCGGGCAACGTACGGGATGGTGATGTGATAGACCCGCTCGCCAAGCACCTCCCACAGGTGCAAAATCTCCTCACCCCCCATCTCGCCGATCACCAGCTCGATCGACTCATCCGTGGCGAAGGTTTTTTCGTGCTTGATGTTCAGAATACTCGCCGGGATCGTCGGGTAATCCTCAAGCGTGCGCATCATCCAGGCAACCAGCAGATGCTCTGTATCGGGGTCTTTGCTCCAGACCGTCAGCAGCAGGTGCAGATCGAGAGGAAGCTTCGTGCGCTGACGGTGCCCATTGGGCAGGAGTCGCCCCGCCGGAGTGCGGTGCGAAAGGTTCGGCAGCACGCGGTAGAGAAAAATGGTCACCCCGCTCTTGACGGTGTTGTCTTTGAAATCAGCCGGGCCATAGACCTGGAAGTCGGCCTTCAGATTATCGGCCTTGGCGGCGCTGCGAAGGATGTGGCAGATCGCCTCGCATACCGCGCTGATCGCCTTCTCGTCCGCCATTGAGGTTTCGCTCCATCGTTCCCGCACTACTCGTGGCCCGCCGCGCTCTGCGGCAGCAGCCAGGTGCGTATCAGTTGCTCGAGTTGCGCATGGCTCTGGATTGGCACCCAGAAATCACTGCCGTGAATCTGCATCTGCCCGCGCAGCAGCCTACTATCACTACTGCGCCAGACCCGCACAACCAGCGTGAGCGGCGCAAGCGGGAGGTCAAGCGGCGCGTGAGTTCCTTCCAACGGATCTGCGGCGTTCTCGGGACCATAGACCACCTGGGCCAGGCCCACGACCTGCTCGATCCGCTGATTCAGCCGCCAGAACTTACTTCCGCCTCGTCAACTGGTGCTTCCATCGGTTCAGCCATCGCCTCATTCGCCAGTTCAATTCGAGCTGCACGCCGATACGCTCCAGGTAGGGCGCGATGAAATCTGCGATGTCATCGAGGTTCTTCAGATAGGCACGCTCGCCGCTCGGTACATGGGTGATATGGCCACGCCAGGTGACTTGGTCTGCCCCTGCGCCGGTCTGTTCGCGCCAGATCTTGACGATGAAGGAGTGTGTATGTAACTCCAATGGATCCATACCGGCTCCCGACGCTGGGCGACCAGGGTGGAGATAACCGTTCGGCGAATGGGGCGATCATAGCAGCCCGCCGATCCGCAGGCGATCCAGCGGTGATCCGCTGGCGATCTTGGCGAAAGAGAATGGCGGAGGGTCAAACCGCGTCTGGGTAGGTTTTGCCCCCTCACCCCCGGCCTCTCTCCCACGCGGGGGAGAGGGGCGAAAGCCACTCCCGTTCCCCACTGATGGGGGAAGAGGCTGAGGGATGGGGGAGTAGGCCCCCCGTAGCTACCGCGCGTCGAGGATGCGCTCGACGGCCCGGATCTGCTCCTGGACCAGACCCTGGGTCGCGGCCAGAGCCGCGGCGAGCCCGCAGAGGTCGGACAGGAAATCGCCGAGCGGCAAGGTGGGCGCGGCCGCGCCGGGCGCGTCAGGCTCCTCGAGCCGGTTGGCTCGAATCTGAACATAGAGCGCCTGGGTCAGCTCTGTCGGCGCGATGCCCAACTCCTCCTGCAAGGCGGCGACGCAGCGTTGGTACTGGCGTAGGGCGGCGGTGCGGTCGCCCGCCAGGTAGCGCAGGCGCATCATGCGGCGGTGGGTCTGCTCGTGGGCACGGTCGCAGCGCAGGATGCGCGTGCCGTAGCCCAGGCCCTGCTCGTAAGTGCGGTGGGCCTCGCAGTAGGCCATCAGTTTGTCGAGCAGGGCCAGGTAAATGTTCTGCAGACGCTCCCGCTCGAACAGGCACCAGTCCTGATAACAGCCGCCGAGCAGATCGCCGGTGTAGAGGGCGACTGCCTCCTCGACGATCTTGGCGCAGCGGTCGTCCAGCCGCTCGCCCGGCTGCCCCTGAACGAGAGCGAAGGCCTGCTCGAAGCGGGCTACGTCCAGCCACAGGTCGGCCTGGGGGGCGATCTGCACCCACTCGTCGACCAGCAGCGCGCAGCCTTGATCCCCGAGAGCCCGCTGGAGCTGGCAAATGGTCCTCCTGAGGTTCGCGCGCGACTGGGCAGTCGAGGTCTCGCCCCACAGGAGTCCGGCGAGGGTCTCGCGGGGGTGCGGACGATCGCGGTGGAGCAGCAGGTAACAGAACAACTCCTGGACTTTACGTGAGTCGAGATTCTCCAATTGCCGTTCGCTGCGGTGGACGCGGAGCTTTCCGAACAGATGGACGTCGAGCCTGGGCATAGATCGACCTCCTCATGGCACTATGATCTCCCTCCGTCAAGATTGGTGCGAGTAGATGCGCGTGGTGGGACGCCTGGTGGAACGTGCATCGGAAGCGCTCGCAGCGGATACGTGTCCTACCGTGGTGCGGTCGTCACCTGTGGCGCCGCTGTGTGCAATCGCAGGGTCAGCTTAGGCCGACTCGCTGTCTGCTGCTTGCTGCTTGGTTGGCGCCGCGCCACCTGTCGCATGGCCGTGAATCAGTGTGTGGAGGAAGGCGGCAAGGTGATCCACGCTCGCAAAGCTTTGTCGCTGCTGGGTGCGCACATCCTCGAGCACGATGCGCCATTCTGGCGCATCGCCGTTGCCGGCCTGCCAGAGCCTCAGGAGGTACGAGCGGTACCCTCGCTGCTCGCTCGCCATCATTGCTCTCCTTGTCCTTTTAGGGGGTAGGCAGCCTGTGCTGCTGCCTGGGCCTCGATTGGCCGCGGTTTCCGGCTATGCGATGGACACAACATAGTACAGCAGCGTAAAGTCAGCGTGAAATACACGGTTAAAACCAGCGTGAAAACGTCGCAATTTGTCGAGTTTCTGCGTTATTATGAGTGAGCGTAGTCCGCAACTTGCTCGGCAATGCAAAGACGCCAAGATACAGGGATGCAAGGGATCGATACCTTTGCGCTCTCGCGCCTTGGCCCTTTGGCGTTGAGATGCGGATTCGATCGTGTCCATGACACTTCGGGTAGTAGCGTGCAGCAGGCACGCGAAGGAGAAGAGCGATGGCACGGCTGGCGCTGGCGCTGCTGGGTCCGCTGCATGTGACGCTGGACGACCAACCTGTCACCGGCTTTGGCTACGATAAGGTCCGGGTGCTGCTGGCCTACCTGGCCGTCGAGACCCGACCCCACCGGCGCGATGCGCTGGCGGAGTTCCTCTGGCCTGACCAGGCCGCGGCCGCCGCCCGCACCAGCCTGCGCGTCGCACTGATGACCTTACGGCGCGCGATCGAGGATCAGACTTCCCAAACGCCGTTTCTGCTGGTGACCCGCGAGACGGTGCAGTTCAACCCGGCCAGCGACGTGACGCTGGACGTGACCGCGTTCGCCGATCTGCTCCGTGAAAGCGAGCAGCACATCCATCTGCACGGCGTACTCTGCCCGGCCTGCGTGGCCAAGCTGACGCAGGCGGTGGCGCTGTATCGCGGCGATCTCTTGCAGCAGGTGGCGGTGCGCGACAGCGTGGCGTTCGACGAGTGGGTCACGCTCACGCGCGAGCGGCTGCACCACCAGGCGCTTGAGGCGCTGGCCAAACTCGTCGGCTACCATGAGACGCGGGGTGAGGATGCACAAGCGCGCCAGTATGCGTGGCGGCAACTCGCCCTAGAGCCGTGGGATGAGGCGGCCCACCGCTGCCTGATGCGCGTGCTGACGCGCAGCGGGCAGCGCAACGCGGCGCTGGCGCAGTACGCGCGCTGCTGCCAGGTTCTTCGAGATGAGCTCGGCGTAGATCCGGCCGCCGAGACTACGGCGCTGTATGAGCGCATCCGTGCAGGGGCCGTAGCTCGCACGGTTGGTGCTACTCACTCCGCTATATCCCATCCTGCCCAGCCCGATGACGCCGCCCGACACACGGAAACGCCTGCGCTTTCAGTGCTTCCACCCATCCCTCACCGTCCCAATAACGTGCCCATCCCGCCCACACCGCTGATCGGCCGGGCACAAGAGGTTGAGGTGCTGAGCGCCCAACTACGGCACGACGGTGTGCGGCTCCTCACACTCATCGGGCCACCCGGTGTTGGCAAGACCCGCCTGGGCCTCGAAGTGGCTGCGGGACTCCACGGCACGTTCGCCGATGGCATCTGCTTCGTCGCGCTGGCTCCAGTCCGCGACCCAGCGCTAGTGCTTGACACGATCGCCCACGCGCTGCGGGTCAGCGAGGCGAGCGGCCAGCCGTTGATCGACCTGCTGAAGGCCGCGCTGGGCGATAGGGCGCTGTTGCTCCTGTTGGATAACTTTGAGCATGTGCTGGACAGCGCTCCGCTCATTGCCGATCTTCTGGCCACTTGCCTGCACCTCAAGATCCTGGTCACGAGCCGAGCCGCGCTGCATATCCGCGCGGAACACCAGTCCCCCGTCGCGCCGTTGGCGCTGCCCGACCCGGCCGACTTTGCCGATGTGCATATCGTCGCGCAGACGCCCGCCGTGGCGTTGTTCGTCGCGCGCGCTCAGGCGGCGCGTCCCTCCTTTACGCTGGGGAGCGAGAATGTCGCCCAGGTAGCCGAGATCTGTATACGCCTGGACGGGTTGCCGCTGGCCATTGAGCTGATTACCGCGCGGCTCGCGACGCTCTCGCCCGCGGATCTGCTACAGCGGCTCGATCATCGTCTCGATATGCTGACCGATGGGCCGCGCGACCTGCCTGCACACCAACAGACGCTGCGCGCGGCGATCGCCTGGAGCTACCAACTGCTGGACCCCGACGCCCAGGCGTTGTTTCGGCGGCTGAGCGTGTTCGTGGGCGGCTGGACACTTGAGGCGGCCGTGGCGGTGTGTGCGGACGCTGGCGCATCGGGCAGCGATGAGTCGACCATTGCGGCACACACCTCGATCGTGGACGGGCTGACGGCGCTGTACGACCAGAGCCTGCTGCGCCAGACAGCGGAGACGAAGACGGAGCCACGATGGACCATGCTGGAGACTGTGCGCGAGTATGCGCTGGAGCGGCTGGTGGAGAGCGGCGAGGCTCAAGCCTTCCAAGAACGGCATGCCCACTTCTTTCTCAGACTGGCGGAAGCGGCGGAGCCGCAACATGAGGGACCCCAACAGGCGGCGTGGCTGGACCAGCTTGAGACCGAGCACGACAATCTACGGGCAGCGCTTCGTTGGGCGCTAGACCATGGCGTCGTCGAGGTCGGGCTGCGTTTGGTCGGAACCTTGGGGTGGCTCTGGTTTCGCCACAGCCATTTGCACGAGGGCTACCAATGGGCCAGAGCGGTCCTCGATATGCCTGGGGCGTCCGACCGGACGGCAGCGCGCGCCAAGGCGCTCTGGAGCGCCGGCATCCTGGCCTGGTATCAGCACCACCGCTGGGCGACAACAGGATCCACGCATGTTGCTCTAGCACGATTCCTCTTAACGGAGAGCGTGGCGATCTGGCAGGAGCGAGGCGACAAACGCGGCCGCGCGTACGCCCAGACCTTCCTTGGCATGGTCACGCGGAGTCAGGGTGATCTCGGGCGAGCACGCTCATTTGAAATGGAGAGCGTAGCGCTCTTTCGAGAGGTGGGCGACAGGTGGGGCCTGGCCCTGGCGCTCTTGAGCTTTGCGAACGTTGCTTTATGGCAGGGTGATCTCGAAGCGGCACGTCAGGCATTTGAGGAAAGCCTGGCCCTGTCCCGAGCGATGGCAGACAAGTGGAATCTCGCGGTGGCGCTTGGGGGCGTCAGCCATGTCTGCTACAGCCAGGGGGACTACGCGACCGCGCGCTCGCTCTACGAGGAGGCCTTGACGATCCTGCGGGATGTGGGGGACAGGATTCTGATCGGGGAAGCGCTGAGCAGCGTCGGGCAAGTAGCACGGTCTCAGGGCGACTACGAGCGAGCGGCAGCGGTTGCCGAGGAGCAGCTGGCGCTGTCTCGAGAATTAGGGAACAAGCAGGGTATCGCCACTTCACTTCGCGGCCTGGGGTGTGCGGCGCACGGACAGGGCGACCATTGCCGAGCGGCCGCGTTCTTCGCGGAGAGCCTGGCGCTGTTCCAAGAGCTGGGAGATGCGGAGGGGAGCGCCTGGTGTCTGGCCGGATTGGCAGGCGTGATGGGTCTCCAGGGGCAGCCCGAGCGCGCGGGACGATGGCTTAGCGCCGCCGGGGCGCTCCTCGACGCAACAGGCGCGGTTGTATGGCCCGCCGACCGCACGGATTATGATCGTAACGTAGCCGCCGTGCGCGCCCAGCTTGACGATGCGACCTTCGCTGCGGCGTGGGCTGCGGGGCTGGCGATA